>Ga0116110_1000559_pt1 | contig 21631 bp, 13 predicted proteins | sample June2015DPH_8_50_FD_89719 | JGI IMG/M metagenome (GOLD analysis project Ga0116110, IMG submission 89719) | Peatland microbial communities from SPRUCE experiment site at the Marcell Experimental Forest, Minnesota, USA - June2015DPH_8_40 | ecosystem: Environmental > Terrestrial > Soil > Wetlands >...
CTGCTTCGTGCCGATGATGAAGGTCCTCGACGACGCCTTCGGCGTGGAAAAGGGCCTCATGACGACGGTCCACGCCTACACGAACGACCAGGAGCTCCTCGACTTCGCCCGGGACAACCTGCGGCGGGCGCGGGCCGCGGCGGTGAACATCGTGCCGACCTCGACTGGCGCGGCGCGGGCGACGAACCTCGTCATGGCGAACATGAAGGGCCGCCTCGACGGCTCGGCGCTGCGCGTGCCTCTCCCGGTCGGGTCGATCACCGACTTCACGGGGATCCTCAACGCCACGACCGACGCCAAGGCCGTGAACGGGGCCTTCGCCGCCGCCGCGAAGTCCGGGCCACTCGCCAAGGTCCTCGTCTACACCGAGGACCCGATCGTCTCCTCGGACATCGTCGGCTCGCCGGCGTCGTGCACGTTCGACTCGGCACTCACGATGACGCTGCCGCTCGAGCACGGCCAGACCCTCGCCAAGGTCTTCGGCTGGTACGACAACGAGTGGGGCTACTCCCACCGGCTCGTCGAACTCGTCGCGCTGGTCGGCAAGTGATCGGACGCATCCCGGTCCTCGAGGATCTGCCGGAGGTCGCGGGAAAGAGCGTCCTCGTCCGCGTCGACTTCAACGTGCCGATCGGCGAGGTCGGCGGCAAACGGGTAGTCACCAACGACTTCCGGATGCGTCAGGCGGTCCCGACGCTGTGCTGGCTCCTCGACCGGGGTGCGACGGTGACGTGCGCGACCCACCTCGGGCGCCCCAAGGGCGCGCCCGACCCCCGCTTCGACGTCGCCCCGGTGCGCGAGCGCCTCGCCGAGCTCGTGCCCGGCGTGGAGCTGTTGGAGAACCTCCGTTTCGACCCGGGCGAGGAGGCGAACGACCCGGCATTCGTCGACCGGCTCGTCGCCGGCCACGACTGCTACGTGAATGACGCCTTCGGGGCGTCGCACCGCGCCCACGCCTCGATCGTCGGGCCGCCGGCGCGGCTGCCCTCGGCGGCGGGGAGGTTGCTCGCCCGCGAGGTCGAGGTGATCGGGGGCCTCCTCGACGAGCCGAAGCGCCCCTTCGTCGCCGTGATCGGCGGTGCCAAGGTGGCCGACAAGCTCGGCGTGCTTGTTTCGCTCATCGCCAAGGCCGACACCGTGCTCATCGGCGGCGGGATGTCGTACACGTTCCTCGCGGCCGAGGGCCGCAAGATCGGCACGTCGATCTTCGACCCGCCCCACGTCGACGCGTGCCGCACGCTCCTCGCCTCGACCCACAAGATCATGCTGCCCTCCGATGTCGTCATCATCGGGCCCGGCGGCATGCTCCACCCCGGGGCGGAGTCCGTCGCCGACGGCGACCCGATCGACACGACGACGGGCGACTTCCCGGACGGCTGGGAGGGCGTCGACGTCGGCGTCGAGACCCGGCACCGCTTCTGCGACGTGATCGGGGAGGCGGGGACGGTGTTCTGGAACGGGCCGGTCGGGTTCTTCGAGGACCCGCGCTTTGCAGCCGGGACCCGCGCGGTCGCCGAGGCGGTCGCCACCTGTCCCGGGTTTACGGTCGTCGGCGGGGGCGACTCCGCCGCGGCGATCGACGAGTTCGGCCTCGCCGAGTCGGTCGGCTTCGTCTCGACCGGCGGGGGAGCCTCGCTCGAGCTAATCGAGCTCGGCGACCTCCCGGGTCTCGCCGCGCTGCGCGGCGCGCCGAACGCCCCGAAGGGGAGCTGATCGCGGTGACGCCCGAGCGCGGCGTGCTCGTGAGCGGCAACTGGAAGATGAACGGGAACCACTTCGAGGCGCTCAAGCTCATCCAGGAGCTCGCCGCGCTGCTCTTCGCCGGGGCGGTGCGACAGGGGCGCGAGGTGAGCGTGCATCCGCCCTTCACCTCGCTGCGCACGGTGCAGACCGCCGTCGAGTCCGACCACGTCCCGGTGGCGCTCGGCGCGCAGAACTGCCACTACGAGGACCGCGGCGCCTACACCGGAGAGGTCTCGGCCGAGATGCTCGCCCGGCTGAACGTCCGCTACGTGATAACCGGGCACTCGGAGCGGCGCCAGTACTTCGACGAGACCGACGAGATCGTGGGGAGGAAGATCGACGCGATCCTGCGCAACGGGATGTTGCCGATCGTCTGCGTCGGCGAGACGCTCGCCGAGCGCGACGCCGGCGACGCCGAGACCAAGGTGCGCGGCCAGGTGCGCGCCGCGCTCGAGGGCCGCCCGACCGACGTCGTCGCGTCGATCGTCATCGCCTACGAGCCGATCTGGGCGATCGGGACGGGGCGGACGGCGACCCCGACCGACGCCCAGGAGATATGCGCCGCCATCCGCTCGGAGATCGGCCACTTCGCGCCCTCGGCCGCGCCCTCGATCCGCATCCAGTACGGGGGCTCGGTCACCCCGGAGACGGCCGAGGAGCTGCTCGCCGGCGAGGACGTCGACGGCTTCCTCGTCGGCGGCGCGAGCCTCGACGCCCAGCGTTTCGTCACGATCGTGCGTGCCGGGGCGTAGCGCGCGAGCAGGCCAGCGGCCGTGAACTGCTAATCTGCGCCGTCGTTCCGCGCGCGCCCGACGCAGCCGAGGAGGTCCTCGCACGTGCTCACCGACATCCTGGTCGGGATCGAGACCCTCGCCTCGTTCGCGCTCGTGCTGCTGATCCTTTTGCACTCGGGCCGAGGCGGGGGACTTTCGGACATGTTCGGCTCGACCGTCGGCACGGCGGCCGCGGGCTCGACGGTCGCCGAGAAGAATCTCGACCGCCTGACCATCACCGTCGCCGTCGTCTTCGCCTTCGCGACGGTCATCATCGGGCTTCGGTGGGGCTGAGCAGGTCCGCAGCCGCCGCTCTCGGCGCCCTCGTAGTCCTCGCGATCGCCGGCGCGACCTCCTCGGGCGCTTCTTCGACCTCGACGACGCTCGCCGGCCAGGGGGGCGTGAAGATCCTCGACGGCGGCTCCGTCACCTTCGCCGTCTCACGTCTTCCCACCCAGTTCAACCCGCTCACGCCGGGGGGCTCGAACTCGATCACCCAGATGGTGATGGAACAGGTCCTCCCGCAGCTCTTTGTCACCGGGCCCGGCATGCAGATCCACGCCGTCGACGGGCTCGTCACCTCGGCCGAGGTGACGGGTCTCAAGCCCCAGACCGTCGTCTACACCCTCGCCAAGGGGGCGCGCTGGTCTGATGGCGTGGCGATTTCGGCCTCCGACTTCACCTACGACTGGCACGCGCTGATGAGGATCGGGCCGAGCCTCCCGGCGACGTTCCCGCTGGCGGGATACGAGGACATCACCTCGGTCACGGGGTCGGTGAGCAAGAAGCTCGGCACGACCGTGAAGGTCGTCTTTGCCAAGCCCTACGCGGACTGGATGGCGCTTTTCAACGACCTCGTCCCCGCCCACATCGCCCGCCGCTACGGCTGGGTAAATGCGTTCGAGGGGCGCAAGCCCGCCCACCTCGTCTCGGGCGGGCCCTTCGTCATCACGAAGATCGTGCCCGACAAGGAGCTGGTGCTCTCGCGCAACCCCGCCTTCTGGGGCCGGCGCACCCACCTCGACCATATCGTTTTCAAAGTCGAGCACTCCGAGGGCGCGACGCTGCGGGCGCTGCGCACCGGCTCCGTCGACCTCGCCGAGCTCGCCCCGGGGGCGAACGTCACGGGCGTCGTCACGCGGAGTGTCGATCTCGAGCAGACCGTGTCGGACTCGGCGACGCTCTGGCAGCTCGCCTTCAATTTCGCCGACCCGGTCACCGGCCGGCTCGTGATGCGCGAGGCGATCGCCGCGGCGATCGACCGCCCGGAGGTCGTCGCCGACTCGGTCGGCGTCGTCGAACCCGGCGCCCTGGCCCCGGGCAACCGCATCTACGCCGCCGGCCAGCCGGGGGGCATCCTGGACGACAGCGCCTACCTGGCGCCCGACGACGCCGAGGCGGACCTGCTCCTCGTGGCGGCGGGCTACGTGCTCGACGCCGAGGGCGTCGCGCGCTCTGCCACGGGGAGGCCGCTCGTCATAGTCCTCACGGGACCGAAGGGCAACCCGACGGTGGCCGCCGCCGAGCGCGAGATCCAGGCGGAGCTTTTGCCGGCCGGGATCAGGTTGCGGATCCGCAACGTGCCGCTCGCTTCGCTTCTGTCGGCGATCTTGCCGCAGGGGCGCTACCAGCTCGCCATCGCGCCGTACATCGAGTCGCCGTATCCGTCGACGATGGCCGGGCTCTACACCGAACCCGTCGGCCCGACGCCGAGCCCCATCGGGGGCGCGACCCCGTCCGTCCCGGCGGCGGCGGGCGGGACTGCGAGCTACCCCGCGGGGACGGGCACCGAGCCGAGCGCCGTCCACGCGGGCGGGGTAACCCGTGACGTCCTCGGGTTTTCGGAGCCGGACGTCGGGGGGCTCTTCGCCACCGCACAGTCCGAGCTCAACGCCGCGGCCGACGCGGGGCTGTACAACCAGATTGACACGCTGTTGTGGCAGGACCTGCCGACGCTGCCGCTTTTCCAGATGCCGTCCGCGCTCGTGCGGCAGGCGAAGGTCGTCAACGTGGCCGACACGGCGACGCTCGCCGGGCCGATGTGGGACGCGCAGGACTGGGCGATCCAGCTGAGCCCGCCGCCGACGACGTCGACGACAACTCCGGGGAGCTAGGCGGTTCCGCGACCCGTGGTCGTGTCGACGGCGTCGGCGAAGCCGCGACCAGGGGTCGCGCTAGTGTTTCGTCCCTGGCGGGACACGTTGCCCGCCGCGTCGGAGTGGCGGAATAGGCAGACGCGCCAGCTTGAGGGGCTGGTGCCCGCAAGGGCGTAGGGGTTCAAGTCCCCTCTCCGACACCAACGAACTCCCTGTTCAGTAGCCAATTCCTGGCAGTTGCCCTCGCCCGAAGGTGCTTCCCACTAGTGTCCTGGACACGAATTGGACACGAAGTGTCGGTAGGTTGATCGAAACCGACGTGATGGAGCATCCAGCCGATGGCTCAGAACGTAGGGAGACGCGGACGCACGTGGTTTTACCGATTGGAGTTGCCGCCGGGACCGGACGGGCGCCGTCACCAGAAGCGAGTCGGCGGGTTCCGCACTGAGCGCGAGGCGAGAAACGCCCTAGCGAACGCGTCGGTAGCGAAAGCCGAAGGTCGCTTACGCCACACACAGGCGAAGACATTTGGCGACCTCACCTCCGAGTGGCTGGTTGCCGTCGGGCCGAACCGCAAACTTACGACGATGTCCAATTATCGGTTCATCGTCGATACGTACCTGACGCCGCGCATCGGATCGGTTCGTCTCGATCGCTTGAGCGCGCCGCTCATCCAACAGCTGTATGTGGACCTTCGATCCGGTGGCCGGCGGGATGGGCGCTCGTTGTCTGGAACGCAGGTAGGCAACATCCATCGTGTGTTGCACAACGTGCTCAGCTACGCGCAACACATGGGGTACCTCGTCATGAACCCGGCGGATCGCGTCGAGCGACCCCGGGACGACACAGAGGAGCGCCCGGTATACACGCCTGAGCAGGTCAGGGTGTTGCTGGAGGCGGCCAAGGCGGATCGTCTACACGCCCTTTGGTACTTGGCTATCTCGACGGGGTTACGTCGATCAGAACTTGCTGGCCTGAAGTGGGAGGACATCGATTCAAGAAGCTCCCAAGCAGTGTTGATGGTCAGGCGCACTCGGACGATGGCTGACAACCGAGTCATCGATTCGACCCCGAAGACCCGAGCTGGGCGGCGCACGATCGTGCTCGATCAGGGAACGGTCACCCTTTTGACCGAACATCGGGAGCTGATGGCTTCTGAGGCAAGACAGCGCGGCGACGCGCATGCCCCCGATTACGTATTCGTCGACGAGCTGGGCGAGCCCTACATACCTATACGGCTAACACGCTTACTCCATGGTTTGCAGCGCCGCGCCGGCCTGCCTCAGTTGACGCTTCATGACATCAGACACACGTCAGCAACCGTCGCGCTCCTCGCGGGCGTGCATCCCAAGGTGGTGTCCGAAAGACATGGCCACGCTTCGACTCAGATCACGTTGGACCGCTACAGCCATGTCATCGAATCGATGCAAGTTGCCGCGGCGCAATCGATTGACCGATTCCTTAGCTCTGATCGTTGAGGGAGCGTGCGACGAAGGACCTCCTGATCCATAGTTGGGTCATGACCGTCTGCGCTCTGCGTTGCTATCGATTCGAGCAGTTCAGGTTGGCTGGGAAGTCTTCCGAGTCGTGCTGAATCTATACAGTGCGGCTGCGCTCAGTAGCAACTCAGTAGCAGAATATTGAGGTGTGTGCGGTCGTCGTTGAAGGTTGGTAGAACATTCACGGGATGCTGCCGCTGCAGACTTCGCGAAGGGCTCGGATCTCAGAGGGAGCGCGATGCGTTGGGCGCGGATGAGTGTGATCACCTCATGTGGCCCCACCGAGCGCGTTGCACCACGTCGGAATTGAGAGCGGCGCGGACAATGTTGCCCCAGATCGAGGCGAAATCGAGGCCAGGTCGCGCCAGGGTCCGCACGTCTGGAAGATCTGCAGTTGAAGCGTGACCGAGGACACAGGCGATCACGGACACCTTGAGACTGGAGGATTCAAACGGTCCACGCCGAAGCACGCCCAGGCGGTGCCGACCACGAACCCGTCGGTCCGTGCGCCTCGCCCACTCGAGAGGTTCACGGATTCTTAGAGGGACGGCGAAGCTGGGCCCCCGGTGATTACTTCGGTGACCGCGCCGCTGCCGAGGACGAGACAGTCCATCGCGGTCGGGCAGGCGAGCGCCGTGTAGCCGGCGCCAACCCCCACCTGCTGCGGCCAGGGATAGTACGTGTCGGGTGCCTGGAAGCCTCCTGCCGTTGCCACAAGCGAAGGTAGAGGCCGCTGCGACCAGCTGCGCCCGCCGTCCTCGCTGACGAACACCGCGCCGCGGCTCGGTGACCCGGCAACGGAGCCGGCGGCGACGCACACCTTGGCCGAGGGACAGGCCATCTCGCTCGAGGAGGGGAGAAACGGCAGTTCCGAGACATCGACGGACCGATAACGCAGACCGGCGCCCTCCAGCTCTTCGCCGCTGCCGGCGTTCATGCCCAACACCACGCAGCGCCGCATGCTCGCGCAGGAGAGGTCGTCGATCCAGCCGGGAGCGAGCGCCTGCCAGCTGGCGCCGCCGTTCGTCGTCGCCATCACTCCAGTCCCTCCTCCGGCCCAGCAGCGCGAGATGCTCGGACAGGAGATGGCCGACAGGAGCACGCCGCCGAACTGCTTCGCCGGCACTGCCTCCTCGTGCCAGCGCCGGCCCCCGTCACCGGTCGCGAAGACGGCGTCGGAGCTAGCGCCCTCGTCCGTCACCGTGTCGCCAACGGCGAAACAGGTCGTTACCGACGGGCAGCTAATCGCGTTGAGGTAGACGATCCCCGGCGCGCCGGCTTGGCGGCGCCAAGTCCGCCCGCCGTCGACGGACTCGAGCACGATGGCGATCTCGTCGGTCATCAACGTCCGCTGGCGCGGAGGCAACAGCGCCAGCCCGGTAGCCCAGCAGCGCGTCACGCTCGGGCAAGCGACTGCCTCCAGGCCGAGCACTCCCGCCGGCGGGCGCTGCTCAGTCCAGCTCCTCCCCCCGTTGTTGCTCGTCATCACCTCACCGAAGTCCGGGCCCTCGCCGGCCAGGCCCCCGCCAACGGCTACACAGTGGCTCGAGTCCGGGCAGGACAACGAGGTCCAGTCGCCACCCACGCCTTGTAGTCGCACGCCGGGCGCTGCACCCGGCGAGACCGGCTTGAGCGGGTTCGAGGCGATGACTCCTGCGCCGTCGCGAGCCGTACCCGCGACAAGGCAACCGGCCAACGCCACGCAGGTCACCGCGTCAAGAGCCTGGAAGAGGCCGCCGCGGCCCGCGGGGATGCTCCAGTGCAGCCCGCCGTCGGTGCTCAACGCGACCGTCCCTTCCGCGCCGACCGCCAAGCAGAACCGACCCTGGTCTGCGCAACTGACGGCGTCGAAGCCCGGCATGAGCATCTGGTTGTATTCAGGCAGCACCCACGCAAAGCGCCAGTACTCCCCTCCGTCCGTTGTCGAGACGGCGTACAGCGCCGGGTTAGGAACGATGCCGGAGGCCGCCAGGGGGCCGATCGCCTCGCCGAGCGCGACGCAGCGGCTCGGCGTCGCGCACGCGATCGCGGCAAGCGCCGGGAACGTGCCCCGCTGAGGTTGCTGCTCGGCGTGCCAGGTCGCGCCGCCGTTGGTCGTGAGCGCGATCCCTGACGGCCCGCCGATGACAACGCAGCGGCCGGCGCTCGGACAGGAGATCGCCCCGAGCTGCCCCGAAGGCCCGGGGTGGCCCGCCGTCCAGACGAGCCCGCCGTCGGAGGTCTCGATGAGCGAGCGTTTCGTCGGTTCGCCGCGGACCTCGGCGCTCGCGTAGCAGAGCTCAGCTGTCGGGCAGGAAAGCCCGCCGAACCAGAGCGGACCTGGCGTCTTCGCGCGTACCCACGACGCCCCACCGTCGCTGCTGACGAGCAGCACGTCGGGCGGAGCCTTGGCCGCCAGTGCCGCCGAGTAGACCTGCTCGCGCCTGTTCGGAGCAACGGGGGTCGCAACCGCGATGCAGTGCTTTGGCGACGGGCAGACGAGCTCGCTCGGCGTCAACGAAGCAAGGCCAGGATCGACCGAGATCGCCCAGCTGAGGCCGCCGTCGTTGCTTGTCGCCCGCCAACCCTCTGGGCCGAGCGCGAGACAGTGCCGGCTCGTCATGCAAGCAACCGCCGTGAACGCGTCCGGTCCGAGGTCGTGCGAATTGAAAGCCTCTGTGGTAGGAGTCCTATTTGGGAACCCGCCCGCGACAACAAGGCCGGCACCGAGACCCGCGGCGGCAGCGACAACAACCACGATGCCGACACGCACAAGCCGCCGCACGACCAGCATCGTCGCACGTCGGAGGGGACAGTGTGCAGCGCGCGGGCTGAGACGCCGGACCCGCCGGGCAAGCGCCGCCGGTGGCACGTAGCTGGGTGATCTAAGCGTTCCGGCTGACGAGCGAACGCCGCCAGAGGCGCGCAGCGGTCGGCGATCTGTGCGGCCGAACGCGTTCCAGAACGCTCGCCGAATAGACCGACGATCGCGTAGCGAAGGTGATGCCGTTATGCCGCATATCATCCGTCCATGAAGCGGATGTTGATCGTGCTGACGATGACGATCGCGTCGCTCCTTCATTTCGGCGTCGCGCCCCGAGGTGCAGAGATCGCCCCGACTCTGCATCAACCCCCAAGTTTCACCGCGTGGCCGAGACACGCGATCTATTCCTGGTCGCAGAAGAACGTCGACGACGTCCAGGTCGTTCTTCTGGCCGACTCGGCCTACGCGGACATCGAACTGCCTGGATACCCCTCGAAGGGCTGGGTCGTAGAACGAATCGGGATTGCAAACGGGCGTCTTTTGGCGAAGAGTCCTGTGATCACCGGTGTTCTGTCGAGCGAGTCTCTTGTCGCAGAGGACGGTTGGATCTGGATCGCGGGCCACACGAGTGACAGGTTCAATCTCTATCGCCTGCGGGCGACCGATCTTGCCGTCACGGGCCAGTACTCCTATCGGAACTCGGTTGAATTCCCCGATGACACCAGCGGGGTGCTCGCAGCTTCATCTGGTTTCATCTGGTTCGGAGCCGGTCGTTACCTCCTCGAACTCACTTCGACCGGCCACGAGGTACTGCGACTCGACGTCGGTGGTTCAATCGCTTCGCTTGCCCTCAATGCGACGAGTGGTCACCTCTACGACGTGTTCTCCACATCTCGCGGCGAAGTGCTCCAAGAAAGGAATCTGACCAACGGGACGGTTCTCGCGAGCAACTCGGCCCCCAACGGAATGACCGTCAGTGTTCTCACTGCAGACGCCGGCGGGGTCTGGGCAAGTCTGGTCGGAGGGATGTCGGCGAGCCTCGCTCGCTTCTCCGGCCCGCACTTTGACCTCAGCGTGGGCGAAATAGAAGGGGTGCTAGTGGGAACCAACGCGCTCCGCGCGTTCGATGCCGGACGCACCCTCTGGTGGGTCGACTCCCAAGACGTCGCGTGCCTCGATCCTGCATCGGGGAGGGCGATCGCTCGAACAGTTGTGTTCACGGCGGGCGGTCTCGTCCAACAGGGGCGACATATCTACATCACCACGCCGACCGGCATCAGTGTCCTCGCACCTCCTTCGGCATGTCTTTGATCCAGGAAGACTTCTTGGTCATCTCCCTCGATCCGGCGGTTAGGGACAGTCGTCGCCGCGAGATTTGGGGACGTTGGGCCGGAACATGATGGGCGTCCTTGGGTCTGGCTCGCGGATCGCCGTAACCGTCGATCTGCGCTCTGTGATCGCATCGTTGGTTCTTATAGCGATTGATGTGTGATGACGCAACCCGCAGTTGCTCGATAGCGCTGCGAATTTCGCCCCTGGAATTCTTTCGTCACTTGACGGATGATTCGAGCATGGTGCGCGGGGTCATGATGGCGATACGTGCGCTGGTGAGCTTGATGGCTTTGGCCGGTTGCGGAGCTGCCAGGAGCCCGGAGGTCTCGTCTGCGACGAAAGCGTCCGGCGCCGGGCTCATAGTTTGGTCCGCGTCGTTCGTCTCGCCCGAGGTCGGCTGGGCACTCGGAGAGTCGCCATGTTCGACGGGACGCTGCCTTGCGTTGTTCAAGACTTCCAACGCGGGATCAACCTGGGTACGCAGGACCCTTCCTCCGTTTACCTCCTCGCCATGGTTCCTTACTGCCACCATCGATTTCGCGACGCCAGAGGATGGATGGGCGTACGACAGCAACGAGAGTCAACCTTCGGGCGCGACTGGCGATCAGCTCTTCGCGACCCACGACGGCGGCAGGAGCTGGGTGTCGATCCGACCACGGAACCTCGACAAGTTCGGGATGAGCTTAGAGGCACTGGCGGCGACCAAGAGCCACGTCTGGGCTGTGCTGTTCTCTCGTTCAACGGACGATTTCGTGATCGCCGGTAGCCCAGTCGACGAGAACGACTGGGCTACCGTCCCGTTGACCCTGCCACTTGGGGCCGGTCCCGTAACCAACTTCCAGATTGTGCTCAGTGGACGCAATGGCTGGATCATCGACAACGACAGGGGGGTCGTGGGAGGAGCCAAGTTGAAGGCAGGTCGATGGTCAGCATGGTCGCCTCCCTGCACGAGGAACTATGGCGACGGAAAGTTGGCCAGTTATGCTCCTGACGAAGTCCTCGTCTATTGCTCACAGGGTGAGTACGTTCAGTCTCCTCTACCTGCCGCACTGTTCGTTTCCGATCGCGCAGGATTGACGTTTCGCCGCTTGTCTGCATCTCCGCCAAAGAACGGTGAAGCGGTGAGCTCCCCTATGCCGGGAGTGATCATGTTCGAGGCGATGGAACCGGTAGGCGCCGCGATTGCAGGCAGCTTCGACAATGGCAAGACATGGCGCACCTTGGCGGCTTTTGCGCTATTTAATCGCACAAATTGGAGCAACTGGGGTCCGATTACCTTTGTCAGCAATACCGAGGGATGGGCGGTGACACCAGCCGGGAGCCTGCTGAGAACTTCGAATGGCGGCCACACTTGGAGTCCGACTCGGTTTGGATGAACGGGTCGCTTCAACACCGGCCGACGCAGAACAGAATTTACAGAGCGGGCCTGTGGTTCAGCGTCCAGACTTCAGGCGAGCGCGTACTCGGTGTTCTGCGCTTCATCGAGTGTCCCAGAAGACGCGGGTCAGTCGGTCGCTAAACCTCGCTCCGAAGTGCCGTACTGCCGCACCTAGCCGGCGTTCGGTGGCACACCGGTGCGGGGTTTAGGGACGCGCATTATGTGACGCGGGCTGCGACGCCGAGCCGTCGATATGTACAACACCACTGGCACGAGTGTTCCGTGCCCTACCACCGCTTGAAGGTAGGCGTTCGCAACCCGCTATCGGCGTTCGGAAGACGTCTAGTTGAACTTGCTCGGTCGGTGCCCACCAGGCATCTCTGTCCCAACCGCCTCGCGACGCTGGCTCTTGGGTTCCATGTTGCAGAGTTTTGAGATTCGCACCACGAATCGCGATATTGCAGCGCACTCCCTGTTACAGTTACCCCATGACAACCACGACACGGGTGCTCGCCGCGGCGCTCGACCTCAAATCGTTCTCGGCCCGGCTGCTCGCGGCGACGGCGTCGGTGTCCGAGAACACAGTCCGCTCGACACTCAACCGGTACGCCCGCTTCTTCATCAAGGACGCTGAGCTGACTGAGCAGCGGCGCCGAGGCGGGCAACGGCAGACCTGGACGGTTAACCCAGACCTCCGCGAAGAACTCGTCGCACTCGTAAGGGCCGACACCAGGGACGGTGACGCTCCGCTCGGCCACCTGCGCCTTAACCCTGGAGGTGAGCTCGTGACCCGAGTCGCGCAGCCGACACGCACACCCGAGGCCATCCGAGAGCTCGCTAGCGAGTACGAGCTGGGGACCTACAACTGGCAGTCCGGTAGCCTCCTGTTGCCCGAGCTTGCGGTTCGCCTCATCAGTCGCACTCCCGGCCTGAAGTCCTTCTTGATGGGCACCGGGCTCAGCATCGCGGACGCGAGTTTCGACGGTCGAGTCGAGGTATCGCCTTCCGCTGACGCCTGGCCGGTCCCAAGCGGCAACTCAGTCTGGGAGCTCGGAGCTGGCGACAGCAATGGCGGCCCAGTCGCCAAGGCGATGAGCGACTACAAGAAGCGCACCGAGAACCCCGAGGGAGTCGACCGGACCACAACCACCTTCGTGTTTATGACGAACAAGCGGTGCCCCGAACTCCAGGAATGGGCCGACGCGATGAGGGCCCAGAAGGAGTGGGCCGACGTACAGGCCATCGACGCGCAGACCCTCTGGAGGTGGCTGCTGAGGAACCGCCCGGTGCATGTCTGGCTCTCCGAGCGTCTGGGCTTGCGGCCAACGGAGGTCGCGTCCCTCGATAACTGGTTCAAAGAGTGGCAGGCCCAGACGAACCCCGCCATGCCGCGGGCCCTGCTCGTCACCGGCCGCGACGACGAGGCGAGCAAACTTTGTGAGGCGGCGAAGCGATCCGGCGAGAGCGTCGGGGTCTACTCGAAGTCGCGCGAGGAGTCGTTGGCCTTCGTGGCAAGCGTCCTGTCCCGCGAGCCGATGGAGGTGACCGAGCCCCCAGCCGAAACAAGGGTAGCGCAGGCCGAGACCACGTCGGAGTCGGAGACCGAGGCGATCGAGCCAGAGGAGGGTCGGTTCAACGCCGGGCTGATCGTCAAGACACCCGCCGAGTGGTCGCGCATCGTCGACACGTCGGACGGTGACGGCATCCTGATCCCGCAGTTCGACGGAGCCGACGTCGCAACCGCCACGGCCAACGGCTTCACCGTGATCATGCCAATGGGCATCGGTGACGACCGCGATCGCGCCGATATCAAACTTCCGCCTATCCACGTCCTCCAGGCCATGGAGGCACTGCAGAAGGCGGGCGTCTCTCACGACGCCGCTGACGGCCTCGCCCAGGCGATCGACAGGAGCCTGACGGCCTTCCGGCGCTCGCACGCCGTGAGCCCGACCTACCCGAAGCCGGCCTGGGCCACGGACTGGCCCGACCTCGCCGCGCTCACCCTCCTAGGCGGGTGGAACTCGGACAACGAGGCCGATAAAGAGGTCGTCGCGACGCTCACACATCGGGAGTACTTCGAGGTAGAACAGGACCTTCACCATTGGGCCAGCAGGGAGGACCCGCCTTTCATCACCTCGGGGAACAACTGGCAACTCGTCGACCCCATCGACGCCTTTGCGCTCGTCGGTAACAGCCTCTCGAAAGGCCTCCTCGACCTCTGGGTCAGCACGGTCGCTCCGGTCCTCCGCGAGCTCGACCCGTTGGTCGACCTTTCCCCGGAGGAGAACTTCACGGCAACCGTGAAGGGCGTTCGCCGCGACCACTCGTCCGCGCTGCGTTCCGGCATCGCCAGGGGCACCGCCATGCTTGGTTCTTCCGAGCGACGGTTCCAGGGAGTCTCCGACGCCGAGTACGCGCGCCGCCTCGTGCGTGACGTCTTGGTCGCGAACCCCACCCCTTCCAACTGGAAGGCACTAGCAGACGTGCTCCCGTGGCTCGCCGAGGCGGCCCCAGATCAGTTCCTCGAGGCAGTGCGTGCCTCACTGATTGGATCAGCGCCGGTCCTCGCCGAGATGTTCACCGATCACGGCCCGGAGCCCATGTTCGGTGGCAGCTCACCGCATACGCACCTCCTGTGGGCGCTCGAGCTGTTGGCCCAGTCGAAGGACCACGCGGCAGACGCGCTCTTCCAGCTCGCCCACCTCGCAGAGGTCGAGCCCGGCGGCCGGATGAACAACCGCCCTGCCGAGAGCCTCCAGCGACTCCTCCTCGCCTGGTACCCACAGAACGCCCTGACCCCCGAGGGTCGTCTTCGGGCCGTCACCAGGATCGAGCAGATGCACCCGAAGGTCGGATGGCAGCTTGTCCTCGGCCTCCTTCCTCACTTCGACAGCTTGAGCCACCGCGCCTATCTCCCTGCGTTCCGTGACTGGCACCCACCGGTCGCTACGACCTTGCCCGAGGCTGTCGCCGCCTACAGCGGGTACGCGAATTTGGCCCTCGAGCTGGCTACCAAAGACCCCGCCAAGTGGAAGGAGCTGATCCCGGCGGTCCCTTACCTGCCGTGGGCCGACCGGGACGAGTACATCGACTTCCTCGAGAAGGTGAACCCCGACGGGTGGACCCAGGAGGTGCGTCTCGCCAACTCGCGAGCGCTTTCCGAGCTCGTCGCGAAGCACCGACAGTTCCCCGATGCGAAATGGGTCATGCCGGAAGCGCCGCTCGCGCGCCTCGAGGCGGTCGCCCCGAAGTGGAGTCCGCTCGACCTCGTCGACCGGGTCTCGCCACTCTTCATGCTCTACCCAGACATCCCCGACGCGCGGAGGTTCTCGGATCACGACGCGTACCGGGAGGAGGGAGCGCGGCACCAGCGACGCGAGCTCATGAAGGTCCTCGAGGTGGGCGAAGACGCACTGATCAAGCTTGTCCACAACGCTCCCGAGCCCGAGGTCGTCGGGTCGACGCTCGCTGACCTCGCGAGCGATCTCGCTCAGATTCCAGGCGCGGACCGGCAGCTGTTCGGCTGGTTTGGCGAGTCGGACGCGATGAAGAGAGCCGCCCGCGGCTGGATGTTGAACATGCTCTTCCGCACCAACAACGCCTGGCTCCCGACGGTCCTTGCCGAGATCCGAAAGCTCAACGAGGCCGCGAGGGCGTATGCCTATCGATGGCTCCGCGCCTACCCCGAGGTGCTCGACGTCGTGGCCGCTGACTCCCCCATCGTGCGCTCCGCGTTCTGGGCAGCAAGCGGAGTGGAGTTCATGAGGTCCGACCGCCAACAGGACATCGTCGCCGGGTTCCTGGAGCACGACGATCCTGCCGGCGCCCTCGAATACCTGTCCTACCGGTCGCACCAGGACGACATTGAGTGCGACCTCATCGTGACTGTGCTCGAGACGGACAGCCTGCTGGTGGCGGCGATGCAGAACACGATGGCTATCTACGAGTTGGAGAACCTGCTGAACAAGCTCGAGGTTTCGGGGACCGAGCAGTCGAAGCTCGCTTCACTTGAGTGGAGATACTTCCAGCTCCTGCAACACTCCCGCGCACCCCGTGCGTTCTTCGCCTCGCTCCGCGAGCACCCCGAGTACTTCGTCGAGCTCATCTCGCTCGTGTTCCGAGCCGCCAGCGACCCGCCCCGCAGTGAGGACGAGCCCGACGAGCCCGCCGACTACGCCGCCGCCTACAACGCACGGACCGCGTACTCCTTGCTCCAAGACTGGCGCACTCCGCCGGGGACCGGGACGGACGGAAAGATTGACGCCGCGGAGTTGGGTGCGTGGGTGAAGCACTCCCGCGAGCTGCTTGTCGACAGCGACCGTATCGACATCGGCGACGAGTGCATCGGCCAACTCCTCTCCGGCTCTCAGAAGGGCGAGGACGGCATCTGGCCGGCCGAGCCGATTCGGGACCTACTGGAGGAACTCTCAAGCCAGCATCTCGCCGACGGGCTGGCCATGGGCCGCTTCAACTCTCGGGGCACGACCACCCGAGGCCCCTCGGACGGCGGCGCCCAGGAGCGCGCTCTGGCGAAGCAATACGAGGAGTGGGCGACGAAGGTCTCGCCGGAGTGGCCGGCTACGGGGCGCCTCCTCCGCGAGCTCAGCCGCACCTACGAGGAGTGGGCCGCCCGCGAGGACGAGATGTGGGAGCAGTGGCGCGACGAGCGCTGATGACCATGAGCCAGACCAGCGCTCCCGCCCGGCGGCGGAACTAACCGATGTCCGACGACGGTGAGTAGACGGACCGGTGAGAGCGCCAAAAGAGTTACCGGTGGCTGGTGGCTCAACGGCGAACGACGACCAACGGCGTCGCTCCGTCAGCCTCGCGCTGCAGGTGTCACCTAACAGGGCTGGGCCGCACAGAACAGCGAGTCGATCTGGACGCCGGCCGCGCCCGATTCGGCGTTACGCGCTTCATCGAGTGTCCCAGAACACGAGGGTCAATCGGTCGCTCAACCTCGCCCCAAGGCGCCGTTCGGGGATGGTCGCGAACGGACAGGCGCGGCAAGGGAGGCCGCGGAAGGCAACGGCGACCAGGTGATCGACGGTTGCCTCGGTGAAGCCCTCTTGGCGGAGGTCCAAGAGCATTGAGTTCGTCGTCACCTTGCCATCCGATGCTTCGTCTGTCCCATCGCCTCTTCCTTTCCATAGCCATCCGGTTCGCATGCCCTCACGGCTACCAGTCGGCTCTCTCGCTGCCCCCTGGTGCCTTCGCTCTCGCTCCTCTGTCGTTCTGGAGTGCCAGGTTGCTCTCGTCTCCTTGTCATTTCAGTTGAGCTGACACGAACGAGTCCCGGTTAGACACCCTTGGAGGTACCGGCCTTCGGCCGGTACCTCCGTCGTCGCGCTCCTTTCGCGCTCCTTCTGCAACGCGTTCGTAATGCCCCGTTCTTACTGTCATCCCGATGATCCTCTCGGTCACGGTCCTCGGCTCGAACGACGGCGGCTGCTCTCGGTGATCGGCCAGCGCATCGTCGAGTACCTGGAAGGCGGGCGCGCGGTCGCCGGCGGGCGCCCTCCGGGCACCCTGGTCGACCTCCCCTCGCCCGAGGGCGGCACCGTCGCCTACTACGCCGATTCCGCCGGGTTCCGACCGGGCTACCGGGTGCTCGGAAGGTCGGGCGAGGTCGACCCGGCCGAGCTCGCCATGCTCCTCGCTTGTCGAGGCCCAGCGACCGGAGAACTGCTCGCCTACCCCATGATGGGGTCTCGGAATCCTGCAAAAGGTGGATCGGCTCCAGGGAACCCTGGTTCTGCCACAAAGGGAGCTGCGGATGTTCGCGGCAACCACCGTATGTCCTGGTTCATGGCCTGGAGTTCGTTGGACTGGGTCCTAACATCGCTGGAAACAAGGCCGTGAGCCCGTGTAACGCTGAGGCGATCGCGGACATTAGGGGATGTGGGATTGCTTCCGGAGGAGCAGAGCTCGTGGACGGCGGCACTTCGGGGTGAAAGCGCCGGCTTCGCCGAGGTCTTCGAACGGCATCGGGACCGCGTGTACTGCTCTGCGCTCCGATTGTCGGGGAATGTGCACGACGCGGAAGACGTCACAGCTGGCGCCTTCCTGGAGCTTTGGCGTCGGCGAAAGTCCGTACGAATCGTCGACGGGTCCGTCCTGCCCTGGCTTCTGATCACCACGACGAACCTGGCGCGTAATCTTTCCCGCAGTCTGCGGCGCTACCGAGCACTGATCGACTCGTTGCCGCGCTCCGACAGCACCCGTAGCGCTGGAGAGGTCGCGCTCGAGCGCGTCGAGGTGACAGCCCTTGCTGAGCAGGCGGGGAAGGCGCTCGCCTCCCTGGCGAAATCGGACGCTGCATTGATCACGCTCACCGCGGTCGAGCACTACTCACCAGCCCAAGCGGCGGCCGCGCTCGGCATCTCCGAAGGCGCAGCCCGCACGCGGCTTCATCGTGCCCGAACCCGAATGGCCGCGGCGCTGGGAGCTTTCGTCGCAGAACGCGACACGGTTGCAACAAAGGAGCTGGATCGATGAACACTCGGGAGATGGACCCGCTATTCGCATCGGCGCTGCGCGCGACTTTGGTCGCGAACGTCGAACGGACGCCTCGCCTGAGGCGTCGCTGGAGATGGCGCCTCGGATTCGGCGTGTTCACAGGATGCGTTCTCGTCTCAGGTGGGATCGCGATGGCAGCCGGAGTCTTCTCCCTACCGGGCGCTCCGTCGGACACGCAACTTGGGAACACCGTCACCGTCACCCGCACGGGGCCCGCCACGATCGACCTCGGGCCCGTGCCAGCCGGCGCGACGGATGTCTCGCTCACCCTCACGTGCCTGTCGGTGGGCACTTACTACTTTCCGGACGGATCGAACTTCATCTGTTCGGCGACCGACATGAGCACCCCGGCGATTGATCGAAAAGCCATGGAGGTCGTCCCACTCCGACCAGGCCAGCGCACCGTGAGCATCGACACCAGTGCGAGCGCGTCGTGGACGTTGCAAGCCGTGTACGTCCACCGGGTCATCACGCCGTGGGGCACCAACGCGAACGGTCAGACCTACGGCGTGCCAAACCAGAACGGCACTCCCGACCTTGTCGCCGTCACCATCGATCAAGGTAAGGTCGACGGTTACGTCAAGGAGAGCGACCTCAACTGCGCCTCAGGCGCTGGCGTGAGCTCTCCCGCCCAGGCGTTGGCCTGGGACGCAGCTTCGAAGAACCGAAACATCTCCATCCCGGTCTACGAGAGCGATGGCACGACCGTCGTCGGCGTCTTCATCGTCGGCGACGCACACGGCCCCAATGCCACGACTGTCCCGCTATCCAGTCTTTCATTCCACTGCCCGACGACCGGAATCATTGGTCCATAGCCAGCAGGTGATCTCTGAGCTCCTTCGAGTCAAGTCGGCAGAGCTTCGGAATCAGCTCTCGTGAAGTGGTGCTTGTTGGTGCTGACCTCTCGGCAAGAGTGTCAACAGGTGCAGGACACCCCGTAGTCATTCGTGACCACATGCTTGAAATATTCAGCAATCGCGATCAGCACGAGAGACGGAGGAGCGACCTGTGGCGCGCACCCGGTTGAGTTGGACACGGATTAGGGGCGCTTCTAAGTGGAGTGGGGGCAGACCGTACGGTTTGCTTCGGGCGGGGACTGAGCTTCGAGGTGTCCTGCTGATCGCGTGCTAATCAGCGGCACGGATTGGAGGTCACCGCAGCGAACGTGCCAGACCCCGCCGAGCCGGCTACCAGGCAGGATGCCATAGGGACGGGCCTCGCAGACAGTTCTGGGCAGCTTGAGGGCTTCGTCAGCAAGGCGGTTCAGAAGCTCGGTTAAGAGGTCGCCGGTTGATCCCTAGAAGAGTGGTCCGCCAACCTGCTCGCCGGTTCGGCGCCTTGTCCACGCGTCGGTGACTCGCTCGGCTCGCTCGATGTCGCCTCCAAGCAAGACGGCGTTGCGCTCCAGCACAAGCCGATTCAGATCGGCGAGGTCGGCCTTGTTCGCCTCGAGCAAGTCATTCAAGAGGTGAGCGTTGAGGGTGAGCACTGCCTCGCCATGCTTCTGAATGACTGGTCGAAGGTCGACGTGGTCGCCGCATTGTGCGAGGAAGCGCTTCGACGCGGCGGACCAGCCCTTCCACTTGAGTAGTGATACGACGTCTAGTTGAATTCGGCTGTCCATGGTCATCGCCTGGTGGTTCGGGTGTGTTATCTCAAGCTCGTGACGGACAACTGGCAGCGTCTGGTGCAACGTATAGTTGCGGAGGTTCTTAACAAAGGGGAGCTCCAAGACGTCAGGTAGCGCGTCTAGGCGCTCGTGATGTTTCGTGGCTACTTCGTCGTTTCGATTCCGCATGATCCGTCGCACGTGGTCGATGAGGGTGAAGGCGCTGGCCAGATAATTGTGGAGAGCGCGGCTTAGCTCGGCCGTGTACTTTTCCCGAACAGCGGCCGGTCGCATGTTTTGGATCAGCTCTAACGCCAGCACAGGGTTCGCCGCCGGTGCGTCCAGCACGGCCAGGAGTTGTCGCCAATTCGGCTCGACTACGTGGTTGATCATGTCCTGGAGAGCCGCATGCTCCTGAAACGCGATGTACCCGGGGTGCTCGGCAATCCGCGCCTCGACGTCCCGCAGGGCCCCTTCGAGTTCAACTGTCACACTTGAATGATAGAGAAGCGGTGTCGTTGTCCGAAAACAAGGAAGATGCCTGACCCCTCGCACCCGGGATTGTTGGACACCGGATAGGAGAGGGCCAAGATGGGACTCATGCCGGTGGACAGCGATCCCGGGTGCGCGTCAGGTCGCGGCCGTTACTGGCTAGCCTTCTAGCCTGAGGCTTCGTGGGCGATGACCGTATGAAGGACGGCTCTGACAGCAACGAATCTGTTGTCGCGAACCGCGAAGACCAGCCTGAGGCGGAGTCAGGTCGCTTTCGCGGCTGGCGAGCACGACATCGCAGAAAGCTCGCGCGCCGTTCCCGCGCGCGCGTCTGGGGGACGCGCAGCGCGATCGCCATCGTCCTTCTCATCGTCGTGATCGTCGCTGCCACCGCGGGCTACACGATCTATCGCCTCGGACAGATCCATCACTTCAACGGAGACGGGACAACCTTGGCTGTGAAGGGGCCGACCGAGAACATCTTGCTCATCGGCTCGACGAGCCGTTGCGCCGCGAGCAGCATCGGCGTGTTCAGATACCAGTGCGTGACCCAGCACGTGAACGGCGTCAACTCCGACGTCGTGCTGATCGCTCACCTTGACGCGACCAACCACTCCGTCTCGCTGCTTTCGATTCCCCGCGACAGCTTTATTCCCGGCGCTCGCTCAGGGAACAGCCTCTGCGGCGGCACCTGGAGCTACACGCCGGGGCTGTGCGCCAACAAGATCGACGCTGCCCTCATCGAGGGACCCGACCAGCTCGCCCAGGCGATTGAGCAGGACTTCGGGATCCCGATCAACCACATCGTGGATCTCAACTTCGCCACCTTCGAAGACGTGGTCAACGCCCTCGGCGGGTTGTGGATGTACTTCCCCGACAAGCTCACCGACGCCTCCGCGGGCGTCTACATCAACCGCACCGGCTGCATCCACCTGAACGGCACCGAGGCGCTCGCCTACGTGCGGTCGCGCCACCTCTTCTACTTCACCGCCAAACAGACCCCGAACCTCGCCGCCATCAAGACGGCGAACACGCGGTATGGGCCGTGGTACACGCCTGACTCGGGCGGCAACTACGACGGCACCGGCGACCTCGGACGGATCCTGCGGGTGCACCTTTTCCTGAAAGCTCTCGCCGAGCAGGTTCAGGCACGCGGTCTCGGCAACCCGGTCACGGACAATTCATTGATCAGCGCCGTCGCCCCGAATCTCACCACTGACGACGGGCTTTCCGGGCTCACCCTCGTCAAGCTGGCCTTCGACTACCGCGATGCCAAGATCGGCACCGCTCCCGAGCTGACGCTGCCGACGATCAATGACGCCGCCACCTACTACTACGAGGGCGCTCCTTACGGCGACGTGATCTTCCCGAGCGAGCCCCAAGACCAACAGGCGATCGACGGGTTCCTCGGGACGACGCCTTCGGGCTGGAAGCTCGCACCATCCTC
>Ga0116110_1000562_pt1 | contig 21577 bp, 17 predicted proteins | sample June2015DPH_8_50_FD_89719 | JGI IMG/M metagenome (GOLD analysis project Ga0116110, IMG submission 89719) | Peatland microbial communities from SPRUCE experiment site at the Marcell Experimental Forest, Minnesota, USA - June2015DPH_8_40 | ecosystem: Environmental > Terrestrial > Soil > Wetlands >...
CCGCAGGGTAGTGGGTCAGTTTGAAGGTGTAGCGGCGAGTACACCTCGCCAAATGGCGGCGCAAAGCGAGCTGAAACGGGCTGCGAGCGCGCCTGGCGGGAGCGGCAGAGGCTCTGGAAGCGATCCGCTGCGGTGATGTGGGGGCGCTGGTGGTAAAGGGTCCAGCGGGTCCGCAGGTGTTCACCTTGCAGACCCCGGACCAGCCCTATCGCCTGCTCATCGAACGGATGAACGAGGGTGCGGCTTCTATTTCCGCCGGGGGCCTCATCGTTTTCTGCAACGAGCGTCTGGCTGAAATGGTGGGTCGCCTTCCCGAGAAGTTGGTGGGCTCGCCCTTGAGCGCGCTGGCAGTCCGCGCCGAGCAGTCTTCTCCAGGAGTTACTCGCCCGGACCTTCCGACTTACCGTCCAACGGTGGTTACGAACGATTAGGGCCCTCTGGCCAGAGTGCCCCGCGAATGTTTCCCAAGACGGCAATTTCCTCACAATCGATTCATCCCACAAATCGTACGCCATCCCTCAACCAGCCCGTTGATAACTCTGATCCCCGGACAGAATATTCACGTTATTTCGAGTGGCGGATTATTCCGAGTCGACGTGGCGAGCGGGCTTGAAAGTTTGGGCGTCATGCGCATCCCAGGCGGAATAATCAGAGGCAATCAGCCTCAAAAGTGGTTTTCCATCAGTTGGCTCGCAGCCTTTGGTCAGTGAGTGCCATCTCTCCATACAGTCCATTTTGTCTATACCGCAATGAACGTTGAGTCAACCGGAGGGTTAGTGATATCCTCGCCGGGAAGACAAAGAGTTTTTCCCTGCTGGGTCGATTGGGATGCTAAATGAACCGAACTGACAGACGGCGATTCTTAAAGGCAGGATTAAGTGGGCTGGGGACCGTGAAGCTTGCGGGACGCGCCTTGCCGGCCGCAATGGAAGGGCCGGAGTGGCTCGAAGCTTCCTCCGAAAACGGAGCGGCGGTTGAATCGGAGAGCTGGTATTCGCGAACCATCCGCAAACTTCATTTCGACATGCACACTCCGGGAACGATCAAGAACGTGGGCAGAGATTTTGATCCACAGCGTTTCGCGCGCGCCATCAAGCTAACAGGAGTCGAGGCGGTTGATTTTTTCACCCGGGATGCTTATGGCTGGTCGTACTATCCTACAGAGATCGGAACGCCTCATCCCCACCTGACACGCGATCTCTTCGGGGACGCCAGCAAAGCCTTAAAAGCGGAAGGGATCAAGGTCATCGCCTATGCGGCCAGTGATGGTCTGTCCGGACCGCAAGCAGATGCGCACCCGGAATGGATTCTCTGCCGGCCTGACGGCGCCCGTGCGGGCACAACGGAAGTCAGCTATCCTGCGTGCGTGTTCAGTGGGTTCATGGAACAGGCCCTGATTCCGCAGTTGATTGAAATCGCCCGGTTGTATTCTGTGGATGGCTTTTTTCTGGACGGTGTCTACCAGTTCTTCAATTCCCCTTGCTACTGCGATGCCTGCCGGCGCGCTTTCGGTCGCGAGATTCCCCTTGCGGCCGATGACCATGCGTGGCGGGCGTTTCGGCACTTCCAGGTCCAGAAGATTTGGGACATTTACGGTAACGCGGCGGAGAAAGTCGCTCAGGCCAGGCCCGGATGTGTACTGGGGGTGAATTGGATGTCGGGTATCCGGTGGTCGGTGCCACCCCCTCGCACTATCGGATACCTCACAGGGGATGTGCCGCTGATGAATGGCACGTTCGAAACGGCATATGAACTTTCCGCCTGGACTTGGCGGCAAACGCCCGCGGACATTATGAATCGGCGTATGCTGACGGATTGGGACGACTTTGCGTTTCGCACTCCGGAAAGCATTGAAACGGAGTTCGCAACAGCTTTAGCCGCGCAAGCAAAGCTCTACGCTGGGGACCTCCTGATGCCGGTCGAGGTCCGGCCCGACCCTGAAGCCATGCTGCTCTTTCGCGGGTGTTTCGAATTTGCCGCGCGGCGCGAGGAGCTTACGCTCCACATGCGCCCGCAGTCCGATTTTGCTATTCTCTCCAGCCCCGAAACGCTGCGGCTACGGGGATCGGAGTGGAGGGTGGACGAGGCCCCCCTCAAAGGAGCCTTTCTTGCTTTGATTGAGGATGGAATCACGGTTGATATTCTCTTTGATGACGATTTGCAGGATCATCTCGCCCGGTACGCAGCGCTGCTGCTGCCTCAACAGGGGTTCGTCAGCCGTGGAGCTGCGAGAGCGATTCAGGGTTTTGTGGAGAATGGCGGAGGGTTGGTGGTCATCGGTGCATTACCCAGCGCCATCGACCCCGAAGAAGCGAACTCTGCGGCAGACGCGGCGACTTTCGAGCAAATCACCGGACTGGCGCGAGACGGCGAGTTCGCGTTTGACCTTTCCTATGTGGGTCTGCGCGGCACCAAAGCCGAAAACCTCTGGCGAGAAGGGGACACCTTCCGACCCATTATCCCGGTACCAGGAAGACCGGCAAAAGTCCGTTCGACTGGAGCTGAAGTGCTTACCACGCTGATCGCCCCCGGAGCCTTGTACCAGTTTGACGCGCGGCCGCCCGGCGAGAAGCTCTCGTCGCCCGCCATCACCTTACATCCGTACGGGAAAGGACAAGTTGCCTTCTGTGCTCTGCCCATAGCTTCGGATATCTGGCGAAGGGGCAACGCGGGAGCCAAGTACGTCCTGCAAGCCCTGACGCGTCGCGTCACGTCGGGTTTTACCGTCGAGCGCGTTGGGACACCGTCCGTGCGGATTTATCGCACCATTGGGACGAAACGGACGATTGTCCATCTGGTGAGCTACCAGCCTGACATGCGTATCGAGGGGCCGCAGAGTGTCGAATCACCGAGCTCCGTTGAAGGTGTTCAACTCCGGCTGCGAGACCCTCGTACTCCCGCCAGCATCCAGAGCCATCCCATTGGCCAGACTTTACAAGCTCGCCGAAGCGGAGCCTGGCTGGTGGTGAATGTACCTTCGTTTATCATACACACGGCCCTAGTTTTCAGGTGGGATTAGCTGCATTATTTAGCGCGTGCGCGCATCGCGCGGCGCTGTGCTGGCCAGAAGCTGAGTTACCTGCCCCAACTCACGGACTGGTAGGCGCCTTGGGGACTCGACCCCTACCGCGCAGAACTTCAGCTTCAGTACGTCTCCATTGCGCCAAGCGTGCGAAGGCATGGAGAGCGTGCCGGATCCGTGGGCTGGGGGAGGTTAATTCCGGATGGTCGCCTCAGGCAGCCAACCATTCAACAGCCTGGTCAAGGAACTCGCCGAAGTGTTCCCACTGCTGAAAACCGGCTCCCCAATGCGGAGAAATATCTGAGGCAAGAGCCATGGCTCGGCCCTCGCCGTAGTTCCACACCACCAGCAGTGGGTCTTCAGTCTCCTTGAATCTCGCCAGGACCTTGGATTCTGGCTTCGGCTCCAGCCGGTTATAGCCCGTAAACATGGGACCGGGCGTCCAGGCGATGTTTCTCATCACGGCGTGTTCAGGGGCGACCACTTCCACGGTCACGCCCTCAGGGCACTCTAACCGATCATCGTTTCGCTGGAGGCATTTAACCGGTAGCGCCTCTTCCACCGGCGTACCGCTGTAATTACCCAGGTTTTGACGGCCTGTGAACGAATAATAACCGCCGATCATCCACAACGCCCCGCCCTGCCGCACAAATTCGCGGATTAGTTTCAAACGGTTCGGCCCCATCGGGAACCGGTTCGCGCGCTCCATGGGATAAAGCACTAGGGAGTCACTATCGACGTCGCTGAGAATAAGCAGGTCGTACCGCTTCAGGTCGGAGGGAGTTTCGGGGAACTTCGCCAACACATCCCACCCTGCCAGATAGGAGACTTGATACCGGGGATTCTTGCGCCACCGCTCGAGGATGGGTTCAGCCGCATTCTCTACGCTGATCCCGCGCAAGTCGTACGAAAATCCTGTTCCCGCCCCGAGTGTCCCTGCGGTGAGCCAGGAATCGCCAACGTAGAAGATTCGAATGTGATTCTTAGATTCGCGCATCGGTGCCCCCGTGTAAATCCTTATGGAGTATGTAATAGCCAGCGGGCAGCAGGCAGTAAGCAGGTTTACCTCATGGCGCACCAGCAAGGACCGCCCGGCCAAAAATCGCCTCTACGCCTGCCGTCTGCTTGCCTTTTACTGCTCGGGCTAGTGCCTTTCACACCATTTTGTAGATGAACGGGAAGACACCATCGGTGTATCCACCCGCCGCCATTTCCCCGCCGTCGACGATTAGGACGGACCCAGTCATGAAGCTGCTGGCGTCGGAAGCAAGATAGATCACGGTGCCTACGATTTCGTCCGGCTCACCAATCCTCTCAAGTGGAATCTTGGCGACGATAGGCTTCATGTACTCCTCGGAGTCGAGGAAAGCTTGGTTCAGGGGAGTGCGGAAGAAGCCTGGGGCAATGGCATTCACGCGAATGTGATACTTGGCCCATTCGGTTGCCAAGCTCCGAGTCAATTGTAAAATCGCACCCTTGCTCGAGTCGTAGGACACACATGTGGGACTGGCAATGAAGGAAAGCACGGAGGCGAGATTGATGATGACTCCACCTCCTTGAGGAATCATCTTTTGCGCAGCGGCCATCGCACAGAGGAAATTACCTGTGGCATTAACAGCCATCACTTTGTTCCAGCCTTCTAAGGTTTCGTTCTCGGCTGCCGCCCCGCCTCCAATCGCCGCATTGGAAACCATAATGTCAATTCGGCCAAAGCGCCGGCATGCCTCTTCCACGAGCGCATCCACTTGTGGTTTTTCGGAAACATCCGTTCGCCGGAAGATAGTCTTCTCCCCAAGAGACGTTTGCGGTTCACGAATGTCCGCCGCCATGACGTTTACTCCTACGCGGTCCAGCCCACGTGAGATAGCCGTTCCCAATCCTCCGGCCGCTCCCGTCACCACCGCGACCTTTCCGGTTAAGTCAAAAAGTGCTGCGAAATTCTTCGCCATCCTGTGCTCCTCTCCCATGATTAGTGCTACGTTGCATTGATTACTGGGTGACGGTTAGGCCGCCATCCACGACCAGGGTATGGCCCGTCACATAAGAGCACTCTTCCGAGGCCAGGAAAATCGCTGCCCGCGCAATCTCCTCCGGCTGCCCCGGACGTGCCAAGGGGATTCTCCGCCTCCCCACGTACCAGGTTTTAAATAACTCGGTTTCGGTTTCATCGACACCGTCGATGATCGACATAGGAGTATGAATGCAACCCGGTGCGATCGCATTCGCCAAAATCCCGTGTGGGGCAAGATCCACCGCCAGCGATTTGGTGAAACTGATGATCCCTCCCTTGGCGGCACAGTAGGCACCCACGCGTCCTTGCGTCGCCATGGCCTCGACGGAAGTGATGCTGACGATTCTTCCCCAGCCTTGTGCCGCCATGTAAGGCGCCACCAACTTGCAACCCCAGTACATGGCCTCGAGGTTTACTGCGATGGTGCGCTGCCAGTTTTCCAGGTTGTCTTCCAGAAGCGTGCCGTAGAACAGGACGGCGGCGTTGTTCACCAGAATATCGATCTTCTTCTCACGGGATACTGTGTCTTCGATACATCTTCTATAGGCGGCTTTGTCGCTGATGTCAAAGACATAGGCCGTGGCGGATCCGCCCGATTCGCGAATGTGGCCACAAACCCGGTTGACTTCCGGCTTTTGATCAATCGCAGCTATCGCCGCGCCCTCTTTGGAGAATTCCTGAGCAATGGCCTTGCCAATTCCCTGAGCCGCACCCGTAATGACCGCCACCCGTCCCTTCAGTCGCACCTTCGGCACCCTCCTGAGATGAAAGTAGCTCCCCTACTCGGGCAATGGTTAGACCCGGGTTGGTCTTTGCAGGCTGTACTGCTCCAGGGCCGCGGCGGCGAACTTGTCCACCGCGGCTTGGTTCAGTTGGATACCCAAGCCAGGAAGTTGGGGCAAGGAAATCCTGCCTCCCTGGATGACCAGTTCGTCCTTAACGAGTTCCCGCCGTAATACGGAAGCGGCGACGTGTGCGGGAAGGAATTCGATGAACCGGCAGATGGGACATGCGGCCGCCAGGTGTGCGGTGGCCGCAATGCCGATCCCCGTCTTCCAACAGTGCGGAACAACGATCAGGCCCCGGTCCAAAGCCATTTCAGTCACACGCATGGCTTCCGTGAGGCCTCCCACACGACCGACATCCGGTTGCACCACATCCACCCTCCCCCGATCCATCAACTCCTGGAACTCAAACCGAGTTTGCAGCCACTCCCCGGCTGCGATGCGAATGTCCGTAGCATCGGCCAGCCGTGCATACCCTTCAAGATCGTCGGATTGCAGCGGCGTCTCGAGGAAAAATAGGTCAAACTTCTCCAGACTACGGCAGACACGCAGGGCTTCTTTCCAGTTCGACCAGCTATATGCGACGTCGACCATCAAGATCATGTCTTTTCCGGCCGTTTCACGACAGGCGCCGACCAGTTCGACGATCGCTTCATCCCCTTCTCGAAGGCGGTTATGGGCGTAAGGCCCCTTCAGAACTACCTCGAGCTTGGCGGCAGTAAAGCCAAACTGGCGCGCCCATTTTACTTTTTCGATCAAACTCTGACGCTGCTCCTGGAGAGTTTTGCCGTCCGGAATCAGGCTGGCATAGGGAGTGATGAAATCCTGCCGCGCGCCCCCGAGCAGTTTCCAGATAGGTTGTCCCTTGGCCTGGCCGTAAGCGTCCCATATGGCCATATCCAAAGCGCCGATGGCGCAGATACCCGCCCCGCGCCTCCCTGTCATAGCGGTGTAGGTATAAAGGCGATCCCAAATCGCGCGGGGCTGGGTCAGGTCCTGCCCAATCAATAATTCCGTCATTCCCAGATTCATGATGTGGGATCCCGGCGCTTCGATCAAAGCCTTGACCGCCCAAGGAGCAGTATCTACCTCCCCGACTCCGGTAATCCCTTCCTGCGTGTGGACCTTTACGACGACGGTGTCCTGGGACGAGTCACAGGCTTCGGGATCCATATTCGTGGCGAGAAGCACAGTGCAATCAATGGAAGTAATCTTCACCGTGGATATCTCCTTTGTACGCTTATAACAGAGGGCTTGCAATTACTGGCGTTCAGACCCGCAGGAGCGTAACCCCTTTCGCTCGCCAGCCAACGCGACGGCCACCCTGGCCCCTTCCGGGTCACTCATGTTCAGGTTAGTTATCATACCGGTACTCTATCTGTCAACGTGGGTTGTAACTTTTGCCATCGTAGCGGCTGAGTTTAGCTCGGCATATGGCGTAAAGGCACTGCGTCAAACCCAACCACCACTTAATCCAGCAGTCGCACTGCGCCATACCCATATCCACGCAGGTCGACCTTGATTTTTCCATTCACGATGTGCAATTCACGGAGATTCCGCTCCAATAGGTCGGTTTGGAAGGCTCGGCGAAAGCCGCGAACGCGCAGGTCGAGCGGCCCAGATTTTCCCGCCACTTCCCAAATCCGCAAGATTGTACCACCCAAGTTGGGGTCATCTGCCGGCTTCAGACAGGTTGAGATTGCGCGCGATGAGTCGAGTACAAGACCATGAGCCGCATCCGCCTCAGGCAGATTTCCAGGCACAGCTATGAGGGGGGAACGGATGCCGCGACTCCATGCGGAGGCCTCAAGCGCGCTAAAACCACTCGGGTGTGCTCGGAGGGAGAAGCGGAAACGGAAGTCCGTAGCTCCGTTTTGGTCCTTGGTAACCTCCTTGTAGTTCTGATCATTACCCAATATTTCGAAACTGACCGGATCCAAGTCATTTCGCAAAGCGAAAGCCTCGAGGGGGGCGAGCGTTACCCCAGGACCCTGAGGGAGTGAGACGTCCACGAAATCTTGTACTGCAGCTCTCCGGGTATCGGCGCCCGGGAGCAAATCGCCCTCCGGCTGCGGGTGAAATCGAATCACCGCCCCCATGTCCTCGATTCGTTCCACAGAGCCGGGGCTCGTTACGGGGAAGATCTGCGTCAAGCGTTGCTCCTGGGTCGTGACTGGTTTCTTGATGCGCGTGTCAAAATCCACGCGATCAAGGCCGGCATAGACGGTGATAAAGGTGGTGATTTCGATACCCTCGACCGTTCCGGTAATCCTGGTTCTGGCGAGCACCGGCCCCGATGCCTCCACTTCTGACTTCACTGCGGCAAGGGTGTGTTCCTTCCCATCGAAAAAGACCAGTTGGCCTAAGGTTCGCCCACTATTGCTCACCACCAGTTCCGTTGCTGAAGGCTTGTAAACGAGACTGGCAAGTCCCCCCGTCGCCGGATCTAACCTGAGCCGATAATAGGGACTCTCGAGTTCGGTATCCGTCGCGCGAAGCGAATTGACCTTGACCGCGCGCTTCGGAGCGGATTGCAATTGCAGCGTTTTTGTGTCAAATCCAGACAGCTTGGGCGAGACGAAATAAAGGATCTCATCCCCATCTTCTTTGACCACTTGAGACGGGAGTTCCGCACCACTTGACAGCACCGAGTTCATCTCCTGAGGAATCGGGATACGAACCAGGTCAGCTCGGGGAATGCTGAGGCTGTTGAAGATCGTGACCTCATGATCACTGGCATGAAGTCCAAGAGCCGTCCAAGCCTGTTGCCAAACGCTTTCGGCCAGGCGGCCTAGTTCCTCGCTCCATCGACGACGGAGATCCGCATTGACAATGCGGTTGCCGTCGTTCGCGCCATTCCAGGCGTGATCGGCCAGCATTGTCCAATTCCACTCAGCCTGGAGGCGGTCGGAGCGTGAGGCAGGGAGAACTTCAGGGTGGCGCAAGGCGGCAAGGGCGAGCAGGGTTTCGGCTGCGAGATAGGATTGCTCGGACACGCGCAGCGCGGCTACATACTTCGCCAGCGTTACCGGCCAGAGTTCCCAGGAGTGGCCGAACGAGCCGCGGATGACAGGCAGGAAATGCTGGGCGTCCTCAGCTTTGTCCGCCACCTTACAGAACTGCGGGAAGGTGGCATTGACGAGGGTCGGATGAGCGTCGGGGCGCTTGTTGTACTGGATAATGTCGCTCGCGAATCCCTCGGTTTGCGAGGAACTGGTAAGCGATAAGTCGCTGTGAGTTCCGCTGGCCAGTAGCGCCCGCAAAGGATACGAGTTACCGAGTTGAGCGTAGTGGGGAACCCATTCGTCCAAAATGATCTCAGGCTTCTTCAATATCGTGGCGCCCTGTCCGTAGGCCGCCTTGAGAGACGCCCAGGAATCCATCACCACTCGAATTCGGCTTCCATCGGGTCCTTCGAGCGTAAATAGCGGCGGCGATTGCAGGGCGGAAAAGGTGGAATCGTAGTTCAGGAACGGGATCACCAGCCAGCGGAAACCACAGCCCGCAAGGATGGAAGCGACACCCCAGGGGAGAGAGGGAAGCTCGATATGGTCGGCCACATCCGTGCGGATGCCCCACTCCTTTTCCAGTCTGCGGTCCGGATAAAAACTTCGGATCGCACTTTCCACACTTTGGAATCCCCACAGAGTGTTGTTTAGGAATGGACCGACGTAGACTCGATCCTCTTTAATGCGCCGTACGAGCTCCGCTTTACGTTCCGGGTACCGTTCAATAAAGCAAAGCGCCTGCTGAGTGACCGGCATATTGAAGCAGTCGCGGCTCTCCGGCTTCTGGGCATCCGTCCTGCTCATTTCATCGAGATGGGAAAGCATGAGGTCCGCAGCGCTCTGGCGGCTTTCCTCTTCATTGAGGGCCCAGGTGTAATCGAAGCAGGTGTCGTTGGTAATATAGATGGTCCATTGGGAAGCATCCACAGCATCTTGACCCGCGGCCATCGTGGCCTGAGCGAGCAGTAAACCAACCAGCAAAACCATCCGGTGTGGTTTCATTTAGTGTTCTCCGTCCGGGGCAGGCCGCTCGGCCAGCGCGGTCGGTTCCCAGCAGCAAGGTGCCGGAACTCGCCTGTCATACCTAGCATATCAGCGCTCGCCGGTCAAGATAGTTCCTGAGTGGGTGCTCCATTGTGAATATAGCGCCGACCCGCAGGCGCAGGGTCGGCAAGTGCCGACCTACACTAAAGGCCGGTGCTACAGTCAAAACAGGACACTGCTGGCTGCGGTCTTGATGCGCCAGCCCGCCAACTTAGGCAAACGCTCTGAAGTTGTGAGCCAATCCCCGTCGCGGCGCCATAGGGGACCTTTTACGGGCATCGGTAACCCTGCGGTCTAACCAGTCATACCTCCAGGTTGAAATGCGTACGCATTGTTGTTAGACTCTGCCGGTTGCCCTCCGGAACGGGCCATTGAGCTTCCGAGCGGTCAATTATAATACCGATGGAGGTTATATGCGGAAAGTGATTCGCACAAATAAGGCGCCGCAGGCGCGTGCCGCGTACTCGCAAGCCATTGTCGCCGATGGTTTCGTTTTCTTGGCAGGTCAAGTCGCATTGAACGCGGAGACTAATGAATACGTGCTTGGGGATATTCGTTCCGAAACCCGCCTCACTCTGGAGAATCTGCGAGCGCTTCTGGAGGCCTCTGGAAGCTCACTTCGAGATGTAGTGAGCGTGCGCGTGTTTCTGGCAGACTTGAATGATTTCGAAGGAATGAATGAGGTCTACCAGGAATTTTTCCCGGAGGACCCACCCGTTCGTACCACAGTCGGTGTTGCCTTGGCGAAGATTAAAGTCGAAATTGACTGTGTTGCCGTGCTGAAACGAGCGCGAAAGAAGAAGCGCTCGTAGCCTGTCACGCATTCGAGGTTGCTCGACTTGGTCTTTCGCGGTTCTGTCGAAAGCCAGTATCGTCACTTTTGCGAATGCGGGAAACCCGGATTCTTGTTAACTGACCTGGGCTCCCGCTGGCGCGAAAGTGTCGACAGTTATGGTAGTGTCTCAGTTTGACGTAGAGGCGGCTTTACGCCGCCACGTGGCAAGGTAAAACTCGCCGCTCCAACTCGAAATTGCGACACTACCTTCGATTTTCATGCGTTGCAGTGGGCGGCAGGCCCGCAACACCCTGAGGAGAAGGACTCTTCTATGACGCCTTACAAAAAGCAGTGGGACCCGGAGAAACTGAGGCTCAAAAGCCACAACAAACTTAAGATTGAACTCGGTGGATACGTAGGTCCGCTGCGCGTGGAAATTCCTTTTTTTGTGTTGGTAGGAAAAAGCCGGGAACCTAAATTCTGCATTGTGGCGGCGGTTCACGGGAATGAATACGAGGGGGTGGCCGCTTTGCTGGATTTGGCACGCGAGCTTGACCCCCATAAGCTCCGCGGGACGCTCACCCTTGTGCCCGCCGTCAACCCTCAGGCCGTTTATGCCGGCTCACGACGTAATCCCATCGACCTCGCTGACCTAAACCGCACGTTCCCCGGGAAGCCGGATGGCACGCTGTCAGAGCGTCTGGCCTACACGCTGCTGCACGAATTTGTCGTGGGGAATAACCTCGTACTTTCGATGCATGGCTGGTGGCACGAAGCGGCAGTGATTCCATACGTGGAGTACCCGCTCGGATCGAGTGCCGCCGCGCGCCGGAGCAGGGATGCCGCCCTAGCCACCGGCCTCGAGCACCTGCACCCTTACCACTGGCTACCGGGCCAACTCGGCGCCCAAGCCTTGCTGCACGGCGTCGCGGCTCTGGAGCCGGAGGTTGGCGGCATGGGCATGGTGACGCCCGAGGGACAACGTACTTATCGAAACATGGTGTACCGCCTGCTCGTGCACCTTGGCATGATGGACGCGAAAGACTCGCGCGCTGATCCCCCCGGTCCTGTCCCCAAGCTTATCGATCACGGGGCTTACTTGGCCAACTACGCGGGTTTGTTCCGCAGCTATGTGCGTGTGGGCGAGAGTGTGAAGAAAGGCGACTTGCTTTGGCGAATCCTCAGTTTGGCAGGGGACTGCCTGGAAGAATTTCGCGCTCCCCGTCCCTCGATCGTAGGCATGCTGCGAACCTTCGCTTCCGTGCAACCGGGTGATCTGCTATCGCAGCTTTTCTGGGAATCGCGCCAGAAATGATCCTCGACGGGAATTGATAGAGCAGCCGCAATGCCATTTGAGGGTGAACGAACCGAACCGTGCACCTCTGTCCGTTGCAGCGAAGGTAGGCGCCTGGTTAAGTAGCCGTAGCTTCTGTAGTCGTAACCAAGAGGGTCCCCACCAAGGTTACCAGGCCTCCCACCAACATCCGCGCGGTGATACTTTCATGCACAGTCACGGCTGAAACCAGTACGCCCATAAAGGGCAGAAGGTAGACTGAAACTGAGGCTTGGCTTACATCGAGGCGTTTCAATAGAAACAGCCAAAGCACCATGGCCATTCCCCAGCTCAGTCCGCTGAGCGCCAGCAAAGCGACCCAGGTAGCGAGATGGTAATTCAAAATCGATGCGGGTGAGAACCCCTCCAGCCAGACACTCAGGGGAAGGCAGAGCGCGACCGCCAGCAGATAGCCGTAGATCAGAACCTCAAGAGGGGTGAAACGGCGAAGCAGTTCTTTGCAATACACGTTGTAGAACGCACTCGTGGCGCAGGCCAGCAGCACCAGAATGTTTCCGATCAGGTATTGGTTGCTCGTAAGTTCGAGATGGCGCCAATCAAAATCAGAGAGAATCAATACGCCCACAAGTGCGATGATCAGACTCAGCCAGCGGACGAGCGTCATTTTCTCATTTAGAATTACCGAGGCTAAAAGAGCGGTGATAATGGGAACGGTCAAGTAAATGAGGGCAGCATTGGAGGCCGACGACCTGTCAATGCCCCACGCCAAAAAGACAGAAGCCGGCATTAAGCCCAGGATTCCGATCGTCAAAAAGCCAACAAGGTTGCGCTTTTCCATCAGCCGGTTTTTTCCCGACAATAAAGGGCCATCCGGAAAGGTTGCTCTTTCTTGCTGCTTGCGCCCGACCCAGCGTTCTCGTACCAGGAAGGGAAGCAATACCAAGGCTGCCATTAGGAACGTCCAGCCGCTGAGGGTAACCGGGCGCAGAACTTCGCCGGCAACTTTGTAGCCCGGATACTGTGCAGCCCACATCGCATTCACCAAAACGAGGAGTCCAACATCAATAACTGAGCGGCGAGAGAGTTTCATGTTCTATGATCCCAGGGACTACGGATTGCAGCGCCGAGCGCCTCGCCCGTTCCTTGCGGGAGCGTTCCGCACCCAAGCGTCGGTAGCTCTGACCTTTGGCAGACTGCGGAAGACCCGTTGGGGTGGCATCCAGGGTCGCCGTGCGCGACGACGGCGAGACTAGCCAAAAGTGATTGACCAACTTAACACACATGTGTTAAGAGTTACAGCGGCTATTAATCTCTGCCTCTACATGGCGGGCCACCGATGGAGTGAGGTTTCCGCCCTCTGACTGCGAGGCGATGGCAATTGCGGGGGTCCTAACGAAGATGGGATTAAAAGACACGGTCGAGTCCAAATGGTTCTGGTGCATGCTGTTTTGCCTGGCCTGCTGGGGACCTTGGGCGTTGTTTTCCAAGCTGGGTTCGATTGAGATTCCTCCGCTCGGGATGCAGTTCCTGTTTACGATTGGCGGCCTGCCGGTTGCCATCGCGGTTCTCATTGGCAAGAAGTTTAAACTCGAAAGAAGCCGCAAAGGAATTCTGTACGGACTGGCTGTCGGACTACTGTCGGCCGCCGGCACCTTCGCGTTTTTCGGCGCCTATCATTCCGGGGGAAACGCATCGGTAATTACTACCGCCACCGGACTTTATCCGATGGTTACAGTAATCCTCGCGGTGCTGATCCTGCACGAGCGGCTCACCCGCCTGCAGATTTTGGGTCTGGGCTTTGCCACCGCTGCGTTCATCATATTCTCTCTCGGATAGGAAAACTCGCGATGCACGTTGCTCCCTGGTTCTGGTTTGCTGTGGCCGTCCTCCTTGCTTGGGGTGCTGTGGGCATTTTTCAGAAACTCAGCACGAACTACATTTCTGCGGAATCCACCCTCGTCTGGCTAATGGCCGGATTCCTTGTGTTCGAACCTTTTATTTACCCCGGCAAAGCACTGCTGCATTATTCACGCCACTCGTTGGTTTATGGCCTGCTGAGCGGGCTGCTCAGCACTCTGGGCGCCTGGGGATTGTTCGCAGCGATGAGGTACGGAGGCAAAGCTTCGATTGTGACCCCCTTCAGCGCGCTCTACCCATTGATTGTTGTGGTGCTGTCCCCGTTCGTGCTGCATGAGTCTGTGACCGCGTTACAGGGCCTCGGCGTCCTCTGTGCACTCATCGCGGTTTATCTGCTTTCCACCTGATTCAGTTCGATACTGGTTTGCTTGACAGCGGAATGACCGGTATGATAGGGTCCAACCTCACTCTAAAGGGGGGGCGTATGGACAACCACAGGGTATCTCCCTTCCACTGCAAATGCTGGTTGCTTTCAATGACTCTGCTGACGCTTTGCGGCTTTGCGCCAGGCGCCGACTCAGACCCGCTTCTGACCACCGTCAGGCCATCCGAGATCGTCGATCCCTTACCCAATCCCTACATGGGGTGGGGAATCTGGGCGGGCCCGCAGCAGTTTGGATATAACGAGAAGCAGTTCACCGTCGAGGACAACACCACGGGCTTCGGCGACGATGCTCCGCTGTTCAATTGGGTCATGGTCGACTGGGCGTGGAAGGACTTGGAACCCCAAGAAGGGCAGTTCAACTGGAAGGATTTCGACAGGGTCCTCAACTTCTGGTCCGCGCGGGGAAAGCAGTTCGTCGTGCGGCTTTGGGTGACCGACGATGCCGGCTGGGCCGAGCATCCGGGCGCGCCCGTTTGCCCCGGGTGGTTATGGGCGAAAGGCCTGCACGGCCGGGACTATGTTGGACGAGCCCAGAGCAGACAGCGGGAGCCAGATTACTTGGACCCCTCTTACGAGAAAACCTACCTCCCGGCACTGAAAAAACTGGTGACGGCATTCGCCGGACGCTACGACAAGCCAGATAGCCCCATGATATTCGTTCAGGTGATGGGCTACGGCCACTGGGCAGATTGGGCGACCTGGGACTCGAAATACCCGTGGCCCAGTACCGAAGCCAAGCACCGAGTGCTGACCAAGATTGTGGACATCCATGCCGCCGCATTCAAGCACATCCAGCTCATGATGGCGGACATGGGGGACTGGGACAACGACAAAGCATTTTCCCTCGAGGAATATATGCATCGCATGGCCCTCGATGAGGGAATCGCTAAGGGCGCGGGCTTGATCTTCACCGGTTTTATCGAGGGCCTCAGCGGTAATCCGTGGGTCGATCCCATGGTCGGGCGCTATTGGCGGAAGCTGCCGTTCCTCGGCGAGGGCTGGTCGTACGAAGAAATCAAAGATGATGGCTCACACGGTACGATGGCCGAGCATCTGCGTGCCACACTTCTGTATCACACGAACTTCTTCCATTACTACTCGGACAGTCCCAGCTACCGTCGAATGATGAGGGACGACCCTGCCACGATTGAAGAAGGACTTCGGAGCGGCGGGTTAGGTTACCGTCTGGCCATCACGGCGGCGAGTTGGCCGGCGGAATTACCTGCCGGCCATTTCTTGGTCATCAACCAAACCTGGGTGAACCGGAATGTGGGCCGCCTCTACGTCCGTCATCCGCTGAAAATCTATTTAACGGACTCCGACGGCAAAGAAAAGTTCAGTGCGGTGGATGTCGATATTGATGAGAGCCTCTGGCTGAAGGATGAAACCTGCCCTCATCTGACTGCTATACACTTGCCGGCGAACTTGCCCGCAGGTGAATACGACCTGAGAGTGGCGGTCGTCGGCCGAGACGGCAAGCCGCGCATTGCGCTGGCAATCCAAGGGATGGACGCAGACAAGAGATACAAGCTGGGAACGATCCGAGTTTTTTCGGCGGGCCGATAAGTCCGGAAGACCGTTTCCGAATAGGCTGGCCGTAGCGCCGACCTTCAGGTCAGCACGGTTGGTGCCGACCTAAAGGTCGGCGCTACATACGCGGCTGCCAGCGATAGAGAGATTGATGATGAATAAGCACCTCTTTGCGACGATGACCCACGAAGAAGTCAACGAAGCGGTTTTCGCGCGTCGAGTGGTCTTGCTCCCGGTTGGGCAGATTGAGACACACGGACCTCATTTGCCCATCGACGTTGACGTCGTGCAGGTCCAGCACGTATGTGAGGAAGCGGCCCGGCGAGCGCCGGAGTTCCTTCTTAGCGCGCCCCCCATTTGCTACGGCTTTTCCGAGCATGTGATGGACTTCCCCGGCACGATGAGTATCCGGCCTGAAGTGCTGATCGAGTACCTTTTCGATGTGGGACGGAGTTTTGCGCGACAGGGCTTCGAAAGAATTGTTCTGGTCAATGGGCACGGAAGCAATCGTCCCATGTGCGAGATCGCGGCACGACGCATCACCAACGAAACCTCAGCCTACTGTGCCACTCTCGGACACTTTAGTCTGGCCGCAGATACCTTGCGGGAAATTCGGGAATCTCCCGTCGGCGGAACAGCTCACGCCTGCGAAGCGGAGACTTCGGAGTATCTCTTTCTGCGGCCCGAGTTGGTGAAGAAGCACAAGATCGCGGATGAATACGCGCCGGACTACCGGCCCTGGCGGTGTGACGACTTCACCGCGGACGCGGGTCCCGTACACTTCATGGAGTTCTGGAGCCAGCGTTCCAAGAGCGGTAGCGAAGGCGCACCCAGCCTCGCGACTCCAGAAAAGGGGCAACGGCTACTCGAAGCTTCGATCACCAAGCTTATCGAATTTGGCAAGTGGTGGCGGGACGTCGTCTTCCCGACCCGCGTGGACCATACCGTTCGAGGGAAGAGGGTATGAGCGGCCTTCGGCCGCCATCCGAAATTGCGAATTCCGGATTTCGAATTCCAGAGGCACACCTATGAAGGTTTTTTCCCGAGTGGAGATGGAGCGGAGGTGGTCGAATCTGCGAAAGTCCATGGAACTTTCCGAAATCGAGGCATTCATCGCCACGTCCTATGCCGGTTCTTATTATCTGAGCGGAACGCCGATTCATCCTTTCGGCCGGCCCCTCGCAACCGTCCTACCGCTTGAGGGAGAGCCAGTGATGGTGCTCTCCATCGTTGAACAGGAACATGTGGAGGAACAGTCGTGGGTCAAAGACCTGCGCTACTACTGGGACTATAATCCCAAGCCTGAATTTGAGAATCCTCGGCCGCCTCTCGAGTCGCTGCTCATCCTCTTGCGAAGTGCGCTGGAAGACCGTGGACTTGCTCAGAGCCGAATTGGTTTTGAGGACGCCACTCTGCCAACTTCCCACCACGCTCGATGGCTTGCGGCATTGCCTTCCGTCACTTTCGTGGCTGCATCCTCGATGTTGGACCGCGCCCGCCAAGTGCTTTCTGCCGAGGAACTGCATTACTTGCGCGCGGCCGACAGCATTGCGGACGTCGGGCAGATGGAACTCATCGAAGCGCTCCGAAGAAGGTCCTCAGCGAGGGAGATTGTGGCTGCAACTCGGACTACGATCGAGGACGCCATCCTGAAGGGTTACCCCGAATACCCATTCGCTTTCCGCATCGTGACGGGGCTGGAATCGGCGGTGCGAGGCGGCGGCCACGCCGAGTGGGTCACCTGGAATGCCCATAGCCGTCCGAAGCCTGGTCAGGTGGTAACAACCATGGTCGATGTCCTCTTTTGGGGATATCAGGGCAATGTGGAACGTACGGTGATCATGGGCCCGCCGAGTGAGAGGGTACGAGCCGATTACGAAGTCATGATTGAGGCCAATGAGGCTGCGATCGCCATCACGAAGCCCGGCACGAAACTCGCGGATGTGGACCGGACCACGAAGGAGATATTCAAGCGCCACGGCTACGGCACCCGCAGCGGTTCCGGTCTGGGCAGGGGAATCGTGAGCTATGAGGGCAATGCGCGCGAACTGACGATGGACGTCCGGCTGTACTCGGACGTCATCCTCGCCCCAGGCATGGCGTTTTCCTTGGAACCCGATCTCAAAACTCAGGACGGCACATACCGACACTGCAACACCCTGATTGTGACTGCGGACGGGTGCGACGTAGATTCCAAGTTGCCTCGCAGCCTGATCTGGGTTTGAATCATATCCAGTTATTTGAAAGCGTTTCCTCATCTCACACCACGGAGGGTAGGCGATGTTCAGGACTAGCATGAAATGGCTTGGCCTGGGAGCGCTGGTCGTGTTGATGGTGCCGGCCCCGGCATGTCAAAAACCATCCCAACCAGAGAGCCGGACGAGCGTCACGCCGGGTGAAATCGAGGGTCCCCTGTCGAACCCCTATATGGGTTGGGGGATTTGGACCGGGCCGAAGCAGTATGGTTACAACGAGAAGGTTTACACGGTCGCTCAAAACACCACCGGATTTGGCGACGACGCGCCTCTTTTCAAGTGGGTGATGGTGGATTGGCCGTGGAGGGATCTGGAGCCGGAAGAAGGAAAGTTCCAGTGGAACGACCTTGATGCGGTTATGAACTACTGGTCGGCAAGGGGGAAACAGTTCATCGTACGCCTCTGGGTGACCGACGACGAGGGTTGGGCGGAGCACCCGGGTGCGCCCGTGTGCCCGGATTGGCTTTGGGCCAAGGGGGTTCGCTACCGCGAGTATGTGGGGAAAGCTAACGCCAAGCAGCGCGAACTCGATTACCTGGACCCTTCCTACAAACGAGTTTATCTGCCTGCCCTTGTGAAACTTGTGACGGCGTTTGCTGGACGTTTCGACAAACCGGACACGCCGATCATCTTTGTGCAAGTAGTTGGCTACGGCCATTGGGTCGATTGGGCGTCATGGGATTCCAAATATCCTTGGCCGACACCAGCAGCAGAGCACGAAGTGTTGGCGAACCTTGTTCAGCTTTTCGCTGAAAGCTTCCACAACATCCAGCTCCTTATGTCGGATGACGGCGATTGGAATAACCGCCAGAAAAGGCTGGATTCCCCTGAGGAAGTCCTGTACCGGAATGCCGTAGATTCGGGAATTTCAAAAGGCGCGGGCCTGATATTTACAGGCTTTATCCAGGACATCTACATTAACGGCTGGTTGAAAAACAATACCGAAAGATACTGGCGCCGCGTTCCCTTGGCCGGCGAAGGCTACTCCTATGATGAACTCAAGCGGGAGAATTCCCACGGCACGATGGACGAGACCTTAAGGGTCCTGGAGGAGTACCACCTGAACTTCTACCATTTCTACTGGGATGGGCCCGATTACCAGCAGACCCTGCGCGAAGACCGCGCCTCGGTAGAAAAGGGGTTAATGAGCGGCGGCCTAGGTTACCGATTGGTGCTCACGTCGGCGAATTGGCGGGGAGAGTTGCATCCTGGAGAACTGTTCCTTCTGGAGCAGACCTGGGTGAATCGCAATGTGGGTCGCTTGTATGTGGATCATCCGCTCAAGGTCTATTTGACGGATTCGTCGGGCAACGAGAAATACAGTGAACTAGATTATAATCTCGATGAAACCGCGTGGGCGAATGGTGAAACCTATCGCCACATCAGCGTTTTCCACCTGCCCGCAGGGCTGGCTGCTGGGGAGTACGATGTTCGCATCGCCATAGTTGATCAGGCCGGGAAGCCGCGAATCCGGTTGGCAATTCAGGGCGAGGACTCACAGACGCGATATAAGCTCGGAAGTGTTCGTATTCTTCCGGCCCGGTAGTCAGCCCGTATACACGAATAGCGGCGGGTTTACTTCGCCAAATGCCGGACTGTAATTGGTGTTGCCGATGGCACTGAGTGCAAGGCTCATCAAGGTGACCGTGACTATGTTCTTGCTGAGTCTTGGAGTGGCCTACGGCACAACTTCGAGCATCGATTTTGCCAAAATCGAAAAGGCCATTGATAGCGGCGACTTAACATGGGCGCAACGCGAACTCGAAAACCACGTCTTAGCCGAGCCCGACGATGCGCGAGCACACATGCTGCTGGGGATCGTCTACGACGAACAGAGGCAGCCAGACAAGGCCCAGCAAGAACTCCAGCGTGCGGTCCAATTAACACCTCGCGACGCCGTATCCCACATTAACCTGGGAAAGCATTATGCGCGCTCGGGTCATCTGGAGGCCGCTGGACGCGAGTTTGAACGAGCTATTCAGCTCGATCCTCGCAATCCCACGGCGCACGATAACCTCGGCTTATTACTGCTGTCAGGCAGGCACTACAAAGCGGCGCGCGAGCAGTTCCAGCAAGCCGTCGAAGCCAGTCACAACGACCCGAATGCTTTGCTGCACCTGCTGCAGGCGCAGTTCGCGTTGAAGGATTTCGGCGCCGCACACACCACAACCCGCCAACTCGCCGCCCTTTTGGGAAGCAACGCAGCCGTTTACGGCCAGATCGGCGCCATGCAAGCGCAGGCGGGCGATTACGCAGGCGGCATTGAAAATCTGAAGCGCGCCAGGGCGTTGGACGCTAATTCATACGTTGTTAATTACAATTTGGGGCTTGCGTATTACAAGAATAATGATCCAAACCGAGCGGCAGCAGTCCTGGAAAACCTCCGCGCTTCCCAAGATACCGCTGAACTTGAAAACCTCCTCGGGAGTGTTTATGAAGCTCAGGGAAATTACCTGCAGGCGGTTACGGCATTTAAGAAAGGCGCTGAGCTTGACCTGAAAAATGAAGACTACCGACTCGATTTCATCTTTGAGCTGCTGGCCCATCGCAGTTACGACGCCGCGATCGCCATGGCTCAGGCTGCGGTCCACGATTTTCCAGGTTCGATTCGACTGCCATTGGCATTGGGCATTGCGTATTTCGGGCGTGGACGCCAGACCGAGGCCGTGAAGACCTTTTCCGAGGCGTGCCAGAGGTTCCCGGACGCCGATCTGCCTGTCTACTTCCTGGCCAATGCTACCGATCTGGCGGGAGAGACGTCAGCAGAGTCACAAACCGTCGTGGCAGCGTATTCCGCCCGGCACCCCGACTGGTATTGGCCTTATTATTTCCTCGGAAAATCCGCCTACCAGAGGGGGATCGAAGGCGGAGGCCAGGAGAATTTCGAGAAGGCACGCCGCCTGCTGGAAGAAAGCCTGCGAAGAAACCCTAGCTATGCCGATGCGCACTACGAACTCGCCAACGTGAAAGCGTCATTGAGGTTGTGGAAGGAAGCGGTCGATGAGTACAAGAAGGCGATCGCCTTAAAACCTGATATGTCGGAGGCACATTATAAGCTCTCACAGGCTTACCGGCACGCGGGCGAGCTGGCATTGGCCCAACAGGAGTTGCAGACTCATCAGCGGTTGAAGCAAAAGGAAGCAGAAGACACGCGCACACAGCGAACGGCGGTTTTTGTTTACCAGCTTCGGCAGGAACGCTGAAGGCGCTGAAACACAGAAAGTTTTGCGCCCGCTCCGCGGGGTAGCCGCGGCCCGAGCAACGTTAAATCGGGCAGACGGCGTTGGAACCTCTGGCGCAAACGTATGGCAGTAGCTGTCAGAGTTCTACTGCCACCCCGGCAGAGCCGGGGAGCTCCCAACGGACTAGGAGGATAGTTGTGCGGCTTTGCAGATTGATGTTCTGGGGACACGTCGCCGCGTCGTTGCTGGGCACGTTGGTGTTTGGGTCCGTCCTTGCCGCCCAGGACCTGGATTCGCTCAAGACCGTAGTTCCTGTCGAAGTCCAAAGTCCGATTAACAATCCCTACATGGGTTGGGGATTGTGGGCAG
>Ga0116110_1000570_pt1 | contig 21362 bp, 12 predicted proteins | sample June2015DPH_8_50_FD_89719 | JGI IMG/M metagenome (GOLD analysis project Ga0116110, IMG submission 89719) | Peatland microbial communities from SPRUCE experiment site at the Marcell Experimental Forest, Minnesota, USA - June2015DPH_8_40 | ecosystem: Environmental > Terrestrial > Soil > Wetlands >...
ACTGTGCGTGGTGGCTCGCCTGAAGAACAACCTCCCCGAACTGTTCGCCGCCGCCCAGAAAAGGTTTCTCCACCAAGCTCCTCAGCAAGTCTTCGATTACGGTAAGGATCGGGTGGAGATCTGGGACGCCGACGACTTCGACCCTTGGGAAACCCTGCGTTGGGAAACCGTGCGGGTGGTTCGCTACCGTCAACATACGTCCGACAGCAGTGTCTACGAGGCCTACTGGCTCACCGACTCCCCTCGCCACCGCGTCAGCAGCCGCGCCATCTTCCGCATGGCCAAGAGCCGCTGAGAAATCGAAAACCAGGGTTTCAACGACGCCAAGAACCGCTACGGCTTTGAACATATCTGCCACCATGAAGCCCATAGCTTGCTGCTGGTCTGGCTGCTGACCTGCTTAGCCATGACCATCGAACGGCTCTATCGAATTCGCTACCTCCACCGTGGTACCCACCCCGTCCTTTCCGCCATCACCCTCTGGCAAATTCTCTGGCTCAGCTTGTCGCGCCCCGTCCCCAACGACACCAGTTAGACTCTCCTCTGCTGCCGCCTGGCCCCATAACAATTTAGCTCTCCGTGGACACCTCCGCTCACCCGGCGAAGAGTTCTTGAAAATGCCTCCCTGCTAGCATCGCCCCACTCGAAGCGTCCGAACCGCACCGTCTCCGCCTCCCGTGCGCATCGCATCCTTAACATTCCGAAGTTGCTGTGTAGCGGCACATATCTTTGTCGCCCTCGGCAATCGTGGGGTAAAATCAAGGAGAGGAGAACGTTCATGCAATATTGGGTTCAATTGCGACCGGGCGCCGGTTTCTACGTCGTGACAGCGGTCGTCCCACCGCTGTTGGTGTCGCACGCTCTCATCTTCGGGCTGTTGATACGGATGGCGGAATGAGGATTTTGGTATTAGGGGCGACCGGGGGGATAGGCCTCGAGATCGTTCGCCAAGCTGTCGACCACGGGCACTCCGTGACGGCATTCGTCCGCACGCCTGAACGGCTCAAGCCATTTGCGAGCCGCATTCGGGTCGTTCTGGGAGATTCGCTGAACAGCGTGGAACTTGGATCAGCGATCGAAGGCGACGACGGAGTTCTATCGGGGTTTGGACCCCGGCTGCCTTTGTCGAAGACCGACCACGACCTGTTGGAGCGCTTCGCTGGCGCCCTGACCAACGCGATGCTGAATACGACGGTCAGACGCGTGGTCATCGTCTCGACGGCCTTTCTTTTTAAAGACGCTGTCCTACCGCCGGCATATCTCTTCGGCCGCTTGTTCTTCCCCGGTTTGGTTGCCGATGCCACCAGGATGGAGCAGATCGTGGCACAGAGCGATCTCGATTGGACCTTTGTGCGCCCACCTCAGCTTACGGACAAGCCGCACACCGGGAAGTATCGTGTGCGGGAGGGACATCTTCCTCCATTCGCCTTTAGGATCGCGCGTGCGGACGTGGCCGACTTCATGATCCGGACCGTAGAGAATCATGCGTCCAGCCGCAAAATCGTCGGCTTGTGTAATTGACGACCCAGGCCCGGAACGAAGCCTTAGTCCAGGGGTCATCGCTTTCGGTACCCGTCGAGTAAGCTGATCTGGATTACAAATATGTGCTCCGTCGCTATAGAACGTGATCTTGCGGTGCCGATGCGTGACGGCGTGCGTCTGTTCGCGAATCTGTTCAAGCCGGCGGCTGATGGATCGTATCCCGTCATCATTTCCGTCACGCCATACGGCAAGGACAAGCTTCCGGATCGCGTCGCAACTTTCTTCATGCGCCTCTCGGGCGTCAAGTTTGGCAAGCTTAATTGCTCACGGCTAACGGGCTTCGAATCGCCTGATCCGGTCCATTGGGTTGAGCAATGCTATGCAGTCTTACAGGCGGACGTTCGTGGCATGCACCATTCGGAGGGACAGGCGGGAGTGCTCAGGCGGCAGGACGCGGAAGACTATTACGACCTGATTGAATGGGCCGCATCCCAGCCGTGGTGTACGGGGCGAGTCGGCATCATGGGCGTTTCGTATTTGGCCATGTCGCAATGGCATGTAGCAGCGCTCAAACCTCCGCACCTGCGGGCCATCGTTCCGTGGGAGGGCGTCACCGATTTGTACCGCGAATTGGCCTTCCATGGTGGGATACCTGAGACGAAATTCGTTGCCCTCTGGGCCAAGAAACGAATCAAGAGCGGGCGCAATCGCAGATTTCCGTTGGCCGAAGATTTCTTGTCTGAGCAAGCCGCGCATCCGTTGGACGACGAGTATTGGGCGTCGAAACGCCCGATCCTAGAAAACATCGACGTGCCGGCATTGGTGTGTGCCAGTTGGTCCGATCACGGGTTGCATACCCGTGGATCGATCGAAGGGTTTGAGCGGATATCTACCCAGCGAAAGTGGTTGTTCACCCATGGTCGGAAGAAGTGGGAGACATTCTATGGGGACGAGGCGCTCGGTTGGCAGAAGCGATTTCTGGATCATTTTCTTCGCGACATCAATAACGGGATGGATCGAGTGCCGACGGTGCGCCTGGAAGTCCGGAGCGCCTACTACCAACAAGACGTTCGCTCCGAGCAGAGTTGGCCGCTCTCGTCGGTGCAGCCAGACCTGCTCTATCTTTGCGCGAATACGGCCAGTCTGCAAAGAGAACCGGCCGCTTCCGAGGGCAAGGTGCAGTATGGCTCGACCCGTCGAAACGGAAAGGCGGTATTCTCTCGCCGATTCGAGCAGCCGGTTGAACTGATTGGCAGCATGCGGTTGAAGCTCTGGGTCAGCACTTCTGAAGGCGATGATCTGGACTTGTTCGTGGTCCTGCGCAAGCTCGATTCTACCGGCAGCGAGATCTTTTTCTCCGGGTTCAACGGATACGCTCACGATGGTGTTGCAAAGGGATGGCTCCGCGCTTCACACCGGGAGCTGGACCCGACGCGCAGCACGCACCTGCGTCCCTGGCACAGCCATACTCGCATTCAAAAGCTGCGTTCCGGCGACATCGTGCCATTGGAGATCGAGATTTGGCCGTCTGCGACACTCTTCGAGGCTGGAACCACCATGCAGTTAACGATCCAAGGTCACGATGCGGCGAGATACCCGGCCTTTGGACATCGCCAGCTCGTGAACCGTGGCTGGCACACCATATTCACGGGAGGGTCGTACGACTCGTGTCTGGCCGTTCCGCTGAACAATCGGCGTTCTGAATGACCGGCGATCAGCCCAGCCTTGTCTCGCTTCAATCCGAGCAGCCCCTCCGCCAAATCTGAGATCCAAGAAATAGACTTCCGCTGGCGTCAATCAGGTTGCCGGTAATCCATCGCGCAATGGATTGGGACTGAAAAGTCGGCTTCCCGGAGAATGGCTTCCAGTGCAGATCAACCCTATCTGACGCCGTAGCGGTTAGATTCCGCCGAGATCCCGATGTCGCTGCTGTCCCACCGAATTATCCGGGGCACGCGACGACCGAGGTCTGGGAAGGCGGCTTCACGAGCGACAGGCACGATGGGATTACTGATGTGCTGGGAGGCCAAATCACAGACCAGGAGGCTCATCGCCATCGAAGTGCGGATCGTAGCCGGAGAAGAGCAAGCATTCCAGTCTTTCGGCTTCGAGCAAGACTTCGTCCGGCACCCTCTTGCGTTCGCTTCGCAAATACTCGACCAACCCGTTCACGGCCTGGACAACACTCCGGTGTAGCATCTCGTCCTCGCGAGTGGCCTGTACGTACTGTCGTATCGCCGTCGCGAAGGACCTGAACTCCCGCGTCGGATACCGCTTCCGGTTCCCAGCGAGCGCCTCTTCGAAGGCGCAGCGGTGATCTACTACTAATGCCGCGAGCCGGTCTTTTTCCGTGTCTGACATTTCGTGTTGCCGCCGAGGTATAAGCGTAGCCGGAGAATGGGGCCGGTCGCAACGAGCGTCTCCAATTTCTTCGCCTCCGAAGATTCGCTGACCGACACACGTTTGGTGGTGGTTTGGGCTGTTGACATCTTATTGGTGGACACCAGGCGATAAACGACGTACCTGCGTTCGTCTGACGCTTGTGGATCGGCGAGGCGAATCCCGCGTACGTTGGTGTTACTTGTGCCGCCAGTGTTCTAATCTCGCAGGTCGTATTGAAATGCTCGGTTTACTGGCTGTTTACCTGTCTGGTCATTGTTATAGTCAAGGCGTCTGGATTGGCAGGTTTCCTGCGGCGCACTCCCCAATTAATTAAGCCCCGCTTGAAGAATGATTCGAATTTTCCGGCTAGCTAGCTGGGACGTTAGCCCAACTCTCTAGTCTCAGCCGCGTCGGTCTGTGCGGGTCTTGGGCGGGGGTCAGTCTCGGGACTGCCTGATAGAAAAAAGCTCATCAGAGCCCGTCCTGGCGAAGAGGGTACCAACCTGTGAGAACAGCAGTTCGAGTTTCTTGGGTAATTCCAGGTGCTGCGCGAAGAAACGGTTACAGTTGCTCCGATACCCCACAAGTGTCCCATTGGTCCAAACGTAGAGGTTATTCATCCCATCCAGCACCGGGTTCGAATCCGCCTCCAGATCGCTCTCCGCGGAAGTGCACACAGCCGCGCCATTCATGAGGTTATACGCGTGGAGGCTCCCCTTTTGGATTGCGAAGACGCGCTCCCCGGCTCCGTCCAGGACGGGTTGCGACACCGTCCCTGGATGATGCCAGAGCAATTCTCCGCCGGAGTAGACGCTGAGGGTACCGTCGTCGTGGCTGTATGAGGCGACGACAAGGTAATCATGCTCGGGCCCCTTGACGGCCAGCGGGCGTTGAAAACCCTCGAAATGCCCGCCCAGTGCGACGGGCTTGGCGCTTCCGTCCGTGGTGTCAATTTGGACTAATGAATTCACCTTACCCCGTCGAGTAAGGACGTAGGCGTAACGGTCCAGTTCGGGGCTGAGCGTGATGCGGCTCGCGGCGTCCGCGCCGGCCCCCTCCTTGCCAGGGTAACGCCATAATTCCTGCTGGTTGGGGTTCAAGCCGTAGACATAGCCGGCCCGCACAAAATAGAGGCTGCCATCTGCGCCCAGAGTGGGCGGGATTTCGAGTATCAAATCCTCTACGGCGACTGTTTTCGCCACCGATCCCCGCCTTACAAGATCATAGAGAACGACATGATTATTCCCGATCGAGTAGAGGCCATGCACCAACATCGGCAAATTCATGGAGGTACGAGTGAATCCCCACGGAGCCATCAGCAAATGCGATCCGGGAGCCGTAGCAACGGGGACACTCCAGTTTGCGGCTCCAAAGGTAGAGAAATCGTAAAGATACGCCTTGTCTGCGCCCGGGTCCCCCATCACGAACAGATCGTCGGTCTTACGAAAAGCCGGGTTGGAAAGGAACTTTATCTCCTTGTGAAACGGCTCCTCCACAACCTTTACCTTCCCTTCCAACCCGACCAAAAAGATTCGGGAAGTTCGCGTTGTGCTCGGGATGTCATTTTCCAAATTCTGGGGCATTTCGTACTCGACAATGAGTCGTGGCTTGAAAGAAGATGGGAAGTTCTTGTCAGAAAGGCCGTAGTAGTTCCAATCGCTAAGCCTGCTCCGGGAAGTGAGTTCTACGCTGAGCGTCCCGCTGAGCAGTGCACCCGCGACCACCTGGCGCAGGCTCTCGCCACTGGCGGTGAAAGCGGACTCATTGGGTCGGGCATCCCATTGTCCAACGGAACTCTCGCGGTGGGGGATGGCAACTAGTTTGACCAGTTGGGGTTTCCTTTCCGCCGTGTTCTGCGTGGCGGGTTTTCCCACCAACCGGAGCGTCGCCCGCGCGACTCTGGCGTCTCTAGGAATCGCATCGTCGACAGCAAAGGAGAGGACAGCGTGGCTGGTGGATTGGATCGGGTCGCTCCCGTTCGCCGAGATTTTCAACATGTTGTCGGTGCGCGCAGGAACGCTCTCGGCTTTGAAGGCCACTACGGTCGTAACGTATTTCTTTTGAGCAAGGGCCGTGTTCGCAAAGAAGGAGGCACTGATATAAAGCGTCAGAACAAGCAAAACCAGCCGTCTTAGTGTCATCTCTTCACTCCTTCTTTGGCCGCCCGGTCACGTCGGGCTCGGACTTGCCATGCCCCCCGCTTTTCGTGTCGACCCAGCGCCGCCCGTAGGCCATCAAGGGACAAACAAGTTCAGGGCGGGCAGCTCGTCATCTTCGGGGGTCTCGTAGTAGAGTGACCGCGCGAAAACCAGCCCTTTGTACTCGACAGAAGACAAACTGAAGGTGCTTCCCACTTGCCGGTGCCACGATCCGTCGAACAGAACTGGACTGGGCCGCCACTCGTAGTGGGCCTCGTCCAGAACAAAGTGAGTGGACGGAGTCTCGGCCCCGCTTCGGAATGTCCCGAGCAGGTGTAATTTTCCATTGACCACCTGCAACGCGCATCCCATTGGCTTCCCACCCGGTGGCTTATAGTCGACAGTGGTTTCACTCGGATAGGGTTCCCAGTTCTCACCGTCGCTGGACGTCCACATGTCGTCGAGGGGATCCCCGTAGGGTTCCGTAACGCCGCCGTAGATCCAGATTCGATCCACAGGAACTATTTTTCGCTTCTGAAAACCTTCTTCGCCGTCCTCGTTGACTTCTATCATTGCTGGAAAATTCGTGGCCGCTTGCAGGCAACGCTTCGACCAAGCCGCGTTTTTATGGCGTTTCCACTCGCCTTCCCCGTCCCAACTCCAGACTTCGTTAAGCGAGTTTCCATCTTCAAGCATGCCTCCGAGGATCCAGATTTGATCATTCATCACCAGGCAGGCGTGGCCCATCCGTGGTCTCCACTCCGCGTCTTTGTGTCGAACCCATCCGCCGGGCTTGTAGGACCACACCTGGTTTGAACATTTCCTCGTGTCGATAGCGCCTCCGCCCACCAGCCACAGCCGATTGAGGAAGCAGACCGCCGGGCTGGTTGACATCTTCTCCGGAACGTTCCCGTTTTCAGGATTCCAAGTCACCCAGGGGTGAGTTGAAGAAAATAGGCTGGCTTTCCCGTTTTTCATCCATATTCCGTAGAGTTTCACGCCATCCATGTTGCAGAGAACTGACGGATACCCGAACCTGGGACCGAACTCCGTTAAACTTCGCCATCCGCGTTTAAGCACGGGGACCGTGACTTCTTTTTCTTGCTCTATCTTGGGATCGGTCCGATCCGTCACCACGAGTTTATACACCGCCGTGTCGGTTTCAGAGGGAGGGTCCGCCAAATATGAGTATTTCTTTTTATTCTGGAAGGCGTCGCCCTCTTGTAGAGTCAAAATGGGAACGTTCGCTCTAGAAAGGCTTACGGTATGAGCCTTTATGGTGTTCCACTCCAGCGCAACAAAGCTCTTGCGATCTTTTTGCGTGATGATGAAAGGTGGGTCAGCCTTGAAGTAGAGAATCTGAAGGACGTTAGGGTCTTTCTTCTCAACTTCCAATGTCTTCTCATAGTCGTCATAGCCGGATATTGCAACCCGCAACGCTAATTTCGCTTTCCCAGGATCGGTTTCGCATTCGAAGTCAGTCAGGGTGAGGGACGTATCCGCCTTCGCCTTCAGGATATTGGCAGGGAGCACGAAACTCCAGCTAAGCTCAATCTTGTCAGGCGAAGGCTTGTCAGGCGGAGTTTTGTCGGGCGAAGTCTTGGTCTTATAGGGGGCCTGTTTCCAGTTGGCCGCCGGCACGATTTTGACACCGCTGGCGTCGTCCAGACCGTCAACGAAGTCTTCGGCCCGAGTGCCGACGGAAGCAGTCAGGAAGAGCGTGCCTTGATCTCCTCGACCTGGGAGTTCCAGATGCTGGTCACTGGTGTTGACCAGTTTCACGACGATTTTGTTCTGGCTCTTTTTGCCTTGTCCCAGCGTGACGTCAGATGAGGAGATACTGGCTTCAAGTTGGAGCTGCTTTTTAGGCATGGCCGTTTGTCCCCTTGATTGCGATCGTGAGCCGTTTTTCGCTCCTGTTTCCGTCTTTGTCTTGCAAGACCAGGACGTAAGTCGTTTGCGCCGCCACGTGCACACGGCACTGCTCCGGGAGCGGTGACGAAGTCCACTCCTCGAGCCGGGTCGGTTTCTGGCCGTCCTCAATGGCCGAAAGACTAACCCGATTTCCGCCCGACAGCGTCCACCCCAAAGTGATATTAGTTTTCGGCTGCACCTCCAGCGTGCCTTCCTTCACCCAGAAGTTCAGGATAGCCAGGGGGTTCATGTGCAGTTTCAGCCAGCCCTCGGAAAGCTGCTGCGGTTGCGGCGCAAAGCCTGCCTGGTCCGCGGTCGCGCTGACGTTCTCGACTTCCTGCCAACCCGTGACCTGCGGGCGGTAAGCCCAGGACCATTTCCCGTAATCATCGGAGGGTTTGGGCATACTGACTATGCCGCCAGAGCTGACCAGAGGGGCAACCTGGAAAAACGCTTCCTTGGCCGACTTCGCCGCCGAACTTGCACGTGTCGGCAAGGTGACCGCCTTTTTGGGCAGCAGACCTGTAACGGCGTGGACCTTAGCCCTGGGATCCATCAGCAGGGTAACAGCCAGCGGCGTTTCGAGGTCGAGCGCCAATGCGTGCCCGTATTCAATGGCTCGTTGATAGGTTGTCCCCGTGGCGCCCGAGGCAGGATAAAAGGCCCCGGAAATATGCGTTTCTGGATCGTCCGTGAAGTACCCAATCAGCCCGTCCGCATCATTCTGGGCCTCGCCCAGTTGCACGGGAAACTTGACTTTGGTGAAATTCTTGGAGTCAAACTTGCCCAGAGCTTCGAGTCCCTGGTCGAACACCGGGAGTCCTGCCAATTCGAGTCCCAGTTCAGCTCGCACCAGCGCCAATGGCCGCCCCAGCAGAAGTGATAGCAACGGGTCGTCCTCTGGTTCTCCGGAATCCGTCTTGCCGAGGGCGTCGTCCAGCAAATTCCAGAAGGCATTGCCAGTGCCCACATTCATTGATTCGAGGAACTGAACAAATTGCCTCAGATGAGGATTGAGGATATCCTTAGGCCGGTGCGAGGTCCCTGGCATTGGCACCCAAAAAAACGCCTTGTCGTCCACGGGTGCTTTTCCGCCGGTTCCGCCCGCGGCCGAGGCGCGAAGAATCTTCTGCAAGGCGCCCAGGGCAGTCCCGCGCGCGTCGTAAAAGGTCACGTTCTTGTCGAGGTGATTCGGGATCACCCAGCCGCACACCGGGCTATTGGTGGGATAAGTCCCCGTGGGGTTCTGCCCAGGTATCCAATCAAACCGCAGGCGCAGCGGCTGAGCCAGGCGCGGCGCGAAGCGCAGGAGAGATTCGGCCCGACCGGTCCCCAGGCTGGATGCCCTGACCGGCTGGTCGAAGTTGCGTAACTCCAGCGTTTGGCCGAACGCATCGACGATCGCGACCCTCAGCACCTTCAGGTGGCCGGCCCGAACGGGGAGAAACGATTTGTCCGGGTCTGGCGATACGTAATTCGCGCCCTCCACCCAATCGATGATCGAGTCCCGCTGGCTTTGGTTTTCCTTTTCCGTGTCGAAGATCGCCGGATTGATGGGGACAATTTGCAGGCACTGATCCCGCATGATGAAGGCGTCCGTAAGCCCTCCGAGGGATTGGCCGAGCACTGACAGGTGATCGAGGTAGGTAAGGGCGGGCGACAGGTCCTGGCCGGGATTGTCCTGGTTGTATTTTTGCAAGCGCTCTTTAAACTGCAGGACCGAGTGGGGGCCCAGTATGCTGTAACCCAGGTAGATGTGGGAGCGGGTGAGGTCTGGCGAATTACCCGTCCAGCGGAAATCCACGTCCGCGGCACCGAGATGCCAGTGTTCCAGGGGATTTTCCAGGCTCGAGTACGATGGAAACCATTCGATTCGCCACTCCACGAATAACGGCAACCAGGGATTGCATTTCCAGTCGCGCAGAGCAATAGGAGATGGATACGTGCCGCCGTAACCCGCGGAAGTGCCCCCGGCGGCGAGTTCGAGCGTCCAGGTCGAGAGCCTTTGCAGCAGTTTGACGCGGCCGATCAACGCGTCTTTGCCAGGGCGCTTCGGCAGTTGCGCCTCGACATAGGCCTGTTCGGCGATGGTGTCGGCATGGGCGGGATCGAGCAAGAGCGCTTCGAACAGCAGCGCGTCCGTGATGCCCTTGGGCACCGGCCCGCCGCCCGCAAACGGGTTGCCGGCAACCTGGAAGACCCCGGCGGCAGCGACTTGGAGCCCTTTCTGCCCATTCGGAATATCCACGATGAGGCTGCAGAGCTCCTGACCGGTTACGCGGCAGTGTAACGTGTCCTTCTTGGAATAGCGCCCGTCCTGCCCATGCCGCTCTGAAAGCATGAGGCCTGGTCCGGAAATCAGGAGTACGGGGTCATTGGCGAGCCAGAATGGAGGCGCGGGCGAAGAAACGAACTCCAGCTCCGCGAACTGCTGCTCGACCATCTCCCGGACAGCTCGCTCGGCGGCGTCCCGCCGGCGTTTCAGCGTATCAAGCTGCTGCATGCGGTCCGTCACCACGTTCTTGAGGGCGCTGATCTTCAAGGTGATTTCCGTAGGCTCCTCGCGAGAGTCGGTATACTTAATCGCCCATTTGTACCACGTGGCGTAGACTTCCCAGCGATATCCATCCAATTCTCGCCGGCGGCGCTCGAAGTCCCGTTCCAGCTCACTCAACTCAGCCAATGGTAGTTCCAAGCTTTCCGGCAGGGTCGCGTCAGTGGCCGTCGGGGCCTGGTCCGGACCGGCTTGTTTCTTCTGGATGGCAAACTCCCGTCCCCCAGCCAGCGAACCAAAGCGCTGTTGGTGCAGTGAGAATTCGAGTTCCGGCAATTCGGCCTTTTGGGAAAGCTGCTCCTGGAAAGCCGCCAGCAAAGGCTCAATCTTGGGACTCTCGAGCAGCTGCGCCAGCAGTGCGGCCAGTGCTTCCGTCGTGGTGTTGCCGAGTGCGAACCGGTACTGCTTGTCCGCCTCGGTCTGCCCCGCCGTGGTGCTGCGGTTGTCCTTATCCATGTTCGGTACTGACGTGGAATACGAAAAAGTCCGATCCTTCCACTGGACGTTGTAAATCGTACCGTGGCACAGGACTTGGGTTGGAGGAGGGTCGGTTGTCGGGGCGGCAGCCCACTTCAACTCCTCCATTTTAAAGTGGCGCAGGATGTCCTCTGCGGGATCAGAGTACCAGCCGGCCACCAGGTAGGTGAATGTCGTTTCCTGGTTGATATCCGTCAGGGGGTCGTAGAATCCCAAAACACTCTTGCAGGCAGGATAGTAGGCCGCGAAGGCCGGATCGCCGTAGCCCAGCGCGGTGAGGGGGATTCGGTAGGCAGGCTGCCGTTCCGACCAGGAGGCGTAGTCAAATGACTTGCCGACGTAATCGAACAAGGCAAACTCATCCGGCCTGGGGAAAGTAACCGCGTCCTCTTTCGGCTTCCCTTTTGTGCCATAGAGGTAATCGCTTTCCACGACCCAGGCTCTGATGGAAACCTCGACGGGCGGCCCAGCCGAAGTTGACGGTGCCGAGTTGGCCTGCGGCTTTCGCGATATCCGTTGCACCATCCAGCGGTTGGGAATGGGAGGGAACTCCGGCGTCCCAAGGGGTTCCTGCGGATTGGCGCGCCGCTTCTGCCGGCCTCGCGTCAGTGCGTCCGGCAGAGCCCAGTGGAGATGAACTCCCGGCTGCGGGCCCTGCGGTTCGATGGCTTGTTCAGGATCGGGGTTACCAACTACCTGCGGACGAGCGTCGAAGAGTGCAGGTGAGATTTGCGATCCCAGAATTTTTGCCTGAAACATCAGGGAAAAATCAACCTGTAAGTCCGACCACAGACCTGCAGCTGTCCCCACGACCAGGGCCTCGACGTTGATCGGTACCAACAAATAGCTGTTGGCTGCGCTAGTGTCGCTCATATCTATTCCCCGGTGACGGTGAAGATCGCTTTCGCCGGGCTCTCCACCATTTGCACCGCAAACTCCGCCGACGTGAAGGGGCCTCGCGCGCTGCCGTCAATAGCCTTCACCCGGTTAAGCGCGGTGTCCATCCGGTTGGCAAGCTCCCGGATATCGACCACACGCCGGTCGCCTGAGCGCATCGGGACCGCAGTGGCAGGCACCAACTTTTCGTCGATATCGTTAGCTGCCTCCGAAGAGGGGAAAAGCTTCCTCAGCTGCAGCTTCTGATAAGTGTTCGCGCCGCTAGGCGTGGCTCCGAAATGCAAGTCTTCAGGGGGCTGGGCAACTTCGATTTCGGTGACCTTGCCGTTAAAAATGCAAAGCATGATTTCGGGGTTCAGCCGGTCGATGCGCAACGGTTCAAGCGATTCGAGGCGGTTGCCGGCTCCGTCAACTCCGGCCGCTTTCATCTCCAGCCCCTGCCATCCTTCCACCAGCCGCGAGCGCAACAAAAAGCCGGTCAGAGGCCAGTTCAGCTGTCCTTCTTTTTTGCCGGCTCGCAACTCCTTCGCCTTTCTCCCGGCAAAGTTGAGGAAGTGATTGCGCAGTTCCTGGTCCACCAGGTCATCCACCGTGCTGGTCCGACCCACGCTGCAGGCGCCTTCGAGCAGGCACTTCATCCAGCCCGGATCAAGATAGAAAAAGCGGATCGACTCCGCCGGCAGCATGTCTTCTTCCGGCGCGAGGTAGTGGAAGGGCACGCCGTACAGCAGCAGCAGGCGGCCCAGCCAGTCCTCGACATCTGCGGGGATCTGCGGAGTTTCCCCGGTCAGCCGCAGGGTGAGTACTTTGGCAAAGCTGTCTTCCGACGACGGAGTTGCTCCCATTAGTCCGATTCCTCTTCGTTTCCATCACGCGTTCGAAGGACGTTTCCGGATGGTCTCCAGAAGCTGCTCCTCAACCGGCTTCGCGGAGAGGGCATATTTGCGCGCGACCCCTGCTTCCCGCAGGGAGGTTTTTGTCTTTTGCCGTTCTTTGTTTCTGTAGCGAAATAGCGACTTGGCAAAATGCGTGTTCTGCAACGCCAGAAGCCTTCCGAGTTGCCAGGCCGCGGCGTACGATGCATCCAGCAGGCCCGTCTGATAGTCGTAGCGGAGGGCGGCATCCGCGGAGGGCAGGTGTGTGTAGGTCTCCAGTTTCTGGTACTTCAGGGGCACCAGAGGGCCACGGTACCAGGACACCGTCTTTTCGCCGTTGCGGATGCGGTGATCGAGAGCGGTGTAGCCCAACTCAAACGCTTCTTCCACTTGGCGTGCAGCGCCAGGGTCCGCCTGCACCACCCGGCTTGCGGGTAGGGTTAGCAGTCCGGTATCGAGGTCCTTCATCACGGTTTTGAACGTAGCGTCCCCTTGACAGAAAAAGTCCCAGGTTGCCAGGACCGCCAGACGCACCTTTTCTGCTTGCCGGGCGGCCGGCTCGCCGTAGAGGTGACGCTCGAAGCCCTCGAGCGACACGACACAGGCAGTGTTTTTCCCCATTGTGCCGCTGGTGCCGGTCTCTGGGAAACGATTGCCAAGCACCACTGCGAAGCATCCCTCGGTCCGCAGGGATTGGGTTTCCTTGTTGCTCGTATTGACCTTGCGGACGTGCGCGAGAAAGGGCAAGTCCGCCCGGGCAGGGACGATTTCTGAAAAAAGGCGTGCGGGGAGGTCAATCGTGTTACACAGATCATCGGCGGATTCATATTCCTTGAGGTCCGCCGGGCGGATCTCCGGTCCGATGACTCCAGCCTCGGCCGGCGAGAGCAACGCCCCGACTTTGCGTGCCACAACTTCCGCCGGCGGATATCCTAACTTCAGGAAGTCTGCATCGCTCGAGACGAGCAGGGCCAGCCAGGGGCACGGCTTCTTGTCATCCGGCGGAGAGCCGTCCAGCGTCCTTTCCCAGGGCAGCGTGCGGCGATTAAACACGATGTGCGGCAGGGTATTGCCAAAGGCGCCTGACTGATTCGCCGGCGGGTAGACGGCGTAAACGTCCGCCGGATTCAGTGCGAACCGGGGCCCCGCCACGGAGAAATCGAGACTGGTCTTGAAAGACTCATCGGGGCGAATCTCCTTGAGCGTTTGATCGATCTTGATTGTGTAGTCCCCGAGCGGCAACGGGGGAAGACATGCCTCGAAGAACTCAATCGTGCCGCTGAGATCTGCCATGGTTCGTTTTGTCCTTCCGTTGCCGGGCTCTCCAGACCCGCCGCTACCCGACGAGGACGATTTTTTCAGACCTTCTTACGCCCTGGGCTACTTTATGGCGCCCCTAGCGGGGCTCTAAAGAACGGTCGAGCATGAGAAGGCCAACCTGACGCCAGAATAAGTGCGTAGCCGAAGGTTGGCAGCAGCCGAGCTCGTTCGCAGCACCGATAGTTCTTGAATCCATCGAACAGGATATTAACCCCAGTACATTTTTTTCGTGAACGGCTCGCCCAACCGGGCCACTTCGGGTGGCGACTGAAAGATTTCCGACGCGTTTTCCGCCAGGTGCTCCAGCCCGACGTCCCTCTTCGGCTTGCCTAGTGCGATCAATATCGCTTCCCGGGTCGCGTTGACGTTCTCATTACCCCAGATCGTATTCGCAAGGGTCGCGCCAGGCTTCACGGTAATCATCGACGGCGGTTGCCGATCCTGCCACGCAAGGTCCTTGGGTTTGCGGTCGTACTTGAACTTTGCCACTTCCATCGGCGCCAGGCCATGGCTGGGAGCGCGGTGTTGCAGCGTCACGCGGACCCCGTTGGGGACGTTCTTGATCATGTCGGCCCCCGGCTTGTCAAGGCGCGAGAGCCCTTTGTTACTCCACAGGGCGTCCGGCACGTTCCTGGTGACCAAGGTCGAGGTAACATGCGAAGCCCAGTCGCTCGGGCGAGACCCCTTGGCCTCTAAGGTGACCGCGTGTACCGACGTCAGCGCTGTAATGTCCATGGGGCGAATGCCTAGCGGCTTGTCAGCGGTGCCGACGGGCTGGCGGTTGAAAAGGACGCTCGTGGCCGGGAGTACCGATTCCGTGGTGAAGGACAGTTCGTGGGCGTTCACCACTCTGAGCGTGCGTTTGTTGCCGTTCGTCGACATCTCCTGCTCCTTGATCAGGCCGCTGGTGATGCGGATGGCACCGACCAGCGGGTCGGCGTCAGCCGTCTCGCCTTGCGGCAGGAAGGACTGTTGAAATTCCTTCCACTCCACTTTCTTAAGTTCGGGCTGTTGCGCCGCACCAAACGCAATGTCGAATGACAGGATGTAAAACGTGATATGCGCCGTTCCGCTGAAAGGCGGTCCCCACATCTTCACCTGCGCGCCGAGTTCAAACGTCAACAATCTCGTGATTCCCAGAGCGCTCATCCGGTAGGAGACGCCGATCCTTATTCCCATTTCGATGTCGTAGAAGAACGGCTTCCAACCAATGAGAAAATCGGCGAAGGCGTAAAACCAGGCACGCAGGTTGCCCGCCTGGTACGCCGCGCTGAGTTTTCCTCCGGCCATCAGGCAGGATGGGGTGAGGGCAAAATAGAGTTCGCCGGTGATTGCGAGGTTGTCGCTGACCGACCAGTTCATCCCCAGGCGGGGCACCACCGGGTAGTGGGCCGGCTTGAGGAATCTGGGATGATACCCGCCCAGCGTCACGACAAAATCGCCGGCGTTCTCCGGGCCACACCAGCAGTAGAGCGCAAAACCGCCCGTCAGTCTGCAATCCTTCGAGAATACAAACGAGTTTTCCGTCAGCCGGGCCTCTGCCGCCAGGAGCCCGCTGGCCAGCGTAAAGCTGACTTTAATGGCCAGTTCGGCACAAGCCACCGGATCAACCTTGGGAGCGCCCGGCAATTGTCTGGGCACGGTGATTCTGGAGAGGCCCAGAATGGCAATTTGAAACTGGGTGCCAAAGGAAACCGTCAGTACTGCAAACGAATCGATCATCCCAAAGGAGTTGAACTTCACCCCCGCAGCCAGCCAATAATCGCCGACGGACGGAGGAATGTACTCCTGGAGCTTTTCGAGGGCGGCTCGCGGAGTCGAGTCGCTGCCGAAATATTTGGGATCCGTGGCGCCTTTGATCAGCGGGAAGTTGTGTACATCCGCAATCGCCGGCAGCCGCAACTGACGGTTCACCCCGAACCCGAAGGCCAAACCGGTGACGAAGAAGAAGGACGGGCCGCCCAATTCTTTGTGCAGCACCGCAAAGAGGAAAAGCGAGGGCTTGCCGTTGACCTCGGCATATGAGCCCAGGGCCGCAAGCGAGAAGACCTGCGCCTTCACCAGGACGCGCCCATCGTATTGGAAGGTGACGCCCTTGGGAAGCTGGGTCACCTTCAGCAAGGCGCCGGCAATCTCGAGAGGTCCCTGTTTGATCGCCAGTTCGAGACCTTCCAATCCGAACTCCGGATCCTGGAGAGGGCTCTTCAGCGGTAGACTGATGCTCAGCCCAAGCAAATCCAGCCGTACGCCCAGTAAATTCATACCCGCGTCGAAAAGGAACCCCACGCGCTGGTCCTTGTATTGCACTCCAAGCCGCTGAAGGCGGAGGGGGCCGAGGCTCTTCTGGATGTCGAACCACTTCGAAATGCCGGGGGAGGGCTGGGCCTTGGCCACAGCCTCGGAGGTTGTTGGCTGATCGGACGCGGGCGAAGTGCCGCTCTCGGTTGGTGCGCTGGTTTCCGTTGACGCGCCGGCCTCTGCCGCCGGCAGCATCAGGAGCTTGTCCGCACCGGCGAGCTTCAACGTAGCCGAGACATTAAAGCCTTTCCGAAGCGCCGTCTCGCCGCCATCGACCTTGCCGCCAGGCAGCTTCGTGACCTTCTCCGGCAGCAATTTATTCAGGTCCTCAACTTCCTGCACGCGGAATTCGCGAGTCGCGGCAACTATCCGCAGGTCGTCAATGCCGACCTGCAATTCTTTAGGCAATGCAGGGCCAACCAACGGCAGGTCCGCGAGTCCAATATTGATGCCGATGTTGAGCCCGAAGAGGTATTTCGCCCCAACTTTATCACCGCGGTAAGCGAACAGAGCATCTTTGAGGGTGAGCTCTACACCCGTAGTGATGGGTTCAGTGAAGACCTGGTTCAGAAGTTCGTCGATGCTAACCTTCTGATCTCCGTGATAGCTGGCCAGGAACGTCTGGACGTTCGACTGCGTTGAGAATAGCAAGTTGAAGTTTAAAGCCTGATGCTCTTGGAGACGAATGACGAGGGTACCACCGAGTATTTTCTTGTATGAACGGTCTTCTTGCCGCTCGACCGCGATAACCACCGTTCCATTGATCTCGGTTTTTGTGTCCGGCAACCGGACTGCGGCTTCGCAGGTAAATTTGAAGTTTTGGCTTTCGGTATTAAAGGCGATGTCAAGTTGCTTGATCGTGCAATCTTTAATTGATTCCGGCAGGGAGACAGCGCCAAATTTCGCCGCCACCCAGTCCACCATCGCGCCAATCTTGATTTCCTGGCGGGCGCTGCCGTTGAACTGCCATCCTCCTTTCTCACCAGGTTTCTTCTCGGCGCGGAGACCAATGACGATATCCTTCAGGGGCCCTTCCCGGAGAGGTATCGTCAGCACAACGCTCAACTTGCCGGAGATCCCGGCGTTGTCATAGGTGGCGCTGAAGTCATCAACCTCGAACTGCAATGGGATTTCCTGTACCGGCTGCCACTTTTCCAGCCGTCCGCTGAATGAATACTCGCCTGCGGAAAGGTAGGCGGCAAAGGAAATATTGGCGAATTTGAGTTGCTTGAGAGTCGGCGGGACGGAGAGGCCCGGGAACAAATCCGCAATGAGGCTTCCCACCTCCAGGCTTTGATCGCCTTCCGTGCCACCCAGTAAACTCCAGCCGGCGTCGTCATATTGGGCCGAGATGAAGATCGGAGTGCTGTGAAGCAGGAAATGGCCTTCAAGCTGATAGCCGGCCACCCAGTTCCGGTCCGCTCCGGCGTTTCCGGCCGGCAGATCGTCGTCCGTTGCCCCCGCTTCAAGTTGGTCGCGCTTGTCCAACTGCAGAGCGAGGCGCATCCCTTTAATGCCGTATACTTTCTCGCCCAACTTGAAGGTCGCTGCTTTCTCGGTATCGACTCCGATCTGAGCTCCAAAACTGCCGCCGAACAAGTCGCCGGAGAGGTCGAGTTCCGTCAGGCTGATTTTGGCGAAATCGATCTGGGAGAGGTCGAGGTCAGGGGCGATCGCCTTTCCTATGTCGAGCAGGCTCACGCTCTGCCCGCTCTTCATCCCGGCGTGAAATGCATAACTCGGGAATGCTATAGATCCTTCAACTTCCGTGTTGCCGATTTTGCCGTCAACTTTTAATTCCCCGTCGATGACGCGATTCGCTGCATCGAACGGGGCGTTTATTCTTATCACTCCGCTGGGCCGAAGTGAAAGAACTCCGGGAACGAGATTCAACTCGCCCGTTGTAAGAGCGCATCGAATCTGGGAAACATACGGATTGCTGCCGCTTATATTGAGCACCAGGGCAAGTTCAGATAGCTGGATGTCGAAGAGCTGAGCCAGCAAATCGGGGAAATACGCTTTGAGCTCCGCTTCGCCGGCGAGCTCAACGAGCTTTGACAGCGATGGGAAGTTTTTGATCTGAAGAGCTACTTCTCCGTAGCGGGCCCCGACGTTGGCCGTCACGTCGAACCCGATGGCGTCCTTGCCTAAGGCCACTCGTCCGCCGAGAGAGATTTCCGCACCAGCTTCGTCGTCATCCCACACCGGCAGCAAAGGCACATCGAAACTGGCTTCAGCAGCTTTCATCGCGAGGATGCGGCTGCTCCCGGATGTCAGTTCGAGCTCGCCGCTGAGCTGGTAAGTGAATCGAAGGTACGGTTGCTTCTCTTCGCCCTTCAGGTAAATCACTCCATAGCCGCCGGATCCGGAGCCGCTTTGCCTCAGGATCTGCCCGGCGTATTCCAGCCAGTCGTCGCCCAGCGTGACATCGGCGGCGAAATTGATGCCCCTTTGAAGTGTCTTCCCCGGAAATAAGTTCGCCAGGTTCTTGAGAGGTTCCGCCAACTCACCCTTGATGCTCGCCGTGTCCGTCGAAGAAAAGACCACTTGCGGCTCGCCCGCCCCAGGCCTCGCCGCAATCCCGGCCAGGAGATAATCCAGGTCCTCACTCGGTTGCTCACTATACCGGCCGAGCAGGGGATACAGGTCCGGGTTCGCAAGGCTTATGGCAAGAGCCGCGTGTCTTTCCGTGCCTCCGGTCTTCGTCGGGCAGTCGAGCAGCGTGAGGGAAACATTTCGAGAGCCGGCGATCTTACCCACCCAAGGAAAGAGGGTGTCGCAACGTCCCTTAACTGTAAGATAAGTCCCGGCGCCATCCGTGAGCGGTAGCTCGCAGTCCAGAAGAGTAAAGGCACTTTGCTCGCGAAACAAGTTCTTGAGATCGGCGAAACAGCCTGCGCCCACCACGCTTTCGTCAACGAGAAGACCTCTCGTGTCGCTAAGCCGCCTCTGAATGTCCAACAATGAGTCTGGTGGCATTTTAGAACCCGTATAGCGCAATCTTCAGCGGTCCGTCCGGCGGCGGCAACAGGAAGAGTTGTCCGACCTGTCCTTTCGTGCAAGTTGCCAGGTAAAGGCAAAGTCCGAGATATGCATGTAACCGGTCGTCATAGTTGCGCAGATGATTGGCTCCGTTCCATGCAGTCTCCAAAGAGGTATAGTACGCTGTAGCGGTAGCGGGCTGCGGGTTCGGGCTTAACGCCGCGATAATTCCAGGCAGTTCCCCCGCCGCTTGTTGCGCGTCCAGGGACCTCTGACCAAGAACTCTCACAAGGATCTGGAGATATGTCGTCAGGTTCGGAATGTAGTCCTTGAACACGTCGGCGGGTGTGTAGTTCTGCAGAAAACGCAGGTGCCCCACCATGGCAAGACAGTCGTGGAAATATTTCCACGGCTGGTCCGTTACGGATGCGAATGCCGGCGGGCTGTAAACAGGAACAAAACCAGCATTGCCTTGCTGTTGCTGAGTTACATATTGCTGATACTCTTGGGCTACGTACTTTCTTATGGTTTCAGGATCGTGCCTTTGGCCGGGAGAAAGTGTGTCTGTTGGAGGCGGAGTGAGGCAGACGCTGGTGCCAACATGACCAAGCGGATTAACCGTAGTGATGGGATCAGCCAGAAGCCAGACGCGTGTGCAGTGCACCGGACCGAGCGCCCTGCTGAAAGCCGCATCACCCACCGCCGGCGAGCCAAACGTCGCGACCGTCATGTTGTTGGCCCATGGCCAGTTGCGCACATTGGCAGGCATCGCTCCGCGGGCGTTTGTGTACGCGTATTGCCGGCCTAAGGTTACTGCGGAGGCAAAGTGACAGGCGAGCGCTCCCCCCAGGCTGTGGCCTGTGACGTAGATATTGCCGGGCGGGCCATTTTTCTGGGCATGGATATGAGCGAGGCACTCCATAACTGTGAACAACGTCATCTTTAGACTTTCGGCAAAGCCGCGAGCCACCTTGCCCTGCTGGGAGATAAAGAGGTTCGTAACAGGATCAGCAAGGAGCTGGAGGTCCGTCACCCAGTCGGGGTTCCCTTTTCTCGCCCCCGCCTCCGTCGGCCGTAGCTTACCGCTCCGGCTGCCGCGGAATACGATATGGACGTCGTAGTTCTGGGGAGCCGCCCCTTGCCTTACGAGCACGAATCCCATGAGGCTCCATGCCGGCCATTTCTTGTCAGACTTGTGTGTTGTGTCGGCCCCCGTCGCTCCTTCAAAGCAGTAAAGCCAGTCCTGCGCATTCGCCGGCGGTTGTAGTCTTGCCGGCTGGCCTTGCTGAGCTGCAGTAAGCTCGTCCATGAGGACCTGAGAGTTGGCAACATACGGGCTCCCCGTCCATTTGGCGACGAGGACCCTGCCGATTCGAGAAGTGATTTGCGTGGGAGCATTGTACACAAGCCAGGGCTCCCGGTGCCGCATGGGCCTGACGAAGCAGGGCCTCCAAGGGTTGATGCGATCGTAGTCGCTGATAATTGGGTCCAAGGTCGGATTCGTTTCCGCCCAGCCCATGCAGGCGCCAGGACCGTGGTAGACAGCGTTCGGATTCGGCAGCTGTACCGTGCCAGTTCTGGGGCTCTTAAAAGTCGTTGCGACCTCAGCGATGAATTCCTGGCGGCGCCTTCCTGTGCCTTCTTTGTGTTTGAGGAGCTGCTCGTAGTAAGGGTCCGCCGGCCAGATCAGCGATTGGCTGTGCAATTGGTAGGCAAGTATGCAGAGGTCGAGTTGAAGCATCAGGATGTCCCACATTATTACCTGCCTCCAGATCCGCTAAAGCGGCTTGCAAGCTTGCCCAGAATGATCCGCATCCGCCGCACCGCCGGTCGCTGTCCCCATCAGCGCCAACTTGGCGATTGAGTTCGGTGAGAACTCCCCGGGCGGGCGGTTACAGCGTCGCCCCGCGCGGCGCTACCACCAACGGCATACTAGTATATCGTTTCATTGAAAGAGAACTATATGATTTGTAGTGTATCGAACTTTTTCCAGCGATGGACGACTGGTGTCGCGTTAATCTCGGCAACGCCTTGGATGATGCG
>Ga0116110_1000579_pt1 | contig 21054 bp, 10 predicted proteins | sample June2015DPH_8_50_FD_89719 | JGI IMG/M metagenome (GOLD analysis project Ga0116110, IMG submission 89719) | Peatland microbial communities from SPRUCE experiment site at the Marcell Experimental Forest, Minnesota, USA - June2015DPH_8_40 | ecosystem: Environmental > Terrestrial > Soil > Wetlands >...
ATAATGGTTTTGTTGACGCTTACAGACAATCATTTTTTTGCCTGGCACCGCCACGCCGGAACACGGAAAATCATATCCCGCCCGGTTTAAATCGGGGAACAAATTAGACCAATCCGGAGACCATGGCTTGTCGGCGAAATAGATGACACGGCGACCAGCCCTGCAGGCTTGCTTTCGCGCCGGGAAATTGCTTGGCTGTTGAATAATGACGCGTAGTTCCTGTCTGGTTTTTGGCGTGAAACATCGAACATCCAACGTCGAAGTTCCAACATCCAATGAATGGCCGGCCGATGGTCTGTTGGATGTTCGGTCCCGCTTTGCGGGATTGGTTGTTGGATGTGCCTTGGTTTTTATTCTGACGCTTTCCGTCCAGGCCGCCGCCGAATCCCTCCAGATTCGCTTCAACACGGTGGGTTACCTGCTGAACGCGGAGAAACAGGCAACGATCGCTGCGCCTTGCGCGAATTTTACCGTGGTCCGCGTCACCGATGGCTCGACGGCCTTCAAAGGCAAAGCCACCGGCCCGGTTCTGGACCCGGACACGCAGGAGCAGCTCTACACGGCTGATTTTTCGAAGCTCAAACAACCCGGCGAATACCAACTCGACGTGCCGTCCGTGGGCCGGTCCGCGCCGTTCCATATCGCGGCGGACGTTTACCGCGAACCATTTCACACCGTCATGCTCGGATTTTATTTGTGGCGCTGCGGCACCGCCGTCAGCGCCACGTATCACGGCAAGACCTTCGCGCACGCGGCCTGCCACACCAATGATGCGTGGCTGGATTACGTCGGCGGCGGCCACACGAACCGGGATGGCACCAAAGGCTGGCACGACGCCGGTGATTACAACAAATACACCGTCAACGCCGGCGTCACGGTCGGTACACTGTTCCGGGCCTGGGAGGATTTCGGTCCGCAACTCCGCAAAGTCCGGCTCGACCTTCCGGAGTCCGGCGGCAAGCTGCCGGATTTTCTGGCGGAATTGAAATGGGAGCTGGACTGGCTGCTGACCATGCAGGCGCCGGACGGCTCGGTGTATCATAAACTCACCACGCGCAGTTTCGGCGGGTTCATCCTGCCGGAAGCTGAGACGGCGGACCGCTATTTCACTCCCTGGGGCAGCGAGGCCACCGCCGATTTTGTGGCGATGACGGCACAGGCGGCGCGGATTTTCCGGCCATACGACCCGGCCTTTGCCGACCACTGCCTGCAAGCCGCCCAATTGAGCTATCAATTCCTGAAAGCCCATCCGGAATATCATCAGGCCGACCAGACCGGTTTCAGCACCGGCAGTTATGAAGTCAACCAGCCCAACCACCGGCAGAATGGCATTCCGCAAAACCGGCTGTGGGCGGCGGCGGAACTTTGGGAAACCACCGGCTCACCTGACGTCTTGCTTGACCTCGAAACCCGCGTGAAGGCGGTGAACGGCCAGGTGGACAGCGATTTCGACTGGGACGAAACGAAGAATTTGGGACTCATCACCTACCTGTTTTCAAAGCGACCGGGCCGCGACCCGGCCCTGGTGAAACTGGTCCACGGCAACCTGCTGTCCGTGGCGGACGACATCGTGCAAACCGGCAACCACGACGGCTACGCGCGCCCCCTAGGCTCGCGTTACTACTGGGGTTGCAACGGCGGCGTGGCGCGCCAGGCCATCATTCTCATGGCCGCCGATCGTGTGACCCGCAAGAACGCGCTCCGCCCGTCGTCCAGGAGTGTTTATCGCGCCACCTGCCTGGACACCTTGAATCACTTGTTTGGCCGCAATTGCTACGGCCGGTCATTCGTCACGGGAATCGGTTTCCGTCCGCCGATGCACCCGCACGATCGCCGCTCCGGCGGCGACAACGGGGCGGACCCGTGGCCCGGTTATCTCGTCGGCGGGCCGCATCCGAGGGCCGGTGACTGGCACGATGAACAGGGGGATTACCGGACCAACGAAATCGCCATCAACTGGAATTCCGCGTTGGTTTACGCCCTGGCCGCCTGCCTCGAAACCACACCGTAGCTTCGTCCTCGCTTACCTGTCTCCATTCAAAGTTGAATGCCCGCTCGCGACGCAAGTCGGAGTTGAGGGTTGAGAGTTGAGTGTTCGCGTTTTGGAGTGCCGGTCCCTGCCGCGCCGACTTGTCTCGTCGAAATCCGCTGAAGACGGAAGCCAGCGAAGGCTGGTCCGACCCGGCGAGCCGATTTGGAAATCGGCGCTCCGGCCGCAAAACCCATTGCCCCAAACCGCCCGCCGACGTATTCTCGCCACGTCAGAGAAAAAACAAAACGACCAGAACCAAACTTTAACCAAAATCATTTTGCGTAGCTTCGGCTACGGGCTGTCCCGAAAACCGCTAATTTTCCTAGCCCGTTACACAACCGACCGAGCACGCGCCCAACCGGGCGCGGCTTGGCACACTTGTGTAACAGGCGCTTAGCGGTGCCTCGGGACAGGGTGCGTTGAGTTCGCGCCCCTTCTCTTTGGAGATTTCCCGTGGTTGCGGTTGCGCGGGCGCGCAATGGCTGAAAACCACAAACAGAAATCTCCGACCGTCCGCTACGGGCTGGACAATCCGCATCCGCTTTCGCAGATCAAGACCGAGTTGGTGTGGGATGGGAAATACGACGAGTATGGCAACCGGCGCGCAGTGGACATTGCCGGGTGCGCGATGCCGCTGCAAAAGATTGAGACGATTGACGAGCCGCGCAGTCGCGCTGCCGCCGGCGGCAATCTGGAATTGTTTGAGAAGGAGAAGAAACGCCGCGACGATTTCCGCAACCGGCTCATCTGGGGCGACAACAAGCTGGTGATGGCCAGTCTCCTGGCCGAGTTCAAGGGCAAGATTGATTTGTTCTACATTGACCCACCGTTCGACGTGGGCGCGGACTTCACGATGGACGTGCCCATTGGCGACGAAAAGGAAACAGTTGGCAAAGATCAGTCCACGCTCGAAATGGTCGCCTACCGCGACATGTGGGGCAAAGGCACAGACTCTTACATCCACATGATGTTCGAGCGGCTTTCGCTAATGAAGGAACTTTTGAGCGACACAGGTAGTATATACGTTCACGTTGACTATCGTGTCTCTGGGATAATGCGAGGAATATTGACTGAGGTCTTCGGCGACAACATGGTAAATGAAATCATATGGTGCTATGTCGGAGGCCGCGTTCCAAAAGTCGCATTTGGACGAAGACACGATACCATTTTCTTCTTCTCGAAATCTGATAAGTGGAAATTCAATTGGGAGGCAGTAATTGAACCTCTCTCACCTGAACAGGAAGAACGATACAAATACGAAGATGAAAAGGGAAAATACCGTTTAATGGGAAGATGCCTGCAAGGAAGTCCTATTCGTGCCGCGAGAGATGTATCGCCGGAATGGGAAAAAAAACGTCCAGAACTCACTTACAGATATTACATGAAGGAAGGCACGTTGTGTCTTGATTATTGGGATATACCCGTCATCAACCAAGTCGGCGCTGAACGAACCGGCTTTCCTACGCAAAAACCAGAGGAGCTTTTGGAGCGTATCATTCTTGCATCATCGGACGAAGGCGACCTCGTGGCCGACATTTTCGGCGGCAGCGGAACAACGCCTGCGGTCGCAGAACGTTTGGGGCGGCGCTGGATCATGGCGGACTTGGGCCGGTTCGCCATTCACACCAGTCGCAAGCGTTTGATTGAATTGCAGCGCACGTTGCACGACGAGGGCAAGCCGTATCGCGCGTTCGACGTTTACAACCTCGGTCGTTACGAGCGCCAGTGGTGGCAGAAGGAACGGCTCAAAGGCGCGGACGAGGAGCATCGCAAAGTGGTGCTCGGCTTTTACAAGGCGGAAGTGCTGCCCAGCGCGGGCGTGTATCTCCACGGTCGCAAAGGCCGGGCATTCATTTATGTGGATGGCATTGACAGCATCCTCACGCGCGACGAGGTGCGCGCCGTCGCCAAAGCGGCGCACGAGGCGGGTGCGAAGGAGGTTCACTGTCTCGCGTGGGAATTTGAAATGGATTTGCGACTGATCTGCCACGAACTGGAGGCGAGCGAGGGCGTGCAAATCAAACTCATTCCCATCCCGCGCGAAATCATGGAGAAGAACCGCACCAGCCCGCCGCCGTTTCTGGAAGTGGCGGTGCTGGAAGCGGAGCCGGTTTATCGAACGGTTAAAGGCGGTACGCACGTTGACATCAAGCTGACAAAATTCCTTCCATCGCTCGCCGAAGTGCCGAGCAAGGAATTGGAGGCGTTGAAAGAGCGCGCGGTGAAAAGCAGATTCGATTTCATAGATTTTTGGGCGGTGGATTTCAACTGGCATGACGGCAAGCCGTTTGAACACCACTGGCAGGATTATCGCACGCGCAAAGACCGCTCGTTGAAAACCGTGAGTGACGCGGGTTTTGACAAATATCCCAAGTCCGGCAAATACACTGCGTGCGTGAAGGTAGTGGACGTGTTCGGTTGCGACACGAGCATCACGGTGGAGGTGAGTGTATGACTGTGCGAAATGAAAGCGCCAGAGGGCTGCCGCAGTCCAGGACGCTACCGCGTGTAATTGAGCGCTGGTCGTGGCGACAGCTTTTGGACTGCGCCAGCCCTCTGGCGCTTTGGCTGCGGAAAAACGCATGGCCCGCACAACAACCCCCGAAACTTGAACACTCCTCCCGTGCCTGAACCCGTCATCAATCTGGCCGCGCTGGAACCGTTGTTCGCTCCGCACGAAGAGCCGAATCAGCACCGGGCACGGGCGCAAGGCGATCAACCAGCGCAAATCAAGAAAGGCCGCCGCCCGTCCAAAATTGCCATCGCGCAATCGCTGCGCTCGCATGTGAAGCAGTGGCGTGAGTCGGATTATCCGGGCGCATCAGACACGACGCGGGAGTTGTTGCATCATTGGTTCAGTCGGGATCATCTGATCGAAACGAGCGGCGGCTTGCGTGTTCTGTTTCGTTATTATTTCTGCCAGCGCGAGGCGATGGAAACGCTGATTTATCTCTACGAAGTGCGCGGCATTCGTTCGCTGACTCCGCTCATGGCCGAGTTTGCCGGGCCAAGCGCGGAGACAGCGGCGCTGGGCGTGAATCCAGACGACGACCGCTGGGCAAAGTATGCGTTCAAGCTGGCGACGGGCGCGGGCAAAACCAAAGTAATGAGCCTGGCGATTGTGTGGAGTTACTTTCACTCGTTGCGAGAGAGCAATTCGCCGATGGCAAAACATTTTGTCGTCACCGCGCCGAATCTCACGGTTTTTGAGCGGTTGAAAACAGATTTCAAACCAGCGGAAGGCGGACAAGATATTTTCTACAAAGACCCGCTTATTCCCGTCGCATGGAAAGGCGATTGGAACATGTCCGTCGTTTTGCAGGACGAAGCGAGCGGCGCGGCGTCGGGCGGGACGCTTTACCTGACAAACATTCACCGGCTTTACGACAAAGAGCGGCGAAAGAAGGAGGCGGAAACCTACGATTGGGTCGGCCCGGCTGTGTCGCGCGCAAAAGCGCTGGACACGGGCGCGGAGTTGCGCAAACGCATCACGGGACACGAGCGCGTGATGATTTTGAACGACGAGGCGCATCATTTGTGGGATCCCGGTTCGGCGGCGAATGAGGCGATTTCATATTTGCACGAGACGATTGCGAGTCGGACGGGCGCGGGACTGGTGGCGCAACTGGATTTTTCAGCTACGCCTAAAGACAATAACGGGCAAATGTTCCAGCACGTCGTTTGCGACACGCCGCTGGGCGAAGCGGTGGACGGCGGCATCGTGAAGACGCCAATCATCGGCAAGGGCAAAGGCTGGGTGGAACGCACGAGCACGGATGCGTCAGAAAGATTTGAGGAGCAGTTGCGTGTGGGTTATGCGCGCTGGCTTAAATCGAAAGAGGAATGGGAAAAGAGCGGGAAGAAGCCGCTGCTATTCGTGATGACCGAGGACACGGAAGCCGCAAATCAGATTGCCCACCGACTGAACACCGACCCGGTATTCAAGGAATTGAACGGAAAGACAACGAACCTGCACACGAATCTCAAAGGCAAAGTGAAATGGGTTGGCGGCAAGAAGAACGGTTATCCGGTTTTTGAGGAAAGTGAGAGCGAAATCAGCGACGAGGATTTGAAGGCGTTGCGTGAATTGTCGCGGCAGATTGACTCCGACCAGAATCCTTACACGTGCATCGTGTCTGTGTTGATGTTGCGCGAGGGCTGGGACGTGCGAAACGTGACGACCATAGTTCCACTACGGCCTTATACGTCGAAGGCAAACATACTGCCGGAACAAACGCTTGGTCGCGGTCTGCGCCGCATGACACCGCCAGGTGAAGCAGCGGAGCTTGTAACGGTGGTCGAGCATCCGGCATTCGTCAGCCTTTATGCGCAGGAGTTGGAGCAGGAAGGTTTATTCATTGAGACGATTGACGTTGAACACATACCAAAAACGACGGTTACAATTTTCCCGGATAAGGAGCACAAGGATTTTGCGGCGCTGGACATTGTTTTGCCGGAAGTGAGCGGCGGATTCAGCCGAACCGCGTCGCTCGAAGGGTTGACGCTGGAAGATGTTCGCAAACAATTTGCGCGTTACCGGCCTTTGCCGGTGGGTGAAGTGCGTTCGGAGGAAATCCATTACGAGGGACGGCATCTAATCACAGATGAACTGGTCGAGCAGATGAAGATTCGTCTGCCGCTGCTGGAAAACGGAATGGGAGCGGTGTCGTTTTACCGCGAGGAGTTGGAACGCATTTGCGGATTGCGCGGGACGCATCAGGTGCTGGCGCCGCTGCTGGAAACATTCATCACGGAAATTTTGTTCACGGAAAAGCTGACGCTCTTCGACCAACGCCTGTTGAGCCGGATTAGCGATGCGGACGTGCGCGAGAATGTGCGCGCCACGTTTGTGCCGCTGATTCTCAAACGTACGACCATCAAAGAACAGCGCAAAGCCAACAGCGCGAGCCAGTCGGTTTCTTTGTGGAAGCCTTTTCAAGTGACGCACTCGGCACACCGACCCGCCGTTCCCGCCAAACGGACTTTGTTCAATCTCGCTCCGTGCAACCGTGATTTGGAAGTGGCGATGAGCCAGTTCCTCGACCGCGCGCCGGACGTGGCCGCATTTTGCAAGAACGCCGGGCCGCAGTCGTTGCGGGTGGATTATTTGAGCGGCAACGGACAGCTCGCGTTTTACACACCGGATTTTTTGGTGCGGTTGAGCGATGGCAATTATGTTCTCGCGGAAACAAAGGGGCGCGTGGACAAAGATGTGCCGCTGAAAGCGCGATCAGCCGTGGCATGGTGCAAGGCCGCGTCAAAGGGAAAGACCAAATGGGCTTATCTTTACGTCCCGCAGCAAACATTTGAGGCGTTCGGCGACAACCGGCTCGACGTACTCGCGCGCTCGTGTGAACCCGCGCTGCAAGACTTGATTGATGAAGCGGCAGTGCCGCAATTGACGCTGGCGTTTGGTGAGGTGCGCGAAGACGAAACCGAAGCATTTATCAGCAAAGCAGACTTTGCGGCATTGCCACCCACTCATCAGAAGATGGTACAGCAGGCGATTGGTCTGTTTCGATTCCTCGAGAAGAAGACTGGACAATCTTTTGCGCCGGTGTTCACACCGCTGCTTGGCCCGTTGGATGAAGCATCAAGAGCGGTCATGTTGAAATATTTGGGCGCGGACATTCCAACCGAGCGTGAGACGCAGCAAAAGTTTTTCGAGCCAGACGTGAGTCATTTGCCTAAGAAAGACGCTGAGATGTGTCTGCGTCGCGGAAAAGATTTGAGGCGGACGCTGGTGGATCACAACGGGATGAGTCCAATCGGATTGCTGCGTTGGTGTCTGCAATACGCGGGCGAATCGGGCGGGCCAACGGTAGCCGTTTTCGGCGTCGTGAAACAGCGATTCGCCGCCGTGCCTTCGGAAATCTACAAGCTGGTAAGCACCATCAACACATTCCGCAACGATTACGTCGCGCACCAAAACAAGGAACTGACAGATGCGGTAATAGCGGCAGAGGCGCTGGGCGAGTGGGTCTCTGGCTTGTGCAGAATCTGGCGGTTTTACGGATAATGCTTGGCTCGTCTTTGCGCCTAAGTGCCATTGCGTTGAAATGAATTCGAGTTCGGCTCGCGAGTACGCTCGCCCCACCGATCAAAGGCAGAACCGCGAAGTGATCTATTTTTCCACCGAGGTTTGTGGGAGATGGAAAGTGTCCTGCAGGCGAATATCCCGTGACGAGCTACCAACCAGAATCTTGAAATTGCCGGCTTCGGAGACCCAGCCGGCTTGCGCCGGGTCGTAGAAGGCGAAGGACCGAACGTCGAGCGGGATGGAGACGGTTTGCTTTTCGCCGGGGTTCAAAAGGACCTTCTTGAATCCCTTCAGTTCCTTGAGCGGACGCGGCAGGGTGGGGTTTTCCTGATGAATGTAAAGTTCCGCCACCTCGGCGCCGGCGCGTGGGCCGGTGTTGGCGAGGTCGAATTCGGCGGTGACGACCGGGCCGTTGGTGTCGTGGCCGGGGACGAGCTTCAGGTTGGAATATTCAAACGTGGTGTAGCTCAAACCAAAACCGAACGGGAACAGCGGCTTGATGTCTTTCGCATCGAACCAGCGGTAGCCGACCAGCAATCCTTCCTTGTAGAACAGCGTGCCGTTCGTGCCCGGATACGTGTCCAGCGCATGCGCCGGTGAATCCATCAATTGTTTCGGATACGTCACGGTCAATTTGCCCGACGGGTTCACGTCGCCGAACAAGATGCGGGCGAGCGCATGGCCGCCTTCCATCCCGGAATAGTGCGCCTGCAGCACCGCCGGCACCCGGTCCAGCCACGGGTCCATTTCAATGGCGGGTCCCGAGACCAGGACCACGATCGTGCGCCGGTTGATCCGGGCGACCCGCTGAATCAATTCGTTCTGGCCGTACGGCAAACTGAGATTGGTCCGGTCCCTGCCTTCGTCGTCCAGATAGCGGGAATGATTGAGGCCGGCAACGATGATGGCGACATCCGCCTGGCGCGCCGCCGTGACGGCGCGTTTGACCAGGTTGGAGTCGCCGCCTTCCTTGCTGTAACCGGCCGAATAGGTGACGTTCACCTTGCCGCCGACAAGTTGCTCGATGCCGTCGAGCGGGGTGACCTCATACATGGTTTTGACGCCGGCGCCAAAAAAGCCCGCCGCATTGTGGCGCACGGCATTTTCACCAATCACCGCCACCGATTTAATTTTGGACACGTCCAGCGGCAGCGCGTTGTTGTTGTTCTTCAACAGGACCATGGATTCCTCGGCGACGCGTTGCGCGGTGGTCCGATGTTCCGGCGAGTTGAGCGCGCCGGGCAGGCGCACGGGATCAAAGATGTGCGAGGCGAACATGACGCGCAGGCTGCGCCGCACCTTGTCGTCCAGGACCGACACCGGAATCCCGTTGGTACGAATGGCATCCAGAAACGCACTGGCCAGGAAAAAATTGGTGTAGGCCGATTTGTCCTCCGACCCGACGAGGGTGCCCATTTCCACGTCCAGCCCGCCCAACGCCGCCTCGCGCGTGCTGTGGGTGCCGCCCCAATCGGACATCACCAGCCCCGGAAAACCCCATTCGCCCTTGAGGATTTTATTGATGAGATAATCGTTGTAGGCGCAATACTCGCCGCGGAATTTGGTGTAGGCGCCCATGACGGCCCAGACGTGGGCCTCCTTGACGGCGGCCTCGAACGGCGGCAGATAAATCTCGCGCAAGGTGCGTTCGTCCATGTCCATGTTGATGCTTCCCCGCCCGTCCTCCTGGTTGTTGCCGGCAAAATGTTTCACGCAGGCGGCGACTTCGTTGGATTGCACGCCTTCGATGTAGTTCACCCCCATGCGCGTGTTCAGGAACGGGTCTTCGCCGAAATACTCGTAAATCCGCCCGGAGATCGGGGTGCGCGCAATGTCAACGATCGGCGCGAGAATGATGTCCTTGTCGCGCGCCCGCGATTCCTGTCCGAGCACGTTGCCGTAGGCAGTCGCCAGGTCCACGTTCCAGGTGGAACCCAGGGCGCTCAACGCCGGCATCCAAGTGGCGTAATCATCGGTGCGCCCGGCGGGATCCCACGAGTAGGGGCCGACGTCTTCGCGCACGCCGTGCGGGCCGTCGTCAATCCAGCGGCGCGGGATGCCCAGCCGCGGAATGGCGGCGGTGGAGAATTTCGAGTCGGCGTGGACCTGCGCAATCTTCTCCTCCAGCGTCATGCGACCCAACAGGTCTTCGACGCGTTTCTCGACGGGCTGATTGGTGTCGAGATAGAGCGGCGGTGGTTCCTGAACCGGCTCAATCTTGACCGGCTGGTTCTGGGCGCGCAGGGTTCCGAAAGCGGTTCCCAGCCCCAGCAGGAGCAACCCCAGGACACACGACAAACGACGCAGGCTGCCGGTGATGAATTTCATGGTTCTCATTCCAGAACAGTTGAACAAGGCGGCATCAACGCATCACTCAAACTTCACCTTCACCTCTTTGCCTTGATAAGCGACGGTCCGGTCCGCCTTCGGGGTGAATGAAAAACCGGCCGGCTTGTCCTTGGCCACCCGCACGACGTTGAAGGTGCGTTTGGCCAGCAGGCCGGGGAACTTGCCCTCACGTTTGCCGATGGTCAGCGTCTTGGCAGCGTCATCCCAATGAATCGGAATGCGCGCAAAGGCGCCTTTCTCGTAGCCATAGGTCAAACCGTCGTCCTCGTAGAGCGTGAACGTGCCGTCCGCGCCCGCATAAACATACAGCGTGATCGGGTCGGCTGGTTTCTCGCCGGTGTATTGCAGTTCCGGGCCGAACGGAATGATGGAACCGGCGCGGATGAACAGCGGCATCGAGTCGTAGGGCGCCGGGGCGTCAATGGTCTGTCCGCCCGCAGTAATCGCACCGGTCCAGAAGTCGTACCAATCGCCGGTCGTTGGTGGCAGATAGACGCCGCGGCTGCGCGCCTGGTAGGTGGTGACGGGCGCGACGAGGAACGCCGGGCCGAACATGTATTCATCGGTGATTTCACGGACCTTCGTGTCGCCTGGGAAATCCATGACCAATGGCCGCATCATCGTGCCGGCGTCCAGGGTCACCTCCCCGGCAATGGAATAAATATAAGGCAGCAGGCGGTAGCGCAGGCGGTCAAACTTGACGATGGTTTGATAAGCGGGATGCGAATCGCCGCCGAAGGTCCACGGTTCGCGCGGTTTCAATTCGCCGTGCAAACGCGTCAACGGACAGAACGTCCCAAACTGGAACCAGCGGGTGTTGAGCTCCCGCCATTCCTCGGCATTCGCCGGCGTGGGATTTTCCGTGGAGAATTTTTGCTCCATGGTGTAGCCGCCGATGTCCATGGTCCAATACGGCACGCCGGAGATGCAAAAGCCCAGGCCGGCGGGAATCTGCTTCGCCAATCCGGTCCACGTTGCCGTCGTGTCGCCGGACCAGGTGGCCGTGCCGTAGCGTTGGATGCCGGCGAAGCCCGAGCGGGTGAGGATGAAGACGCGCTGGTTGGGCGCGACGCTGCGCTGTCCTTCGTAAATCCCTTTGCTGTTCATCAAGGCATAACCGTTCATCACGCGCGACGCAGTGCCCATCGCCGTCGGATTCATGTGAGTGCGTTGTCCTTCGAGTGTGGGCGGCGACGGCGTCAGGTCGGGTTCGGTGGCGTCCATCCACCAGGCATCAATGCCCTTGCTGAACAGGGCGGGGTTGATCTGCGACCAGAAGAGCTTGCGCGCGGCGGGGTTGAACGCATCGTAGAAGGTGTAAGGGAAGTCAATCCAGTCTTGCAGCCCTTCCTTGAGATTCGGCTGGTAGAGGAACCCGGCCTTTTGCATCGCGTCAAAGTTGGTCGTGCCGGAGTAAAATTTGCCCCAGACCGAAATCATGACGTGCGCGTGCCGGTCGTGCAGGGCCTTGAGCCAGCCGTCGGGGTCGGGAAAACGCGCCGGGTCGAACTGGTGCGAACCCCAGGCGTTGCGCGGCCAGTATTGCCAGTCCTGCACGATGTTGTCGAAAGGAATGGCGCGGCGGCGAAACTCGTCCACCACGTCGAGGCTTTGCTTGTCGGTCTCGTAGCGCTGGCGCGACTGCCACAAGCCGAACGCCCACTCCGGCATCAACGAAGCCTGGCCGGTCAACTGGCGGAAACCGGCGATGACCCGGTCGAGCGCCGGACCGTAAACGAAATAATAATCCTCGCCGTCGGCGACCTCGGACCACAACGACGTGCTGCCATCCGTCGTGGGCGTTTTCCACGTCAATTGCATCGTGCTCCGCTCGTCCCCGCCGGATTCGATTTTGATTGCGTAATGATGGCCGGCTTCAAGGTGGACTTTAATCTGATCATTGTCCGTCAGCCAGCCCTGCCGCCAGTGGTCAATGACCCCCTTTCCGTCCAGCCACATTTTGATGCGGCCGTTCGAGTAGGTTTTAAGTTGATAATCGCCGGTCGTGGGCGGAACGAGTTCGCCGGCCCAGCGCGTCCAGCCACGGGCACCGCCGCGACCGCGGGACTGGAAGGAGATTTCATAGGTGCTGTGCGCATTTTCCAATTGGCCGGGATTGGCCGCGGTGAACGTGCCGGTCGTGAGACCGCCGGGCTGGTTGGAAACGTCAATCAGGCAATCGGCGGGGATGGGCTCGAATTCACGCAAATCGCCGAAGCGCGTGTAGGAGAGATTGTCCCACAATACACCGTAACCGCGGCTCGATACCAGAAATGGCACGACGACGTGCGTGTTATGCTGCCACAAATCGAGGTCCCAGCCCTTGATGTCAAGGATGCCGATTTGACGCTGGCCGAGGCCGTAGAGCGACTCATCGGCGTTTGGTTCCCACCGCTGGCGCACCTGGGACGTTTGCTCGCCCTGCACTTCGGCGGGAGTGATCGTCCGGCCATCGGCTTTTTCGGCCAGAATGGGTTTGCCATTGGAATCAAAAAATGCAACCGCGCCGGTGACGAGATTCACCCGCACCTGGAGTTTTGCGGTCGAGAGCGTTGCCACCCCATCCCGGGTGTCGAGCTTCCACCGGGTCTTCTCCTGGTGGCGCACTTCCGTTGCGGGCGTGCTGTGGGCAAGGAACGCGCGGTCCTTCGCCGCGGCGATGCGGATGACGTTGTCGGCGAAAACTTCCACCTTGAGGAAAGTGCCGTTGATTGGAACCACGATGCCGTCGGAGAGCTTTTCCGGCGCCGCCAACCGGTTCGGCTCAACCTGATTTTTTTGCTGCGATTCGTTGGCGGCCTGTGCCGGCCATTGGCCGTTGGCCGCCATCAGAGCGGCCAGAATAAAGCATTCAAGAAACGTTTTCATATGAAGCCTGTATTTTTAGACGAATTTTGTGATTCGGCAATGAAATCAAATTGCATGACTTGACGCGACCCGGCTTTTCAAGTTGCGTGCTGTGTCCAGGGCCGCTCTAAACCAACACGCAAGTCGTTGGGGCAGCATAAATCCGAAGGACAAACCGGCTCACGAGCCGTTCTGCATTTCGGGCTTCCATCCTCCGTCCCGCATTGCGGGACTACGGAGGACGGGTCGGATTTCGTCCCGCCTTGCGGGATTTCGGGCTTCGGCCTTCGGGTTTCGGGCTTTGTCCCCAGAGAGTTAGAGAGAAGTTCGGTGCAGTGCTGTGCAGTGTCCATCCGGTGTCGAAGCTGCCACGTCTGGCAAACCGCAATTCCCATTTGAGGCAGCGGGTCAGTTTGGGCGCGGGGAGGTTGCTGATGCGCCGTCTCCGCTGCGCCGCGCCGCGCCAAGGCCGGCTCGCGAGGACGCTCGTCCCGCCGAAAATTGCAAACTGACCCACCACCCCATCCGGCTTCGGCTGGACCGGTTAACCCCGCTGATGGCAGGTGGCTGGTTTTAGGGAATGGATGAGATTATGTTTCACATGGTCAATCCTCCATTCGAAATTTGGGTCCCAATCCGATCCACCCATGGCCTTCGCCCAGGAAGCTTCGGCAGCGCGTCAACCAGCCGTCAAGGTTGACTTTCAGAAGAAAGAGTGTTCGTCAGGCTGAGGTCACGAAATGGCAACCCTGCCTGGTAAAGTCCGATTTGCGTCCGCAGGGCATCGACCGCAGCGGGACTGGTCTGGCCGGTGGCCAACTGCAGGGTTTGCCGGGCGGTCGTGACCGCTTCGGGAAAGCGCCCGGCCTCCGCATAAGCTGCGGCCAGCGTGCCGATAAAGGCTGGATTTTGGCCGCCGGAAAGCTGATTCGCCCGTTGGGCCAACCCGACCGCCTTGACCCCGTTGCGCAACGAGGCGTTTGGAGCGGTTGCCAACACCCAGGCCAGATTATTCTGAACCTCCACGTTGTTTGGCTGCAGTTCCAAGGCTTTTTGGAAATGAGCCATCGCCTTGTTCACCTGCCCCTTGCGGAGAAAAGCACAGCCGAGGTTGTTGTGTGCTTCTGTGTAGTCAGGCTTGATTTCCAACGCCTTTTGGAACTGAGCCATCGCTTCCTCCACTTGCCCCCTCTGCAGAAGACCATTGCCAAGGGTATAGTGGGCAACAGGGTTGTCCTTCGTCACTGCCAAGGTGCGTTCAAACAGTGTTTCGTTATCTCGCCAGAAGTGGAGTTGCCGGGCCGTCGCAAACAGACATCCTGCCAGAACGATGCCCGCGATCGAAATCATCACCATCGGTTCAAGCCGCAGTTTCTTAGCCAGGTCCCCGAGGCCAAATACCACTCCGATGAACACCCCGATCAGCGGCAAGTACGTGAAACGATCGGCCATTGCCTGAGGACCCACCTGCACCAAACCCACCGCCGGCACCAGCATCCCCAAATACCATAGCCAGCCCATCAGCAGATACGGCCGTTGCCGCCGTGCCCGCCAAATCAACCACGATATCACCGCCAACACCATCATGGCACCCGCAACTTGCACCAACGGAATTTCCTTGGGCAGTGGATAAAATACCGCCAAATTCACCGGATAGACGCTGTTAAAGAGGTACTTCACATACGCCACCGCCGCATTCCCGATGCGGGCAGACAGCGGATACCCTCCCAGCGGGGCGACCGCACCGCCGCGTTTTTGTGCGATAAACGTCACCACACAAGAGGCCGCCGCCAGAGCAAAGAACGGCCACTTTTCCAAAATGGTTGAGAGTTGCCCGCCTTCACTTCGTTTCGGCGCGGTCGCGCCGTAGCCAAAGGCGAAGGCGGAAGAGTTGAAAGTTGAACGTTTCCCGACCGACTTTTTGTCGCCTGTCACCCGCCACCCGTCACCTGTCACCCTCCTGAGCGGCCAATAATCCAGCAACAGAAATACGAACGGCAGCGTCACCAGCATCGGTTTGGCCATCAAAGCCAGCGCAAAGAGCAGCAGCGCCAGCCAGTAATAACGTGACGCGTGACGCATGACACGTGACTGGATGGAGCTCGTCCGTGTCACTTGCCGCATGTCACTGTTCACTCCTTGCGCGTAGCGCACGTAGGCCATCAGGGTCAGCAACCCGAAGAATGTGGAAAGCACGTCTTTCCGTTCCGCCACCCAGGCCACCGATTCCACGTGCAGTGGATGCCAAGCAAACAGGGCGGCGATGAACGCGCTTTGCCAGAAGGCACCGGTCAGGCGCAATAACAACAACAACAAAAGAACTGCGTTGGTCGCATGAAAAAGAACGCTGACGAGATGATGCCCGCCGGCATTCAAGCCGAACAACTGGCAGTCCAGCATGTGCGACAAGCAGGTGAGCGGATGCCAGAAGTCCCCATACCAACTGGTGAAGGCGTATTTTACTCCCGCCCACGTCAGCCCGGCCTGGACCATCGGGTTCTCCGTCACGTACTTCCCATCGTCAAGATTAACAAATGAGTAATGCCGCACCGGCAGGTAAATCAGCAGCGTGACCAACGCGAGCAGCACACACACGATACGCGGGCGGGACATGGGTCCAATTCTATCGTAATGGACCAGGGTATCAAGGAATGCTGGTAGTGGGTCAGATTCATTGGTAGGGACGCCGCGCTGCGGCGTCCGGACAGCGCAGCGCGCTGTCCCTACCTTCAAAATAGCCCATTATCAGGATGCTCCCAAAACGTTGAACCGGTGGAATGCGTGATGTTGAAAGTTGCAGGGTGCGGTGCGCTCAAACGGAATGCGCTCGCCTATTGAGTTGTGGATGGCGTATTCGTCAAGCTGCTGTCGCGGAAGGGGGCGCCCTTTTCATAGCATCCGATTTGTATCCGCAAGGCATCGGCGACGGCGGTGTTGGTCTGGGCGGTGGCCAACGCCAGGGCTTTTTGAGCGGTGGTCATGGCGTCTGGAAAGCGCCCGGCCTCGGCGTAAGCTGCCGCCAGTATGGTGATAAGGGCCGGATCCTGGCCGCCGGAAAGCTGCTCCGCTTGTTGGGCCAGCTCGATTGCCCGGGCGCCGTTCCGGACGGACGCCTCCGGGCAGGCCGCCAGTATCCAAGCCAGATATTTGTGTGCATCTGCATTGTTGGGCTGCAGTTCCAAGGCCTTTTGGAAATTACCCACGGCCTCGCCAGCCTGCCCCTGCCTGAGAAAAATAAAGCCGAGGTAGTTGCAGGCCACCACGTTGGCCGGGTGGATTTGCAAGCCCTCCTGCAAAGGAGCAACGGCCTGATTCATCTGCCCCTTTTGGAAAAGAACACAGCCAAATTTGATGAGCGCATCGCCAAGCTGGTTGCGCGCTGCGGTAAAGTCAGGTTGAAGCCGCAGGGCCGTTCGGAACTGGGCGATAGCCTCCTCCACCTGCCCGTTTTGGAGCAGCGCCAGGCCAAGGCCATTATGAGCTTTGGGGTAGTTTGGCTCCAATTGCAGTGCTTGCTCGAAGTGGGTGATTGCCTCCGTCGGTCGGCCAACTTCGGTCAGCGTGATGCCCAGATCGCAGTGCGCCTCTAGTAAGTCAGGTTGGAGTCGCAGCGCTTCCTGGTGGTGCTTGATGGCCTCCTGTGGCTGACCGATCTGGGCCAGGGCGACGCCCAAGTTGTTGTGGGCCATGGCATAGTCAGGTTTAAGTCGCAACGCCTCCTGAAAGTGCTCGATTGCTTCCTGTGGCTGACCTGTTTGGAGCAAGGCGTCGCCCAAGTTTTTGTGGGCTGTGGCAGAGTCGGCATCGTCAGATTTAAGTCGCAAAGCCTCCTGAAAGTGCTTGATGGCCTCCGGTGGCTGACCTGTTTGGAGCAAGACGTTGCCCAAGTTGTTGTGGGCCAGGGCAGAGTCAGGTTTAAGTCGCAACGCCTCCCGAAAGTGTTCCATTGCCTCCTGTAACTGACCTGTCTTGGTCAGGGCGTTGCCCAAGTTGTTGTGGGCCTCGGCATTGTCAGGTTTAAGTCGCAACGCCTCCCGAAAGTGCTCGATTGCCTCCTGTGGCCGGCCTGTTTTGAGCAAGGCGTTGCCCAAGTTGTAGTGGGCCGTGGTATCGTCAGGTTTAAGTCGCAACGCTTCCTGGTAGTGCTTGATGGCCTCCTGTGACTGACCGGTTTGGAGCAAGGCGTTGCCCAAGTTGTTGTGGGCCGTGGCATAGTCAGGTTTAAGTCGCAACGCCTCCTGAAAGTGCTCCATGGCCTCCTGTAGCTGACCTGTTTGGGCCAAGGCGTGGCCCAAGTTGTTGTGGGTCATGGCAGAATCAGCATTGTTAGGTTTAAGTCGCAACGCCTCCTGAAAATGCTCGATGGCCTCCTGTAAATGACCGGTCTGGGCCAGGACGCCGCCCAAGTTGTTGTGGGCCATGGCATAGCGAGGTTTAAGCCGCACCGCCTCCCGAAAGTGCTCCATGGCCTCCTGTGGCCGGCCTGCCTCGCTCAAGGCGTTGCCCAGATCATTCTGTGCGATGGGATTATCTTTTGTTACTGCCAGGGCGTGTTCAAACAGGGTTTCGCTATCCCGCCAATACTGGAGTTGTCGTGCCGTCGCAAACAAACAGCCTGCCAGAACAATAACCGCAACCGAAATCATCACCATCGGTTTAAGCCGCAGTTTCTTGGCCAGATCACCCAGGCCAAATACCGCTGCGATGAACACCCCGATCAGCGGCAGGTAAGTGTAGCGATCGGCCCTGGCCTGAAAACCCACCTGCACCAATCCAACCGCCGGCACCAGCATCCCCAAATACCAAAGCCAGCCCGTCACCAAATACGGCCGTTGCCGCCGTGCCCGCCAAATCAACCACGATATCACCGCCAACACCATCATGGCCCCCGCAACCTGCACCCACGGAATTTCCCTGGGCAGCGGATATATGACCGCCAGATTCACCGGATAAACGCTGTTAAAGAGGTATTTCACATACGCCACCGCCGCATTTCCGATGCGGGCAGATAGCGGATACCCTTCCAAGGGGGCGACCGCCGCGCCACGTTTTTGTGCGACAAACGTCACCACACAAGAGACCGCCGCCAGGGCAAAGAACGGCCACTTCTCCAGAAGCAGGGTTGACAGTTGCCCGCCTTCACTTCGTTTCGGCGCGGTCGCGCCGTAGCCAAAGGCGAAGGCGGAAGAGTTGAGAGTTGAAAGCTTCCCGACCGACTTTTTGTCGCCTGTCACCTGCCACCCGTCACCTGTCACCCTCCTGAGCGGCCAATAATCCAGCAACAACATCACGAACGGCAGCGTCACCAGCATCGGCTTGGACATCAATCCCAAGGCAAAAAACAACAAGGCCAGCCAGTAGTAACGTGACGCGTGACACGTGACACGTGACTGGATGGAGCTCGTCCGTGTCACTTGCCGCATGTCACTGTTCACTCCTTGCGCGTAGCGCACATAAGCCATCAGGGTCAGTAACCCGAAGAACGTGGAAAGCACGTCTTTCCGTTCCGCCACCCAGGCCACCGATTCCACGTGCAGCGGATGCCAGGCAAACAGGGCGGCGATGAACGTGCTTTGCCAGAAGGCACCGGTCAGGCGCAATAACAACAACAATAAAAGCACGGCGTTGGTCGCATGAAAGAGAACGTTGACGAGATGATGCCCGCCCGCATTCAAACCAAACAACTGGCAGTCCAGCATGTGCGACAACCAGGTGAGCGGATGCCAGTTGGACGCGTCCAGCGTGGTGAAAGCCCACTGGAATCCTGACCACGTCAGCCCGGCCTGGACCATCGGATTTTCCGTCACGTAATCGGGATCGTCATAATTCACGAAGGTATGATGCCGCGCCGGCAGATAAACCAGCAGCGTGATCAACGCGAGCAACGCACACACGATACGCGGGCGGGACATGGGTCCGATTCTATCGTAATGGACCAACGTATCAAGGATGCTGAAGAAACATTGAACCGGTGGAATTCGTAATGTTGAATCCCGATAATAATCGGCACATATTCCAGACGGCAGGGCCGCGCTGCTGAGCTGTCTCAAAACAATTTCTCCTCGGAGGGGCGAGTTACACGAGTCCCCATTTTCAGGGGCATTCTATGGGTCTGGGGCTCGTATAACTCGCCCCTCCGATACAATTGTCTCTGGGAATTGGGATGACCTTCCGGCGGTCTTGTTCCAAACGACTTTTTGCCCAACTGGTAACGACAAAAAAAGACCGCTGCGTTTCGGCAGCGGTCTTCAATTTGAAACCAAACTCAGTTTATGCCGTATGACGGCGGCGAATCAATATCGCCAAAACACCCAACCCCATCAACATCATTGAAGTGGGTTCGGGAACTACAACTTCAGTGGGGCCAACAGTTACCGCCGTGTCAAAATCGCGAATACCAGATGTGCCACCGGTTTTACCTTCAAAGTCTTGATAGGCCCATTGATAAGAAGAGCTGTCCACACCCCAGCCCATCCCTTGCTGATAACCTACCACGCTCGCAGTGCCGCCGCGAACCCACCAAGTATTGGCAGCAGCACCCGCCGCACCCGTCGGGTCAACTGAAATCGCATAAACCTCATTAGCCAGCAAGTATACACCTGCATCCGCAACTGTGGAGGGGGTCAACGTGAGATCGCTGCTACTCGCACCAGTGGTGTAGGTGAACTGGTCGCCTGGCGTAAGCATATCCACTTGGGAGACCGAACTGGATGTTGGCACAAAATTCATCTGCGTCGGCGTAGTTGGATACGACCCCAGCGCCGCTGTAACGCTGGCCAAGGTCCCCAGATCAAAAAGCTCAATGTTGAAGGTCTGCGTGCCTCCCGTGAAAACCATTTGAATATTTTGCAAATAGCCGGCTGTCCCGAGATAAAAAGTTTGGGCAAGACCACCAACACTATTATACCCACCCAAATAACCGCTACCGGACGCCCAATTATTATTATCGTTTGAAGTGCCACCGTTACCGGTGGTCGGGGCTGGTCCTGTGGAATAACTTGGCGTGCCGATCCAAGCACTGCTTGAAGATTCTGAGGAAGTTAATTGAGCTTGAACTGACGTGGCCAATGCCAGTGCCGTCAATATTGCCAGGGTTTTGATATAACTTTTCATACGACTTTTTTTGTTACAAATTTCTGTTTTTTAGGTTAACCGTTGCAACAATATTATCACCACTCTCAATTTTATGGAATGGACAAAACTATGATTTTCATGGAGGATTCTCCACTGGCAAAATGGCACTTTCCCTTTGTAAACATTGGCATTGGCAAATTTGATGATTGATACCATTTCCCGATAATAATCGGCACATTTCCCAGACGGTAGGGCCGTGCTGTTGAGCGGCGCGGCATCATACCCGGCGGCGTCCCGACCAGTCGGGACCCTACCATTGCACCGATTGTCTCTGGGAATGGGTATGACTCGCTCATGGGCCGAGCTGGATGCGATAAAAGCGGATGGGGTAGGCGCCGAAATTCGTGTCCATCAGCGTGACCGGGATGACCGGCGAATTGCTCGTAAACAGAATCTGCCAGCTCGTCAGATTGGTTGAAACCCACAATGTGTAATCCGGCCCCCAGGCCCCGGTTGCCACCAGGCTCACAAAAGTTTCGTCAACCTCACCAGTGCCGCTGAGTTTGGTTTTGTCGCCCTTCGCATCAGGACGGAGCACCGGGGGCGGTTGCCGGCGGGGGCACCGGCTTCAAGTTGCGGCCCGTGATTTTCAACGAGCAGGTCAGGTCGCTCAATTTTTGCGCGGGCAACTCCACCGTCAAACCCCCGGCGG
>Ga0116110_1000582_pt1 | contig 21024 bp, 22 predicted proteins | sample June2015DPH_8_50_FD_89719 | JGI IMG/M metagenome (GOLD analysis project Ga0116110, IMG submission 89719) | Peatland microbial communities from SPRUCE experiment site at the Marcell Experimental Forest, Minnesota, USA - June2015DPH_8_40 | ecosystem: Environmental > Terrestrial > Soil > Wetlands >...
TGCAGAATCGGCCCAACGTGAAGGTAGTCATGCTCGACACCCAGCTCTACTCCAACACCGGAGGACAAAACTCCGATTCGACGCCCATGCCAGGTGGCAATGACATGAATGTCTTCGGAGCGGCGACCGAGGGCAAGAGCACCGAAAAGAAGACCGTCGCCGAGACGTTCCTGGCGGGGCATGGATCTCCTTTCGTCGCCCAGGTCTCCCTGGCGAACCCACCCAAGTTTTTGCGGGCGATTCTAGATGGCCTCGAGTATCGCGGAACCGCATTTTTGCAGTGCTTCTCGACTTGCCAGCCGGAGCACGGTGTAGGCGACGACATGGCGCTCACCCAGGCCCAGCGCGTGCGCGATTCGCGTGGCGCGCCGGAGTTCGTCTTCAATCCGCGGCTCGGCGAAACCTATGCGGAAACGCTCGATCTCAAGGGCAATCCCTCGCTCGATAAGGATTGGTACGAGTCGAGGGCGAAGGGCACGGAAGAAGTCTCGTGCTATACCGTCGCCCATTGGTGCCTTACCGAGGCCAGATTCCGCAACCACTTCAAAAAGATCAAGCAGGACCAGGCGGCCAAACTGATCCCGCTGGAAAACATGCTCGTCCGCATCACGCAGCAGGATGTGGTGTATCGCCGCTACCTCGTTCCCGAACACCGCTCCTACGTCCCCAACTTCGGCGTCTACGTCAAAGTCCAGGGCGCGAAAGGAGACGCCGAGTACCGCGCTGTCTCGCGCCAGCTCGTCCTGTTTTGCGTCGAGCGTCGTAAAGCGTGGCGGATGCTGCAGAGCAAAGCGGGTATCGTCAATAAAGACTACGCAGCCCAAAAATCGATCCTGGCCGAAGTCGATACCGGCAAGATTCCGAAGGAGGAGCTGTTCGCACGCGGGGAGCAGTTGCTGCGCGATCGCCTGCAACCCACCCCAGTGGCGAAGCCAGCGGAACCGAGGCCGGTTCCGGTTTTGGCCTCCTAAGAAACCGCGCTGTACATCGGTTCGCAACGACTTGCACGATCTTGGGTGGAACCCGGGCGGAATCCAGTGGCGCGATTTTGTGTTTGAACGACTTCGCGTACTACGCAGCACTCATGGTTGCAGGTCTAGGTTGGTTTTCCCGGCATACTTCAGAATGACAACATGGATGGTGAGCGACATCGCCGGGACCGCTCAAGGCGCCGGGCTTCGTTCGGTCACGCTACGTTCGAGAGATGCACGATCCCAGTCTGCCAGGTTCGCTCCAGCTTCATAAGTGCTCTGCGCAAACTCCAGTATTTCGGTGCGCGGCGAAGTGGCGTGGCGCACATCGTCGTACAGCAGCACGAATTCGCGCAGATTGCTCTGATACAACGCGCCCGCTGGCCGTGCCCGCTGCTCGCCGTAGCCCGATGGTTCAGGAGCCATGTAAGCGTAAAATGCCGGTCCCTTGACCTCTCCGCCGCCTGGCCACCATCCGATGCTGCTGCATTCATGCGAGTACGATTCCGACGTGATCACGCCCTTTCGGGGCGGAGCGCGGCGGCCGCTGAAACGGGTGCAACACAAATCGAAACTGCCCCAAAAAAAGTGGACCGGACTCGCCTTGCCGATGAAGCGCGCGCGAAACTCCTGCAAAACGATGTCCGTCGACCGTAGAATGCGCCACAAGCGGTTGGCATACTCCGGGTCGTAGGACGCGTGGGTCTCATCCTGATCAAAAAGGATCGGGTTGGGAACTTCCTGTGGCTTGGGGTTGACTTGGACGTCGATGCCAACCTCACGCAACAACGAAAACAGTTCTCGATAAAAGGCGGCAACGGATTTTGGCGAAAGCGCCAAGGCACGATCGCCGTCCGCAGTTCGCAGTTCCAGACGGTGGTCGACAAAGTCAAACTGAATCTCGAACGTGCGTCCGCGGTACGGGATGGGCGAGGTAGTCAAGCCTCGCGTGTTTACATATAGTGCAACATTCCAGAAATGGTTCACCAGAGGCGTCAGTCCCAGACGGATTTTCCCGACGATTTGGGTCCACAGGTGCAGGGTGCGATAGGTGCTTTCCCATTCTTCCAGCGGCAAGGCGGGCCAGTATTGCCCGATGGCATTCATCGAAGAAGGTCCTTGAGAGCAGTCGCGCCTGGCGGCTTCGACAATCCCAGCTGATTATGCGCCTCGAAGACCATGATTGTCTGCCGCGGATGCCGGCCACGTTGATGACCGGGGATTTGGAACATTCGATACAACTTTTCAGCGGCCTCCGGGTTCAATACTATGTAGGGGTGTGATTGCGAGGAGGAGATCTTGAAAGCATCGCGCTGGTTTCGTAGAGCTATTGGTTCCGGCTTGGAGCCAAGAGCCGTTTTTTTATCCCTTGTGCTGGGTGCCGCAGCAGCTTTGGCTTGCGCACAGAATGGCGCCATGAGCCCCTACCAGGGCGAGGCCGATGGCGTCAGCGCCGGCGGAAAATGGTTGGAGTTCGCCTCCACCGACAAGATGTCGGGTGCGAAGAAGGTGCGCTTTGAACTCCAGTCGGACAACTATTTTAAGGAAGACCCGGATTACAGGCCCAGAGTGAATCTGTATTGCAGCAATGGCAAGCTCAAGCTCGGGGACTTCAATCCCGGAGTCAGACTGCCTCCACCAAACCGCCCCGGCTTCTGGGGGCAGCCCCAGTTGGAAGTGGAGGTTCGTGTCGACGATGTGCATTACTTCAAGGGCTGGAACTGGATGCGCGGCCATTTCCTCTCCATGGACAAGGGGACCGTCCGAGGCTTGATGAGTGCCAACGTTTTCAAAGTGGCGTTGCCCACCCGCAGCGGCCGGCAGATCGCGGAATTTTCTCCCGGCGGGCTGAATCTGGATCGGGTCAGACAAGCCTGCGATCTGACGCCGAAAAGGCCGAGCAAGGACTGAGCAGACAGCGGTGAAGCCCTGACAAGAGTCCAGGCAGCCGGGGTCTTGCTCCAGTCGGGCCAGATTTGATCCTGGATTTGAGCGGCGAGCCTATAGAACTCGGCGATGCGGACGGCGTCCTCATGCGGCAGTTGCTGGGCAACAGCCGCGCTCGTCAGCAGAAAAATGGCGATGACTGTTTTCATGCCGTTTGGACGCGTGCATTATAGATTGGTCACTCAATTCAGATAGGCACTCTCGCCAGGGCTACAATGAACTGGATTCCCTCAATGTGCTTGCCCTGGAGCCGTCCGTCGTTGGTGACGAAAAGATCTACGTTTGCGCTTGCGGCGCAGGCCAACTGAATGGCGTCGGGCGCCTTCAGCGACTTTTCCGATCGCAGAGCCGCATATATCTTTGCCGCTTTGACATCGAAGGGAATCATGGCCGACACAGCTAGAATTGCGTGTTCATATCTTCTGCAAAGTTCAGCCTCGTTCCGCTCAGTAGGTTTCACCAGAATTTCACCCAGTGTGAGTGTGGAAGTCAGCAGTTGATCGCCTCGATCAAGCATCCTGGAACGAAGCTGTCCCACAGCCTTTGAGAGCACACCGTAATCCTCGAATAAGTAAATGAATAGGTTGGTGTCCCAGAAAACGCGACTCATTCCCATCCCTCACGCAGCCGACGTACATAATCGTCGGCGTGTTCGTCAGCCCAAAGACGCTTTCCCGACCCACGCAGAGCCAGTAAAGGATCCTCCTCTATCGCTCGCTCGGCGGCCTTTTCGCACCAACCCTGATACCACGAGAGCACTCCTCTGAACCAGTTTTCGGGCAGGTCCTCCGGCTTTGGCGAAATTTTCCCTCCTTCGCGTTGCGGGTGATAAGCGTCTCTCGGCCGAAACAGACGGCGGCGTCCCGGCGCGGTTTCAAAGAGCATTCTGTATCGTCCTGGGTTTGGAGGCCGATTGGCGACGCAATGCTGCACCACATGTACATAGAAGCCAGGCCGAAGCGGGCCCATAATTCTGAGTTCCTTCGCGGATCGTGCGAAGTCCACAATTTCTTCGATCGGAAAATCCAGACGCTCGGGGTGCCGCTGGTGAAGCATGAGTGTTGCGACCCAAACTTCGTCGGCCAATTTAAGAGCCGGGCTGGTAAGGGTCGGCTTAGAAGTCGCGGTCATAAAGAACTCCTTATTATGTAAATACATTATTACTTGGTATCATGTAATTGTCAATAATTGAATCTCTCCCGACCAGAGGATTGGGCGCAATCTTCTCTATCCAGACCACCCTGCCGTTTCGGATTAAAGACTCCGCACTTGCACCCCCCGAACATCCCGCGAATCCAATGATGGTACCGTTGGACACTGGACTCGCATCGGGAGGCGCATGAAGATTGGCATCACCTGTTATCCCACTTACGGCGGCAGCGGAGTTGTCGCTACTGAACTGGGGCTTGAGCTCGCTCGCCGCGGCCACGAGATTCATTTCATTTCCTATTCCCAGCCCATTCGTCTGACCGGACCGGAACCCAACATCCATTATCACGAGGTCGAGGTCACGCGCTATCCGCTATTTGAATATCCTCCTTACGATCTGGCGCTGGCGACGCGAATGGCCGAGGTCTCGCAGCTCTACGAACTCGATTTGCTGCACGTACACTATGCGATCCCGCACTCGGTGAGCGCCATGCTGGCCAAGCAGATGCTGGCGGCAACTCCGCCGCGGCGCAATCTGCCGTTTGTCACGACCCTGCACGGCACCGATATCACGCTGGTCGGGCTTGACCGCTCGTATCTTCCGATTACGCGTTTTTCCATCGAGCAGAGCGACGGCGTCACCGCCATCTCGCAGTATTTGCGCAACCGCACTCTGAATATTTTCGACATCAAGAACCACATCGAAGTGATCCCGAATTTCGTGAACTGCGACGACTACCTGCGCAAACCGGAGTGGATGGAGAAACGGATTGAGTATGTCTCCAATGACGAACGGCTGCTGGTGCACCTTTCCAACTTCCGCCCCGTGAAACGTGTCCTGGACGTGATCGAAATTTTCGACCGTGTGCGGAAAAAGATTCCCTCCAAGCTGTTGCTGATTGGCGACGGGCCCGATCGTTCCCAGGCGGAATGGCTGGCGGTGCAAAAGGGCATTCACGAGCATGTGCTGTTTCTTGGGAAACAGGATCAGGTCCGGGAAAAGCTGGCCATGTCAGACGTGATGCTGATGCCGAGTGAACTCGAATCCTTCGGATTGGCGGCACTTGAAGGAATGGCCTGTGAAGTTGTCCCAATCGCCACGCGTACCGGAGGAGTGCCGGAAGTAATCGAGCATGGCGTGAGCGGATTCTTGGCCGACGTGGGCGACGTGGAAACCATGGCGCGCTATGCCATCGATCTCCTGAGCGATGAATCGGCTTTGCGTAGCATGGGGAAACGGGCACGGGCCGCTGCCCAGGCAAAATATTGTTCCAGCAGGATTATTCCGCTTTACGAAGATTTTTACCGAAGGGTGCTGGAGCAATCGTCGAAGTCGTCATTAGCTCTTCGGGGTTAGGCAGAATGGGCAGCCGTAATCGGATCAGAGTGCCACCGCCTTCCCGATTTTCGATCATCATCTTCGCGGCATCGCCGTAGAGAACCTTCAAACGCTCGGCAACGTTGGCCATGCCGATGCCGCCACTCCCAAAACCATCGGGTTGCTCGAGCAGTTGAGCAGCTCCCATGCCGACGCCATCATCTTCGACCTCCACCACCAGGCGCGACTTGATCACCCGGCTGCGCAGCGTGATGCTGCCGCCCTCCACCTGCGGAGCAAGCCCATGCTTGATGCAGTTTTCGACCAGCGGCTGCAGCAACATGCTGGGAACCATGGCTTCAAGAGACGCCGGATCGAGATCCTTGACCACCTTGAGTTTGTCCCGTCCAAAACGTACGACTTCAATATCCAGATAGTTGTCGATGAACTCCACTTCCTCGCGTAGTGGAACGAACGAATCCGTAGTGTGCAGCAGGCGGCGAAGAATGGTAGCGAGTTTCACGATCATTTCCCGCGCCGTATCGGGATCGAAGCGCACCAGCGACGAAATGGAATTTAGCGTGTTGAATAGAAAATGGGGGTTGATTTGATTCTGCAACGCCGCCATGCGCGCCTGCAATAGCAGCCGTTCCTGCTCTTCCAATTTGATTTGGATGCGGACGCTGTTGAAGATTTTCAGTTCCGTCCCCACCACCATGACCACGCTCAGGTAGATCAGGCACTCCACGAAATAGTCGTACGGAGTTCCGCGTGCGCCCTGCATCCACAGGCCCGGGCTTTCCAGGCTGAAGATGGAACTCGGCCAGAAGCGCCAGATTTCCGTCTGCAAAAAACGCAAACCCACGATGGTCGCGAAAAAAGCGATCTGCCAATCGAACACGCGCGGCCGCGGCAGATTACGGCGAATCATGCGATAGAGGGTGAGATCGATGAACGGCGAGAACGACCAGATATCTTCCTGCTCGGGCGCGAACCGGCGCAACCAACCGGCAATAATTCCGGCAAACACATTCAACGGCATGGCGGCCCACTCGCCATGCAACGCTGCGGGCAGCGACATCAGCGCCCCGCCGATTCCTCCCGACAGGCGCCCTCCGATCACGCCCAGAAGCACCGCTGTTTCCAGCGACAGGTCGCCAGAGAGAAAGCTTTTTACGTTTAATCGTATCCAGACGCCGAGCGCGATGGGGATCGCCATCCACAGCGCCAGATAAATCTTGTGCCGGGTTGCGCGGTGCTCCCGGAAAATCAGACTCTTGAATTCCTTGGAGCGGACGAGCGCGCTCGACAAGGCTGCCGCCACGCCCAGTTTGAGCAATAAATATACGAGTATCAGCCGCGGTTCCAGCATGGCGTGAACTTACTTGTGGAGAGCCGGGCGTCCTCGCCCGGCCACCTCACTGCCGTAGGGATCAGGTTCCGATTGTACCCGCTGCCTCGCGCAAAAGCTGCTCAACGTTGATACGCGAGCCTGCCGGAACTCCGCCCTGGGCGAAGTCGCGGCTTCCACCACCGCGGCCTCCGACCGCGGACAGCGCTTGTTTGAGTAATGCGCCCATATCAGCAGTCGATCCAGACGTGCCCCCAGCGGTCTGAGCAAAGACCAGCCCCGGAGGATCCATCGTGCTCGCCACCAGCGCTATGGCCGGCATACCCGCTCGCGTCGCCTTCTGCGCAAACAATTTGGCGAAGCCGATGTCGCGATCAGGAAACGTTCGCACGATGATCTTCCGCCCGTTCGTCTCCGGCTGCGAACGGAGATCAGCCCAAGCCATAAGCTCGGCGAGTTCATCGAGCCCATCTTCCTTTTGCTTGCGCAACAGCTTGTTCTCTTCGACACTCTTGCGGACTTGCTCCGGCACATCCCAGAGTTGCGCCGAGAATAGTGCAGCCGCGTCAGTGAGCGCACTGTAATCGCGCCGCGCCATGCGAACGGCGCGCGCACCGCAGACAAATTCCACTCGAGTTCCCTGCCGCACTTTTTCACTTTTCCGAAGAATGATCGAACCGATCTGCCCGCTTGAGTTGACGTGCGTTCCGCCACACGCCGACAGATCAAAATCCGCGACCTCGATGAGACGCAGCTCGTCGCGCTCCGCCGGCGGCAGCTTGCGCAGCCCAAGCTTCTCTGCCTCCGCGCGGGAAACATAGCGAACCCGCAGTGGACGGTTCTCAAACACAATTTGGTTGGCCCGCTCCTCCGCTTCGACAACCTGCTCTAAAGTTACCGATGGCACCGACAGATCGATCGAGCAATAGTCGTCACCCATGTGGAACGAAACCGTCGGCATCTGATAGAGCTCAAGAAAAGCCGCCGAGAGAATGTGCTGCCCGGAATGTTGCTGCATGTGGTCGCGGCGGCGCTCGCGATCGATGATGCCGTGCACCGTTGCGCCTGCGAGCGGCAACTTCGCCGGTGCTTCCAGGTAGTGGACAATCCGTCCGTCTTCCGTATCCGCAACTTCCGTGACGCGCAGGCGGTCCTCTGCGCGACCACCTCCCGCGCCACAATCTCCGTCTAGCGTGAGCCATCCAGTATCGTGCACCTGGCCGCCGCTGTTGGGATAAAACGCCGTTTCTCGCAGGATGACCGCCGGGCGCGGTTGCTCAGACGATGCAGGGGCGACGTCTTCGACAACCGAATCAAATTCGTGGACTTCAGAACTATCGTAATAAAGACGCTTAGTCATAATGAAGAAGTTGCGGTGAATTGTTGATGGAGAGCCGGGCGTCCTCGCCCGGCCACCTCCGGCTCGGACGGGCGAGATGCGAGACGCTCCACCGGCAGGTCCACACATGGCGGAGAGACAAAAAGCCAGGCACCGGCGCTCCACTGCACACGAAAGAGCCCGTTACCGTTGCTTCCTTCCGGACCTGGCGGGGTTGGCGGGAAAACGTCGCGCGGAACCGATGCCTGACTCTACATCTTAGCAAGAGATCGCCGAAAATAAGAAGGCCGCCGGAAGTTCGGATCACTTTGAAAACATTCTTTTGAGGACAACATCATGCGGTTCTTATCATCCGGTACTTCGTCTCGTTTTCTTCGACAATTTTGAAGTCCAATCGTAGATAAAACTGGCGGGCTGGATTGTTTTTCATTACCCACAATTCACAGGGCAGCTTCTGCTTTTCGGCCTTTGCCAAGAACAATTTCATAGCCGCCGTTCCGATTCCTCCTCCTCGACAATCTGCGTGCACGTAGATCTGGCCAAGCACAACTTTGTCGATATGGTTTTGTTCTTGAATCCAACCTACCCTTTTGTTTTGGTCAAAGATAATTTTGACTTCCTCCAGCTTGAATGACTGTTCAAACGAGCACTTCAATCTTTGCACATTCCATTCGGGCAAAAGCTCGGCAACAAGCGGCTGCATAGCGTCCATATAGATTTCGAGACACCAGTGGATGTCACTATCATGGGCAGCCTTAAAATCAATGATGTGCATTTCGTGATCGAGCCTCGCTTTTCTTTTAAGTCCAGCGATTGTGAACGATAACGCTGGAGTCCGTCCAGCCTCGCATAAGCTACACTCAAGCATTTCGAATATCATCAACTCACGCTATGGCCGAATCAGAATGCGCCGCCTACCAACGCCTAAAAGATCGTGAAACCCGCGCCCACGCGGCATGGACTTCTTTTCTGTACCGCAATGAAGTTAAGCCCAAGCTTTCGGAGAAGGCTAAGCGGAAGCACCAGAAACAAGAAATGGAAGCGTATCAGCAGGCCCACAAAGCGCGCCTGGCTCACGTGAAGACGTGTCCAACCTGTAAAGAGATCGGCGCCTAAAGGCGAACTCATTCTAAAGCTTACGGCATGCCTGAAGGCATGCCCTGATACGAATCGCCCTTGCACCACGGAATGTAAGATCGGAAAAACTCTAGCGCACGACCAGCACTTCGCGTATGGCATCGCGCGCCAGAAAGAACTTGATCGAAGCAAAATCACGGAAGAGGTTTTCAATGTGCCGATTGTTGAATACGCGCTGCAGCCGCGGGGATTGCTTATCGGCCACGGGACGCCCGGGCGCTGCAAACTTCACCTCTTGCATCTCCAGCACGTCGGTGTCGGTCACGTGATAGCGATAGCAGATCGAGTCTGGGCCCGCGTCGCGCGTGTGAAAGAACGCCAGCAGGAATCCGCCCGGCTTCATCACCGACCACAAACGGTCGACGGTCGGCTTCACCAGGCTCTCTTCCATGTAATCCGGCAAATTCCAGCACAGCACCACGTCGAACTGAGCGTTCGCGTATACCAGGTTCTCTTCCAGAAACTTCTTGCTGTCCACCACCGAGTTTCCTGCGTCGTCCTGGATGCGCAGCGCCGGGTCGAGTGACGACCGCAACAAGTCTTCGCTGTAGCTCTTGTGTCCCTTGCCGGTGAAAAAGCGAATGTTGTTGGCCGAGGTCGAGCCCATGTCGAGCACGCACAACCCCTCCTGCGACTTCAGCAACCGTGAAATCTCCCCCATGCCGCTCGACCGCCGGCTTAGCTTCTGCGGGACTGCGGAACCCGCAGCCTGGTTCGAAGAACTCCGAAAGAATCTCATTACGTTGTCAGAAACCAATGCCATAGAAACAAGAATGACTAGTGCGCCCGGTCGTGTGATAATTCCGCCATTCCCTACAAAGACGCAGGTGCCGCCTTCCCGGCCTCTTTTTGAACCTCAACCTTCCCTTTCAGGAATGCGCCTTCTTCAACCGCGATGCGCTGCGCCGTCACATCGCCGGTTACCACCGCCGACTTTCGCAACTCCACGCGCTCCGAGGCGTTCACCGTGCCATCCAACTTACCCTGAATCACCACCGCCTTGGCGCTGACGTCGGCCTTGACGTTTCCATTCGGACCCACCGTCAGCCTGTGGTTGCGCAGCTCAATTTTGCCTTCCACATTGCCATCCACGTATAAGTCTTCGGATCCCGACAGCTCTCCTTTGATCACGACCGACTTACCGATGTTGGCGCCCTCTCCGGTTTGCGGAGCATCCATGCTTTGGCCTCCATCTATTTCCTCGCGCTCTGTTCGCCGCGAATGAACCGATTGTAAATCATCTGTTCGATTGCGGTCGGATGCACAATCGGAAATCATTCGCCATCAGAAAGTTACGGCCCTGAAGTTACAGCCGCGCGAAATGGCGCCGTCCTGACCGAACCTCAGGTTTGCTACCATCCTTTTAATGATGGGAATCAACGGGCACGATTCGGTCATGGCAATCGTCAACTACATTCTGCGCAACTCCGTCGCCTGTCGTATCGGGCGCAGCGTCTTTCAAACGAGCATCTGGATTCTGCTGCTCGCCTCCCCTAGTTTTGCCGGGCAGCCCCCAACCGTGTCGTCGTACCATGATCCCGCGGAACTGGTACGCAAAGCGGTGCAGAACGAAATTAAGGCGGCCAATGACGACACCGCCCGCTTCCTGTTTCGCGGCATCAAGACTACGCCTAAGGGATCCACCACGAGAATCTATGTCGAAACCAAAGATGCTACGGCCGGCTTGGTGGTCGCCTACAACGGCAAGCCTCTGATGCCCGAACAGCGCCGGGACGAAGAGGCGCGCGTCGAACGGTTCGTCAGCAATCCCGAAGAACTGCAAAAGAAGCGCGAACAGGAGCGCGAGAGCGCCGAACACACCATGCGCATCGTGCGCGCTCTGCCCGATGCCTTCGTGTATGAGTACGCAGGAGAAGAACAGGGTTCGGAGGGCATTGGCAGGACCGGCGCCACCCTGGTCAAATTGAAATTCCAACCGAATCCCCACTACCAACCGCCGTCGCGCGTCGAAGAGGTGCTCACCGGGATGCAAGGCTTCGTACTGGTGGACGCCGTCCGTTACCGCCTTGCCAGCATTGACGGCACCCTCTTCAAGTCAGTCGGGTTCGGGTGGGGAATTCTCGGACATCTCGATCGGGGCGGCCGCTTCCAGGTTCAGCAGCAGGAGGTGGGCGACAATTTCTGGGAGATTTCAGGCATGACCTTGCACTTCACCGGAAAAATCCTGCTGGTGAAAAGTATCTCCGTCATCTCCACGGAACTCTTCAGCGGCTTTAAGCGGGTTCCCTCGGACCTGACTTTCACCCAGGCGCTGGAATTGCTGAAGAAAGAGATGCTGAAGAAGGAGGCCTTCTGAACCTGCCCCGAGCCTTTCGGGCGGCGTGGTTCCTGAATCGAAAACACGGGCACACCATCTAAACCGCATTGCTCGCGTCTTTACGTTAACTTTGTGCCCTGACGTCTATGAATCTTCTTTTTCAATATTCGAAGCAATACTGGAAGCTTTTTGTCGTCGCTCTTTTGCTGGCGGCGACCAACCAGATATTCTCGCTTCTCGATCCGCTGATCTTCCGTCATGTAATCGACAGCTACGCCACCAAGTATCACCAGTACACGCAGGGGCAATTTATCCGCGGGGCGGGACTTTTGCTGCTGGCGGCAGTGGGAGTCGCGTTCGTTTCGCGCGTGGCTAAGAATTTCCAGGATTATTTTGTGAACGTGATCGTGCAGCGGCTGGGCGCGAGAATGTACTCAGACGGAATCCGGCATTCGCTGGATTTGCCCTACCAGGTGTTCGAAGATCAGCGCAGCGGAGAAACGCTGGGAAAATTGCAAAAAGTTCGCAGCGACGTGGAGCGGTTTATTACCGCGGCCATCAATGTGCTTTTCATTTCGATCATCGGAATCGTTTTTGTGATGATTTACGCCTTCCGCGTGCACTGGTCGATTGCTCCCGCGTTTCTGATCACGGTTCCACTGCTGGGAATTATCAGCTCGGTGCTGAGCAAGCGGATTAAGAAGATGCAGAAAACCATTGTGGCCGAAACCACCGCGCTGGCAGGCTCGACGACGGAGTCGCTGCGCAATATCGAATTGGTGAAAAGTTTGGGCCTCGCACATCAGGAAGTGGAGCGTCTCAATGGGATTACGGGAAAGATTCTGAAGCTCGAACTCATGAAGGTGAAGTACCTCCGTAGCCTGAGCTTCATCCAGGGGACGGCGGTCAATGCACTGCGCACCAGCATTTTATTTTTGATGCTCTATCTGATCTTTCGGCAGGAGATCACCGTCGGCCAATTTTTCGCATTGATGATTTATTCGTTTTTTATTTTTACGCCGTTGCAGGAGTTAGGCAACGTCATCAATATTTATCGCGAAACGGAAGTCTCGCTGCAAAACTTTCAGCAGATTCTCGACACTCCCCGCGACCCGAAGCCCGCCAATCCGGAACCCATTGACGAACTCATGACCTTGCAGTTTGAGCAGGTCAGTTTTCAGCATCAGAGTTCTTCCATGCTGGCGCTGGACGAGATCGGATTCAGCGCGGCTCGCGGAGATACGATCGCGTTCGTAGGCCCGTCGGGGGCTGGGAAGTCAACTCTGGTAAAGCTTCTGGTGGGTTTGTACGCTCCGAAAGCGGGCGAGATTCTTTATAACGGCATTCCATCGCAGCGCGTCGATCTGGATCTGCTCCGGGAAAAGATCGGATTCGTGACCCAGGACACGCAACTGTTTTCGGGCTCAATCCGCGAGAACCTTCTGTTCGTGAATCCGGAGGCGACGGACGAGGAATGCATGGAAGTTTTGCAGCAGGCTGCCGCGCACAGTTTGCTTTCCCGCGCAGATCGCGGTTTGGACACGCTGATCGGCGAAGGTGGCGTCAAGGTTTCGGGTGGCGAAAAGCAGCGGCTTTCGATTGCCCGGGCCCTGTTGCGGCATCCGCAGTTGCTGGTGTTCGACGAAGCCACGTCTTCGCTCGATTCGATAACCGAAGAAGAGATCAGCCGCACCATCCGCGAAGTAGCTACCAATCAGGAGGCGATCACGATTCTGATCGCGCATCGGCTGTCCACGGTGATGCACGCCGACCGGATCTACGTGCTGGAGCGTGGACGCATCGTCGAATTTGGACGCCACTCTGAGTTGCTCGACCAGAAGGGGCTGTACTACGCGATGTGGCGGCAGCAGGTGGGCGAACGCGAGGCGGTCGCGCAGGGGAAGTAAATCATCGGGAAGTAAATCATCGATGGAGCGGCGGGCGTCCAGCCCGTCTTTCCACTAACATTAGTCGGCCATCGACTCGATTGCGCTTACCGCTTCCGGCGGGAGCATTAAGCCGCGGCTGGCCAAATCCTGCTTCATGTGCTCAGCGTCGGTGGTGCCAGTTAGCGGCAGAATTCCGACACGGCGCGCGAAGCTGAATACAACCTGAGCGATTGTGGCATTGGCGCTTGCGGCCAGACTGGCAATTAGAGGATGGTGCAACACCTCCTGATTCGCAGTGAGCAGCGAGAACCCCTGGTAAATGATGTCGCGATCGCCACAGAACTGCCGCACGGCGCGGTCCCAGCCGAGGCGGGCATAGCAGCGGTTTTGGACGAACGCTGGAAGTTCTGCGCGCGTGGCCGCCATCTGCTGCAGGTGGCGCAGAGAAACATTGCTCACGCCGAGCAGACGGGTGCGGCCTGCATCGCGCTCCTTGCGCATTGCTTCCCACACTTCGGCATCAGCCCCGGTCCAATCGTTATTGGAGGCGGGGCCGTGCAGCACGTAGCTGTCCACGTGGTCGGTTCCGAGATGGTCGAGCGAACTGGCCATTGACTGCGCGACCTGAGCCGAAAGAGAGGCTGCGGGATCGTAGGGCAGGCGGTGGTCCTGGCCGCGTTGATATGTAAATTTCGTTTGCAGAAAAAGATCGTCGCGCGTGACCAGTCCTCGGCGATAGGCTGCGTCTAATCCTTGACCTACTCCTTCTTCGAAGTAATGCCGTCGCTGGTTCGCCGTATCGATGCCACGAAAACCCATGCGCAGCGCGAGATCGACGAGAGCGGGAGTGCGATCTTCCTTCCAGGCGGTGCCATAGATGAAATCGGGAATGGGCGAAGCTGGATGCGCTGGCATCGATCTATTCTGCACGATACATTTTGCGACGATTCAATCTGACGATTCGTTCTCTGACCATCCGCCGAGTGCCTCACACGATTACGGGAATGTTGCTGACTCCCTTGCTGCCGAACACGCGGCGATAGCGCTCGATTTCGGATGGCGTGCCCAGTGCCTTCGCGTAGTTGTCGGAGAGTTTCACCGCCGGCCTGCCTTCAACCGTGGATACCTTGCAGATCAGGCTGATGGGGTCCAGGTCGCTGCCGTCGGCGGGATCGCAGCCGCGAAAATCATTGGTCAGAAAAGTTCCCCAGCCTGCGCTGAAACGAATGCGCCGGCCTGGGGTCCACTTTTGCGGATCGTGGAAATCCGCGGCGGAGCGAAAGTCATTCGACGTGACGCCGCTTGCCAGCGCCCCGCCAAAATAGGCGTGCAGTCCCAGAATGTCATCGACATCGAGCGCGTCTGAGGCGATGATTAGTTTGTCGTGCGGATTGCGACCATGCTGCTTGAGCCATTCGATATATTCATCGCCTGCAACATAGGGATCTTTGCTGTCGATGCGCTGGCCGGTCCAATCCGCTACCCACTCGGGAGCATTCTCCAGAAATTGCGAGGTTCCAAAAGTATCCGGTAGCAGGATGCGCAGAGCGCCTTCGTAGGTGGCCTGCCACAATTCCAGGACGCGGTACTGCGAAGCTCTCAAGGCATTGTCATCAGTCGCGAGTGCGGCGACGACCATCGGAATCTCATGCGCATTGGTTCCAATGGCTTCTAGATCATGCTTATGGGCGAGAAAGGCATTCGAGGTTCCGGTGAATGCGCTACCGAGATTCGCTGCCATGGCATTGACCACGTATTCCTGCCAAAGGAAGCTGTGGCGGCGGCGGGTTCCGAAGTCAGCCACGGCCAGACCGGGAACGCCGCGCAGCCGCTCGATCTTGCCCCAGAGTTTAGTTTTTGCCCGGGCATACAGGATGTCGAGACCGAACTCACGCAGTTTTTTCAATCCGGATCGAGTCTTGAGTTCGTCGAGAATGGAAAGCGCGTAGAGTTCCCACATCGTGGTTTCGGTCCAAAGGCCGTCGAACGTTAAGAGGAATTGTCCGTCCTCGACCGATAATTCATAGTCCGACAATCGAAAATCGCGCTCCAGCCATTCCAGGAAGGCGGGTTCAAAGATTCCGCGGCGGCCGTAGAACGTGTTGCCCGCGAGCCAGACTAGTTCCGACCGGCGAAACTGGAGTTTTCGAACGTGCTCCATTTGGTGGATAAGCTCCTCGCGCGGGAACATCTCTGCCAGGCGCACCGAAGTGGAGCGGTTGAACAGAGAGAACGATACCTGGGTTTTCGGGTAATGCTTCCAGATGAACTGGAGCATCAGCAGTTTGTAGAAATCGGTGTCGAGCAAAGACCTGGTGACCGGGTCCAGTTCCCAGTTGTGGTTGTGCGCCCGCTCGGCGAAGTTCACGATCATCGCGCGTTTTCTCGGATAATAGCTCGCATCATAGCTCGCGTACTATCCTCTGTGAGCGTCTTGAGAAAAGCAACCGGAAGAGCAGGTGGCAGGTCCTAGTCCCGAGAACGATACGAGAACGATACTGACATCGGTTTAATTTGCTTTCCTGACACCTGATACCTGACGCCTGCTGCGGTGAAACCCATAGAGTGAACTAGTGTGGTGCCGTTTTGCACGGTTTGGCTGACTTGGGGAAGGCAAACACGGTACTATCAATTTCTGCATGAGACTGCCTCGGCCATTCGATTCTGCTGGGAGTTGCGCGTCGTTATTCATTGCCACGGGGCAAGCCCACGGCTGGACAGAGTTCTGTGGCCGCGCGCTCCACGCGCTGGCGGTCGGAATTCTGCCCGCGATGTTCATTCTGCGATCGACCCGCGAGGAGATTTACAACATTCTGTGGGCGCTGGTGTTTGGCTTTGCCACAATGAATATTGTGAGCCTGGGGATGCGCCGTTTCGAACCGGAGAAAACAAGTCTGAATTTTGGCGAGATTCTGGCGGTCCTGGTGGTGGTGGTGTCGATCGTCCTGCTGGGTTGGGAGATGCTGTATTTGTTCCACATTCTGCCCATTCAACTCACGCCGCGCTGACGCGGATTGCGGTCATTTGCGATATGATCGCGTGTAGTGAAACGCGAATCCAATTCTCGTGAGTCCAGTTTTGACGTGACTTGCCCCTGCTGCGGCGCGGTCATGAAAATTGACGCGGCGACTCGCAGCATCATCGCGCACACGGCGCCGGTCAAACCGAAAACCTTCAACGACATGGAAGAAGCGGCTCGCGCCATGAAGGAGCAAGACAGCCGTCGCGACTCGATCTTCCGCCAGTCGATGGAAGCGCAAAAACATGCCTCGGAGTTGCTGGAGAAAAAATTCCAGGAGGCGGTGAAGAAGGCCAAGGAAACGCCGGATACGGGACGGCCGATCCGGGATTTCGATCTGGATTGAAAAAGAGCAGTTCTCTGTTCTCTGTTCTCAATTCTCAGTCAGAGGGCAGTGGCGATTTTTCTGAGAACTGAGAACCGGGAACTGAGAACTCCCATGAAACCTCTTCTTCTCGGACATCGCGGGGCGCGCGCTTGCCGTCAGATTCCTGAAAATAGTTTGGCGTCGTTCGAGCTTTGTTTGCAGCATGGCTGCGACGGCTTTGAATTCGACGTGCGTCGATCCGCCGACGGGCAGGCTGTCATCTGCCACGACGCGACCATTGGCGGATTCGAGATCGCGAACACGCTGGCGAAGAGCCTGCCGCTATCCACGTTGGACAATGTTCTGGAGCATTTTGCCGGCCGGGCGTTTCTCGATGTTGAGTTAAAAGTGGCGGGACTGGAGGTGCAGACGCTCGCCAAGTTGCGCCAGCATCCGCCGCAAAAGGGATATGTGGTTTCCTCGTTTCTTCCGGAGGTTCTCGCGACAATTCACGATCTTGATCCGGCGATTCCACTAGGATTTCTTTGCGAGACGCGGCGTCAGCTTCGAGGCTGGCGGCAGACTCCAGCGCAGTGGGTGATTCCGCGTTTCGATTTGGCGGACCGGGAACTGGTTGAGCCGATTCATGCGGCTGGAAAGAGAACCATGGTGTGGACGGTGAATCGCGCCGAGCGCATGCATGAGTTCGCGGAGTGGAGCGTAGACGCGATCATTTCGGATGACACGGAATTGCTCGTGCAATCGCTAGGGTAGCCCCACGGGCATTGCTCGCTTAATTCGGCTCATTTAGATTGAAGAGAATGTCTACCACCGGCGAACGATTCGAGCGAGCGGTTCAGATCATGGCGCGGTTGCGGGCTCCGGGCGGATGTCCCTGGGATCGCGAACAGACCTTCGACACCATCAAGCCCTACACGCTCGAAGAGACTTACGAAGTCCTCGAAGCGATCGACAATCGCGACTGGCCGGAGTTGACTGGCGAATTGGGCGACCTCCTCTTGCAGGTACTGTTCTATTCGCAGATGGCAAGCGAAGCAGGCCACTTCTCAGTGGATGACGTGCTCGACCGGCTCTCTAATAAATTGGTGGACCGGCATCCACACGTGTTTGGCGACGTGAAGGCGGACACTCCCGCCGAAGTCTTACGCAACTGGGAGGCGCTGAAGGCGCAGGAGAAAGCAAAAGCGAAAGAGAAAGAGAAAGAAAAAGAAAAAAAGAAACAGCCCGCGCTCGATGCCGGCGGGAAGGCTGAGCAGTCTGGCGACGCGCATTCCGATTCTGGAGAATCGGTGCTCGCGGGGGTGTCGTCGAAGATGCCCGCCCTGATGGAGGCTTATAAACTCAGTTCGCGCGCGGCCCACGTGGGCTTTGACTGGTCCGAGATGGAAGGGCTCTTTGCCAAGCTCGAAGAAGAGACAGTGGAGTTGCGGGAGGAGTTGAAGGCAGTGCCAACGCTCCCTTTCAAAGGCCCATCCGTCGGACCGGGGATTGCCGGGTCGGGAAAGCGGCAGGTTGCGCCGGAACTGCGCGAGCGTCTCGAGGATGAAGTTGGAGATTTATTTTTCGTGCTGGTGAACATTGCTCGCTTTCTGTCACTCGATCCGGAGTCGGCATTGCGCAAGACGAATCGCAAATTTAAGCAGCGGTTTCAATGGATGGAGCAGCGGCTGCGCGCCAGCGGACGCGCGCCAGAACACGCGTCGATGGACGAGTTGGAAACATTATGGCAACAGGCCAAGCAGCAGGAAAAACCAGCGTGACGGCAAAGGTCACCGGCAAAGTCACCATCCGCACGTGCGAAGCGCTGGAGGAGATGCAAGCCTGTTTTGCGCTGCAGCGCGAAGTTTGGCGGTTCTCGGATGCCGATCTGGTGCCGGTGCGGATGTTCGTCGTGGCCGCGAAGATCGGTGGCCAGGTGATTGGAGCTTTCGTCGAGAGGAACGACGAGAAGGACGACGAAAGGGCCAACGAAAGCGGCGACGCAAAAGAACTGGTCGGTTTCGCGCTCGCGATTCCCGGCATCCGGAACGGACACTCCTACCTGCATTCGCAGATGCTGGCCGTGCGCCAGCAATATCGCAATGGCGGACTGGGGCGGCAGTTGAAGCTCTATCAGCGGGAAGACGCGCTGGCTCGTGGTTTCGAACTGATGGAATGGACCTTCGATCCGCTGGAGATCAAGAACGCATATTTGAATATCGAGAAACTGGGTGCGATTGCGCGCCGCTACAGCGTGAACCAGTACGGGATCACATCATCGCCATTGCAGGGTGGATTGCCCACCGACCGACTGGTGGCGGAGTGGTGGATGAAGTCAAAACGGGTCGGAGCGGTGCTGGCGAATGCACCGCTCCCGATGTTCGAATGTAGTGCGCGTATCGATGTACCAGCGGAGATCTACGAATGGAAGGCCAATGCAGCTACGCGTACGCAAGCGCTTGTTGTACAGCAAAACAATCGTGAGCGCTTCAGCAACGCGTTTGCGGAGGGACTGTGTGTCCTCGGCTATGAGCGCGACGACCATGGGAATGGCCGGTTTCTGCTGGGCGAATGGGACGAAAGCTCACGGTATTAGGACGAATGATGAAAATCGAATCCGTAACTCTGCGTGAAATTCATATGCCGCTCGTGCATTTTTTTGAAACGAGCTTTGGCCGGGTTTACGGCCGCCGCATTTTGCTGGTGAGTGTCGAGGTTGATGGCGTGCGCGGGTGGGGCGAATGCGTCGCCGGAGAAGATCCGTATTACAGCCCGGAATGGACCGAGACCGCGTGGCCTACGATCAAGAATTATCTGGCGCCGCTGCTGCTGCGCAGTGAGTTGGATGCCGGCCGGGATTGCGCGGCGCGCTTTGCCCGAGTCCGTGGCCACCGCATGGCCAAGGCCGCGCTCGAAAACGCGGTATGGGACGCGGAGGCGCGGCAGAAACAACAGCCGCTCTGGAAGTTGCTCGGAGGAACGAGGCGCAACATCGCCTGCGGTGTTTCGATCGGCATTCAGGACTCGCCCAAACAACTTCTGCAGAAGATCGACACCGAGTTGTCCGCGGGATATCGCCGGATCAAAATCAAAGTAAAGCCGGGATGGGATCTGAATGTGCTGGAGAAGATCCGCGCGCGCTGGGCCGATATTGTTCTCAGCGTGGACGCGAATTCGGCCTACACGCTTGACGAGGTTGAGCATCTGCGCAAATTCGATGCCTTCAACCTGCTCATGATCGAGCAACCGTTATGGAATGATGAAATCTATCTTCATGCGCGGCTGCAGAAATCCATCCGCACGGCGATCTGCCTGGACGAATCGATTCTGAATGCTCGCGACGCTGACTTCGCGCTCGAGACTGGTGCTGCGCGCATCCTGAACATCAAGGTAGGCCGCGTGGGCGGCTTCAGCGAGGCAATCAAAATACACGACGTCGCCTTGCGTCACAATGTTCCCGTGTGGTGCGGCGGGATGCTCGAGTCAGGAGTAGGACGGGCGCACAACATCGCTTTGTCGACGCTGGAAAATTTCCGCTTGCCCGGAGATGTATCGGCCTCGAAGCGTTATTGGAAACAGGACATCATCGAACCCGAAGTGGAAGTGCGGCCCGATGGAATGATTGCGGTCAGTGACGCGCCCGGAACCGGCTACGAAGTGCGCGAAGACCTGGTGCGGAAATTCACCGTGCGCGAAGAAACGTTTCGCAGCGGGAAAAGCTAAAGGTTGAGAGTCTCAAGCCGTCCCGGTGTTCGCCAGCGCTTCCACCGCTTCCCACGTCGTACTGAAGGTCAAGAAGAAATCGCTGACCTTGGTAATATCCATGATCTTGCGCACCCGCGGCTTTACTGCGGTCAGCACCAGACATCGCCCCGTCTTTTGATGCGATACGTAAGTCGCCACCAGCGATCCCAATCCGACGGAATCAATGTAAGGCACATCCGATAAATCCAGGATCATCGTCACCGCGTTCTCGTGGCGAACCGCGCGCTCGAATTGTGGCGCGGTGTCGATGGTCAGCGGCCCACGCACCAGCAGAATGCGCTGATCATCCGCCACTCCTTCATAGCGCTCGACGGTTAGCTCCTGTAATCCCATGGCAGCCCGATTGTAGGACACCCGGTCGTCCCTGTCACTCCCACAAATGCATTCCGCGTGTAAAGTTTTTTACTGCGGTTTCTTGTCGTCCCCGTGATTCTCATAGGTCGAGTATTGGTCGCCCGGATGTTTCAGCTTCACCGTAAGTTCCATCTCCGGCTTGTTGATCTCGTAGTCTTCTCCGAAGGTCTGGAAATGCTGCGCCAGCACCTGCACCCGCA
>Ga0116110_1000600_pt1 | contig 20794 bp, 21 predicted proteins | sample June2015DPH_8_50_FD_89719 | JGI IMG/M metagenome (GOLD analysis project Ga0116110, IMG submission 89719) | Peatland microbial communities from SPRUCE experiment site at the Marcell Experimental Forest, Minnesota, USA - June2015DPH_8_40 | ecosystem: Environmental > Terrestrial > Soil > Wetlands >...
ACGCCGCCAGGCGCGCCAGCAAGTTCATACGCCGATCCGCCTCGCGCAGGAGCAGGGCGCCACCATCGCTGGTGATCGTGCCGCCGTCGAACCCGGCCGTCACCCGGCGCGAAAAATGGCTGGCAAACTCGAAGCCGGATTGGTTACACTCTGTCATAGCAGAAAGCCGCTCCCTTCTTGGCCCAAACATGTTGTCGCAAATATGTTTATGCCAGAACGAGCGGCTCTTTGCCAGAGGCCCCTTGAGAAATGCGGGCTAGCGCCTGCCCGTCGGCGTCCGACACCCTCCGTAGTGCGCCGTGGAGGCGAGGGCACTGTCGTGTGGCGGCTACCTATTCCGCCGAAAAGACGCGGTAAGAGGCCGGCGGAAGCGTAAGATCGAAAACCATTTCGTTGCCGCTGGCATGGCCTGAGATCCGATCGCCGGAGACCACGTCGACCAGTTGCTTGTATTGCTTGCCCGCAACCGCGCTGATGGCAACCGCGCCGCCGCCGGGCGCGGCGAAGTTCTCCACGATGAGCGTGTGATTGTCGTAGAGGAAGAGGCCAGTCTGGCTGGGCCCGATTAGACGCACGGGAAGATCACCCGCAATCGCGGTCCGGATCTGGTTCAGTACCTGCGGCGGAAGGTTGTACAGATCGCCGAAGTTGTCCGGAATGGCGAGAACGTAGAGCATCCCTTTGGCGTAACCGGCTTGCAGGAGGAGGGGGTAGCCGACGCCCTTGGTGGCGGTGGTGATAATCTCCCAGGCGTCGTTGGTGGGGTATCGGATCTCGGGGATGAGGATGTCGGTGTCGATGCGGGTGGCGCCTCCGCGCCCCGGAAACTCGCGAACCGAAGCCTTTTGGCCGGTACATTCCAGTTCGGCGATGTCCTCGATGCCTTTGCCCTGGAGCGCCTTCAGCAGGCCGGACGTGATCACCACTTTCTTGCCGTCGGCCAGGTGCTTCTTTATCTTGCCGACGATGGCCGGGTCGAACTTGGCGGATTCAGTGAGGAACACGGTGGGCGCATCGGCGGGGAACTCGGGAACCATCTCCATGGGAATGCCGAGCATACCGATGTAGTCGTGCAGAAAGTCCTCGCCGGAGGAATGGGAGGGCTTGTAGCTTTTGACCCCGATCGGTTTGCCCAGCTTGCCGAGGAAGCCATCCACCTGCTCGAAAACGCTGCCGGCGTAGGCTGGTATGGTTTGCGCGGTTTGCCCGCCGAAGCCCGGGCTGCCGGGCATGGGCGCCAGCAACTGGCGGAAATCGAAGAGCGTGAGCTCCGGTGCCTTGGCGAAGAGCGCGAGCCAGATCTGTTCGCCGTAGCGCTCCTTGTCGCGCCACCCGCCGGTATCCACCCAGCCGCCGCCATTGTGGCCCGGCTTGATATTCTCCAGGTAACGAAACAGCCCATAGCCCAGGTATTGTTGCAGGTGCTGGTTGCCGTGAACCGGGTCGCGCGTTTCGGCGCCGGTATAAACGCCGTCGAAGATCCTGGGTTCGTCTTCCAGGTTATAGCCGGTGTATTGGAAGTGCTCGTACCAGTTAGGGTACTTGATGACCAGCTTCAGCCGCGGATTGACTTTCTTTCCTGCGCCGACGAGGTCTCGGGATACTTCCGCCATCAAGTCCAGCCGGAACCGCGTCCAGGTCTTGTCTCCCTTTGCCTGGATGTCTGACTCGGTCTTGCTGCTGGTAAAGAAAAAGTCATCGATGATGATCTCATCGAAGTTCCTGGCTGTGTATTCGACAATTTCCCGAAGCTTCTTGCGGTGCTCCGGATTGGTGTAGACAAAGGTCTCGAAACGGTTGCGCTCGTTGACTACCGTGGCGATGCCGCCGGCCGTCTCGACGCCCTTGCTCTTGAAGAACTGCTTGGCGCGGTCGAGCGTGGCCTGGTCCGGGATCACGCCGTCGCGATGGGTTTCGAGGTAGATCTTGTCCACCTTGAGCCCGCCGGTAATGGCGGCCCAGCGCGATTCCAGCCAGGCCGGATCCTTCATCTGCACGACTTCGTAGGCGCGGGCGTAGACGGCCACGCCGAAGTTGCGGTAATTGCCGGCTTGGGCAACGGAAGTCAGGGCCAACGCGCAGACGATAGGGAACGTCAGCTTGCACGCCATAAGTTACACGTCCGCTTCCTTCACCACCACCACGGTGATCTCCGCGGTGACATCCTTGTGCAGTTTCACCGGCACCTTGAACTCGCCGAGTTGCTTGATGGGCTCCTCGAGGTGAATCTTGCGCCGGTCGATGGTGAAGTTCTTCGCCGCCAGCGCTTCGGCGATGTCTTTCGACGTCACCGATCCGAACAACTGGTCGGCTTCGCCGGCTTTCTGCGAGATAGTCACGCTGACGCCGGTCAGCAGCTTCGACAGGTCCTGCGCCTCGTCCACCAGCTTGGCTTCCCGGCGCACGTGCGCATGGCGTTCCTGCTCGATGATCTTCTTGTTGGATTCGGTGGCCAGCACGGCCAGCCGCTTGGGCAGCAGGAAATTACGGGCGTATCCGGAGGCGACTTTCACCACCTCGCCGCGGCTGCCCAGCTTTTCGATGTCTTCTCTCAAAATGACTTCCATGCCAATCTCCTTCGGCCCTCAGAATTGCGCCGCGAACGGCAGCAGCGCGATGTTCCGCGCCTTCTTGATGGCGTCCGCAAGCCGCCGCTGGTGGGGCGCGCACACGCCTGAAATGCGGCGCGGCACAATCCTGCCCCGCTCCGCCACAAAGGCGTGCAACATCTTCACGTCCTTATAGTTGATGTCGTCGATCCTCTCGACGCAGAAACGGCACACCTTCTTGCGCCGGAAATACGCCTTTTTCTGAGTGGCAACCGCCTTGTCGCCGCCGGTTGGGCGCTGCGCGGCGCTGCCTGGTCTTCCTTTGAATTCCGCCATGGCTTATCCCTCCTTGGGCATGCCGGGCAATACCGGCGCCTCTGTCACATGCTGCACTGGAAGACCGGGTCCCGCGGCCGCGCCCGGGCCCGGGCCCGGCGCCGATGAGGCCGGAGCCGACGCGGCGCGCTTGGCCGACCGCTTGTCGCGCTCCTTCTTCCGCTTCTCCAGCCGTTTCAGGGTCTGGTCGATGCGCACCGTCAAGAACTTCAGGACTATGTCCGACACGCGCAAGCGGCGCTCGAACTCCTTCACCGTCTCGGGACCCGCGCTGAACTGGAACAGCACGTACGCGCCTTCGCGGTACTTATCCACGCGGTACGCCAGCCGGCGCTTGCCCCATTTGTCGATTTTGTCTACCGTGGCGCCGGCACTGGTCAACTGCGTCCGCAACTGCTCGACGAACTGGTCGACCTCTTCGTCCGGCGCATCCGGTTTCACTATGAACAACTCTTCGTAAATTCTCATGCTTCCTCGCGATTTAAGCCTGGGGCGCGACGATTGAATTTCGTCATGGCCTTTTCGACGCCCTCGGCGATTATGGCGCGAACCGCATCGGCCGCGTAGCCGATGAATTCGTCCAATTCCTTGATTTGCGAGCGCGTAAACGGCGCCAGCACAAATTCCGCGCCATCCTCGACGGGATGGCCCGGATAAATCCCCAACCGCACTCGCACGATCTCGCTGGTCTTCAGGCTCGAGATCACCGACTTCATGCCTTTATGCCCCGCCGCGGAGCCTTTCGGCTTGATCCGCAGCGCCTTCCAGCCCAGGTCCAGCTCATCGTAAACCACCACCAGGCGTTCCGGCCCAATGGCGTGCTTCTCCATCAGCGGCCCGAGCGATGTGCCGCTGAGATTCATAAACGTCTGCGGCTTGGCCAGCATCACCGGATGCCCGTCGATCTCGCCCACACCGGCGAGCGCCTTGGAGTCCTTCCGGTTGACGCGGATGCCGTGGCGCTCGGCCAGCCGGTCGACGGTGAGGAACCCCAGGTTATGCGGCGTGAGCGCGTACTCTTCGCCCGGATTCCCCAGACCAGCCACCAGGAACATTCGTCCGTGCCTCTCCCGGATGGCGCCCTACTTTTTCTTGCCCTTTTCCTTTTCCTCGGCGGGCGCTTCCTCTTCCTTCTTGCCCTTCTTGATCACCTCGGGCTCAGCCGGGGTTGCGCCGGCCTCGGGTGTGACCGCGGCGGCTTCGGCGGCGGGCGCGGCGACTTCCTCGGCGCGCAACGCCACCGCATGGGCGATGACGGTGTCGGCCGAGCTCACCAGCTTCATCGAGCCGGAAAGCGCCACGTCGCTGGCGCGCTTGGCCTGGCCGATCATCAACTCGGTGACATCCACCGTGAACCCTTCCGGAATCTCGTCCGGCAGGCATTCGATCTCGATGGCGCGCGTGATCACCTCGAGCAGCCCGCCCTGCACCTTCACGCCCGCCGCCTCGCCCGTGGTGTGCACGGGGATGCTGACGCGCAGGCGCTTGGTCAGATCGATGCGCTTGAAATCGGCGTGGAGCAGGGTGCCTTTGACCGGATCCACCTGCCGGTCGACCAGCATGACGGGCGTGGCTTCGCCCCCCTGAATCACCAGGTTGAAAATGGTGTTGTAGCCCGTGTTGCTATGGACGATCTTGTTAATCTCACGCGGATTGACCGCGATGCTTACGGGTTCCTGGAACGATCCGTAAATCACCGCCGGGATGTTCCCGGCTCGGCGCGTGCGGCGCGCTTCATTCTTACCGCGCGAGGTGCGCACCTCGGCGGCCACAGAAATATCTTTTCTCACTCAATTCTCCTTGCGGGTTCGAAGTCCGGTTCACCCCGATGTGGGGCTGACGTGGGTTCGATGGCCCGAAATATCAAACAAATAACACGCTCACCGAGGTCTCCTCGTGGATCGACCGTATGGCTTCCGCCAGCAACTTGGCGATCGACAACGACTTAATCCGGTGCGACTTCTTCGCCTCTTTCGAGAGCGGAATCGAATTCGTACAAACCACTTGCTTGAGGCTGGAGGCCTCAATCCGGCTTACCGCCGGCCCCGACAACACAGCGTGCGTGGCGCAGGCCGAGACGCTGGCCGCTCCCTTGTTGAGCAGCGCCTGCGCGCCTTTCACCAGCGTGCCGGCGGTATCGATCAGGTCATCCACCAGCAGACAATTGCGCCCCGCGACGTCGCCCACCACGTTCATTACTTCGGCCACGTTGGCCTCGTCCCGCCGCTTATCGATAATGGCCAGCGGCGAGCTCAACCTCTTGGCGAAGGCCCGCGCGCGCTCCACGCCGCCCGCATCCGGCGAAACCACGGTAATGTCGGGAATACCGAGCCCCTTAAAGTACTCGATCAGCACCGGCATGGCGAACAGATGGTCCACCGGGATATCGAAAAACCCCTGAATCTGCGCGGCGTGCAAATCGAGCGCCAGCAACCGGGTTGCCCCCGCGGTTTCCAGCAGGGCGGCCACCAGCCGCGCGGAGATGGGAACCCGCGGTTTGTCCTTGCGGTCCTGGCGGGCATATCCATAATAGGGTAACACTGCCGTGACGCGTTCCGCTGAAGCGCGCTTGAGCGCGTCCATCATCAGCAGCAGCTCCATCAGGTTGCGTTCCACTGGCGTGCAGGTGGGCTGGATGATGAAAACATCCTCCCCGCGCACGTTCTCCTTGATCTGGAGGTAGATTTCGCCGTCGGAAAACTGCTTGACCATGGCGCGGCCCAGCTCCATGCCCAGCGCGTGGCAGATTTCCTGGGCCAGCGCGGGATTCGCATTTCCCGTGAATATTTTCAGACGGTCGTTTGTCATCGCAAGTACCGGCTTTGGGGCGGCCATGTTGCTTCGGTTGTATGCTCCTTGAGCGCCCGCCACCAGAGGGAGCGGTAGCGCCGGCGGCTGACCAGCGAAATACGATACGCCTTTCCCTTTCCCAACGATCCCAATGAATCGAGCGCGAGCGCAGCTTCTTCGCGAGTGCGAAACAGTGCGAAAACCCCGGAGCCGCTGCCTGTCATCATCGCCACGGAAGCTCCCGCCCCGATCAGCCGCTTCTTCAGGACGGCAAGTTCGCTGTGCTGTTGAAAAACTACTGCTTCAAAATCGTTACAGGCGCGTTCGCGGCCACCCCCACGCCACGTTTGCGACTGGAAACTAAATATTTTATTTTGTTGGGATTCGGATGTCAAACGAGCGCTCAGCCGGCGGTATGCCTCGGGCGTGGAAACATGCACGCCGGGAACCACCAGCAGGCCCGCAGGCGCAGGCTCGTCGGGAAGCGGAAACAGCTCGCTTCCGCGGCCAATCCCCACCGCCCGGCCGCCCAGCAGGAAAAACGGAACGTCGCTGCCGAGCTGCTCCGCCATGGCGCACAATTCAGGCAGATCCACTTCGCGCCCCGCCAGCACCGGCAGCGCCAGCAGCACCGCCGCGGCATCCGACGATCCGCCGCCCAGCCCCGCGCCCATGGGAATGCGTTTGTCGATCCGCATCTCGACGCGTCCGGCGATGCGCATGGCCGCCAGCACCAGGCGGGCCGCGCGCGCGGCGAGGTTATCGGGAATGCCGAGGTTGTCTTCCACCTCGATGGCCGTTTTCCCGCCCGGCGTGAAAGCGATATCAATAGTATCCGCCAGTGAAATGGTTTGAAAGATGGTGCGCAGCTCGTGGAAGCCGTCGGGGCGCTTGCCGAGCACGCGGAGATCGAGATTAATCTTGGCCAGCGCGCGCAGCCGGGCGCGCCTCCGGACTGGCCCGCTCACCGTTTGGCCGGCTTGGACGCGGTCCGCTTGCCGCCGAAGATGGAAAGATCGACGGCGTTTGCCATGGCCTGATAGCCCGCGTCGTTGGGGTGCAGGTGGTCACCCGGGTCGAAGCCGGGGAGAAGGCGCTTGGGGTTGTTCGGGTCGCGCGTGGCGGCATCAAAATCGACCACGGCATCATAGGCCCCGCTGGTCCGGATCCACGTATTGAGGGCTTCGCGGACGGCTTCCCCATTTTCTCTGGCGTAGTAGGCGCCTTCGAAGGGCGTCAGCGTGCAACCAACCGCCTTGATGCCGTGCGTGTGGGCCCGCTCGATGATTTGTTTGTGGCCGGAGATGAGTTCGTCCGCCGTCACCATTTCCGCGGGCGTGAGGGTCCCATGGCCGATATCGTTGATGCCTTCGAGCACCATCACCCATTTGACGCCGGGCTGGCTCAGCACATCGCGATCGAAGCGCGCCAGCGCGCTGGCTCCGGTCACGTCGCGCAGCACCCGGTTGCCGCCGATCCCCATGTTGACCACGGCGATGTTGGCCGTCGCTTTCTGCGCCGCCAGCCTGGCCGCCAGTAACGCGGGCCAACTGTGATTGGTGTCAGGGGTGGAGCGGTGCCCGTCCGTGATGGAATCGCCGAGGGCGACGATCAGCGACGCGGCTGCGGGGGCCGAAACGTCGATGCCCTCGAGCCAGTAATACGATTGCGTGGTGACCGCATCCGGCATGGCCGCCTGTCCGGTGACATCCCCTTCCTTGATGTAGGTGGTATGCAGGCCGATGGTGTGGGATGTCGGCGGACCGGTTTGGCCCGGGAAGTAAAGGCTGACTGCCAGATCGCCGACCGGGGCGACGTTCAAATCCACCGGGTCGCTCAGAATCACCATTCCCGGTCCGACCGTGCAGCCGGGTTTACCGTTGAAAGAAAGCGCCCGGTCCGATCCTGCGACGATCTCGGAATCCTCGGCGCGAATGGCAATATGCGCCGCGCCAACGGCCAGCGGGTCGGCTCCGAAAGCATTGGAGAGGTTCACCCGCAGCCGGCGGCCTCCGATGCTGGTGCGCACGATCATGCGGACGGTCTGATTGTTGAAGCCTCGAACGCCTACAGGTGGCGCAGCCGCGGGTTGCGCCGCGGGCGTGCGGACGAGCAGTTCCGCAGTTGTCCAGGTGGCCACCCAGTGCTCCTGGCTCGGCTGCGCTTCGATGCAGGTGAAATGGCCGAGTTGCAGCAGAATCAGCAACGCCGCCAGCCGCAGTTTCATAAGACTTTCTCCTCCCGATTGCCGATTATAACCCGACCCTTGATGCGGCCAACTCCGAAGTTCATAATGGACTCATGCTGACCAGACGCGAGGTCCTGATTGGAGCGGCCACGGGCCGAGCGATTTTTGCGAAGGCATCCCAGCCAGTTACGCGTGTGAACTTCACCGTGCCGGCGCACGCTTGCGATTGCCATACGCACATCTTCGGCGACCCTGCCCGATTTCCGTTTATTCCCGGCCGCACCTTCACGCCCGAGACGGTCCTTCCCAAAGAGATGTCGGCGCTGCATCGCGCGCTCGGCATCGAGCGCGTCGTGATTGTCACGCCGAGCGTTTACGGGACGGACAATTCATGTTTGTTGGACGCGATGAAAGCCCGCGGCGCCACCGCGCGCGGCATCGCCGTGATCGACGATAAGACGCCGGAAAGCGAGCTCGACGCCATGAGCAAGGCCGGTGTGCGCGGCATCCGCCTGAATCTCCAGACCGCCGGCGCGGTCGAGCCCGCCGTGGGCCGCCAGCGGTTCCAGGCGGCGGTTGCCCGGCTGAAAAGCCGCGGCTGGCACATTCAGGTGTACTCCGGCCTGGCGGTAGTATCGGCCATCAAGGACCTGGTTCTCGACGCCCCCATGCCCGTAGTCTTCGATCACTTCGGCGGCGCCCAGGCCGCACTGGGAGTCGAACAGCCCGGCTTCGCCGATCTTCTTGATCTGGTGCGACCAGGCAAGGCATACGTCAAGATTTCCGGTGCTTATCGCGCATCGACTCTGGCCCCGGATTATTCGGACGTAGTACCCTTTGCCAAGGCGCTCATCGCCGCCAACGTGGACCGCATCGTGTGGGGCACGGACTGGCCGCATCCCGACACGACTGTGCCTCCCGGCCGCCGTCCTACCGATGTGATGCCGATGCTTCAGATCGATGACGGGCGGCTGCTGAACCAGCTCGCGGTGTGGGCGCCCGATGCGGCCATCCGCAAGAAGATCCTGGTCGACAACCCGGCCCGGCTTTACGGGTATTAAACTCCCGCTCATCGCACCCGGGGGTGGGCCTTCAATTGCCTTTGTCCCCGTCATCGTGTTAATCTCGGCAAACGAAGAGCGAATCGCCCACCTGGTAATGTTGCCGACCTGACGCAGCGGGTGGGGAATCTCTGTTTTGAGAACGCGACTTGCGCAAGCAGATCCACGAACTCTCGTGGAGGCGGAGTGGCGGCCAATGTAAGAAGAAGGAGCATCAATGCCGAAGAAGAACCTTGATCGTAGAGCATTCCTGAAGGGCGCGGCCTTGGCCGGTGTGGCGCCCGCTGCCCGGGCCGCCCCGCCTGAGCGCAAGTGGGATCATGAAGCCGACGTCGTGGTGGTCGGATCCGGCGCTGCCGGGCTGCCCGCCGCCATTATTGCCAAGGAGAACGGCGCGTCGGCAATCATCGTCGAGACCAACGACGACATCGGCGGCCACGCCGCCGTCTCCACCGGCAACATCCCGCTGGGCGGCGGCACCGCGGCCCAGAAAGCGGCCGGAATAGTGGATTCGCCCGATATCATCTTCAGGGACCTCTGCGACTGGTCCGTGGTGGGGGGCAACGGCGCCGCCGAGTACCGCTACAACGACCGCGACATCATTCGCGCTTTCGCCGACAACAACGTTTTCGCCTACGACTTTCTCGTGGCCCATGGACTCACATGGACGAAACCGGTACCCGACCGTGGCGGCATGACCCAGGCGGGCAAGTCGGCTCCCAGGGCCATGCACGCGGCCATCCTGCAATACGAGCGGATTCAGACCGGCGTAGTCGAGCCCCCCAACGTCGGGAGAACCACTTCCGGGGGCATCGGCATAATGCGCCCGCTGGAGGCAGCCGCGCGGAAAGCGGGCGTGCAAATCCTTCTTAACCACAGGATGACCAGCATTATCCGGGAGAATAACAACACGGGCCGGGTGACCGGAATCACCGTGGAGGTCAAAGGCGGCGCCAAGCTCAATATCCGCGCCCGCAAAGGCGTCATCGTCTGCACCGGCGGCTCCACCGCCAACGTGGAGTTCCGCCGCATATTCGATCCCCGCCTCACCGAGGAATACTGCAGCAACGCGGGCGAGCCCTATACTTCCCAGGATGCCAGCGGAGAAATCGCCGCCATGGAGGTCGGGGCATCGCTTTGGGGCACCGCCAACATGACTGCGGAATACGGCGCCCATATCTCTAAGCCGGGGTATATCGGGTGCCAGCACGGGTACCCCGCCATGTTCCCCCCGTGGCAACCGACCAGCAAGTATTTCCACCTGGCTCGCGCCATCGGCCTGCAGGCCGGGGACTATCAGAACGTGATCTGCGTCAACCAGGTCGGCGTGAGGTTTTATGACGAGACGAAGGCCGCGTTCGGCAACGCCGCCGCTACCCTCGAGGCCGGCCCAAATTACGTGCAGAACGATTGGCGCAACGCGGCCAATAACAAGTGGAATCCCATGGGCTACCTTCCGGCCGCCATGGGCCTGAATGGCGGCACCGGCCCCGGCGGAGGGCCGATTTGGGCCATCTTCGACGCCGACGCCGTCACGCGCGAAAAGTGGAACGTGGCCCCGCCCTGGGTGGATAGGGAGGCTGGCTTCTTCTTTTCCGCCGACACTATTGCCGAGTTGGCCGCCGCCCTCAGCAAGAACAAGTATATGAAGAAGCCGATGTCCGGCCAGGCGCTCCAGGAGACCGTTGCCCGCTACAACTCTTTCGTGGAGAAGGGCGCTGACCCGGATTTCGACAGGCCCAAACCCCAGAACAAAATTGAGAAGCCTCCGTTCTACGCCGCCTGGGCCACGCCGGTTACCCATGACACCCGCACCGGTCTGCGCGTCAACCCGAACTTCCAGGTGCAGGACCTCAAGGGCAAGGTGATACCGGGCCTCTACTGCGCGGGCGAGTCCGCCGGTGGTTTAGGCGAGCACGGCATCGCCCGGGCCGTCGTCGGGGGCCTCCTCGCCGGCAAGCACGCCGCCGCGCAAAAGGTGAAGGTGTAATGCGCTTTCATTCCTGGCGCACGGACAAACACGGACTGACACTGATCGGAATCTCGAAGCCGTGTCTAATATGAGGTTAGTTGGACGTCCATGCGGAGGCGTCGCGGCCCTTGGGCGCGGCGCGGCTACTAATCCGCGAGACGGTCCTGATTCTGGACTGGGAGAAGTCGATGAATATCAAACGAATGATCACCGCCAGCGTGGTGTGCGCGATGGCGTGCCTGACGATTGCGTTGGTGACCCACGCGCAACAGGGGCCGGCTGCCGCGCCGGTGAAAATCTACAATACCGCCAAGCTGAAATTGATGGCCGGCAAGCAAATTTTCGGCGGGAGCATAGAGTCGCCGGACCCGAACATGTATATAGCCATGGCCAACGCCGGGTTCGATTTCACCTGGATCGAGATGCAGCACAGCACGCTGACGTATGAAGAAGTGGCCCGGCTGATATGGGCCGGCAGGGGATCTCCGGCGGTGCCGTTTGTTCGCGTGCCGGACGCCACGGAAAGCGATATCCAGAAGGCCACGGACATCGGGGCTTTGGGCATCATCGTTCCCACCGTCGACACGGTGGAGAAGGCCCAGGCAGCCGTCAAGTGGGCCCGGTATCCGCCCCAGGGACGCCGCAGCTCGGGCGGCGGCCAGCATAAGTCACTATATGGACAGGACTACCGCCAGACGGCCAACGACAACATGGTGGTGGTGATCATGATTGAGACGCCCATCGGCGTGGCTAACGCGGAGAAGATCGCCGCTGTCCCAGGGATCGATGTGATCTTCGCGGCCAGCGGCGACCTGGCGAACTTCTCCGGACATAAGCAGGGCGAGCCGGAGTATGAAGCGCTGGTCACCAGAATCCACGATGTTACCCTGAAGGCCGGCATCAAGCTGGGCGGTCCGCAGAACTGGAAGAACCGCCCGGGATACACCTTCCTTCAGGCGCCACCGGAAACCATGCTCATCCAAGCGGGCGCGCAGGTGAACCTGGGGCTCGCCCCGGCTACGGCGGGCCGCGGCCAGTAGGCGCTTCCCCGCTAGTTGAAGCCGCAAACCGGGGACTGGCTCGAAGTTTCGCAAAGGCTGCGAAATCGAGGCCGGTCCCTGCCTCGCGGAGTATACCAACATGAAAAGGATCTTAGGGCTGGGAGTGCTGATCTGCCTGGCTGCTTTTGCACAGAATAAAGTGCCCGCGACGGTTGGCGGCGGACACATCCCCGCTCGCGGTCCGGCTCCCACGAGGCCTTGCACGCCGGCGCAGGCTTCGACCCCTACTGCCTTCACGGCCAACAACTTCATGGCAGTGGACGAGAAGGGTCATCCGAATGTTCCGCACGTTGACGCCAAAAACGATAGATGGGTGGGAGATGATACCTGCGCCAACGATCCGCATTACCACCTCGATCACCCGTGGGCACGCGGCCGCTTCACCGGCGGCTTTGGACCGCAACATGTATTCGCGCTTTCGTTTGACAAGCTCCCTCCGGGAGTCGCCGAATGGCTGGCGGGAGGATTGGATCGCGTATCGTTCGCAAATTCCTACTGGAACGTCGCCGCGTACAATCTATACGACATCGCTGGGCGCTGGAGGTTCAACGGCGATCAGGTCGCGATCTACCAGGACCCCGTCCATGTCGGCTGGTATCTGGCATACAGCCCACAGTCGGGCACGTACGCTCACGTCGAGTATCTGGGCAAAGTTGTCCCAGGCGTTCCGGGGCCAGACACCGGCCGGACCGAAATGAAAGGGGAGTTCGAGAACGACCAGGTAATCGTCAATCAGCCGCACCCCAAGTTGCACGCCGACAAATATAATTGCGTGATCATCTACGCCTTTCGCGGCGGGGAGCTGCAGCATTACTTGGACGGCCACACGGAGGAGCTGCACTGGCAGCCGGGCGATGTCAGATGGAGTCCGGCAAGCGGGCTGCACTACTCGGCGCCCTTGCCCGGCGCCGCGTTCCACGACCCGCCGCCCCCCAACGGCGTCATGGGTATGGATATCGCAATCAAGAAGCCGGGAGATCCCCGGAAGGTGGTTAGCAACGCTCTCGACCTGTTGCGAGTCGATCCCCAAGATTACAAGCTGGAATTCGAGAACAGCCAGGTTCGGGTGATCCGCGCCAAGATGGGCCCACGGCAGAGCGTGCCGATGCACGAGCACGTCCTCAACAGCGTGGTCTTCTACCTCACGGACGAGAACGTGCGCGAGACCTCGCCCGAGGGAAAGGCCGTGGTGGCCCAGCACAAGGCGGGGGATTTCAGTTGGGGCGTCCCCTCCAAACATAAGGGGGAAAACCTGAACGACAAGCCGTTCGAAGCGCTGGTCGTGGAATTAAAGAACTGAATTCCGCGCGCCGGTGTTACGCTGTAGTGTTGCCGCGGCACCCCTTGTTCAAGCCGTATCTCGCGCTGGCCGCAGTGTGCTTCTTCTGGGGAACCACCTACCTTGGCATCCGCATGTCGCTGGAGTCGTTTCCGCCGCTGATGCTGGTGTCGGTGCGCTACGCGGTTTCCGGCTCGATCCTGCTGCTGTTCGCGATGGCGCGCGGGATCTATGTGCCGCGCGGCCGGGAGCTGGCGGCAGCCTGTTTCAGCGGATTTCTGACCCTGGGAGTGGGCAACGGCGCCCTGACGTTCACCGAATTGCTGATTCCGAGCGGGATGGCGGGTCTGATCATCACTACCCAGCCGTTCTGGATGGTGGGATTTGAAGCGCTGCTGCCGGGCGGGGAGCGGCTGCATGCGCCCACCATCGGCGGCATGGCGATCGGGCTATTGGGGGCGTCGCTCCTGTTTACGCCGGAAGTAGGCGCGCATGGCATCGACCGCAACTTGCTGCATGGATTTCTGGTGCTCGAGGTCGGTCTGGCGGGGTGGTCGTTCGGGTCTATTTATCAGCGGCACCAGGCCGGCAAAGCGCACCCGGTGATTGCCGGCGCGGTGCAGCAACTGGCGGCGGGGCTGATCCTGGCGCCGTTCGCGCTGGCCATCCACGAGCACCCGGTCCACTGGAGCGCGCGCGGCGTGGGAGCGCTGCTGTACCTGATCTGTTTCGGGTCGATTGTGGGGTACAGCGCGTATATCTACGCCATGGACCGGCTGCCGGTGGCCATCGTTTCCGTCTACCCGAATGTGAACGCGGTGGTCGCGCTGGCGCTGGGGTGGCTGTTTTACCGCGAGCCGTTTGGGAGGCGCGAGGCGATGGCGATGGCGGCCATCTTCGCGGGAGTCGCCATCGTCAAACGATATTCCCGCCACCCGGTGGCCGGCTAGCCCGGCCAACCAGCTTGGCGCCCAGTGCGCCGCCCACCATGCTGAGGCAGGTGATGAAGAGAAACAACTGCATCAGAAATACAGCGATGCCCGAACCGCTCCGGAGCGTCTGGAGCGCTTCCTGGACCTTGGGATCGGAGGCATTCCTGAACTGGGACTGAAGCACCTCAATGCCGCCCGAAGCGTTGAAGACAACGATGAACGCGGTGAAAAGCACGGCGACGATGGCGAACATCATGACGCCGGTGATCCAACCCATGCGGAGCCCGGCGCCGAGGTTCAGGAGGTGTCCGGTACGGCGGCGGTAAAAGAAGACCGCGAAGTAGCCTGCCCCCAACCACAGAACTACGTTGAGGACGGGCACCCAACTCAGCAGGGCTCCCAGGATGGCGGCGGTGAAGGCGATGCGCATGGCCACCGGGTTACGGAAATTCATGGGCAGGGCTTCCAGAGCCACGGGAACCGGAGCGGGCGGAGGGGCGAACTCCGCATGTTCGGGAATGTGGATCTCCGGCGCGACGAGTTCCCGCTGCGGCTTTCCACACTTGTGGCAGAAGAGAGCGTCTGGCGGCAACTGCGCGCCGCAGGTGCAGAATTCAGGCATGGCCGGCGACTGAAGGCACTTCCAGTTTGACGCAGGGGCAGCGGAGGAAGCAACTGCGCCGCCCACATGTGGTAGCTTTCTCCTCATGGACAATATCACAGTTCTGGTGCTGGCGGACCCCACGGAACCGCGGCTGGCGATGCTGGAGGAACTGCCCGCGGAAACCGGCATCGCCGTGGGGAATTCGGCGGAAGCCTTCGTGAGAGCGGCGCCGGACGCCACGGTGATCTTCAACTGGTCGCTCATAGGCGACTTGCAGCGCGAGGTGTTTCGAATGTGCCCGAAGGTCGAATGGGTTCACGCGCGCTCGGCCGGGCTGGACGGGCTGCTCTTTCCGGAACTGGTGGAAAGCCCCGCGTTGCTCACTAACGGGCGCGGCGTGTACAGCGACTCGCTGGGCGAATTCGTGGTGGGCGCGATTCTCTATTTCGCGAAGGACCTGCGCCGCATGATCCGCAACCAGGCGGCCGGGGTGTGGGAACCGTTCGACATCGTAGATGTCCGCGGGCAGACGGTGGGGATCGTGGGATACGGGAACATCGGCCGCGCGGTGGCGGCCCGCGTGCGCGCGCTGGGAATGCGGGTGCTGGCGGTGAAACGCCACCGTCCGCCGGCGCACGAGGCCAACCCGCTGGCCGAGCGGATCTATGGGCCGGAGGGGCGGATCGAAATGATTTCGCGGTCGGATTACGTGGTGGTGACGGCGCCGCTGACTCCGGAAACGCTGGGCCTGATCGGCGAGCCGGAGCTGGCCGCCATGAAACCCGATGCCATGTTGATCAATGTGGGCCGCGGCCCGGTAATCCAGGAAGCCGCGCTGATCGAAGCTCTATCGGAAAAGCGCATCAAGGGCGCGGCGCTGGATGTTTTCGACACGGAGCCGCTGCCCCAGGGCCATCCGTTCTACAAGCTGGAAAACGTGCTGCTCTCCCCGCACTGCGCGGACCACACCCCCGACTGGATGGACCAGGCGATGCGGCTCTTTCTGGCGCAATTCGAGCGGTTCCGCAAAGGTGAACCACTCAGGAACGTGGTGGACAAAAAGATGGGGTATTGACATACGAATAACATCGTAGTAAGGTTGTCGTATATGGCCGGCAACCCGCCCAGACCCACCGACGCCGAGCTCGAACTGCTGACCGTGCTGTGGAGCCGCGGGCCTTCGACGGTGCGGGAGGTCCACGAAACCATCGCCCGGCGCAGGCCCACGCAGTACACCACGGTGCTCAAGCAGATGCAGATCATGGCCGCGAAAGGGCTGGTCCGCCGCGATGAGAAGCAGCGGGCGCACGTCTATGAAGCCGCGCGAATGCGCGAATGGACCGAACGCCAGCTCGCGGGCGATTTTCTGCGGCGCGCGTTCGACGGCTCCGCTTCCCGCCTCATGGTAGGCGCGCTTTCCGCCCGCAGGGCCTCGAAAAAGGAACTGGCCGAGCTGCGCCGGCTGCTCGATGAATACGAAAGGGGAACGCAATGACGCTGGTTGAAACCTGGGTGCAAACTCCGCTGGCGCAAGCCATTGGCTTAGACCTACACGGTGAACTTCTCGGTGGAGTAGGGTCTACGCCAGGTTGAGCACCTGCTTGACGGTGCCGCTCGAGTCCTGAATCTTCCCCTGGAGCATCATGAGCGCGTAAATGAGCTGCTCGGGGCGCGGCGGGCATCCGGGCACGAATACGTCAATGGGGATCACCTGGTTCACCGGAACCAGCGCGTAGTTGTTGAACACCCCGGTGGAGGTGGCGCACGCGCCCATGGAGATGGCCCACTTGGGTTCCGGCATCTGCTGGTAGAGGTGGCGGATGACGGGCGCCATTTTCTGGGAGACTCTTCCGGCGATGATTATGAGGTCCGATTGGCGCGGCGAACCGCGGAAGACCTCGGCGCCGAAGCGCGCGATATCGAACCGCGAAGCGGACATGGACATCATCTCGATGGCGCAACAGGCCAGTCCGAAGGTCATGGGCCAGATGGAGTTCTTGCGCGCCCAATTCACCGCGCGGTCGAGCGAAGTCAGCACGATCCCTTGAGAAAGGGCGGCGGCGGCATTGGCGACCGAGTAATCGTCAATCCGCGCAAACAAGGCCGCGGGACCGCTGGCGAGGGGCTTCTCCATACCTCTATTTTCGCACGGAAAAGAGCGCAGGCGAGCCGGGACCTTGGCTGGCGCGCGCAAGGTGTAGCTACGAAACTCAGGTACCTCTTGAACCTGGCACGAGACCGTGGGAGAATATTGCCAAAGGATTTCCAGGTCGGAAATTCTCGCTATATGCAGCTGAAGGAAAAGCCGAAGCCGCCTTTCGATCCCAAGATCTTCCTGACCAGGGTGGGCGCGGGCCGGAAAATCATGGACTATCGGAACGGCGGGGTGGTGTTCTCGCAGGGTGACCATGCGGACGCCATTTTTTATGTCCAGAAAGGCAGGCTCAAGCTCACCGTCCTCTCCGACCAGGGCAAAGAGGCGATCATCGCCATTTTGGAGGCGGGCGACTTCTTCGGCGAGGGTTGCCTGGCCGGGCAGATCAAGCGCGTGGCCACGGCCACGGCAATGACCGACTGCGTGGCCGTGCGGCTGGAAAAAGCCGAGATGATCAGGGTGCTCCACGATGAGCCGGTCTTCTCGGAATTGTTCCTGCGGTATCTGCTTTCCCGCAACATTCGCATTGAGGAGGATCTGGTAGACCAGCTTTTCAATTCCAGTGAAAAGCGGCTGGCGCGCGTACTTCTCCTGCTGGCGAACTTCGGGAAGGAAGGCAGACCGGAGCCGGTGATTCCCAAGATCAGCCAGCAAATGTTGGCCGAGATCGTTGGTACGACGCGGGCAAGAGTCAACTTCTTCATGAACCGGTTCCGTAAACTGGGCTTCATCGACTATAACGGCGGACTGCACGTTCACAGTTCGTTGTTGAATATCGTCCTGCACGACTGACACGGGAACACGCGCGGGAAGCTCAACCGGCAACCAGAGCGGCAGATTCGGGTTTCAAATTGGTTGAGTGCCAAAGTGTGCAGTTTTTGATAGACAGCCGGACGATGGAAGGTTAAGCTGCCTCTTGGGGTGTAACAGTCCCCGGCGAGAAGTAATGAGCTAATATGACCTCACAGACCAACGTTCGCCACAGCCTTCGCCCGCTGAACGTGTTCAGCTTCTGCGGCCAGCCCATCGCCGCGCCGCGCGACGAGTACTACCCGGCAACCAGGGAGCTGCCGCCATGTCCGGAGTGCAAGCGCGCCCGCGATCAGGTCGCGCTGGTGCTTTCCGGATCGGCATGGAAGGCCAAGGCCAGGATTACGAAGTAGCGCTGTAGGAAGCTGGCGCGCGGATTGAGACACGTTGGGCAATCCCCGGTTATTCTCTTGTAGAATCAAAGTTACCCTTCTTCTTCATGCCCGAGACATTCGAGCAACTCCTCGATCGTGCCGCTTCGGCTTTCGGAATCGATCCCGGTTTTTGGGACATCTGGGGCCATTACCACACCACCACCGTGGAAGCCAAGCAGGCCATTCTGCGCGGTCTTGGATTTGCCGCGGACAATCTGGAAGAGCTGGAGCGTTCGCTGGCGGCGCTCAAGCGCCGGGAGTGGGAGAGGCTGTTGCCGCCGGCGGTGGTGGCCCGGGAATCGCGCGAGACGGAGCTGGTTCTCAACGTGCCCGCGGAATCGCTGGGACACCGCGCACAGTTTGTGATCCGTCTCGAGGACGGTTCTACGGCCGGGTTTGAGCGCAACCTCTGGGAACTTCCGCAAACGGACCACATCGAAATGGATGGCCGCACGTGGGTGCGGAAACAGGCGCGGCTGCCCATCAGCCTGCCGCTGGGCTATCACGACATATCCGTGAAGCTGGGCGCAACCAGCGCGGGGACGCGCTACATCGTGACGCCGGACAGGGCATGGACGGACCCCCACCTGGGCCGCGGCGGGCGGGCGGCGGGCGTGGCCGTGAGCCTCTACGGAGTGCGCTCGGTCCGCAATTGGGGATGCGGCGATTTTGGCGACCTGCTGGAAGTGGTGGACTGGGTGGCGGCGGATCTCGGCGCCAGCTTCGTGGCGCTCAACCCGTTGCACGCCATACACAATCGGCGCCCCTTCAATACCAGCCCGTACCTTCCGAATTCGAGCTTCTACCGGAACTTTCTGTACCTCGATATCGAAAGCATGGAGGACTACGCGCGCAACCGCCGGGCGCTCGGATTGCGCCAGTCTGGGGAGGTTTCGACGGAGATCGAGGCGCTGCGCGGCGCGCCGTTCGTGGAGTACGAGCGGATAAGCGCGCTGAAGCTGCGGTTCCTGAAGCTGCTGTTCGCCGGGTTCCTGAGAGAGTGGCGGCAAGGCTCGCCGCGGGCGCGGGAGTTCCAGGCGTTTGTGGAACGCGAAGGCGATCTGCTGGAGCGATTCGCCACCTACTGCGCGCTCGACGAGCACTTGCACCAGCGCGATCCGGAGGTGTGGCTCTGGACCGAATGGTCCGGCCCGTATCAAGACCCTGGCTCGGAGGAAACGCGCGCGTTCCGAAAAAAACACTGGCGGCGCGTGCTGTTTTACCAATACCTCCAGTGGCAAATCGACATCCAACTGCGCCGCGCGCAGCAGAGGGCGCGCGCGCGCCATCTCTCGATCGGCCTGTATCACGACCTGGCGCTGGCCACGGACCGCTTCGGCTCCGACCTGTGGGCATACCGCGACTTTTACGTGCCGGGATGCCGCGTGGGATCGCCGCCCGACGATTTCGCTCCGAACGGCCAGGACTGGGCGTTTCCGCCGCCCAACGCGCATCGGCACCGCGAAGACGGATACCGGCTGTTTGCCGAATCCATCCGTAAGAACTGCCGCCACGGCGGGGCGTTGCGCATCGACCACGTCATGCGGCTCTTCCGGCTGTACTGGATTCCCGACGGGTTCGACGCCTCGCACGGAGCATACGTTCGGAATCTCTCCGAGGATTTCGTGCGCATTTTGGCGCTGGAGAGCGTCCGCAACCAGGTGGTGGTGGTGGGAGAAGACCTGGGAACGGTGGAGCCGGCCGTGCGCGAGGCGCTGGCGCGCTTCGGCATCCTCAGCTACCGGGTGTTCTACTTCGAAAAGAGCGAGCGTGGCGAGTTCCGCCGGTACGAAGAATACCCGCGGCAGGCGCTGGTTTCCTCAACCACCCACGACCTGGCGACGCTGGCCGGCTTTTGGGTGGGGGCCGACATAGAGGCCCGCCGCCGTGCCGGCATGATTGACGAGCGGGGCTACCGGTCGCAAACCGAGAGCCGCGCGCGCGATAAGCAGAAGATGCTGGATGTATTGTCTGAGACGGGATTGTTGCCGCCCGGGCTGCCCCGCTCCGCCGCCGATTACCCCGAGCTGAGCGGAGAGCTGCACAATGCCATCGTGGGATTCCTGGCGCTCACGCCGTCGCAGCTTCTGGCCATCAACCAGGAAGACCTCACCAAGGAACTGGAGCAGCAGAACCTGCCCGGGACCACATGGCAGTATCCCAATTGGGGAAGGAGAATGCGGCTGAGCGTGGAGCAGTTACGATCGGACGCCCAAGCCCGCGGATTCACGGCCATGTTCGCCAACTGGATTGAGAGATCGGGGAGACGGAATCAAACGGCGGAGTAAGTGGACGGACTGGAACATGAGTGACACCCGCGCCCCACCTGGCGTGTCAGCGCGCCACCTCCTTGATGACGAGGTGTCGCTGCATCTCCTCCAGATCCGTCCACTTGCCATCCCATGAGACCTCGATGGTTAGCGGCTCTCGCGAGGTAAAGTTGCTGGCGGAAGCAACGACCTGGACGCGTATCGCTTCGCCTGCCCCTACGAAGCCGCGGAAATTGTTCGGGATTACGTAGGTCGTCAGTCTAAACCGGGCCCCTTTCTCATCGAGAAATCCTAACCGTCTTTTCTCACAGGCGGGCTGAGGATGTCCGCTCACAGGCAAATCGCAGCGGCGGCGATGGCTCCATTTTGCGAGAACAGAAAAATAGTGGTCAGTTAAGGCCTGTAGTGGGGGA
>Ga0116110_1000613_pt1 | contig 20488 bp, 16 predicted proteins | sample June2015DPH_8_50_FD_89719 | JGI IMG/M metagenome (GOLD analysis project Ga0116110, IMG submission 89719) | Peatland microbial communities from SPRUCE experiment site at the Marcell Experimental Forest, Minnesota, USA - June2015DPH_8_40 | ecosystem: Environmental > Terrestrial > Soil > Wetlands >...
AGACATTGCTCACGAGGACGGAGGATATCGCCCTCACGTCCGAGTCAACGTCCTGGGTGACGGTTTACAACTGGCCGGTTTTCAGATGACCCTCACTGGCCGGTTTTGGGTGACCCCCGAGGATCCGAAGCCGGCGCTGATAGTCCGATTTGGGTGGACCCGCGTACGGCGCCTCGTCCCCGCCATCGCGCACGGCCAACGGCGGCAGATCGCCAATCGCGTCGCGCACGTTGACGAAGTGCGCAAGAAGTTGTTGGAAAAACCCGCCCGTCTGCCCCCTCTCATTTCCATTCGGAAGGAACTTGAGCCACGTCAATTCCCGACCGCCAGTGAAATTTGCCCGCACCGGCGCCGAATGCGTTGGAAACGGGAAAGTGATTGGCTGATCTTTTACGCTTTCGGACCACTTCGCGCTTCCGGGCCGATGTCGCGCCGCCCCGACCTCAGCGCATCTTGAGCGGGCCGACGGGAGGTGAGATCTCAGTATCCGATGAGCAGAATGCCCTTTAGGGGGAGCTGAACTCGTCCGCTAACATAGAGCGTCTCAAGAAAGCCCTCGACTTTCGTAAAGTCGTCGGACTTGCGATATATGTTCCTCACAGCTATCGCAAGGTGAAGGACGTCATGCATCATGCACGCCTGGAAAATGTCCTTGAGGAACTGATTGTTATCGACCGCTCGGCCTGCCTCGACTTCAAGGACCCAGCCGCTACTAGGTGCGTGGGCGTCAGCGTTGAAGCATTTCAATACTTTGCCCCTTCGCCCGAAGGGGACAGGTACGATTATCTTGTCCTCGGCGGACTTCCCCTTCTCGACCCGAAACCCGAGCTCTTCCAAGCCCGGTCGCAGGCGTGCCATAACCGCGTCGCTATGCTGTTCCGCCGTTGTCCTCGAGTCGATTGCGCCAGCCAGAGCCTCGAACAGCGCGACAATGCGAAGGGCGAAGTCCGGCGGGGGCGACGACCTTGGGAAATACACCCAGTTGATCCGCGTAGAGTCATTCATCCGACACGGAGGGCGCTAGCCCCTCCCCTCGGCCAACTCCGGCCCAATACGCTGCCTCCCATGGGGTCTCGACTCCTAATCCTGGTACTTATATCTCACCCGAACTCCACATGCCATCAAAACCTTCTCCAAATCGGCGCCCGTCAACATACCTGGGTCTGTGAAATTAAGCCGCTCCTTGTTTTCTCCCGAGATGGTTACCGTCACTTTTTCGTATGTGGCTCGAATGATACCACGGGCGTCATTGCACCTCCTTTAGTCCAAATAGCGCATACATCTCCCCGATGAACTTGCCGCCGTCCAGCGAGACCATTCCGGGCGCGTTCTCCATGAGGATCGTTCCAACGAAGAACAGCCGCCAACGCTCCTGGGGAACGCCGTAGTGGGCAGCACATAGCACCATGCACTCCATCCGGTATCCGGCCTGGCCGAACAAGCTGTATATGGCGTCTACGAATCGCCCGCCCTCCAGTGATAGCATGCCTGAAACGTTCTCCATGAGGACGGCCTTTGGCCGGAGGCCTTCAAGCACCAACCGCCCGTAGTGCCTGAACAACTGGTTGCGGCTATCTTCCAAACTGCGCTTGGGAGCGTTTATGGAGAACCCCTGGCAGGGCGGGCCGCCGATCAAGACGTCGATCTCACCCTTGCCAAGGCCAGTTTTCTGGAAAACATCCTTGGCCGTCAGATCCTCAATGGAACCAGTGAAGAACGCGGTTCCGGGATGGTTCTGGACGTAGGTTTCACGGCATTCCTCATTGACGTCGTTCGCGAATGCAATTTGGTAACCCGCACGGGCGAATCCGACGGAAAGACCGCCGGCCCCACAAAACAGGTCCGCGGCGATCAAACGATGTCTCATCTGAAATGACATTATAGTCCCTTCCAATGAAGCGAATAAAACAGAATCGCCAAGCTCTGTTTCCGGCGGACCGAGCCCCCGAGCAATCGTTTGGAGGTTGGCTGGTGCAGGTAGAAGTCGCAGGTCCATTCATGGGTATAACGGCTGATCCGGATTGGAGCTTTAGGCCTGCGGCAGCGACGGCTGGCTGAATCCTTTCACCAGCGGCCCACGGACGGCCTTGAGCACGAGGAATGGCACTTGCACCTGCATTTCTATCCGCCGCTGTTGCGCTCGGCCACCGTGCGCAAATTTCTGGTCGGTTATGAAATGCTGGCCACGCCGCAGCGCGATATTACGCCCGAGGCGGCTGCGGAGCGGCTGCGGAGGGTGTGAAGGGCGAAAGATCTACCATATGGCGCGGGAATAGTGCCGGCGGATTCTCGCGTCTTTGGTGAGGAGCGGCGCCCCCGCAGCCTTGGCATTTGCCACGATCAGACGATCGAACGGATCCCGGCCCCAGTTCTCCTTCACCGCGTATTCCACCACCGTCCGGAACGGCAGATCGCAAACGCGAAGACCGATATCCGTCGCCAGCGTCTCCACCACTGTCGAAGCGGAATGGTGCATTCGGCCAATCTCGTGCAGTAGTTCTATCTCCAGGACCGCGGCGGGCGAAGCCAAAATCTCGTTCCCATCGATGGCTTGGCGGGCGGCAATTCCGAGTCTACCGGTCTCGCCATAAAAGAGCCAGACGAGGACGTGGGTGTCCGCGTAGATCGTCATTTCAATTCAGTCCACTCTTTGGACCAATCCATGCTGACGATGTCTTCTGGATCGCCGGCAAATCCCTTCCTCTTCTTCAGCCTGTCGAGTTTGGAGACAGGCTTATCGGGCACGATTTTCAAGACCTTGCCCTTGCGGACGACCTCAACCGGGACGCCGGTTTTGATCGCCTCGTCCAGAATCCGGTAGACGTTCTCACGCAGCTTCGTTGCCGTCACGCGCATCTTGTTCTCCAGGTCTCATCATATCACACGTACGTCTATATATACTCGCACGTACGATAGGCGCTCACCAGCTTACGCGCACCAGCGAGACCGCGTGGCGCGGCAGCGGGAACCGCATCTCCACCTTCCCGTCCTTCGCCTCCAGCCACTGCGGCGATTCCAGCAGTTGCAACTCACCCGCCGCTTCCAGCCGCGCATATTGTTCGGGCGAGGGCTGCTGCGGCGACCCCATCTGCTTCCAGGCCGTGTAAGCGTTGCTGTGCTCGTCGTCGATCCGGTAATGCTCCACGAGCACCCGGGCAGCCGTCTTCGGAATGCCCGCCAGCGCCAGGTGAACCGGCGCCGGATCGGCCGGCAAATCGTCGTCGTGATAATTCCAGACCAGCGCCGCCATTTCGCGGTCGGCGCGCGTGGCCAGGCCGTCGATGTCCGCGGCGTCATGCACGCCCGATTCGAGAATCGCGTCCAACCCGAGGGCGCCGCTGCTTTCCACCTTGACGCGGTCGCCGTGCATCAGCCCGGCCATGCGAAAAAGGTTCAAGATCGGCTTGTCGATTCCGTTGGTGGCGAGCGTGCGAAAGCCCTCGAAGTAGGGCTGATCCTCGAACTCGAAGGCCCACGTGAGCATCCCCGCAACGTTGGACTTGTACCGGTCCGCCAGCTTGAAGATGTTGCTCAGCGACGCCGCCGTGTAGCTCGGGTACATGGTGCCGTTGCGGTACGCATTCTGCGGATACAGCCGCGCCGAGCAAGCCGCGCAGCCCTCGGGATCGCACTCGCTGAGCACGATGGGAAGCGCGCGGAATTCCGGAAACGCGTTAACCAATTCGAGTCCCCGCTGAACGTCCACGAGGTTCTTGTCGAGTCCCATCCGGGCGTGGCCCTCGAACATGAGCGTCCACCCCTTAGCGTGAAAGCTGATGAAATCGAGCGCCGCACCTCGTTTGCCCGTGACGGCATTCGCGCCGCGTGCGCAGTGTTCCAGGAACTGCTTGAGAAACGTGGCGCCCCTGGCGCCGCCGGGACCGGTAGTGCCCGGGCCGCCCACGCGCGCGGCCGGCAGGGCGCGCTTAATGGCGTCGGCGGTGTAATCGTACAGCTTGTCGTACTCCTCCGGCGTGCCGCGCCAGTACCCGCCGTCGGGCTCGTTCCAAAGCTCCCACGACCATTGCTCGACCTCCGCCTTCCCGTATCGCTCCACCGAATGCACCACCCACCGCCGCACCAACTCCGCCCACTTCGCGTAGTCCTTGGGAGGATAGGACCAGCCCTTGCCGTCGTCGGGCTTGGGGTAGTGCCGCGTGTACGGCTCGGGATTCGTGGAAAGCGCCTCGGGCATGAATCCGATCTCGACGAACGGCCGGGCATTCGCGTTGATGTAGGTGTCGAAGATGCGGTCCAGGATGGTCCAGTCGTAGACCGGCTTGCCGCCGGCATCCTCGGTGTAGGCGTTGGTCGAGCCCCACTTCAAAGCCGGCGTGCCATCGCCGGTCACCAGAAGATGGTGCGCGCGGATCTGCACGGGCACGGGACTGAGCGCGGCCAATTCGCCAATCAGCTTCTTGCCGTTCGCAGAGTAAGTGTAGTTGGGCTCGTCGTAGCCGAAGTAGGAGAAGATCGGGCGGAACGGGCCCTGCCTCACTTCGCCATCCACGCGAATCTCGACGGGCTGCTGCGCGCGTGCCAGCTTCAGCTCCACCGGCTGTTGCGACAGAAACAGCGCCCCTTCCAAACCCACTCCCCTCATCGTGAGGGGTGCTGTGAACCGGTCGCCTTTCGACAACTTGCCCACCATCAAGTACTCCGTGCGCCAATGCACGAGTTGCCCAAACCAGCTCCGGTTGTAAACGATGCGCCCGCCGATCACGGTCGAGTCCCCAATCCTGCCCGATACCGATGCAGCGGGATTGATGGTGAAAACCGCGTCCATGGTGGTCAACTTGGCCTCCCAGGTTCCCACCATGTCCCGCGGCGGCCGGAACGCCGGCGTCATCAGCGGTGGCATGCCGAACATTTCATTGGCGCAAAGCAGTATGAAAATCACCAACGCCAATCCCACCACCGCCAGAACTTTCCTTGGCGCCTCCCAGCCAACCCCGGTGGATCTGAGCCTCCACCAACACGCCACGTGCAGCAGACCAGTCGCCGCCGGTACAGCAACAGCACCGTCCTGATACCCCGTATGCCGATCAGGTGCATAAGAACGATGGCAGCCAGCGCGACCGCGCCTCCCAGCCCCTCCCATTTCCAGGCGAGAAGCAACCCCACCACCACGGCGCTCATGGCCAGGACCGAGAGACTTTCCCGCCAGGGCAGCCGGAAGATATTCGGGAACCCTTCTCCGACGAAGAATGCCAGGAAGAACAGGGCCATCAACGTGCCCACGATCCGCGCCGTCCAGCGGCCAATCACCGCTGCCCGCCACGTGACGCTCTGTGCCGTACTCATCTCTTGCTTCCTTCTCACTCCCAGCATCGTCCCATCAATCCCATTGAGATCCCCAGCCATAGGTGAATGGAAGTGGTAGGGACGGGCAGACTCGAACTGCCGACCTGTCGCTTAGGAGGCGACCGCTCTATCCAGACTGAGCTACGTCCCCACTGTCTTTCTATTGTACCGTTCGAGCCCCTTCCGCCCGATGTCCGTCCGGTAGTGCATCCCCTCAAAGTCCACCTGCCGGACCGCCTCATACGCCCCGTGAATCGCGCCAGCCAGATCCTGCCCCGCTGCCGTCACGCCGAGTACGCGCCCGCCCGCGGTCTCGAGGCCGGCTGCGCCCATGCGTGTTCCCGCGTGAAACACGGTTGCGCCGCATACCTCTGCTGCTTCCACGCCGCGAATGGCTTTTCCAGTCTCATACGCGCCCGGATACCCGCCCGACGCCAGCACCACGCACACGCTCGGCCCGCTGCGCCACTCCAGTCTCACGCCCGCCAACTCGCCGCTGGCCGCCGCCATCAGCGCTGGAACAAAATCGGACGCCATCCGGTGCATCAGTGGCTGCGTCTCCGGATCGCCCAGCCGCACGTTGAATTCCAGCACCTTGGGTCCCGCCGCCGTCATCATCAATCCCGCGTACAGGAAACCCGTGAAGCGCATCGCTTCCACCGTCGGATAGATCACGCCATCCAGAATCTCTCTCGTCTGTGCCTGGGTGAGAATCGCGCCATCGCAATAGGCTCCCATCCCGCCGGTGTTCGGACCCGTGTCGCCGTCGAAGACAGCCTTGTGATCCTGCGTGGGCGCCAGCGGCACAACTTCCCGCCCATCGCATAGCGCGATGAAGCTCACCTCTTCGCCGCGCAGAAACTCTTCGATTACCAGCCGGCCCTTGAGCGTGCCCAGAGCCGCTTCGGCTTCCTTGCGGTCGTGCGCGACGATCACGCCCTTGCCCGCCGCCAGGCCGTCGGCTTTCAGCACCACCGGAAAGCCGAAACGGTCGAGCGCCTGGCGCGCATCGGTCTCGTTTTCGACGGTCACGAACTCGGCCGTAGGAATGGCGCTCTGTACAAAAAAGTTCTTTGCAAAAACTTTGCTGCCTTCAAGCTGCGCTGCATTGCGGTCCGGCCCGACGATCTTCCGCCCGTGCGCCCGGAACGCATCCACCACCCCCGCCACCAGTGGCGCTTCCGGCCCCACAACCGTCAGGTCCGCGCCGATGGCTTCCGCAATCTCTAGATAGGAGGTGCCTGCCGCAACCGGGACACACGTCCCGATTTTCGCCATTCCCGGATTCCCCGGCGCCGCAAACACCGATACCCCCGACTGCGCCAGTTTCCACGCCAGCGCGTGCTCGCGCCCGCCGCTTCCAAGGATCAGGATTCTCATTTCGCTACAATCATATCAATGCACGAGAGGTACGACGTCGTGGTCATCGGCGCCGGTCACGCCGGGTGCGAAGCCGCCCGCGCTTGCGCGCGCATGGGTCTCCGGACGGCCATGGTCACCATGAACCTCGACCTGGTCGCGCAGATGTCGTGCAATCCCGCCATCGGAGGAATTGCCAAGGGGCACCTGGTGCGCGAAATCGACGCCCTCGGCGGCGTCATGGGTGAGATCGCTGATGCCGTCGGCATCCAGTTCCGCCTTCTCAACACCAGCCGCGGGCCCGCCGTCTGGTCCCCACGCGCGCAGATGGATAAGAAGATGTACCGCGTCCGCATGCGTGAAGTCCTCGAGACGGAGCCCAACCTTCGGATCAAGCAGGCCGAAGTGGCGGCGCTTACCATTCAAAACCGCCGCGTAACGGGCGTTCAGTTGCGTGACGGCCGCACCGTCGAGGCCGGCGCCGTGATTGTCACCACCGGGACTTTTCTGAACGGCCTGGCTCATGTCGGCGAGATGCAGTACACCTGTGGCCGAAATGGAGAAGCGCCCTCGCAGTTGCTGGGCGATCAACTTCGCACCCTCGGTCTCAACTGGATTCGTCTCAAGACTGGAACGCCACCGCGTCTCGATGGCCGCACCATCGACTGGAGTCAGTTTGAGCCGCAGCCTGGCGACGCCCAGCCGACGCCATTCTCGTTCCTCACCGGGAAGATCGATCGCCCGCAGATCCACTGCCACATCGGCTATACCACCGAGGAAACGCGGCGGATACTGCGAGAGGCCATCCCGCGTTCCCCGCTTTACAGTGGCCAGATCGCAGGCATCGGCCCGCGCTATTGCCCCTCTATCGAGGACAAGATCGTCAAGTTCCCGGACAAGCCGCGTCACCAGATTTTTCTCGAGCCCGAAGGTCTCGACACCAACGAGGTGTATGTCAATGGCATGTCCACGAGCATGCCTATCGATGTGCAGAACGCCGTGGTGGCGTCCATCCCGGGTCTCGAGCGCGCTGAGATGATCCGTCCCGGTTACGCCATAGAATACGATGCCATCGACCCGCGGGAACTCGATCACACGCTGGAGGTCAAATCCATCGCCGGACTCTATCTCGCCGGCCAGATCAACGGTACGTCCGGCTATGAAGAGGCCAGTTGCCAGGGTTTGGTCGCCGGCATGAATGCCGCGTGCCGTCTGGGCGGAAAGGACGCCGTCGTCATCGGCCGCACCGAAGGCTATATCGGGATTCTCATCGATGATCTCATCACCAAGGGCGCCGACGAGCCTTATCGCATGTTCACGTCGCGCGCCGAGTTCCGTCTGCACCTGCGCATCGACAATGCGGATGCCAGGCTGACACCGCTCGGCCGCCGTGCCGGCCTGGTCACCGATGGGCGTTGGGAGGTCTTCACGCGCAAGCAGCGGCAGAAAGAGCGCCTCGCCAAGGTCTTGGGAGAGCACCGTCACGGCCAGTGGTTGAAACGCCCCGAAGCTTCCATCGCGGAGATCTCCGGCTGGGTCCGTGAAATGCTCGGTGAGGAACCCGCCCTCGGTCTCCTGAACACCGTGGAGACGGAAGCGAAGTACAGCGGTTACATTTCGCAGCAAGAGCGGCAGATGGAGCGCCTGAAGCACGCCGAGCGGCGGCGCATTCCGCCGGAATTCGGCTTTGCCGGCATTCCCGGCCTTTCGCGCGAGATCCGCGATAAGCTGGAGCGGGTACGGCCGGCGACACTGGGCCAAGCCGCGCGCATCCCTGGCGTCACCCCGGCGGCCATCGCTGTTCTGGACGTTTACCTGAGCGTCGGCCATGTTTGCTGATCTGCTGAGGCAGCGCCTCGCCGGGATCGTCGATTTATCGCCCGGCCAGGTGGAAGCGCTTGAGGCGCATTACCAACTGCTGCTCTGGTGGAATCGTATCCTGAACCTGACATCCATCAAGAGGATGGAAGAGGCAGTGGAGCGGCACTACTGCGAATCACTCTTTCTGGGAACTCATTTGCCTCAAGGCAGTCTGCGAATTGCCGACATCGGCTCCGGGGCCGGATTCCCCGGCTTGCCCACCGCGGTGCTCCGCCCGGATTGCTCCGTGACTCTGATCGAATCCCACCAGCGCAAGGCCGTCTTTCTGCGCGAAGCCGGCCGCAACCTACCGAATATTCGCGTGCTTGCCACGCGGGCCGAAGACATAAAGGAACAATTCGATTTGGCGATTTCCCGAGCCGTCAGCTACGAGGATTTGGCTTCGTTCCTAAAGAACCTCGCGCCAAATGTCGATCTATTGACTGGAGGCAAGGCGCCTCCCGACGGAATTGGGTTCGTTTGGCAAACCCCGATCCCGATGCCCTGGAGCAGACAGCGCTTCCTGCAGATCGGCCAGCACGAGCGGGTTAGCCAGTAGGAAGGAGCAAGATTGGGTTTGTTTCACGTGAAACCAGGTGGAGTGTCAAAGGCTGTTTCACGTGAAACGCGAGTTCATGTTAGTATGGCCGCTTGAGCAGAGTTTTCGCCATCGCCAACCAGAAGGGCGGGGTCGGCAAAACCACGACCGCCATTAATCTGGCGGCTTCGTTGGCCGCTAATGACCTTCGAGTACTCGTCATAGACTCGGACCCCCAAGGCAATGCCACCACCGGCTTGGGTGTTGCCAAGGATCCGGATCGGCCGAGCCTGTATCAGGTTCTCCTTGAAGACGTGCCCGCAAGGGATGCGATCCAGTCAACCGATCTCGAAGGGTTGCACCTGATTTCTGCCGACAAGAACCTGGTCGGCGCTGACCTCGAATTGGTCGGAATCCCCAACCGCGAATTCCGCCTGCGTGAGCGCATCGCGGACATCCGGGAGGACTACCGCTTCGTCCTGATCGACTGCCCTCCAGCCTTGGATCTGCTCACGCTCAACGCCCTCATCGCGGCCGACTCTGTCCTGGTGCCCATTCAGTGCGAGTTCTTCGCCCTGGAAGGAGTCTCGGAGCTCATGGACACAATCGACCGCATACGCGATTCTTTCCAACATCCACTCCAGGTGGAGGGCATTCTCCTCACCATGTACGATGACCGCACCAATCTCACGCGTCAAGTAGCCGCGGACCTGAGGGAGTTCTTCGGCGACCAGGTATTCCGGACCGTCATCCCGCGCAGCATACGGCTGGCTGAAGCTCCTAGCTTTGGCAAGCCGATTCTAGGTTATGACCCGCGGTCGCGGGGCGCGGAGAGCTACATCAAACTGGCGAAAGAGATTCTGGACCATGAACAAAACAGACCACTCGCGCAGGGCACTCGGTAAAGGGCTTAGCGCGCTGCTGCCGACGCGCACGGCGGTGGGGCCGCCTCACCTCCTGGGTCCCACGCCCAACGAAACCTCTCAGACGGTTCCTATTGATTCCATTGATCCGAATCCTCTGCAGCCCCGGCGCGTGTTCAACAGCGAACGGCTCTCGGAACTGGCCCAGTCCATCCGCACCAACGGTATCATTCAGCCCCTGGTGGTTCGCAAAGTGGGAGACCGCTATCAGTTGGTCGCCGGCGAGCGCCGGTGGCGTGCGGCGAAACTCGCCCGGGTCGAGCACGTTCCGGTCGTGATTCGGGACATCCCCGATGACCGCCTGCTGGAAATCACCTTGGTCGAGAACATCCAGCGCGAGGACCTCAATCCTATCGAAGCTGCCAACGCCTTCGCGCGCCTCGGCACCGAGCTGCTGTTGAGTCCGGAGCAGATCGGGCTTCGAACAGGCAAGGACCGGACCACCATCACCAACCTTCTCCGTTTGCTCCAGCTTCCCGCCGACCTCCAGCAACTGGTCGCCGAACGCCGCCTTTCCGCCGGCCACGCACGATGTCTGCTGGGGTTGCCTTCCGTCGATTTGCAGCGCGAAGTCGCCGAGAAGTCCGTGGCGCAAGGCTGGTCTGTGCGGCAGATCGAGCGCACCACCCAGAGGATGATGGAGGGCCGCAAACCCAAGCATGTGGACGAGGTCGGTACCGACCCCAACGTAAAGGCGGCCATTCAGGAGATGGAGCGCGTGCTGGGGACCAAGGTTCGGATCGTCGAGAAGGCCAAACAGAAAGGCCGCATCGAGATCGACTATTATTCGACAGAAGACTTGGACCGCATTTACGCAGCCATTGTGGGCGAAGAGTAAACTACTTCAGAATCTGCAGGATATCGGCTAGCTCTCTGCGTATTTCAGGTAACGGATCTTCAGTGAAGAGTTCCTGTTGTACCCGTGCGGTCGCGCGCGGCTTGGGAGCGCGCGCCGCGGCCTGCAGTGCCTGCCGCGCGCCTTCAATCGTGAACCGTTTCTCGTAGAGCAGGTGCTTGATCCGCAGCAGCAACTCCACGTCTTTGCGCCGGTAAAGCCGATGGCCCGTGCCGGATTTCTTTGGCGATAGCGCCGGGAACTCGGTTTCCCAGTAGCGCAACACGTACGGCTCGACTCCCAGGAGCTCGCTCACCTCGCCGATCTTGAAATACAGCTTATCCGGGATCTCCGGAGAGCCGGACTGCAATGCGACATCCGTCATTGGCCATCCGACATCCTATCTCACTCGGTGGTGATTGTCACGACGTGCTGGCCGCGCGGCAGAAGAATGGTGTTCGGTCCGGCTCGCTGGAGCGGTTCCTCGGCGCCGTCAATCTCGGTTCGGCGCGGCGGGCGGTCCAGGATGGCAATGGCGCGGGCGGTTGTTTGGTAGGAAAACTCGATGGTCGTGGCGTTCACGGCGCGCGCGGCTTTCAAGTCGGCATTCAGGCGGACCAGACGTGCCCCGCGTGGCCGGTCACTGGGTTCGACGCTATGCGGTCCGGCGGGGAGCCAGACGGTGTCCTCGTCGGCGGCGGGCCACAATTGGCCGTCGACCATGGCGGCGCCTTTCCAGGGAAGGCCGACGCCGGATGCCGAATCCACGATGGTCTTCGGACCCATCTTCTCGATGCGCGTAACGGTCGCGGAGGCCGAAGGCAGCAATCTCAAGTCCGGCGGCAGCAAAGAGCTCTCGAAATACAGCGCCACCCGCTGGAAATTGCCGGCAGCGTGGTGCACAAGCTGGGAAAGTTCGATCCCGGTTTGCTGCTTGGTGGGGTAAACATCCTGGTAGCGATCGACGATATTTATGTCGATACCGAGTTTGTCACGATGCGGGGTCAGCGCGCGATAACGCTCGGCGATGCTCTGGTAGCGCTGCGGGCCGAGGTGCCATACCGTAGCTGGGTCCTCGATGAGGAAGGTGAACGTGTGGGTGTCGAGCAACGGCAGCACGCGGCCGGCGTCGGCGCCGATGGCTTCGCGCATGCCCGAGTCCAGGCGGTCGTCGACGTGGGTCAGCACCAGGTCGAGATGCGGCTTCTGCCGTCGCGCCGCTTCCAGTTCGGCGATCCACTCCTCCTGCATCCGTCGCACGAGCTCGCTGCGGAAATCGAGAAACGCCCTCCGCGAGGCCTCGTCTTTGCGCGCGCCGAAGATCTCGATTGGATCGAAGCCGCTCTGCTTTTGAAACAGGGTGCGGACATCGTCGTTCATAGGCGTAAACCGCGAGGTGTTTCCCGTGCCCTCGAGCGACTCGAAGTACAGCTCGGCCAGGTTGACGCCGTCCCAATCGAACCGCGAGATCGACTGCTTCACCCCGGCTGAGACGGCGCGGAAACAGTCGCGGTTGGTCAGGTTCATGAGCTTGCGCCAGTCGAGTTGAGCGTCTTGAAGCACCGCGGTCTTCTCGCGCCACTCGGGATGGTCGTCCCAGAACTTCTCGCTCACGTGCGGCAGCTCGAACCACGCATAAACCAGGATGCCCTCGCGGTGACAGGCTTCGATCAGCTTTGCGAGATACCCGTCGCGCTCGGCGTCCGGCTCGTAGAAGTGCCACGCCGCCACGTGCAAAGCGGCAATTCCGGCTTTGCGCCAGCGCGCCGCGAAGTAATCCAGGTCCACGCGCAAGCGGTACGACGAATCGAAGAAGACCCACAGCCGTGACGAGCGAAACGGCGGGTCCATTCCCAGATCGCAGAGCGCCTCAAGCAGGTACGGAAAGCGCTCGTACCCTTTCTCGCCGGGAGGAACCGCCACCCACAGGACCGCTCCGGCGCCGCGGCGCATTCCCGCAATCATGGGCGCGCCGGTCCAGCGTTCGCTCGCGAATACCTGCGCGCCCGCGGGCAGCTCAAACACCGGCAGTTCGAGGCCATGCTCCCAGACGATGCGAAGCTTGGGGCGGTGGACGTCGGTCAGGCTGTTGACCCGCACGTTCTCCTTGCCGCGGCGGAAGCCGAACATGTCCGCCAGCGAGGATTCGCCTTCCAGAATCAGGATGGCGCCCTTTTCCACGCGGCCATTCCATTCCGCGGACGCGGATGCGCCGGTGCGAGCCACAAAAATGCGCGCGAGGCCAGCGGGCTGCCGCTGGAGGCCGATCGACGAAAGAATTTCCGGCCAGGCGCCGGCATCGTCGGAGAGGACGCTGAAGTACGGAAGATCGGCGGCATGCGCGGGGCCCAGGGGGCACCCCGCCAGGACAAGCGCCAGGCTAACGAGTGAACGCATACCAGAACCCCGCGCGGAGATCGTTGAAATTCGGCCGCCGCGGATTGCCCGTGTCGATCAGGTAGGCGCCTCGCAGCAGGTTAAACGTCACGTACGTCGATTGTGGCAGCCAGGAACTTGCAAACCGGAGTCCCGGCCCTGTTTCGCCGAAATTGGCCCAGTACTGGCCCTGGCTGTCGAAGGTCAGGTTGGCGTTCCAGGAAAGCTGGCTTCGCAGCGTCTTGGGGCCAAAGGCGTATCCGAAACGCGATTGATCGTAAACCAGGAAATCGTTGCCGAAACGGCTGACAAAGACGCCATCCAGCGTGGTGTCGGCGAACCATCCGGACGATTCGCTGCGCAGGGTATGCCCTACGCTGCGCGCCAGGGAGATTCCGCCGCGGTAATCGGGCAGCATGTGGCCGCTGATGTAGCCGATGGCAGAGCCGGCCTCGGCCCAGCCTGTGATTCCGTGCCAGGGCACCGTGGCCGCACCCACCGCGACAATGAACGAGCTTTCCGAAAGGTACTGTGGCGAGGTGATCCCAATGGTGACACGCGTATCGCCCACGAATCGGACGCTCACATACGGCTGGATCGGAAAGCTCGTTCGGATTCCGGTCTTGATCTGCGCATAGGAGAACAAGTCGTGCCAGCGGGTGGAAAAGATCGGGTAAAGCCAGGCCGTAACGCGAAACCGCTCGGTGGCGGAGCGAAGGTTGCGCCACGCGCGCCCGGCTTCGGAGGCGACTTGCGGATCGGGGCTCTTGCGCGCCAGGTCGAACCAGCGGAATGCCAGCAAATCCTGGTGGAGAATGTTGTACGTCCAACCGAGTTTCAGCATGACCTCAAAATCGCCGGGGTCGTCTTCGTGGGCAATTTGCAGGTACTTCAGCGCGTCTTTCATATAGCCGGCCTTGATGCTGCGCTCGGCCATCACCTTGGCGTCGATGGATGCGGGGGGCGCATCGCCGCGTGCCTTGAGCACCTGGGGCATCCGCAGCACGGCGCGCACGCGGTTGGCGAGGTCCTCGTCCTTCCCCGCCAGCACACGATCGAACAGGGGCATGGCGGCGATATGCTCGCCGCGGGCATAAAGCAGGAAACCGAGTTGCGTGGCGGCCAGCAGATCGTCCGGAGCGGTCTCGGTAAGCACGCGGAATTCCTGCTCGGCCTCGGGCTGAAGATCCATGCGCAACAGCAGGTAGGCCAGTTCGCGGCGCAGTTCCACGTTGGAGGGGTCCAATTCCAGGGCGCGCTGGAACTCGCCAACGTAGGGGTAGCGGCGCGGCAGCAACTCCCGAGCCATCTCGGCGGCGCGCGGCTCACCGCCTCGCGAAACTGCCAGCAACGCGGCCGTGGCGTCGTCGGTACGGTCGAGCGCCTGCCAGACGCGGCCCAGGTCCACCAGCACGGAACGCCGGTCGGGCAGCAGGCGCCAGGCTTTTTCGTAGTGCTCCGCGGCGACCGCCAGCTCGTCGCGCTGTTCGGCGAGAGTGGCCAGCTCGAAATGCGCGCTGAAGTTATCGGCGCCCATTTCGATGGCTTTCTTCCAGCGCTCGATGCCCGCCGCCAGCGGCGCGTCGATGTTGCGGAAGGCCTGCTCGGCGGTAGCATCGCCGGTCTTGCGGATGCGGTCGAAGATGCGCCGCGCCTCCTGCTGCTCCTTGGTTTCGTAGCACAGGAAGGCGTACTCCATAGCCACCTGGGTATCGTTGGGGTCCATTCGCATGGCTTCGCCGAACTGGTCGCGGGCCAGCTCGTTCTCGCCGATTTTGAGGTAGGTGTAGGCCAGGTCTTTGCGGATGGAGGCGCGGCGCGGAGCAGCTTCGATCCCCTTGAGGAAACACGCAATGGCGGTATCGTAATCGCGCGCGTGAAGTGCCTCGTAAGCGCGCGCCAGCGGCTCGTAGGCAGGGTCCGGCGCCTGGGCGATCGCCAACCCGCATACCGCTAGAAACACTACGCCGCGCATATCGCTGTTAGCAACATAGTGGGGCGAGGCGGGTGATTCTCACAGGATTATCTGATGCCGTGCCGCTGTCCGTGTTCAAATAGAAGATTACGAAAATGGCGTTTCGAGGCGTGGACTGAATTCATGATTCTTTACGCACTGACTATCGTGGTGAGCGCCTTCCTGTTGTTTCAGGTTCAGCCGGTCATCGCCAAGATCATTTTGCCGTGGTTCGGCGGCTCGGCTGCCGTGTGGACCGTGTGCCTGCTGTTTTTTCAGATGGCGTTGCTGATGGGGTACCTTTATGCCCACGCGCTGGTGCGCTATCTCAAGCCGCGAACCCAAATGCTGGTTCACGCTGGCCTGCTGCTCGGGAGCGCGCTGGCGCTTCCGGTCTACCCCAACGCTTCCTGGAAACCAGTGGGCGGGGCGGACCCCACGCTGCGGATTCTGGGATTGCTGGCGGTGACGGTGGGGCTTCCGTATTTTCTGCTCTCCACTACCGGGCCGCTGCTACAGGCGTGGTATGCGCGGCGGTTCCGGGACGCCATGCCGTACCGGTTGTATGCGCTCTCGAATGCCGGCTCCATGTTCGCGCTGGTGAGCTACCCGGTGCTGTTCGAGCCGGTGTTCACCACCCACCAGCAGGCCTGGATGTGGTCGGCGGCGTATGGCGTGTTCGTGGTGCTGTGCGGGGTAACGGCCATCCGCTCCGGGAATGGGGCGGCGGCGGAGACCTCGGCCGAACCGGAAGCCGTCGAAAAGCCTCCCGTCAAGCGGTACCTGATTTGGCTTTTTCTGCCGGCCGTGGCCTCGCTCCTGCTGCTGGCCATCACCAATCATCTTTCGCAGAACGTGGCGGCCATTCCGTTCCTCTGGGTGCTGCCGCTGAGCATCTATCTGCTGACGTTCATCCTGTGCTTTGAAGGCAGCGGCTGGTACCGGCGCAATCCCTATCTCCAGCTTCTGGCGGTGGCGCTGGGGTCAATGGCCTACGCGCTGAGCGTGGATTCCACCGGCAGCGTTCCCATCCGGGTGATGGTGCCGCTGTTTGCCATGGGCCTCTTTACCTGCTGCATGGTGTGCCACGGCGAGCTGGCTCGGCTCAAGCCCGATCCGCGCTACCTCACGCATTTTTACCTGATGATTGCCGCGGGCGGCGCGCTGGGCGGACTTACGGTGGGCCTGATTGCGCCGCACCTGTTCAACGCCATCTACGAGATGCCGCTGGGCCTGGTGGCCTGCGCGGTGCTGGTGCTGTGGGTGCTGCGGCAGGACGCGGAGCTGAAGTGGTTTCAGCGTTGGTTTTCAGCCGGGGAGTGGGGCGTCCCCGGCTCCCCCCGGCGCGGGCCCAAATGGTTTCAGCGCTGGCGGCAGCCCGCGCCCATTGTGGCGGCGGTGCTGACGGTGGCGCTGGCGGTATTCATAGGCTTGCAGATCCGGGATTCGGTGCGCGCCTCGCGCGTACTGGTCCGCAATTTCTATGGCGCGCTGAAGGTGCGCGATAACGGTCCGGCCACGCAACTGGACGCCACCCGGACCCTGACCAACGGCACCATCAACCACGGCGAACAGTTTCTGAATCCGGCGCGCCGGGATTCGCCCACCACCTATTACGGTCCCGAGACCGGAGTGGGGCTGGCCATCCGGGAAAAAGGCAAGAGCGGGGCCATCCGTGTGGGCGTGATCGGGCTGGGCACGGGGACCCTGGCGGCCTACGGGCGGCTGGGAGATTATTACCGCTTTTACGAGATCAACCCGCTGGTGCTGCGGCTGGCGCACACGGAATTCAGTTTTCTGGGCGATTCGAAAGCCAAAGTGGATGTCGCCATGGGCGATGCGCGGCTGTCCCTGGAGCGCGAGTCCCCCGAGAATTTCGATGTTCTGGCGGTGGACGCGTTCTCGAGCGACTCCATCCCCGTGCACCTGCTTACGTTCGAGGCCATCAAGCTGTATTTCCGGCACTTGCGGCCGGACGGTGTGCTGGCGGTGCATATTTCCAACCGCTATCTGGATTTGGCGCCGGTGCTCGCGGGAGAGACCCGCGCCACCGGGAAAATAGCGCGCGTGGTGGACACCGACGACGACGATACGCAGGATGTTTTCGGCGCCACCTGGGTGCTCCTGACTTCCCCGGCCAGCGGTTTCCACGGCGAGGAACTGAGGAACTCGACAGAAATCGGGTCGCCGCGGACTGTGCGATTGTGGACAGACGACTACAGCAATCTTTTCCGAATCTTGAAATAGAGCGGTATACTGAGAGGTAGCCGCGTCCGTATCCCAATATAAACAGAGAGTTAATTCTGTTAATCGGATTGATGATGGTGTATCATCAATCTGGTTGAGGAAAAATCATGGACGCCGCACACACGTATTTTAAGAAGACCGTTCTATTTCTCGCGACCGCGCTGCTCCTGGTGGTGCCCGGACGCGCGACTGCACCATCGTTCATTCTGAACGGCGGCACGAACACCCTCACGGTGACTGCGGGGATCGGCACGGGCACGGCCGTCACCGTCGCCGGTACGCAGGATTCGACCGCTAATCCGATCACGTACACGGTAGTGGCGACGGTCTATGCCGCCGGCGACGAACCGTGGCTGCAGGTCTCGAATCTGAATGGGTTCACTACGGGCGTCACCCCGCCGTCAACGCTGTTATTTGTGGATATTGGCAGCGTGACGGGCCAGCACCCCGCCACGGTAACGCTGACCGCGACCACCCCCGGGGGCGTCACCGCCGCCGTTATCACGGTCGACGTCCCGAGCGGCAACACGGGCTCCGGCACGATTACTGCGAATCCGAATCCCGTGCCTCTGAGCGCGCCGGCGGGGTCCAGCGCGCAATACTATGTCACCCTAAGCACCGCCAGCACCACCCCGGTTTCGTTCACGATCGCGTCCTCGGCGACCTGGCTGACGGCGACGTCAGTCTACTCCTCGGTGGTTTACAACAGCCCCATATATCTGACGGTTACTGCCAGTGCGGTCTCGCTGACGAACAACACGTACACCGGCACGATTACCATCCAGCCTAGCGGCAGTGCGGCGACGCAGATTACCGTTACGTTCACGGTCGGGACGGGCGCGGGAAACGGGAACCTGATCGCCTACCCCGGTAGTGCCTCCTGGAGCTACAACACGGCAACGCCAACAGTGTACCCCTCACCCCTGTTGGTAACGCTCCAGAGTTTGACCGGCGCCACCACTTTCTCGACCACTGTGAACGATTCCAGTTCCTGCGCGAGCATCTCCGGTTGCTGGCTGTACACGAGCCCCCCTACGGGCAGTATCGGTTCGCAGTTCACGATTCAGCCTAACCCGTCGTATATGAGCTTGCTGACTACCGGCAGGACCGGCTATGTGTATGTGACGGATTCGCAAGGTAATACTGCTACAATCACCGTCTCTCTTTCGGTGAACGGCAGCGTATCTACGAGCGGGATTACGTGGTCTCCCAATCCCGCCAGCATAACGGCCGCAGTGAGCGGCTACACCCAGCAGTTGACGATCAGCTTGAACAGCGCCACGGCCGGCACGTTCAGCATTACGGGCATTACCGGTTCAGGGCTGTCGGTTGGTGGGGTGTCGACCAGCACCACAAGCCCCGCCGCCGCCTCCGTGACCGTGTACGGGAACCCCACCGGCCTGGCGGCAAACACTTACTACGGCTATCTGTACGTGACCTTAAGCAGCGGGCCGACCCAGACGATCCCGATCGCTTTCACCGTGGGATCGGGCAGCGTAACCACGACATCCGCGCTGGTGACCCCGACGTCGCTGACGTTCGCTTACCAGACCAACTCGAGCAGTGTCCCGCCATCGCAATACATCGTGGTTTCGGGATCGGGGACGTTTTCGGTCGCGACTCCTCCGACCTACCCCAGCGGCGAGACAACCGGCTGGCTTTCGGTTACGCCCTCCAGCGGAACTGCGCCGTCGACGGTCTCGGTGAACATCGTCAGTCCAAATACCCTTGCCGCGGGCACCTACACCGCCACAGTGGTAGTGACCCCCTATACCGGCGCCGCAGTCGTTAATGTGTCGGTCACTTTGCTGGTGACCGCCAGCCCGGTGTTGGTGGCCAGTCCGGGATCGCTCTACTTCACTTACAATTCCGGCAGCGGGAGCACTTATTCGCCCGTGTACCTGACCGCCAGCGATGGCTCCTCCGACGTCATGGCGGTGACTGTGACCACGACGGCGGCCTGGTTAAGCGTGAGTACGCCGACTACCACGGGTACCGAGACCACGGTCACAGTCAATAACCCGTCGTCTCTGCCGAACGGGGTTTACCTCGGAAGTGTGACGGTGACGGCAACAGGCGCGGCCAATAGCCCGGTGAACGTTCCGGTGGTGCTGCTTGTGACAGGCAGCTCGGTGTTGGGCGGCAGCCTGACGCTGAGCTCTTCGTCGCTGACGTTCAGCGGAGTACAGAACGGCACCGCGCCGAATTCGCAGACGCTGACGGTGAGCGCGTCGACCCTCACATACTATTCGGCGAGTGCGACCAGCACCGGCAACTGGTTGAGCATCTCGCCTGCTTCGGGCACCCTGAACACCAGCTCCAACCCGTACCTTACGGTTTCGGTGAACCAGTCGGGCTTGACGGAGGTTGGTTCCCCCTACTACGGCACGATTACGCTGCAGGCCAGCGGCGCCTCGCCGCAGTACGTTTCGGTGGCCCTGGTGGTAAGCTCGCCGACCGGCGGAACCGGCAATGTCACGGTAACCGCCAACAACCAGGCGGGGACGCCTTCTTTGAGCTTCACTTACACGGTGGGCGGGAGCACGCCGGCAACTCAGACTTTGCAGGTGGTCAGTGCGTCGGGATCGTCGCCGGTCTCGTTCACGATTTCGAGCAGCGCCACCTGGCTTTCGACGGGTGTGCAAAACGGCGCTTCGGTCAACACACCGTATAACAGTCCCGGTTTCACGATCAGCGTGAATCCGAGCGGCCTGGCGGCGTCGTCAACACCCTACAGCGCCAACATCACGATCCAGGCTAATGGCGGGAATGTGGTAACCGTTCAGGTCTCCCTCACGGTGCAGGCCGCGGCGACGGTAACGGCCACACCCACGACGCTGACGTTTACCTATCAGGTGGGCGGCACGACCCCATCGACGCAAACGGTGAGTGTTTCCGGCGGCGGGCAGAGCCTGGGCTTTGCGGCGACGGTCACCAGTGGGGGTAGCTGGCTTTCCGTATCGCCCACGAGCGGGACCACGCCAACCACGGGAACGGCCGCACTGACGGTGACGGCGGCCCCAGGGACCCTGGGCGCCGGCTCGTACACCGGGGCCATCACGGTGAGCGGCACGGGCACCGCTACAGGTTCC
>Ga0116110_1000623_pt1 | contig 20336 bp, 16 predicted proteins | sample June2015DPH_8_50_FD_89719 | JGI IMG/M metagenome (GOLD analysis project Ga0116110, IMG submission 89719) | Peatland microbial communities from SPRUCE experiment site at the Marcell Experimental Forest, Minnesota, USA - June2015DPH_8_40 | ecosystem: Environmental > Terrestrial > Soil > Wetlands >...
CGCGAAAATGTCTTTGGGCTAAGGGTAGGTGTGGAATTTAAAGGGATTGACACACTCAGAACGCCGCCATGGAAGACGGCGCTGCCATGAGACGATGAACGAATCTTCGGAATGCGTTTGGGCGGAGAACGCTGCCATGGAAGGCGGCGCTGCCATGGGGAGACCGGACTGGTAAATTACAGAAATTTAGGCTAAAGAGTTCCTCCAGAGCGGGACGGAGTTGAGCGCACTCGAGATTCTCGATCCAATTCTTTCAGGCGCAGGATTTGCGGAGGTAAGTCATTGCCATCGTTATCGGAAGCACAATTAGCAGCAGTCGAGTATCTGGATGGACCAGCCCTGATTTGCTCAGGCGCAGGGGCCGGCAAGACCTCGACCATCATTGCCAAGTTCGAGCACCTTGTCAACGCGGCCGGCTTCGATCCCGGTCGAATCCTTTGCATCACCTTTACCAACAAGGCTGCAAACGAGCTGAAAGACAGGCTGATAGAATCAGCGACGCTTGGAATCACAGAATTTCCGTGGGTGAGGACGTTTCATTCATCCATGTTGCAGATTTTAAAACGGCACGCGGAGGAAATCGGCTTCAGAAACCCGATAACGATTTATGACGGTACTGACCAGATCGGCTTTATCAAAAACATCATCGAGGACAAGTTCGGCATGGACGGCAAGTACGCCAGGGCGTTAAGGGCCCACATAGGTAGGGCCAAAAACTCTCTGAGGTCCGATGCATATATCCACTCCATAAAGGAATTCAGAAAATTGGACCTCATCTTCGAGCACTACAACAACAGGCTCAAAGAATCGAATGCCGTGGATTTTGACGACATCCTGGTCCATGCACACGATCTGCTGACCAGGAACCCTGGAGTGCGAGCCAAGTACCAGGACCTCTTCCAGTACATCCTTTTAGATGAGCACCAGGACTCCAACTCAATCCAGAACGCCATAATCAAGCTGCTGGTTAAAGATGGAAACATCACTGTCGTGGGTGATTTCTCGCAATCGATCTACGGTTTCAGAGGGGCCGAGCCGAGCTATTTCGTCGAGTTCCCGAATGAGTATGAGGGAACAAAGGTATTCCTGCTGGAGCACAATTACCGCTCCACTTCCCCCATTGTAGAGTTGGGCAACGAAATCATAAGCTTCAACCACGAGGAAATCAAAAAGAAGTGCTTCAGCAACAAACCGGGCGATCTTCCATCTCTCAGGGGTTTTGAAAATGCCTATTTCGAAGCGAGGTGGGTGGCTGAAAAATGCAGAGCTTACCGCTTCGACGGGCTCGAGTTCGAAAGGATGGCGGTCCTCTACAGGACAACTTTTATCAGCCGGATAATGGAAAAAGCTTTCAATGAACTGGGGGTCCCATACAAGCTTGTCGGCGGGATTTCGTTTTTTGAGAGGCGGGAGATCAAGGACCTTACAAGCTATCTTGCCTGCGCCATAAACCCAAAAGATGACATTGCCTTCGAGCGCATTCTAAACGCCCCAAAGCGGGGAATAGGCAAAAAATCAATTCAGAAGATCAGGGAGATCGACCTGCCTGGCGGCTCCCTCATGGAAAAGAGCCCCCTGGCCATTCAGAAAAAACTCAGCCTGAAAAAGGCAGCCGAAGGCATCGGGATGGTTTTGTTCATCCTCGAGCGCATCAGGAACATGCCGCCGAAACAAGCCCTGGAAGAAGTAATCGACATCACCGGGTACGAAAAATATCTGGAGACGTGGGCCGGAGATGCTGATGACAGCAGTCTGATATCGCGCTTTGAAAACGTCAATGAGCTTCTAAGCATCGCTGAAGGAAGGAAAACCATAGAAGAATTCCTGGAAGACTGCTCCCTGCGAACCGAAGACAATGACGATGAAGAAAAGGATCGAGGTGTACGGTTGTCCACCATACATGCGGCAAAGGGGCTCGAGTTTCATACGGTGTTTCTGGCCGCATGCGAGAACAATATCCTCCCGCATTGGCGATCTGTCGATGAAGACGGTGGAAGGAACGGCGGTAATGTCGAGGAAGAGCGAAGGCTGCTTTACGTCGCCTGCACAAGGGCCGAGCGCAACCTCCACATTTCCTATGCCAATACGCGGCAAAACAAATGGAGCGGGATCAGCCCTTTTTTAGAAGAGCTGTCAGACGAGCATTTAAATAGATGTCAGGGCCTTATGTCAGAATGGACATAACAGTAATTCGGTAGTATAGTAAGCGCAAATGTCCCGATCGCGGTGGACCCGGATGATGTTACCCCGAAGGTCATCCGGAACTCCGGCGCACGGGCGGCGATTCACGGACCTGCGGTTCTTCCCGGCGCCACATTATGCCTGCCTTTCGTGTGAATATTCTCCTCCTTGGCCTGCCGGGGTGCGTTATGTAGCACAAGACGAGCATCTTCGATGTGATTTTTCCGTGGCTGCCTGCCGGGGAAGAGATCACGCGCAGAGATATTACCGGATTGGCGCACGGAGGACCGTGCGTCCATTGCGAGGCGTGGAGGCACCCGGACTGCGGCTTTGCCAAGGGTGCTTGAACGGTTGCTTGTCGTGCACCTCAAATCTGGAGGAAAGTATGGAGAAGAAGGTCCTTAACATCAACGGGATTCCCCAAACGATTATCGTAAACCCGGAAGCTTCGCTTGCGGACGTTCTTCGCGCACAACTCGGCCTGACGGGCACCAAGATCGGCTGCGGCATGGCCCAGTGCGGCTGCTGCTCAGTCATCATGGACGGAAAGGTGATCCGTTCCTGCGTCACAAAGATGAAAAAGGTCGAGGAAGGTGCCGACATCACCACTATCGAAGGCATCGGCACGCCGGATAACCTTCATCCGATTCAGGCGGCCCTGGTGGCGTATGGCGCTCCGCAGTGCGGTTACTGTATGCCGGGCTTCGTCGTTTCCGCCAAAGCGCTGCTGGATGGAAACGCGAAGCCATCGCGGGAAGAGGTGCGGGAGTGGTTTAAGAAATATTCCAACGCCTGTCGTTGCAACGGCTATAAACCTATCGTGGACGCGGTCATGGAGGCGGCGCGCGTGCTGCGCGGCGAGATAGGAAAAGAAGCGCTGGAGTTTCGCATCCCGGATAACGGAAGCATCTGGGGGAGCAAGTATCCCCGTCCCAGCGCGATCGCCAAGGCAACCGGTACACTGGACTATGGTGCGGACCTGGGTTTGAAGCTGCCCCCCGATACTTTGCGCCTCGCCCTTGTGCAGGCGAAAGTCTCGCATGCCTCAATACTTTCCATCGATACCACCGAGGCCGAGAAGATGCCAGGGGTCTACAAGGTAGTCACGCACAAGGACGTGAAGGGCAAGAATCGCATCACCGGTCTTATTACCTTCCCCACCAACAAGGGTGACGGCTGGGACCGTCCTATTCTGTGCGATACCAAGGTGTTCCAGTACGGCGACGCCGTCGCCATCGTTTGCGCCGACACGGAAGCAAACGCCAGGGCTGCGGCGGATAAAGTCAAGGTGACGCTGGAGGAGCTTCCCGCCTATATGAGCGCCCCGGCTGCAATGGCCGACGATGCAATCGAGATTCACCCCGGCACCCCAAACGTCTACTTCGAGCAGAAGATCGCAAAGGGCGGCTAGACAAAACCGCTCATGGATTCGGCTGCCCACGTGGTAGAAGATGAGTTCTATCTGCAGCGTCAACCCCATCTGACCATGGAACCCGACGTCGGTTTCGCCTATTATGACGAGGAAGGGCGGCTCACCATACATTCCAAGAGCATCGGCATCCATCTTCATCACGCGATGATAGCTCCCGGTCTGGGTATTGAAGCCGGGAAGCTGCGCATCGTTCAGAACCCGGCCGGAGGCACCTTCGGCTATAAGTTCAGCCCGACTATGGAAGCCCTGCTCGGCGTGGCGTGCATTGCGACAGGCCGCCCGGTTTTCCTCAGATACGACTACTATCAGCACATCACTTACACCGGCAAGCGCTCGCCCTTTTTCATCAAGCTCAAGTACGGCGCGGACAAGAACGGTAAAATCATTGCCATGGAATCCGATTGGCTGGTGGACCATGGTCCATACTCCGAGTTCGGCGATCTTCTAACCCTGCGCGGGGCACAGTTCATAGGCGCCGGCTACGGCATCCCCAACATCCGCGGTCTGGGCCGTACGGCTTGTACCAATCATGCGTGGGGTTCGGCATTTCGAGCTTATGGTTCTCCTCAGAGTTTCCTCGCAAGCGAAGTGCTCATGGACGAGCTGGCCGAAAAGACCGGTATGGACCCGCTGGAATTGCGCGCCCTGAACGTTTACCGTCCCGGCGATACCACTCCCACCGGACAGGAGCCCGAGGTCTTCAGTTTCACGAAGATGATCGACCATTTGCGCCCCCTCTACCAGGAGGCAAAGGCGAAGGCAAAGCGCCAATCTACACCGGAAGTGAAGAAGGGCGTGGGGGTATCGATGGCATCTACGGCTGCGGCCTTGACGGCCCTGACGGTTCGGAAGTGATTTTGGAACTGACCAAGGAAGGCGTTACCATCCTGACTTCATGGGAGGACCACGGCCAGGGAGCGGACATGGGTGCGCTCGGCACGGTTCACGAAGGGCTAAAGCCGCTCGGCATTTCCCCCGATCTAATCACGCTGATAATGAACGACACGGCCATCACCCCCAACAGCGGGCCTTCAGGCGGAAGCCGCCAGCAGGTGGTAACCGGAAATGCCATCAAGAGCGGCTGTGAACTGTTGCTGTCGGCCATGAGGAAATCAGACGGGACGTTTCGGACTTATGATGAAATGATGGCGGAAAAGATACCTGTGCGCTACTCAGGCAAGTGGGCTGCTTCGATGTGCTCCGCCTGTGACGCGAACGCGCAGGGAAAGCCTTTTTCCACTTACATGTACGGCGTTTTCATGGCCGAAGTCGCCGTCGATACCAAGACCGGCAAGGTCAAGGTGGAAGGCTTTACCGTGGAGGCCGATGTTGGGAAGATCAACAACAAGCTGGTCGTTGACGGCCAGATTTACGGCGGTGTGGCCCAGGGCATAGGCCTTGCGCTCTCCGAAGACTTTGAAGATCTGAAGAAGCATACGACCCTGCACGCTTGCGGAATTCCCTACGCAAATGATATTCCTGACAATTTCAATATCTTTTACGTGGAAACCCCTCGCCCGAACGGGCCTTTCGGCGCCGCCGGAGTAGGCGAGCTTCCTCTGACCTCGCCTCATGCAGCTGTCGTCAATGCAATATATAATGCTTGCGGCGTGCGTATCACCAAGCTCCCCGCGCTTCCGGAAAAGGTGCTGGCCGGCCTCAAAGCCGGAAAAGCGTAAGCTGGGAAGAGCAGGCTGAAGGCGGGGAAGGGCAGGCTGAAGGATGTTAGGCTGAAGGCTGAGGGGCGGCGACCGCCTAAACCCCTTCGGCCTAAACCCCTTCGGCTTAAACCCCTTCAGCCAAATTTCTCAGCCTAATTGGAAGAATCATGGAACGGGATGAACTTCAAAAACTGGAAGAGCACTGTATCCAGGAAAATCCCCCCGCCTGCGCCGCCGCATGTCCCATCCATCTGGACGCGCGGGCACTGGCTGCGGAGATAGCCAGAGGCGACTTTGCGGCTGCGGCAAAGATTGTCAGAAAAACGGTCCCTTTTCCCGGAATAGTGAGCCGGATATGCGAGCATCCCTGCCAGGCTGTGTGCAAGAGAGGAGAAGCCGGAGAACCTATTTCCGTCAGGGAGCTCGAAAGGGCTTGTCTGGATTGGGCGGCCGACTCCGGGGCCAAGATTACGTCCCTTCCACGAAGAGAAAAACGGATAGCTGTTGTGGGAGGCGGCCTCAGCGGTCTTACAGCCGCCTTCGACCTTGCCAGGAAGGGATACAGCGCCGTAGTCTTTGAAAAGAATAATCGGCTTGGGGGAAGCCTGTGGAATCTGTCCGCAGAGGAAATCCTTCCCGGGGTGATCGAAGCCGATTTGCAGGTGCTTGAAAAAGTGGGGGTTGAGATTCGCCTCGGGGTGCGGGTTGGAAAGGACCTCTCCCTTACGGCCGTCCGGGAACAGTTCGATGCGGTTTACCTGGCCACGGGCTGCGCACCCGGGGATGCGTTCGGCCTTGCCGCCGATGAACGGAAACTCGTTGCCGTTGCCCCCATAACCTTCGCCACCAGCGAGGAAGGTGTTTTCGCAGGGGGCGGCATGCTGCAGGACCCGCTGAAACTCTCTCACATCCAGTCCATCTCTGATGGCAGACGAGCGGCGATTTCCATTGACCGTTACCTGCAGAGGGTGTCTCTGAGTGCTTCGCGAGCGGGCGAGGGATCATTTCTCACCCGCCTCTACACAAGCACGGAGGGGGTGGAGCATTTGCCGGCGGTCACCCCGGCCGGAGGCCACGGAGGATATTCGCCCGAAGAAGCAGGGCGGGAGGCCGCAAGGTGCATACAGTGCCAGTGCCTCGAATGCGTCAAGGTTTGCGAGTATCTCGACAGCTTCGGCAGTTATCCGAAAAAATACATCCGGCAGATTTACAACAACCTTGCCATCGTCATGGGGCAACGCAACGCCAACAAGCTCATCAACTCGTGCAGCGTGTGCGGCCTGTGCCGCGAAGTATGTCCAGAAGACCTGCACATGGGTCTGGTTTGCAAAAAAGCGCGCGAGACCCTGGTAGAACAGGGCAAGATGCCTCCCTCGGTCCATGAATTCCCCTTGCGGGACATGCTCTTCAGCAACTCCGAGAAATGCGCCCTTGCACGCCATCAGCCCGGCGCCACGACGAGCCGGCTGCTGTTCTTTCCCGGTTGTCAGTTGAGCGCCTCAGCCCCCGAACACGTGATGAGGGTTTACGACGTGTTGAGGGAAAAGCTCTCCGGTGGAGTAGGTCTCATGCTGCGCTGCTGCGGGGCCCCGGCCGACTGGTCCGGTCGAGCCGAGCTCTTTAGCGAGACCTTCCAGGATTTTGTGACCCGGTGGCAGGAGATGGGGAGTCCTCAACTCATCCTGGCCTGCTCGACATGCTACGAGATTTTCAAGACGCACCTGACCCAGGCCTCGATTGTCTCCCTATGGGAGGTGTTCGACCGGCTGGGGTTGCCCGAAACCGCAGCGGGGGCTGTTCCTGAAGTCGTTGCCGTACACGATGCCTGCACCACCCGGCATGAAAAGCAGATCCAGGAAAGTGTGCGCAATATCCTGCGCCGGCTGGGGGCCCGTATCGAGGAACTTCCCCTGAGCCGGGAGCGAACCGAGTGTTGCGGGTACGGGGGGCTCATGTTTTTTGCCAATCCTGAACTCGCATCGAGCGTCATCGCCAGGAGAATCGCACAGAGTCCGGCCGACTATGTGGCCTACTGCGCCATGTGCAGGGACTATCTAGCTCACAGAGGCAAGCGGACGCTGCACCTGCTGGATTTGATTTTCGGGATGGCGGTGGATGAGGCGGCGCAAAGGAAAGGTCCGGGCTATTCTCAGAGGCATGAAAACCGCGCGCGCCTCAAAAAAGAGATCCTTAGAAGAGTTTGGGGGCAAACAGCGGCCGGAGAAGCAGAAATGATCGGACTCACGATTTCCGATGAGTTGCGCGACATTCTGGAACAGAGGCAGATTCTCGACGAAGACATCCGCCAGGTGATCGAATACGGCGAACAAAGCGGCAATAAGCTTGTAAACCGGCAGACCGGTCATTTTCTGACTCACTACAAACCTGCAGCCGTCACCTATTGGGTGGAATACGAGCCCGCCGCCGACGCTGAGTTCATTATCCACAATGCTTACAGCCACCGCATGGAAATTGTCGAGGACCCGCAATCGTGAACGGAAAAGAAACTGACGCCCCGAAATCCTCCTGGTGGTGTACGAAGTGCTCCGTGCCCCTGGAAACCGGCAAGGTGAATATCGCATATCTGGGAAGCATGTTTCCCGTGGACCTGCTCCGATGTCCTGAATGCGGCATGGTGAACGTACCTGAAGAACTGGCTATTGTAAAGATGGCGGAGGTGGAAAAGCTTCTGGAGGACAAGTGATGAAGAGGGAAGCGGGGAGCGGGAAAGAGTTTTGAGTTGTTGGTTGTTGGTTTTGAGTTAACTAAGAACTTAAAACTGGTAACTCATAACTCTTTGGAGCAGGCCCATGACAAACGAAATGATGCGTATGATAGAACTGGGACGGCAGGGGTTTTACTGCAGCCAGATACTCCTTTTTATGGGTCTGGAGGCCCAGGGGAAGTCCAACACAGACCTGATTCGAGTAATGTCGGCTCTTGCGGGAGGGCTTGGATTTTCAGGAGATCTCTGTGGAGCGTTGACAGGGGGGGCATGCCTGCTCGGTCTTTACGCGGGCAGGGGCTTGCCCGAAGAGGAAGAAGACCCGAGGCTCAACCTCATGATCACCGAACTGGTGGAGTGGTTTGCACAGGAATACGGCCAAGTCTATGGAGGAATTCGCTGTGAAACGATCCTGGGGGACGACCCGGGGGCCAAGCGCACCAGGTGTCCGACCCTGGTTCTCGGAACGTACGAAAAGGTGAAGGCATTGCTTTTGGAAAACGGGTTTGATCTTTCAGGCGGCCGGCTATGAGCGGCGAGCTTTTTCTTTCCTCGACGGAGAGCGTCTGCCCGGAGTGTCTTCGGACAATAAGCGCCGTCAGGCTCGAGCGGGGAGATGAAATCGTGCTCAGCAAGGAGTGCCCGGAACATGGGTCCTTTGAGGCGGTGATATGGCGAGGCAGCCCCTCCTTTGAAGGATGGGGAGAGGGGGGGACGGGGAGAGAGGGAGACCATGCGATTACCGAGCCTATTTCACCCCCTCACCCCTTCACACTCTCTCCACCTCTCTCCTGCCCCCGGGCTTGTGGACTTTGCCCCGATCATCGCCAGCATACCTGCACGGCGCTGATCGAAGTTACGCAGCGCTGCAATCTGAGCTGCCCCTATTGCTTCGCGGACGGAGGAAATTCCCGGGCGGATGATCCGGGCATGGACGCAATCGCGGCCTCGTTTGAACAACTCCTGCAGGCAGGCGGTCCATACAACGTCCAGATGTCCGGAGGGGAGCCTACCTTGCGCGATGACCTGCCCGAGATCATCGCCATGGGAAGATCCATGGGATTTGATTTTATCCAGGTGAATACCAACGGTTTGCGGGTAGCCGGGGACCCGGCTTACGCCAGGGAACTCAAAGACGCGGGGGCTGCTTCGCTGTTTCTTCAGTTCGACGGATTGCGGGACTCCACCTATGTGAGGCTCAGAGGGCGTCCGCTATCAAAGGAAAAACAGCTCGCAGTCGAGAATTGCGCCGGTCATGGCCTGGGTGTGGTCCTGGTGCCCACATTAGTGCCGGGAGTCAATGTCGACCAGATCGGGGATATCATAAGATTTGGCCTTGAACGCCTGCCCGGCGTAAGAGGTGTCCACTTTCAGCCGGTTAGCTACTTCGGAAGATATCCCGCCCCACCCGGCTACGAGGGGAGAATCACGCTTCCGGAAGTTCTGAGGGCAATCGAGGCCCAAACGGAGGGAATGATCAATCCGGACTATTTTAAACCGCCAGGGTGCGAGAACGCCTACTGCTCTTTGCACGGGAATTTCGTGCTGCTCGAAAATGGGGAGCTGCGGGCTTTGACACGGCGAGCCACGGATCAGCCCTGCTGCAAACCGGGGCCAGTTCAGGCAGGGGACGTCCAGGCGCGCAGCTTCGTCAGCCGGTTCTGGGCGCATCCATCGACTGAGACGTGTGCGTGTTGCACCGAGCCGGCAACGCTTTCCCTGGGCGGGTGGGACATGTTTATCGATCGGGCCCGCACCCATTCGTTTTCAATCTCTGCTATGGTGTTTCAAGACGCATGGAACCTTGACCTGGAGCGTCTCAAACAATGCTGCATCCACGTGGTGCACCCGGATGGAAGGATCATTCCGTTCTGTGCCTACAATCTGACCGACAGCCGCGGCAGCTTCATGCATCGCGCGAGAGGTTCACGGGGGGCATAGGGCCGCATGGAAATCACTCCCCTGGAGAAGTGGATTGCGGGCAGGCTTGCCGATACGACCCGACAGATTACCAATGAGCAGATCGAGTCATATAAGGTCCAAAAATTGCGCGAAACAATCCAGTGGGCCCGAACCAGGAGTCCCATCTACAAACAGCGCTTTGCAGGCCTGACGGAAAAAGAGCTTGTGCATCCGCGCGACCTGGGACGGTTTCCATTCACCACTGCGGATGAGCTGAGGCAAAATCCCATGCGGTTTCTGTGCGTCTCTCAAAGTGAAGTCGAACGGGTAGTCACGCTGCAAACTTCGGCCACTACCGGAGATCCCAAGCGGATATATTTCACTGAAGAGGACCAGTTGGCGACTATCGACTTCTTCCGCGTTGGCATGTCGACCTTGGCCGGCCCGGGAGAGCGGGTGCTCATCCTTTTGCCCGGAGAACGTCCCGGCAGCGTGGGCGATCTGCTCGCCAGGGCATTGGACCGCCCGGGAGCAGTGGGAATTGCTCATGGCCCCGTCCGCGATGCCGGCCAGACCCTCGAGGTCATGGAACGCAAACGCATTGATGCTCTTGTGGGAATCCCAACCCATGTTCTCTCGCTTGCAAGGCTCGGCAATGGAAAAGCCGCGCCTCGCAGCGTGCTTCTGAGCACGGATAACGCCCCTGATGCCATCAGGGACGAACTCCGCAGACTTTGGGGATGCGAGGTCTACGATCACTACGGCATGACGGAAATGGGATTTGGGGGTGGTGTTGAATGCCGGGCGCATTTCGGCTACCACATGCGAGAGCTGGACCTCTATTTTGAAATCGTCGACCCGCAAACAGGAGAACCCGTCGAGGAAGGCCGGCTCGGAGAGATCGTATTCACCACGCTCAACAGGCGCGCCATGCCGCTCATCCGTTACCGAACCGGCGACCTCAGCCGTTTTCTGCCTGAACGATGCCCCTGCGGGACTGTGCTCAAAAGCCTGGAGCGGGTCAAGGGCCGCGTCGGGGGGCAGATCAGGCTGGCCACCGGCCGGGAGCTGTGCATGGCCGATCTCGATGAGGCGCTCTTTCCAGTCGAAGGACTCCTTGATTTCAGCGCCGTGCTCAGCCGGGCCGGCAAACAGGACCTCTTGCACCTCGAAGTCTATGTAAAAGACGATCATGGGGAGAGGACGGGCAAGGCAGTGCGGTGCGCCCTGCAAACCGTCCCAGCCATACGAACCGCCTGTGAGGAAGAGAAACTCAATTTTACTTTCGACATCAGGGCAAACGGCGCCGTCCCATCGAGGGGTACTGCCAAGAGGACTATTGTCGAAGAGTGGGTGAATGGGTGATTGGGTGAAGGATTGACCTATGGGCATATTCAAAAGAATCGCCGAGTTGCTGGCAGGCGGGCAGAGCTTTGCACTGGCCTTGATCGTCAGCCGGTCGGGGTCGGCGCCCCGCGCCGCAGGCACGCGGATGGTGGTACGCGAGGACTCATCCATTATCGGGACAATCGGTGGAGGAATATTGGAAGCCAAGGTGCGTGACCTGGCCATGGAGGCCTTAAGGGATCGCAAGTCCATGCTCAAGGAATTCGTTTTCAACGCCGATGATGCAGGCTGGATAGGCATGATCTGCGGCGGACGGGTAACAGTCCTGGTCCAGTTCGTAGATGCTTCTCAAACGCAAAACGTTCTGCTCTACCGGGAAATCCTCGCAACACTGCGGGCAAGGAAGCCTGCCTGGCTGATAACGGAAATCCTTTCGGGAGAGGCCGGCCTGGAGCCCATCGCGCAGTGGCTGGTCAGCAACGGTGCAGCGTATGTGGGCCAACCGGTGGACGGCACGGTTGAAGCCCTGACCGCAGCGGCCCGAGCGGGCCGGCCGCAACCGATCGCACATGAAGACAAGAGTTATCTTGTTGAGGCCCTGCGCAATGAGGGTGTCGTACATATTTTCGGAGCCGGTCATATTTCACGGGAACTGGCGTCCCTGACCGGGCTTGTGGGGTTCCAAACGGTTGTGCTCGACGATCGCCCCGAATTTGCCAACCGGGAGCGATTTCCCGACGCCGATGAGGTCGTCGTATTGGATAGCTTCGATCGGGCGCTGGCGGGACTGGAAATCAATGAAGAGAGCTACCTGGTGCTTGTAACCAGAGGCCACGCTCACGACAAAACGCTCTTGAGGCAGGCCCTTGGAACAAAAGCCGGATACATAGGGATGATCGGAAGCCGCACGAAGCGTGACTCCCTCTACGAGGCCCTGCGCAGGGAGGGGTTTGCGAGGGATGAATTTGAAAGGGTAAGTTCGCCCATCGGGCTCGATATCGGGGCGGAGACCCCCGAAGAGATTGCGGTGAGCATCGTAGCGGAACTCATCCGGGCAAGGGCCCAGAGGAACCGATGACGCAGAGCGGCGCAATCGCATCCCTGATTTTGGCGGCGGGTTATTCGTCCCGGATGGGAACTTTTAAGCCCTTGATGCCACTCGGAAGATCAACCTTAATAGAAGAGGCCGTAAAGCGATTTCGCGATGCAGGCATTCAAGACATCAGGGTAGTCGTCGGCTATAGAGCTGACGAAATGGCTCCCGTTCTTGATAAGCTGGGCGTGAGGAGCATTTTCAACGCGGAATTCGATAAGGGCATGCTCTCATCCTTTCTGGCCGGATTGAGAAGTTTCGATAGCGGTACGGAAGCCTTTTTTCTGCTTCCCTCGGACGTTCCACTGGTAAAGCCTGCCACCATACGTGCGCTCATCGGCGCCTACCGTCGAGACGGCGCCAGGATCGTCTACCCGCGTTTTCAAGGACTAAGGGGACATCCGCCACTCGTTCCCACAGCCTGTGTCGCAGACCTTCCAGCGGACTACCATGGGGGATTGAGGGGCTTCCTGAGCCGATATGACCAGCAGGCCATAGACGTTGATGTGGTGGATGAATCGATCCTGATGGATTGCGACACCCTCGAGGACTACCGCAAGCTGCAGGCTTATCGATCGATGGAAGGCATCCCGACCGAGCAGGAATGCGCGGAGATTTGGGCCCGATACGACGTTCCCGGCAATGTAACAGCTCACTGCCGCCTGGTCGCCGAACTTTCAAGGACACTGGCGCTGCACTTGAACCGTGCCGGATTAAACATCAATACCGGCCTGGTTGTTGCCTCGGGATACCTTCACGACTTGGCCAGGGCACAGCCGGATCATGCCCGCGCCGGGGCCCGGATGATCGAGAAGCTCGGCTATCCGCTGGTCGCACGCATAGTGGCTTCGCACATGGATATCCGGCTCAAAAGGCGCGGCCTTGACGAATCGGACCTCGTTTTTCTGGCCGACAAGTGTATCGACGAAGACCGGTTGGTTGGGCTCGAAGAGCGCTTCGAGAGAGCAAGAAGCAGATTTGCCGGCAAACCCGACATCCTGAAGGCGGTGGAAAGGCGATTCAAAGCTGCACGGATCATCAGGGACCGGCTGGAAAAACTTACGGGAGTCTCCCTGGACGGCATCATCCGAAAGTATGAAAAGAGTATGAGTATGGCCGCCACGAGCCTGAGAAGAAATATCTGGCTGGTGAGGCATGGCGCCATCGAGCATCCGGGGAGCGCCAGGCGCTACATCGGACAGATGGATCTGCCGCTGAGCGCCGAGGGAGTCCGGCAGGCTGAATGGTTGAGGGACAGAATGCGGGGGATACCCCTTTCGGCAGTTTACTGCAGCGACTTGAGCCGATCCATCGAGACCGCCTCGATAATCTGCAGGCTCCATGGGCTCGAGCCTTTCGTAAACCGGAACTGGCGGGAAATCGGCCTCGGAGATTGGGAGGGATCGACTTTTGCCGAGATACAACAGCGATTCCCGGGCCAATATGAGGAGCGGGGCAAAAATATTGTCCTGTTTCGTCCGCCCGGGGGGGAGAGCTTCCTTGACTGCGCCTCGAGGGTACTTCCGGCCCTCATCGAAGCGCTCCGTTCGACCCGTGGAGACATACTCATTGCCGGTCACGCCGGTGTCAACCGCATCCTGATCTGCCAGGCCATGGGAAAATCCATGGATGCCATCTTCGATATCACGCAGGACTACGGATGCCTGAACCTGATCAGATACTCCGACTTCAGATTCGAGTTGGAAATCTTGAACGAGACTGTAGAACCGCGAAAGGAGCAGGAATGGGAAATGTCGTCGATTTTGTAGAGTTCAAACAAAAATCGGGACAAAATCGGATTGAATTGGAGCGCGAAGATGGGACCTACATGGAAACGGTTGCCCCTTTTATCATTTTCAGACATTACGAGGCAGGGGCCATCCGCAAGGAATGGCGCGTTATTTCGGAGTACATGCTAAGAGAGATGATCGAAAGCATGACGTGAGGCCACTTCCAGGAGATCTCATGGATGTCATGATTGAAAAAGACGGACCTGTCTGGACCGTCATATTGAATCGTCCCGAGCGCAAGAACGCTGTGGACAGAAATATGGCCGATGAGCTTGCAAATGCTTTTCGGTCATTTGAAACTGCAAGTGACGCACTCGTGGCAGTTTTATGGGGAGCAGGCGGTTGTTTTTGCGCAGGGGCCGATCTGAAAGCTTTTGCTGCAGGCCATGGGAATCGGCTGAATGTTGACATGTCCGCCGATGGCCCAATGGGACCGACCCGCATGCGGCTTTCCAAACCCGTGATTGCCGCCATATCCGGTTTCGCGGTGGCTGGGGGGCTGGAACTCGCCTGCTGGTGCGACCTGCGGGTTTTGGAAAGAGATGCCGTGTTGGGGGTGTATTGTCGCAGGTATGGTGTTCCACTGGTGGACGGCGGCACTCAGAGACTCCCGCGTCTCGTTGGCCTCAGCCGCGCCATGGACATGATCCTCACGGGCAGATCCGTATCCGCTGAAGAAGCTTTGGCGATGGGGCTTGCAAATTACGTGGTGGAAACGGGGAAATCACGTGAAGAGGCGGAAAAGTTAGCGAAGAAGATGGCCCAGTACCCGAACTACTGCCTTAAAAGCGACCGCGAGGCTGTCTATCGGGGCCTAGGGCTCCCACTGGACCAGGCTATGGCTGTTGAATTCCGCTTGGGCCTGGAGGTTGTCAAGAGCGGAGAGAGCGAACGAGGAGCTATTAGATTTTCCAGGGAACAGGAGGGTGCGAAACACTCGTCCAGGTCGTGACCATCTGTAAAGTGCCCGATCCCCAAGCCATGCGACGGGTGCCGCCGGAATAACGAAAATCATTAGCAATTTTCAGGCTTTTCTCCCACCAGAGAACCGTTTCTCATCACTCTGCTTGAAAGTTTGCCGGGGTTTTACCGTCGAGCTGCCGATAACCGTATCATCTCTTTCTCCTTTACTCTGCAATCTTAAAAAGGATTATGCAGACTAACGGTTGGTTACGGGTTTCAGACCATATTTCAAACAGTAGTCCGGGTCTGAATATCGATTATTGAGAATATGTTGTTGAGCGTCGATGCGTTCTGCATAGGCATCGTAGGGCAACAGTGACTGAAGAAACTCGATCCCTTCCCGTTTGGCAATCCATATATTTGATGCAACTTCGAAATACTTAATAAAATCATCAACAGCTAACTTTACGCCTGGCCAACGCTCAGAACCAAAATCATGTCCGCATAGAAAAGTGCTTGGAGTTAGTAGATGTCGTACAGCGAATAAGTCCTTTGCTATAGAATCATATTCGTGATCAGCATCGATGAAGATAAAATCAATTTCATCTCGTAATATTGATAAAATAGAACTATCCCCTTGCATTGCTGTGACAATATCTATAAAGCCAGCTTTTGATATATTTGATATAAATATATTTTTAGCAGTACCTAATGCTCCTTCTCGGAAGTTCACATTTTGTTCACTGTCGATGCCACCCCATGTATCAACGCAATAGAAAGAGGCAAAGTATTGTTTCTTTGTTTTCACCAAGTAGCAAAGCTCATTATATAGTAAAGCAATGACTATGTCTTTACTGGATAGATCAGGAATGTATTGTTCTCTAACTTTAATAGCACTCAATAATTCATGAGTGTTATTGAATTCCAGTGTCATCAGATCGCATATAATAGTTGATATACTATTTGGTGAACCGATTGTAAAATCTGGAGCTAGAATATTCAAGGTGCTTCTTCCAAGCCAAGGGCCGATCTCGACTCCTCTTAACAGGCGCTGCTTTCGTGAATGGAGTGATTTTACCAGAAACCGCAAAACCTCCAAATCCTCAACAGACATAAATGTATTCCCAAAATATAACATTAAGCATCCCCTTTAATTTGTGTTCCGGAATAATCGGCAGACTTGACCACCGGCAAATCCAGGAACCGATTTTGACATCATAACCGCGATCCGTCGATATAAATGACAATGATGGTTGTGAAATTTAGAAGCGGAACCTCTCTATCGACATCAAAATTCCCGGGCCGTGAACTGCTCATATTATGCTCTCTTTTCTCAGGCTTCTGAGCTCGACCTCTGCAATGGTGAAGCCATTTTCTTCGTTGGTGCAGGTAATCCCCCCGGATCTGTCCTTAAGTCAGGCGAGAACGCTATGCTCTTCGAAAAATTCGTTGCCGCAGTGCATAGTTTATCACAGAAGGGAAGAAGAGAAGGTTTTGGCTGGCTCATGGGAGAGATGTCTTTTTCGCCTCCGGCTGCGGAAAGAATCACTTGCATGTTCGTTGGGGAAATCGTATCATTTTACCTGCTTTGGCGTTGCATGGGAAGTTATTCGGGCAAAAATCCGATCCTAAAATGCGATTCAGATGCATGGCGCACAACTTGAGATATTAACGGGAAAGATCAGGCCATTACAGTTTTCAAATCGGGCGAGAAGCATCCCGGCACGTTATTGTTTGTGGAGAACGAAATCCTGGGGGGAGTTCCCATTACCAAAAGCGCAACTACACTGCCGGACTTCCCGGTGATAATGAAAAAGGTTGCAGAAACAGCAGGTTCAATAGCTTACGTCAGAATGCGAGACCCATTTCCCGGCCCTGCGTCCAGGATCAAGCTCCTGAAGATAAGAAAAGACGAGCATTCGCTGCCGGTTAGCCCATCGAGGGAAACGATCGAGGATGGAACCTATCCGCTCAGACGTCCATACTATCTCTATACCGCTGCTACTGCAGGCAAAGACGTTCACAGCTTTGTAAATTTTGTAGTGAGCAAAGGATGGGGGAGGCCGAGCCTGAGTCATGTGTGGTAGTGAAAGCCAAACCGATCGCAACTTGAAGTGTTATTCCGGTTCAAGATACAAGGGCTTATTCGAAGCATAACGGGAACGGGGCATTATGCAAAGGTCAGGGAGGAAATCAATGAAGAGTCGTCTTGCGCTAAGCTCGGTTGTGGTTCTTTCCATCATGCTTTTATGCGGGAGTGTCCATGCGGTGGATGGAGTGGTGCTGATCGATCAGGCGAAGGCCGTTCACGGGGGCGTAACACCGGGAGACACGCCGGGTTTTCCGGTGACAATCAGCCGGCCTGGAAGCTACAGACTCGAAGGCAATCTCACCGTCACCAGAGCCAATACCACCTGCATAGAGATTACCTCGGATGACGTCACCCTCGACCTCAACGGGTTTACCATCTCGGGTCAAACGGTCTGTACGCCGGGCTCTAATAAATCGGTTTCGTGCAGCCCCTCTGGAAACGGCATAGGAGTGAATGCTCCCACGGAGGCAAACATCGCCGTCACAAACGGCGTCGTGAGGGGGATGGGATTAGACGGGGTCAATCTTGCAGGAACCAATACGAGAGCTGAAAACATTCAAGCCTATAGCAACGGGGGGAATGGCATCCTCACCACCATCGGGACCAACAACACTTCATCCAACAACGGGGGGGTTGGCATCACGATCGTCAATGGGAGCAACAACACTTCGGCGAACAACGGGGGTGACGGCATCGACTCCTCCGGTACTGCGAACAACAACGTTTCAAACGACAACGGGGGGAGCGGCATTAGCGCCGTCACGGCGAACAACAACGCTTCATTCAACAACGAAGGGGATGGCATTGACGCCAACACGGCGAACGGCAACACCGCGACCGGCAACATCGGGAATGGCATCAACGCCGTCACGGCGAACAACAACGTTTCAAACAACAACGGGGGGAATGGCATCGTCGCCAGCACGTCGATAGGCAACACTGCGACCGGCAACACCGGGTATGGCCTTTCCTCTTCAGGTGGATATACCAACAATGTGTTTCAGGGTAACACCACGGGGCAGGTATCGGGCGGTATCCAGATGGGAACAAATGTTTGCAACGGCGCTGCTTGCCTATAGAGCCAGACAAGGCGGAAAATCTGCTATTCTGCGACTGTAGGATTGTCCTCCATTCACCCGTGAAAGCCAGGAGCCCCTCCTGGCTTTTTCTCATTTTTTGCCCCTGGTTACTGCGTCACTTTGCTCATCAATGTGCCCTATATCCTATAGCTCCTTGTCACTGCGCCAGATAAGCTCCGAGTCTGTCAAAATTGTATCCGTTCGGATCCATAAACGCCGCTCCGATCTTCAGACCGTTGTCAATGCTAAACACCCGGCGAAGATCACATCTGAAGCAAACATCCTCTTTGATCCGGGGCAGTTCGAAACAGAGGCTGAAATTGGGCATTTCCCCAATCGAGGTGTCCTTGATCTCCGAGCCTCGAGGATAGGCGACTAAAGCGCCTCCCAATGAAAGGTCCAACACCACGCAAGAAAGAGGAGCGGATGACATAGCGCCGGTCCCATAGAATGTGGCGGCCGGCAAAGCTGTGTTGACCCGATGGTGTTTGCGCCGTTCCTGGCTGAGGGCCCCACCGACGAGGTACCCCCGTTTTTCGAGGTAATCGGAGATGATCTTGTCCAGAAGCGAGGCCATCGTACGGTGCTCCTGGCTGGCTGCTTTCCTCAAAGCATCGCGAACTTTTTCGGTAATCCTTAGACTGTAGATAATGTCTTTTCTCACGGCTCTTATCACCCGGAAGACAGATCTAAACCCCCTACGTCATATTCTGATTGCGCCAGATGCATCATGATATTAATCTTATTTCTAATATTAGGTATATTATTTGCCCCCCTTCTAGCCCTTTAAATCACCCTTGTCAATTTCTAAAACATTGCTTAGCAAAGTTATATTAAGGGGCATATGAAAACGGTTATGCTTTATTGCCTGAACGTATTACATATGTATGTCTTTAGTATTGCATTTGATGTTACGGGGACAGCCAGACCTATCAATTCTTACAACAGATTTTCTTCCTCCCATTGGCATCGCCGGCTCGTTAGAATTGAAATGGCTCACATCGATGGCGTATTTGCGAATCAACTGTCGAAAAGCACTCGGGTCTCAGGACCGGATTCCGATTAATGAAATGAAAAAAGAGGCTTTCCCCCCGTTAAAATCATTGTTTGCTTTTACGGGGATCAAACCCGGGCCGCTGTTTCAAAAGCACAGATCAGCATGGGATCGGATTTCTGATTCCGACAATACTCTTGTGCCGGAGGATCTCTCGGGAAGATACGGTCTGGCTGGGGGTTTGCCTGAGAAAGTCGATTGCAGGGCATTCTGCAGGGGTTAGGTTAAGTGGGGAGGGCCAAGGGGCCGGGGTAAGCGGAAGTTAGAAGAGTGAAGTTGGAAGTGTGAAATTTTCACTCTTCCGAATGCAAACCAGACTAAAACGGCCCCTCGCTCCCGAAGCTTTCAGCCCCAAGAGGTCTACGCCGGATGGTCACAATGACTTAAGCTTATGGAGCGATTACCTGGTGTCATACCAATAATCGCCGCCAAGCCCGTAAGAATTTGGACGCCACTGATCCAACCTGCTGTCGGAATCCCTGTCAGTACCACCCCTTGGCGAAGTGTAGGCACGGTCATCGCCGAACTGATTGGAATCATATCTATGGTGCGATCCAAAATCGCGGTCAACCCGTGTCTGCTGGGCCTGGGCGAGAGCGCCGAAAGCCAAGGTAAAGGCAAAGACCACCGCCAGTATGGGTAACGTTGCCGATTTTAAGCTCATTTCATGTTCCTCCAAATCGATTCGATATTCATTCTTATTTAATAACCAATCAGTGAGGATTTTCAACCGACTGGTGCGTTTTTCTCCTCTCGAACAAACGTCGCCGAAAAACCATCATCATACGGGGCAAGGGTTTTTCCGTGGCCCGTAAAGGAAGAAGATCAAGGGCAGCTATCAGTATGGGTTGAGTGTCGCGAGGCGAGTGATACCGAGTTGCGTTCAAGATTGAACTAACTAAAAGAGCGGGGGACTTTTTTCACTTTAAAGATCCCCCGCGCCCCCGGGATTTCTGCCACACGCGCAAGCGCGTGAGGCAGAGCGCGGCACCTCTGGTCATGGACAGGTCAGTGATAGCGTGGAGATCGGCGCAGCGTTCCTCGCTGGGCGCCACCGCAGCGCCGCTCCTAAATGGC
>Ga0116110_1000637_pt1 | contig 20072 bp, 15 predicted proteins | sample June2015DPH_8_50_FD_89719 | JGI IMG/M metagenome (GOLD analysis project Ga0116110, IMG submission 89719) | Peatland microbial communities from SPRUCE experiment site at the Marcell Experimental Forest, Minnesota, USA - June2015DPH_8_40 | ecosystem: Environmental > Terrestrial > Soil > Wetlands >...
TCCTGCTGAGGGCTTTGGACCGGGTTCTCGAGACCCACACGATCGGTAAGCATCGAGAGATAAGCGCGCTCATCGTCGCTATGCCTTGTGGGGGGGTGCTGAGGGAGTAGAGCTTGTCGCCCTCGTTGCAGAAGAGCACAGCATCGAAACCTGCGTTCACGAGCACGTCGAGATCCCTCTTTGCGACGGCGAGTAGGTGATCGATGCCAGCCTCGATGTCGTGCAGCGCAGCGCCACGCAGCGGTGGGAAATGCACCATGCCGAGGTCGCTGGACAGTCTGCTCCGAAAAGGGCGCGACGCTCTTCAGCTGTCAGTGTCAATGACCACGTCGCACGTGTCGACACCACCGCGGTTTAATTAATTGGCAACTTGCCCCCGGTCAAGCCCCGCAGCGCGACATAATTATCCTCATGGAACTCTCTGGCCAGCGCCTGCTCGTCGGTCTCATGTGCGGCACGTCGGGAGATGGCGTGAGCGGCGCGCTCGTGGAAACCGAGGGGCTTGGCCGCGATCGGCAGCTTCGGGTGCTCGCCCATGAGATCATGCCGTATCCGCGCGAGATTCGCGATCGCCTGTTCGCGATGTTTCTGCCGAATCGCTTTAGCGCATCCGACTTTGCTCACCTACACCGCGATCTAGGGGAATTGTTGGCTGAAGCGGCCTTGCGCATCATCGAGATAGGTGAGCACCGGCCACGAGAATTGACCGCGATCGCTGTTCACGCGCCCACCGTCTTTCACGAACCACCAGAGTTGGATCATGAGGGCGTCCACGTCGAGATCGGTGAAGCGGCAATCATCGCCGAGCGGACGGGCGTCACTGTCTTGTGTGACCTTCGTCCCAACGACATAGCCGCCGGTGGCCAGGGGGCTCCGCTCAGTGCCTTCGTTGACTGGGCTCTCTTCACCGACGACCAGCTATGTCGAGCAGTCCAGAACATCGGTGGCATTGCCAATGTCACCTTTCTGCCTCCAGGCTCTGATCTACGTGACGTTCTCTCGTTCGATACTGGACCCGGCAACATGGTTATTGACGGAGTTGTCCACACCCTCACCCGCGGACGGGATGAGTTCGATCGTGACGGCGAACGCGCCGCGCAGGGATCAATTGACAAGCCGCTACTGGCAGAACTGCTTGCACACCCATATGTCGCTCGTCGTCCGCCCAAGACGACGGGCAGAGAGGACTTCGGTCAGCAGTTTGCTGAGGAGTTGGTTCAACGCGCACGGGAACTTGGCGTCGGTGAGAACGACCTCGTTGCAACTGCAACGGCATTTACCGTTGAATGCATCCGCGTCCATTACGACCGAGAGCTGCGAACGCGCGCCCAGGTGGATGAGATGATCCTCTATGGAGGCGGAGCGCATAATCCGACGCTTGTACGGATGCTACGAGAAAGGATCGCGCCGACCAAGGTCCGGCTACATGACGAGTTCGGTATACCCGGTGACGCTCGGGAAGCAGCAACATGGGCAGTCTTGGCGGACGAGAGTCTGGCAGGTCGAAGTGCGAACGTGCCGGCAGCAAGTGGAGCGCATCATCCAGTCATCCTTGGCAAGGTCGTGAGAACCCGAGTGGAGCACCAACCCTGATCGATCTCCTGATCGTCGGAGCGCATGCGCTTGATGCGGAGCTCATGAGTGGTGGCCTCGCCGCGAGCGCCGCGGCGGACGGTTTGGAGGTCGAAATTCTCCATCTCACGCGCGGAGAACGTGGTCACCCTTCGAAGCGACCCAGCGAGTTCGGATCGCAGATCGAAGTTGAGATGCTCGAGGCTGCGGCGATCCTCGGCGTCCGCTGCGAGTGGGCTGGGTTGCAAGCACCCCTTGACGAGGCAGAAGCTGGTCAAGCCGTCGCGCGGATTGTTGATCGATCTCAGCCCCGCGTGATGGTGACGCACTGGCGCGGAAGTTGGCATCCGAGTCACGTAAGGGCGCACAGCGCCGTCATGGCTGCTGCAGCTACGCGCGACATCGCCGTTCTTTTCGGAGAGAACTGTGAGGACCTGGATGGCTTTAGTGCCGAATACTTTGTCTCCGTGAGCAATGTGTATGATCGGTGGCTGGCGGCGGTTCGCTGCTATGAGCTCTTCCGTATGTCGGAACCCCGTTCAGACGATGCGCGAGCAGCTATCCCGTACTGGGCGTACTACACGGCGGCAGCGAAGGTGCGAGGACTGCAGGCAGATCTCGAACTTGCCGAAGTCGTCATGCTCGGTGCGGGGACGCCGCCGGTTGAACTGGAGCTAAGAAGGTCGCAATTTTCCTAGCCAGTCAGCATAAGGTTTCCCGTCTCGTCAACCTCGAGTGTCCAGCCCTCTGGAACGATCGTCGTCGTGTCTGGCTGTTCGATGACGCAAGGACCGGTGAGCTGTGCACCTCCACCCAGATCGTCCCGACTGTAGACAGGCGTCGATATCCACTTCCCAGAGAACAGAATGTCTCTATCCGCTGTTGGCCTCGCATCCGGCTGGATTTCGACGGCGAGGATTTCTGGACGGTCAATTAGGCCCAAACAAGCGACGCGAAGGTTGACGATTTCGAGCGGCTCGTCGACATCTGGCGCATGTCCGAACTCCCTAAGATGCGCTGCGCGGAGAAGAACAGCAAGGTCGCGGTGTGCCTCCTCCAAACCCTCAGGAAGCAGAACGCTTAGCTCGTGCGTCTGGCCCTCGTAGCGAAGATCTGCACTATAGAGAACCGAAGTCCGGCCTGGCGGCACGCCTTCTCGCCGGAGTCGCTCGAGTCCACGTGCGGCGAGCGCATTAAACGCGCTGACGAACTCGGACACGTTGCTGTCCCTACCAGCGCGCAGGTAGGTCGTCACGAAGTCATGTCGGATGTCGCTGTAATGAAGTCCAAGTGCCGAGGTCAGCCCTGGGAAGCGAGGAACCAGGATCCGACCTACCTCGAGCTCCTCGGCAACTGAAGTTGCGAGCAACGGGCCCGCTCCTCCATAAGACACGAGCGTGAACTCACGTGGGTCGAGCCCTCGCTCAACGGTCAATTGCCGGATGGCCAGAACAATGTTGGACACGGCAAGAGTGATGATCCCTTCGGCCAGTTCGTTGACGCTCAGCCCGAGCGCCTCGACGTTCTTCGCAACCGCGTGACGAGCTGCTTCTTCTGAAACGGCTACACGTCCTCCAAGCAGCCATTCAGGATTGAGCCGATGAAGCACAACGTTGGCGTCGGTGAGAGTCGCTTCGGTCCCTCCCTGTTGCAGGCAAGCCGGACCCGGACTGGCGCCGGCACTCTGGGGTCCGACGTGCAACATCCCAACCGGGTCGACCCAAGCGATCGTTCCACCACCGGCTCCGATGGTGTTGATGTCAATCACAGGAAACGAAACACTCGTACCAAATTCCAGTTCGAACTCACTTCGGAAGCGAGGTTGGCCCCGGTGAATGATCGAGACATCAGTGCTCGTGCCGCCGATGTCCATTCCGATCGCGTCTTCGATTCCGGCTCGGTGGAGCAACGCAACTTGTGCCATGACACCTGCTGAGGGACCAGAGAGAAGCGTGTGAGCAGGCGACTCAATGCATGCATCAGCCGTGGCAAGCCCACCGTTTGACGACATGATCATCAGATCGGCGTCGTAACCGCCGTCAGCGAGCGAGCGCGACAAGTTGCGAACGTAAGTGTCAACAATGGGAGCTACGTACGCGCTCACCACCGCTGTCGACGTGCGTTCGAACTCGCGCCATTCTGGCAGCAGATCTGACGAAGCGAAGGTAGGCAGGCCAGGGAACGCGGCAAGCACCGCGTCTCGGACCGCTCGTTCATTCGCTGGATTGACGTAAGAATTGATAAAACAGATCGCGAGCGATTCGATCCCAGCGTCCAGCAGCGATCGTGTCTCCTCGACGGCCTGACCGAGGTCCGCCGGTACGAGAATCTCACCGGTCGCGAGCATTCGCTCATTCACCTCTCTGCGCAGCTCCCGTGAAACCAACTCGTGTGGAGGATCCCACTGGAAGTCGTAGAGTTTGCCTCGAGTAGTTCGGCGAATTTGCAGGACGTCGCGGAAACCAAATGTTGTTAGCAGCCCCGTCCGCGCGCCCTTGCGCTGGATGACGGCGTTCGTTGCGATCGTCGTCCCGTGCGCGAACAGGGAGACGTTCGCGAGCTCGATTTGGGCTTCCTTGACTCCCTGTAACACGGCTTGGCTCGGATCGGCGGGCGTAGAAGGGATTTTGCGCGTAAGAATGCGTCCAGCGTCGATGATCACGAGGTCCGTGTACGTGCCCCCAACGTCAACTCCGACTCTCACTCTTGGGCCGCCTCTAGCCGTGCGCGCAGACGTTCTGACTCGGCTTCATCGATGACACCCTTCGGGGAGATCGACACGCCATAGTCTCTCGCCGCGCCCTCGCTGCTGACGTAACCCTTCGCGACGTCAGCAGCGACAAGGTTGGGGTCACGAGTCATCGCATCGCCATATCCACCGCCACCTCCCGCGAGGATCGTTATGGAATCACCGGCGTGAAGCTCATATCCAGATACCTTTAGGGTGAGATCGCGCTCACGATCCGTACCCTGGTTAGCGATCAGTCCGTGGCGCGCGCCGTGTCTGCCTCCGTAGACGCCGAAAGGCGGGAACTTCTCGCGATCGCCTAGGCACGAGAGTCGTGCCTCTCCTTCGAGCAAGCGGAACGTCTTGCGCGAACCGACTCCTCCACGGTAGCGACCCGGTCCCCCAGAATCTGGCCAAAGGGCCCATTCGTCGAACATCATCGGGTAACGACTCTCCATTACCTCGACCGGAGTGATCTTTGCCCCTCCTCCATAGAGGGAGACCAATCCCGCCGGGCCATCTTTCGTCGCGCGCGCACCGAAGCCTCCTTCGGAGAAGAGGTAGGCGACGTAGTCCTTGCCCCGGTAGTGACCGCCAATCGTCAAGTTGATGAGGTTGTAAGGGCAACCGACTGCGCTCTGGGGAAGCGCTTGTGCAAACGCAGCGAGCGTCGCTCCGATGACTTTCTCGTACACCGTGGCTGCCATGTTCGACACCGCACGCGGGGGCCTCGCGTTAACGATCGTCCCTTCAGGAGCAATGACCTCGAGCGGCGCGAAGCAGCCATGGTTCATGGGAATCTCTGGGAATAGCGATTTCATCGCGACATAGACCGCAGATGCTGTGGAACTTAGTGTCGAGTTCGAAGCCGAGAGCGACTCAGAATCTGATTCGCTAAAGTCGAACCGCGCACATGCGTCCTCTATGGTCAACTCAAGCCGGATCCACTTGGGCGTCCTCCTCTCAAGTGACTCCATGTCGACTGCGTCTTCACCTCGATAGACACCATTAGGAATCCCGTGGATCGCTTGTCGCATGAGCCGATCTGAGTACTCAATCGTGCGATCCATCGCCTCGGTCATTGCTCCCCATCCGTAGCGGCGGGCATACTCTTGCAGTCGTGCTTCTGCGACGGATGTCGCTGCTACTTGAGCACGGAGGTCTCCCAAACGATCGTTCGGGACGCGCATGTTCGACTCGATGATCTCGAAGACCGCGGTGTTCGGCTCTCCGCGCAAGTAGAGCTTGAGAGGCGGGATACGCAATCCTTCTTGGAAGTGCTCTCGAGCGTCAGCGACGAAGCTTCCCGGTTCTTGTCCGCCGACATCCGGCCAGTGCCCACAGATCGCGACGAAAGCGACGAGTTCAGAGCCGGCAAAGACGGGGCGGATTACCCCGACGTCATTGAAATGAGTTCCTCCGACGAACGGGTCATTGGTGATAAAGACGTCGCCTGGCTCCACTGAATGACGTCTAATAACGTACTGGACCGAGAACTCGAGCATTCCGACGAAGACGGCCAAGTCCCAATCACCCTGGGCGACAAGCCTTCCACGGGCATCGAACACGGCCCCACCGATGTCTCTGCCCTCGGTGATGACAGGGGAGTACGCCGACCGGAACAACGTCAGGTTCATCTCGTTGACGAAACTGCCGAACGCGCTGTTGAGCACCGCAAAGCTCGTGGGGTCAAGGGACACGGCTCTCGCTTCTCCCAGCTCAGGACGTTCTTTCAAAGCTCTAGAAGATATGATATCATAACATTAAGATGTCAGGACGAAAGGAGTCGACCGGGTTGACCTGGCGTACCTCCTCTGGGCTGATTCGTCGCGCGGTTGACGGCCGAGTCTCGAGTTGCGGCCGTGCACTGCGATGAGTCGTTCCGAGTTTCGAACGCCTTCGGTGATCAGGGGTAGGGATCAAGGTCACCTTCGGGCGATGCGCAGGTCGGCTCCCATCAGAAACCGAGAGATCTGGTGAGCAAGCGACCCGTTAAGTCCTATAGATCAGTTTCGAAGGCGAGCCCTATTCCCCTCTACTACCAGGTCGAGTCCGATATCCGGCATCGTATCGAGTCGGCCGAATGGCGCCCGGGGGCGCAGATCCCGACCGAGGCCCAGCTCTGCTCCGTCTATGGAACGAGCCGGGTGACGATCAGACAGGCGATCAGCAAGCTTGTCACCGACGGATTGTTGGTGCGCGAGCGAGGGCGCGGCACTTTCGTTCGAGAGCCCCAGATTACGGTCGGAGGCCGAGCGCTGACCTCCTTTACGGAAGAGATCGCCAAGCTCGGGCTCAAAGCCGGGAGTCGAGTGCTCAGCTTGATGGTCGAGCGTTGCCCGGGGGATGTCGCGCGTCGACTGCAGATCGAGGAGGGCTCGGGCGTCGTTTCCGTGAGACGCCTGCGACACAGCGACGGTTATCCGCTAGCGATTCAGACCGCGTACCTGCCCGCGGGACGCTTCCCAGGGCTCGAGACATTTGATCTCGCTGACCGATCCTTGTACGCGACGCTCGCAGAATTTTTCGATGTTCACGCGACCGAAGCGGAGGAGACATTTGAAGTCGGACCGATTTTGGGCAACGACGCACACCTCCTCGGGGTACGACCAGGTGCATGCGGCTTCCGCGTCGAGCGCTTGACCTTCGACGTTCTGGGACCATTCGAGCTCGCCCTGTCCCTGTTGCGAGGTGACCGATACAGCCTTCGGATCGGTCTCATCGTTCCGCCGCAAAGAGAGGAGTTGCATCATCATGACGAACGTTGACTTCTTCGGTCGGCTCCAGGGCATCCTGAGCGAGGTCGCCGACACACAGAACGAGGCATTTGCGTCAGCCTCTGAAGTGATCGCCGACACCCTCGCCGCACAGAATTTGGTGCATTTGTTCGGAAGCGGCCATTCGGTGATCCCAGTAATGGATGCGTTTCCTCGGTTTGGGAGCTTTGTGGGTTTCAACCCGCTCACTGACCCGCGGCTCATGTGGTCAAGCGTCCTTGGTCCTGGAGGAGTGCGCGAGCTTCTCTGGCTCGAGCGCACCGAGGGATATATCGAGCACTTCCTTTCACACGAACCGATTGCTGAGGGAGACACGCTGGTCGTGTTTTCGCACGGCGGGCGGAACGCGGCGCCCGTTGAGGCGGCGATGTACGCGGGGAGACACGGTGTCCGCGTGATCGGAGTCACATCGACCCTGAATCTCAGCAGCGAAGCAACACATTCGTCAGGGAAGCGACTCACCGACTTGTGCGATGTCGTGATCGATACGCGCGTGCCGGTGGAGGATGCGCTCGTCACTATCGATGGCTGGTCGATGCCGGTCGCGGGAGCCTCCACGATCATTGCGTGTGCTTGTGTAGGCGAGCTCGTTGCGAGAACTGCTTCGCTTCTCGTGAAGAGAGGAATCGAGCTGCCAACCTTCGTGTCTCCCACCGTGCCGGGCGTAACGATTGAATCGAACGATCCGGTGTTCGCAGCACATCGAGCGAAGCTACTTGCTGCATCAAGCCGTATCTAGGTCGACGGATCGACATGGACATCCCGCTGGTTCTCCGTGACGCCACTCTGTATTTGGAGTCAGGTGTTCAGCGCGGCGACATGCTCGTCGTCGGGGAACGGATCGCGGCCATAGGTGATGTCAAAGCTCCCTCAGGTTCGAGGGAACGTCGTCTTGAGGGTCGCTACGTCTTACCGGGACTCGTCGACTTGCAGGTGAACGGATGTGCGGGCTCGGAGGTATACGAAGCGTCGATCGGGGCGCTTCGTGCCATCCTGAGGGCGCTACCCCGCTTCGGTTGCACGTCAGTGCTACCAACAATGGTTTCGGCTTCCGACGAGCGTTACGGGCGCTTGGGTAAGGTTCTGGCAGGGCTCAGTGATTCGCCGGACGGCGCGCGGGTGCTGGGCGTTCATCTCGAAGGCCCCTATCTCAGCCCAAGCTACCCGGGTGCACACGGCCTTGATGCCCTAAGAACCCCCGACGTTAGCCATGCCGAAAGGCTGCTCGATGCTCTCGGTGGACACGTCCGAGTGTGGACAATCGCGCCCGAACTCCCTAGCAGCGCTGAACTGATTGATCTACTGATAGCGCGAAGCGTTGTCGTTGCTGCCGGGCACTCCGCCCTCTCGTTCGAAGAGTCGCGGGAGTGCTTCAAACGCGGAGTGACCCTCGTCACCCACCTGTTCAACGCGATGGCGCCGCTTGATCATCGTGCACCCGGGCTGGCTGCCGCTGCGCTCCTTGACCCGTCCGTGCGATTCAGCCTGATCGCAGATGGATATCACGTCCACCCGGCCGTAGTCAGGCTCGCGTCGGAGCTTGCGAGTGACCGGGTGATTCTCGTCACCGACGCGGTGTCGGCTTCAGATTGCCCTGATGGGACGTACGAACTCGCGGGTCAACGTGTAAAGCGCGAAAGCGGAACCGTGCGCACGCGCAACGGCGCGCTGGCTGGGAGCACGCTAACCGCGCTGCAGGGACTGAAGAACTTCTCCAATTGGCTAGGTGTCGATCTCGTTGATGCCTTGCCGGTCATGACCACACGTCCCGCCGATCTCATTGGTCGAACTGATGTCGGGAGACTTGCAGAAGGAGCGTACGCGGACTTCCTCGTAATGGACGCGAACGGTGAGTTGCTCGAAACACACGTCGGGGGCGCACGCGTTTGGGAGAGGCAAGCAGCATGACGGTCCCTGGTCTTACCTCCTGGTCACTGGTCACGGCACCGCATGTCCTTAGCGCGTACCGCGGAGCTCATCGGAAGAGCAGGTGGGTGAACCTATGAGTTCCACCAGGTAGGTCTCGATCTGGTCTCAGCCAAATCAAACGACATAAGAAAGGGGAAGACAATGCGAAGAACTACGAGTCAGGCGCCTCCGTGGCGCATCCAAATACGAAGAGGAAGGGGTCTAGTCGCCCTATTGTCGGTGTCGGTCATCATTGCCGGTCTGGGTCTGGGCGCAACCACCGGTGCATCTGCTTCCAGTTCTGGAAGCGGCGTGGCTACCGCGAAGACGCTGGTCGCGAAAGCATCCGCGAAGGACACCTGGACTACTCCAGGGCCGGCGATCTCGGTTGGCAACAAGCTCAAGGGGAAGAAGGTCTACTTTTTGGCAAACGGCATTACCTTCCCCTTCGTTGTCGACATGCTGGGTGGCGTAAAAGCCGCAGCAGCACTCTTGGGGATGACGGTCCTCACTGGTGACGGGGCGGGTTCGTCGGCAACGGCTGCGCGACTCATCGAGGAAGCGACCGCGGAAAAAGTGTCGGCGATCATCGATGAGGGATTCTCGGACTCGGAGATTTCCGCTCCGCTGAAGGCTGCCAAAGCGGCGGGAATAAAGGTCATCGAGTACGGAGCCGGGAAGCCGTCACTCCCCACAAGCGTAGAAAGCGCGAACGGCGTGAGTGCTCTAGCCACGTTTTGTTACCCGTGTGCCGGCACTGCGATGGCTGACCTGGCGATCGCGCAATCGAACGGGCATGCTGACGCCGCGATCTTTGCGGTCCCAGGGATCAGCGTGTCTCCAGGGATGGTCTCAGCCATCGAGAATGAGTTTCACAAACTCTGCTCTGCCTGCAAGGTGAAGGTGGTTTACGTGCCCTTGGCAGTCTGGTCAACGGAATTGGCGAGCGACACGTCATCTGCGGTTAGAGCAGATCCGAAGCTCGACTACCTACTTCCACTGTTCGACGCAATGTTTTCGTACATGGAGCCAGCGATCGTCCAGGCCGGCGCGACGAGTCGGGTGCACATGATTTCCTACAACGCGACTTCTCCTGGCATTACTGATCTGGCAGAAGGGAACCAGAATGTAACGGGAGATGTAGGCGGAGCACCCGCTTGGGTTGGTTGGGCCGCGGTGGATCAGATTGCGCGCTTGCTCACAGGTAACAAAGCACTTGCCAGCGAAGACGTTCCGAATCGGACGTTTGATCCGCAGAACGTGAAGACGCTCAATCTGAAGGCTTCAGATGACACGTGGTACGGAGTCAATTTCGCGGCTCAATATCGCAAGCTGTGGGGACTCGGATAATCGAGGATCAGGATGAGCTCATCCGCGGCGCCGATCCTTTCGGCGAGAAATCTCAGTAAGTCGTTCGCCGGTCGTACGGTGTTGCGAGGAGTCGACTTGGATGTCCTGCCGGGCGAGATCCATGGTCTCGTCGGCCAGAATGGCTCCGGCAAGTCGACACTCATAAAGATCCTCTCTGGATACCACGCTCCTGATCCAGGAGGTTCGCTTGTGGTCCAGGGGGAGAATGTTCGTCTTCCCCTGGGCCCAGGCGACCCTGCACAACTTGGCTTTGCATTTGTCCATCAAGATCTTGGATTGTTCGACTCCGCATCCGTCGTCGAGAATCTGCGAGTGGGGCGATATAAATCGGGATTCGGCTGGTTTATCTCGTGGAAGCGGGAAGGTAATGAAGCGCAGCGCTCCCTTCTTCGATTCGGCGTTGATATCGATCCGTGGGCCACAATATCGACTCTGCCGGACGTGCAACGGGCTCTGGTAGCGATCGTTCGTGCTTTGGACCAGCTCAGTGACAGTCGCACTGGATTGCTCGTTCTCGACGAGCCAACCGCGTATCTGCCTAAAGACAACGTCGATGTGCTGTTCGAAGCAATTCGACGGATAGCGAGCGAGGGTTTCGGAGTCATCTTTGTGTCTCACCGTCTCAGCGAAGTGCTCCGCCTTTGCGATCGTGTGACCGTCCTTCGCAATGGTGAGTTAGTAGGGACTAGGGAGGTTTCCCTGCTGCGAGAGGGAGATCTCATTGCGATGATGGTTGGTTTCTCGCTGGAGGAATTGCATCCAGAGGTCAGAGCGAGCGAAGGGGGAGCGTTCCTCAGTGTGCGAGGGCTCACGTCGGAATCGTTGCATGGTGTCTCATTTGACATGCGTCGCGGTCAGATTGTGGGTCTGACCGGCTTGCTTGGTATGGGACATGATGATGTTCCTTACCTGTTATTTGGTGCCAAATCGGCCGCTTCGGGCACGGTATCGATCGCGGACCGAAGTTATGACCTCACGCGGATTGACCCTCAACAAGCGATGCGCGCCGGTTTCGCTCTGTTGCCAGGGAACAGACTTCGAGATGGTGGAATGGCGACCGCTTCGGCATCGGAGAACCTGACGCTCGCGACGCTTCGTCGCTACTTCCGACGCGGGTTCTTGCGGCGTCGCCCGGTGGATGAGTCGGCTGCGGATTGGATGAGGAGATTCGACGTGACGCCGATGGAGACGGATCGCCCACTGTTGACGTTCAGCGGAGGTAATCAGCAGAAGATCCTGGTGGCCAAGTGGTTCGCGACTGATCCACTAGTGCTATTGCTGCACGAACCCGTTCACGGTGTCGATGTCGGGGCGAAACGAGACATTTTCCGTCACATCTCAGATGCCGCATCGCGGGGGACTTCCGTCATCATCGCAAGCGTCGAGCAGGAAGACCTCGCGAGTCTGTGTGATCGCGTGTTGGTGTTCCGCGACGGACTGATTGCTAGCGATCTGCACGGTGCAGAGTTAACGCCAGAGCGAATACTCGAGCAGTGTCTGATGACTCACGCTGGGTCGGCAATCTCAGACAGTCGAGTTCCGTCGTGAGTACCACGTCTCGCGAGCCAGCAACAGGAACCGATACCTCGTCCCCCGAAATGAATGTGCAGGGCGTCAGCCCCGGAAGAATGCATGCCAAGCGGCGAACTGGTGTGGCAATGCTTGTTAGTCGTTATGCATTAGTCGTCAGCTGGGGCCTAATTGTCCTCATCTTCTCATTACTGCAACCGAGCACCTTCGCTACGGCTGCCAACTTTGACACAATTTTCAGCTCGCAGGCAGTGATGCTCGTGCTGGCACTCGGGTTCTTGCCGTCGCTCGCCGCCGGTGAGTACGATTTGTCGCTGGCAGGAACGCTCGGCGTATCGCTCGTGCTTGTGGGATACCTCAATGTCGTACATGGGTGGCCGATCGGTTGGACAATTGTTGTTGCATTGGCTGCGGGCATCACAGTCAGTCTCGTCAACGTCTTCTTCATCATCGTCATCGGCATCGACTCGCTCGTGGTCACGCTAGGGACTGGCACAGTTCTCGCCGGAGTTGCGCTGGGGATTAACTCGTTATCGCTCGGAGGGATATCTGCCGGGCTCGTGAGCGCAATGAGATATGACATCTTCGGCCTGCAAGCTTGCTTCTACTACGGGGTCGTATTGACGGCGCTGCTTTGGTACGTCTTCAGATTTACGCCGCTCGGCAGGTATATCTACTTCATCGGCTCCGGTCGAAACGTCGCCCGCCTGACAGGAATACGTGTCGACCGGATTCGTATCGGGACGCTCGTCTTTGGTGCGCTCGCCGCTTCGTTTGGTGGAATTATGCTTGCCGGAACAAATGGCTCAGTCGACCCGACAGTAGGTCCGACGCTGCTCTTGCCAGCCTTTGCTGGTGCGTTTCTTGGTGCGACGACGATCACGCCAGGACGCTTCAACGCATGGGGCACGTTTGTCGCTGTCTATTTTCTCGTCACCGGGCTCACCGGCCTCGAATTGCTTGGGCTGTCCGGCTGGATTGAACAGGTGTTCTACGGCGGATCGCTCGTAGTTGCCGTCGCGTTCTCCAAGCTCGCCGGTATGCGTGCGGAGCATGGCACGTAACGAGGCGCCTTCGAGCGCGAAACTCGTTCTTGGACTTGACGTAGGAACGTCGGCGATCAAGGTCGGATCTTTCCAGCTCGCCGGTCGCGCGCAAGCAATCGTTGTACGGCGACATCCGATTGTCGTGCACGACGGAATCGCTGAACAGAATCCGCCGACGCCATGGCTAGTGCCGCATCAGGCAACCTTTACGCGCAATGAAATAGCACGAAGTTCCTTATTGTCAGCGTATCGGTTGCGCCAGGCGATGTAGCGCCGGATCATCGAGTTCTGCTCCTCGTGGCTTTAGTGTCATGAAGGAGCGCTGCGCCGCTTCGGCGTGACTGGGCCCCGTGGGGCGGACACGACCGCCGTGCAAAGCGAGGGCGTTCGTGGCCGTTCCATCTTCACCGACTCCGGTGGAACACCAACGACAGTACGTGGGAATCGACCTACACCGCAGGCGGTCGGTGATCGTGAGGATCACCGACGACGGCGAGATCCTCGAGACCTTCCGGGTCGCGAACGACCCGCTCGAATTCGCAGTCGCTGCCGGAAGAGCCGGTCCGGTACTACGGCTTTCGCGACGGCGAGATCCGCTGCCTGGCCGAGGCGCTGGCGTGAGAGGTTCGGACACAGCCAGGGCGCGCGCTCGGCGATCGCCGTGGCCCCCGGCATCTGGGCGAGGCCGACTATTTGAATGAGCCCGCCTGGCTGTGGCCGAAACACACCATGTGCCGAACACGGAGGAATGGCCGGCAGCCGAACCCACGGCCTGCCCGCCCAAATACGGGCAATGGTGAGGTCGGCTGTGTCTGACCACTGAGCAACCGGGACCGCCTGAGGCAGTCCACCTCCATGGTGGTCGCTGACAACTACACCATCGGGTCCGTCAAGGCTTCCCCTTCGGGCGCGCTCTGCCCGGCCTTGACCGCCCTTTTGCATCCCTCCGGCACCGGAGTGCTGTCCTTGCGCGCCCGCTGTGCAGTTCGTCGTGACTCGACGTGCAGTTCAAACAGACTTCGGCTTCGCCGAAGGCTCTTGACAGAAAGCGCTCCGTCAGACATGCGGTTATGCGACGGCCGCGAACGAAGCACTAAATCGCGCCAATCGTGCAGACTGAACGATCCGGGCGAGTCAGCGACACATCATGCGGACGAGCGCCTCCCTCGGTACGAGGATCCTCCTTCCGAGGCGGAGCGTTGGGATCTCCCCCCGAGCCGCGAGCTCGTAGGCATGCGCACGCGACACTCCGAGTGATCGCGCCGCCTCCTCGACGGTGAGGGTGAGTCGCTCGGGCCTATGGCTGCATCCCCCGCCAATGCCGTGAGCGTGGCCGTCATCTGCTGCTGAGGGAACGGTCGGCACGTTCAGCAGATCCGTGTCGTCATCAGCCAGGACCGCGGCGAGCTCGAGCAGTGACCGGGCGACCTTCTGACTGGTCCGTTCTGGACGAACGACTTGGCTCATCGTCGTTCGTCTTCTCTATCCAAGAACTCGACGACGATCCCCGTGGAGTCGCCGGCATCGCTCGCTGAGCCTGAGTTCGTGGTTCGTCGTACGAAGTCGAGCGAAGCGATGACCTCAGTGCGGAGCTCCCAGGCCCGCGCCGTTCCGACCGACCGATCCTCGACGTCGCGGTGATGTCCGTGCTGGCAGGCGACGAGGCCGTTGGCGAGCCAGCCGCGCATCCGCTCGTAGAAGGAGGGGAGGGTGTAGCTGTGCCAGTACTGCGCGCCGCCGATCGAAGCGTGCGGCGATTCGAAGGCGTGCCAGCGTGCCCAGAAAAGCGTCGTCAGCTCCTCGACGAGAGCGCCGTGCTCGGCCCAGCACGGCGGGATGCGCTGCTCGGGGCACTGGCCGTAGCGGGCGTTGAAGTAGGAGACGAATCCCGAGAGGAGCGCGAAGAGCTTGTCGGCATCCTCGGCGTCGAGCTCCATCCAGTTCCAAGGCCGGGTCGCCGAGGAGAAGCTGAACCTGCTGGCGAACCCTCGAGCCTCGCCGGTCCAGCACCTCGGCACCTCGTCCCGTTCTGCCGGGTCGACAATTGTCGCCTCGATGGTCGTGCTCACGGGCGAGCTCCTCTCTCTCGGTCGTTCGCGGCTTTCGCCGCGGCTTCGTCTGCTGCGATCAGTTGCGCGTCCTTTCCCTCCCAGGTGCCGGGCGCGTAGGCGAGCACCGGTCGCAGCCGCCCCCAAAAGAGAAGCAACTCGCCGTCGCCGAGCGTGTGGATCTCCGAGGGGGTGAGGACGGCCTCGTCGACCTGGGAGGTCGAAACGCTCGTCCGGTCTCCCGTCGATCCTTCGTTGAACGATCGACGCGGGACCCGTCGGGTGCCCGAGAGGCGCGAGAGCTCGTCGAGGTCCGAGGCCACCGACAACCCACCGAAGACCGCGGTCACGGTCACGGCATTGCGGATCGTCGCCGCACCGGTCGATCCCCAACGCGCGGTCGCCTGGGAGAACGACTGCATCGACAGCACTGTCGTGATGCCGCGGCCCCGCCCGTCGGCGACGAGGTTCGGCAAACCCGGAAGGGGCACGATCGAAGGTGCCTCGTCCAGCAGTGCCAGGAGCGGCGGGTCGAGCCGACGGCCGGGACGCTTCGCCCCCTCGCGTTCCGCTGCGACGACGAGCTCGTCACAGAACGCGGTGATGAGCGGACCCGCGCCGACGGAGGCCGATCCCCGGTCCTTCGCCAGCGCGTAGATCGTCGTTGGGCACGAGAGCGCCGCGGCGATGTCGAAGGAGTGTTCGGCATCGACGGCAGAGCGCTCGAGCACCTCGTCGTGCTGGAACGGCGCGAGGGCGAGGTCGACCGAGCGCATCACCCCCGACGTCGTCTCTGCGGCGCCAGACGTGTGCTGGTGGAGCCGCGCCCCCCAGTCGACGCGCCCGTCGAGGTGCTCGGAGAGGATGCGAAGCGGCGCCGGGTCGGAGGGACTGCCGGCCCAGCTGACGACGTCGGCGATTGTCGCGCCGTCGAGGGCCGCGGCGTGGAGGTAGGCGGCAAGGACGGTGATCGCCGAGCGTCGAAAGAAGCTCGCCGAACGGAGGTCGCCGGCCTCGCCCGCGGCCGAGACGAGCGCCCCGGCACGCCGCTCGGCGACGGCGGAGTCCTCACACCCGACGACCGGCGACCAACGAAGCGGCTTGGCAGCTGGCGCGAGACGGTCCGGATCGAGGGCGAACACCGAGCCGAGGCGTTCGCGCGCCTTGGCGCTTACCTCGTAGAGGTCGGGCTTCGTCGCCGTCGCGAGGCACGGGCCCGGGTGCTGGCGGAGGATTCGGGCGAGGACCCGCAAGGTCTTTCCGGCGCCTGGGGGAGCGACGAGCTCGAGCGAGGTCTCCCAGGAGGCGACGAGCTCCACCCCGCGAGGCCGGCGAGAGATGCCGAGGGGATAGCCGACCTGTTCGCGTGTCAGCTCCTTCGGAGTGAGCGACGGACGGGTGATCACCGCTTGACGTTTGGCCGCCTCGACGCTCGCGACCGCCGTGAGCTCGGCTCTCGAGGCGAACCCGTCCGAAGCAGTCGCGCCGCGTCCCACGGCACGGAGGAGGAAACCGCTCGTGACGATCCCGATCACAAGGAGGACGCCGAAGACCGTCCAGTAGACGGGCGCGTCGAGAAACGCGCCTCGCCGAGCTGTCAGCGAATCGAGCGCGCCCGGCCTTGTGAGACTCTGAACGAGAAAGCGTGCTGACGAACCGAAAGAGAGGAGCCCGAAACCACCTCGATGGATTCCGAGCGCGACACCGCGCGCGACGTCCGCCGCGAGAATCGCGAGGGCGAACCCGACCAGCGCGATGCCAAGGCCAACGGCGTCTTTCGGGAACCTCGCCGTGCCGTCGAACTCGTCTCCTCGCGCCGGTGTCATCCGGACAACCTCGCGTCGGTGTCGGTGAAGGTCTCCTCGTAGGGGCTGCGGACGTGGCGGACGAACGCCGAGCGTCCGCGGACTCTCCAAAGGGCGGTCGCCTTCGGTAGGCGAGAGAGCATCTCGGCCTCGGGGGAAGAGAGCCCGAGCGAGCGCTGCGTCTCGGCGAGGACGTGGGAAGAGGTGCGGAAGACGACCTGGGTCTGAGTGTCGGCGATGAGACCGTCGCCGATCTTCGAGGTCGCGGACGCGCTGTCGGCCTGCGCGCCAAGGTCGGTGACGCGGTGGCAGACGGCGACGTTGGCGACGCCCCGGGCCCGGGCGAGCTTCCAGTTCTCCTGTAAGAAGCGCGCCGCCTCGTCCTGGCCCAGAAGCGACCAGCACTCGTCGACGACGAAGAAGCGCCGCGGCACCGACCACTCGTCGTTCGCGTCGCCGACGAGGTAGCAGGCCTGGAGGACCGAGATGGCGGCGAGCATGACCAGGCGCAAGAGCGCCTTGTCCGAAAAGACAGCCGAGACGTCTAAGACGATGCCCGTCCCGGTGGCGGCGATCCCACCGAGCGCCTCGCGCCCGTCGAACATGCCGGCGAGATCGCGCCGGACGAGCTTGTCGAGAAGCAGCCAGAGCGGCCGCGCCAGGAGCTCGAGTTCGCGGCGCGAGGTTGCGCCGCGGGCCGCCATCCCCTCGGAGGGCGACTCGAGCAACGCGGCGAGATCTGTGAGCGAGGCGCTCTTCTCGCTCGGGCGGTTCTCCTCAGCGGCACCGATCGCTTCGAGCGCCCAACCGAGGACCGCGTCCTCGGCCCGATCGAGGCCGTGTCCCGCAAGCGAAGCGAGGAGCGCCGCCATCAGGTGGTGGCGGCGGAGGAGTCGCTCGGCAGCGGTCTCTGTCGAGCCCGGCACGGTCCCGAGCGGGTTCATCGCGTGCGGCCCGCCGGGGCGAAGTTCGAGGCGGGTCATCGAGAGCGCCTCGGCGAGCCCTTCGTACTCCCGCTTCGGGTCGACGACGAAGGCCTGCCGGCCGACCCCGCCCCGTCCCAGTAGTCCGACGTGCCGGGCGAGGAGGCACTTCACGGCGGCGGACTTGCCGCTCCCGGGCTCGCCGAAGACCATCACGTTCGGGTTGTCGAGCGCGCCGTCGGCGTAGAGGGCGAACGGGTCGTAGTAATAGAGCGCACCGGCGGGCCAGGTCGTGCCGATGAGGATGCCGCGGGGTCCGAGCCCGGAGTCGGCCTGGAAGGGATAGAGCGAGCAGCACTGCGCCGTCGTCATCTGCTGTCTGCCGAGGCGCAGCAGGCGCGGCTTTCCTGCCGACGAAGCCTGGTCGCCGAGCAGGGCGCTTTGCTCGCGACGATCATCGACGAGGCGCGCGACGGACCTCATCGTGCCCGTCCCGGGATGACACGCCCGAGGGGGAGCGCGGCGACGAGCGCCTCGGCGTGGCGGAGGTCGAGGGAGCGGAGCTCCATGCCGACGTTCGCCGCCGACTGGCACGTGCGCTCGCACTGCCCGTCGAGTGCGTCCGGACTCTCGGCGGTGACATCGACGAGACCGGCGACGAGCTCCATCTCGGCGCCGGATTCGAGCTCCTCGTCGAGGGCCTCGGCGGCGAGCTGGGCGCGACGCTCCTCGGCGCCGACCCTCCGGCCCTTCAGCTCGCGTTCGTCGATGCTCGCGCCCACACGGGTTGCCACCGCGAGCGCCTGGCGGCGCGCCAGGCGGCGCCCGAGCGGGGTGTAGATGACCGTGAAGCTCCGCGTCACGTCCTGTTCGCAGAGGAAGCCGGCGAGCCAGTCGGCGCGCACCGACAGCCGCGGCCACTCGGCGACGCGGAAGATCCGATGGACACTCCCGTCGGTGGCGACGAAGCGTCGGTGCTCCTCGACCGAGAGCGGGAAGCCGTTCTCCGGGGTGACGAGCCCGGCGAGGTCAGAGAGACTGCGCCCGCGTCGCTCGAGGTGACGCCTGGCCGTCGGGTCGAGGCGGTCCCGGAGCGCGCGTGCGATCGCGCCGGCCGGGAGCGGGCCGACGGCGAAAAGACCCGCCCGGGCGAGTGCTGTCGAGAAGAGCTCGGCTTCCTCGAGGAGGCGCGCGATCGCCGAAGACAAGCGCTCGCTCATCTCGCCGCGACCCAGGCGTGCGCGCCCGACGGCGACGGTGAGCGTGACTAGCACCTCGGAGGAGACCGCCCGCCGAGCGGTGCCTTCGAGGAGGTCGCCGTAGGAAGAGGCGACCATTTCGTCGGGCTCGGCGCGGCTCGTCTGGGCGAGGTAGGCGAAGTGCCCTTCGAGCGGGGCCGGCGCGACGAGCTGGGACCAGGTGATGCGGGAGACCGGGCTCTCCTCGCGGGCGAGGCTCGCGAGCGCGTCGCCGAAGGCGGCGAGCCGGGCGTCTTTCTCCACGGCGTCGGTGAGGAGGAACCCCTCGCCGTGGATGCGAAGCACGAGGGAGAGCGATGCGTCTCCCCGGTCGGCGATGAGCCCGACCCGTCCGGAGCTCCGACCGAGGGCGTGCTCGGCATCGAAGTCGTAGAGGGTGATGCCGGCGAACAAGGGAGGGAGCCCGGCCCCGCGCCACGGCGCGAGCGCGGCCGACCACCGGTGGCGACCGGTCGCTCGGCGCGCGCTGAAGCGCGCGAACGGCCCGAGGAGCGAGACGAGGTCCTCTCCACCCGGAGTCCGACCGGCCCCAGCTCCGACGAGCAGCAGCCCGGCGACGGCGAGCGCCATCCGCCCGCCGATCCCGGCGCCCGTCACGACGAGGCCGAGGAGCCCGAGGCCGATTCCGGCACAGCAGATCGCGAACTGTGTCGCGGAACGACGGTGAACGAAACCGAGTCCGTTCGGACGGGTGAGGCGGTAGTGGCGCGTCGCGGCCGGGTCGTTCATTGCTACTCCTCTGCTGATCTCTTCGAGGACGGCAAGGAGCTCGGACCGCGGAGGCCGTCGCCTCGCCGCGGGGGTTGCGTCGCCTCCCGTGGCACTCCAGGCGAGGCGCTCCTCGGAGAGGCGTCGGAGGCGCGGGCAGGCGAGCTCGCGGGCCGCGGCGGGACCGCGGCGTGTGAGCCCGGTCGGGGGGCTCCCGCGCTCCCGGACCCCGAGGGACGAGACGGAGCGGGACGAGGCGAGGTGGGGCCGCGCGGCGGTGACGTGGACGGCGGCCCGGACGGCGACGCGCCAGCCGGGGGAGAACCCGGGCTCCCGCCTCCGGGCGGTGGCGCACCGGCGCCGGTGAGCCCGCGAGCCATCGACGAGAACCCGCCGA
>Ga0116110_1000657_pt1 | contig 19658 bp, 13 predicted proteins | sample June2015DPH_8_50_FD_89719 | JGI IMG/M metagenome (GOLD analysis project Ga0116110, IMG submission 89719) | Peatland microbial communities from SPRUCE experiment site at the Marcell Experimental Forest, Minnesota, USA - June2015DPH_8_40 | ecosystem: Environmental > Terrestrial > Soil > Wetlands >...
GACCTCGCCCAGTTGATCCACGACTTGAAGAACGCGAACCGCAACGCGCGCGTGAGCGTGAAGCTGGTCGCGGAGGTCGGCGTGGGCACCATCGCCGCCGGCGTCGCCAAGGCGCACGCCGACGTGGTGCTCATCAGTGGTTACGACGGCGGCACGGGCGCGTCGCCGCTCTCTTCCATCAAGCATTCGGGCATTCCGTGGGAACTCGGCCTGGCCGAGACCCACCAGACGCTCGTGCTCAACAATCTCCGCAGCCGCATTTACGTCGAGGCCGACGGCCAGCTCAAGACGGGCCGCGACGTGGCGGTCGCCGCGCTGCTCGGCGCGGAGGAATTCGGATTTGCCACCGCGCCACTCGTCGCGCTTGGCTGCCTCATGATGCGCGTGTGCCATTTGAACACCTGCCCGGTGGGTGTGGCCACCCAGGACCCGCAGCTCCGCAAATTCTTCACGGGCAGCCCGGACCACGTGGTCAATTTCATGCGGTTCATCGCCACGGAATTGCGCGAGATCATGGCCAGACTCGGCTTCCGGACGGTGAACGAAATGATCGGCCGCACGGACAAGCTGGCCCCGCGGAAGGCGATTGAGCATTGGAAGGCGAAGGGCCTCGACTTCACGAGCATTTTGCAACGGCCGGATGTCTGGCCGGAGGTCATCCGCTACCGGCAGATTGACCAGGATCACTGCATTAAAAAGTCGCTCGACGTGACCCGGTTGCTGGACATTTGCGAGCCGGCCATCGAACGCAGCGAGCGCGTCCACGCCGACCTGCCCATCCGCAACGTCCACCGCGTCGTCGGCACCATCGTCGGCAGCGAGGTGACGAAGAAGTGGGGCCCGAACGGCCTGCCGGAGGACACCATCAATCTCAAGTTCAACGGCAGCGCGGGTCAGAGCTTCGGCGCGTTCATTCCCAAGGGCATGACGCTCGAACTCGAAGGCGACGCGAACGATTATTTGGGCAAGGGCCTCAGCGGCGGCAAAATCATCGTCTATCCGCCGGCAGGTTCGACTTTTGTCGCCGGGGAAAACATCGTCATCGGCAACGTGGCCTTCTATGGGGCTACGAGCGGCGAGGCGTTCGTGCGCGGCATGGCGGGCGAACGGTTCGGCGTGCGGAACAGCGGCGTCAACGCGGTCGTCGAGACCATCGGCGATCATGGTTGCGAATACATGACCGGTGGACGCGTGATTATTCTGGGCCGGACCGGACGCAACTTCGCCGCAGGCATGTCCGGCGGCATTGCCTACGTGCTGGATGAAGCCGGCGATTTCCCGGCGCGTTGCAACCAGGAAATGGTCGGTTTGGAAAAATTGAAGGACGCCGACGAGATCGAGATCATCTGGAAGTTGATCCAGCGCCACCAGGCTTACACGAAGAGCGACCGTGCCGCGAAGGTGCTGGCGGACTGGCGGAAGCTCGTGCCGAAGTTCGTCAAGGTGATGCCGAAGGACTACCAGCGCGTGCTCGAATCCATGAAGAAGGTGAAAGAGCAGGGCCTGACCGGCGACCAGGCCATCATGGCCGCGTTCGAGGAAAACGTCCGCGACGTCGCGCGCGTCGGCGGCGGCTGAACAAAAATCCTAAACCCTAAATCCTAATGACTAAAGAAATCCGAATATCGAATGCCGAATGCCGGTGTGCATGTGGCTGGTTCTCACCCGACCGCTTGCCATTTTCGGATTTCGGATTTCGGGCTTAGGACTTATTTATGGTTTAGGGCTTAGCAATTCGGGCTTGGAATGTTGCGGCACGATATGGAAACTGATTTCTGACAGATTATGGGCAAACCCACGGGATTCATCGAGTATCTGCGCGAACTGCCGGCGGACCGCCCGCCGGTCGCGCGCATTGCGGACTGGAAGGAATTTCACCTGCACCTGCCGGAGGCCGCTCTGCGCAAGCAGGGCGCGCGCTGCATGGATTGCGGCACGCCCTTCTGCCACACCGGCGTGCTCCTTAGCGGCATGGCCAGCGGCTGCCCCATCCACAACCTCATCCCGGAATGGAACGACCTCATCTATCGCGGCCTGTGGAAGGAAGCGCTTGAGCGGCTCCACAAGACGAACAATTTTCCCGAATTCACCGGTCGCGTATGTCCCGCGCCGTGCGAAGGCTCGTGCGTGCTCGGCATCAACGCCCCGCCCGTCACCATCAAAAACATCGAGTGCGCCATCATTGACCGCGGCTGGGACGAAGGCTGGGTCACCGCCGACCCGCCGAGGCAGCGCACTGGCAAAAAGGTGGCCGTCGTCGGCTCCGGCCCGGCCGGTCTTTGCGCCGCCGCGCAACTGAACAAGGCCGGCCACACCGTCACCGTTTTCGAGCGCGCCGACCGCCCCGGCGGGCTGCTCATGTACGGCATCCCCAACATGAAGCTCGACAAGGAACAGGTCGTCCTGCGCCGCATCAAACAGCTCGAAGCCGAAGGCATCCGGTTCGTCTGCAACACCGATGTGGGCGGAAATTATCCGGCGGAAAAACTGCTCAAGGAATTCGATGCCGTGATTCTCGCGACCGGCGCCACCAGGCCGCGCGATTTGCCGGTGGAAGGCCGGAACCTTAAAGGCGTCCATTTTGCGATGGAATTTCTCACTGCGAACACGAAGAGCATTCTCGACGGGAAAAAGAACGGCAGCTTCATTTCCGCCGCCGGCAAGAACGTCGTCGTCATCGGCGGCGGCGACACCGGGACGGATTGCGTGGGCACCTCGATGCGTCACGATTGCAAGAGTCTGGTGCAGCTTGAGATTTTGCCCAAACCGCCGATGGAGCGCGCAGCAGACAATCCGTGGCCCGAATGGCCGAAGATTTATCTCATGGACTACGGCCAGGTGGAAGCCGCCGCGAAATTCGGTGCCGACCCGCGCGTTTATCTCACCACCGCGACGAAGTTTGAAGGCGATGCGAACGGCCAGGTCAAGGCCGTCCACACCGTGCAGGTGAAATGGGAGAAAAACGACAAAGGCCAGTTCATTCCGAAGAACGTGCCCGGCACGGAAAAAGTTTTGCCCGCGCAACTCGTCCTGCTGGCGATGGGCTTTCTCGGACCGGAACAACCGTTGCTCGACGCGCTCAAGCTCGAACGCGACCCGCGCACGAACGTGAAGGCCGAATTCGAGAAATACTCGACGAACCTCAAGGGCGTGTATGCCTGCGGCGACTGCCGTCGCGGCCAGAGCCTCGTGGTGTGGGCTTTCAACGAGGGCAGGGGAGCCGCGAGGGAATGTGATCGCTATTTGATGGGTTCGACAGACCTACCGTAAGTTTTGCCGCGCGTGACTTGAGCCGCTTGGGATTTGAGCCATTTGGGAAATGGCGAAAAGGATTTGTCAGCGGCAAAGGCCGTGCGGCCGACTGAGCGGGAGCGATGAAGCCCACCGGCGAAGGCCCGCGAGGGCCGAGCGAGCGGGCGCGAGCAAGTCCATGCGACCGGTATTTAATGGGAAACACGGACTTGCCATAGGGTGGCAAGGCTGAAGGCTCAAGGCTGAAACAAAAAACTTTGGCATTTAGTGTTCAGCCTTTGGCCTTTGCTTTTCGCCTTTTACGCGTGCCCACCGCGTGAGGCCCCGTAAAGTGGCGTGGCCACCACGGGGCTGAACGCTCATAAAGGGACGTGGTCCGCGCGGCGCGGCTTTACGCGGCCCCCACCGCGTGAGACGAGGTCTTTTACGCGGTTACGCGTGCCCGCCGCGTGAGGCTGAAAGCCTTTTACGCGGCCATCTGCTAACTCCCACCTCCGATCGGCGATCTCCCCATCGGGTGCAACTGGCCGAACCCGGTGATCTGCCAGTCTTCGCGGAAACGTCCCTCATCACAACTGCCCACGATCTGCACCCGGGATACCGGTTTGAGTATTTTAATTTCACCGTGTAATTCGCGATCCATAAAACGCTGCGTTTGGCCGGGGTCCCATTGGGAGCCGGAACCCATGAATGTGTAAGTCATTGCCGGGAGACGTTTCGGGAAGGCAGAGTTGTCATCCGCCGTGTAGGTGATGGTGCGGTCATCCCACATGTAGGCCCGGAAACGGAAGTTGTGCAATGTCTGCCCGCTGGTGTTGACCATGACAAAGTATTGTGCGCCCCCGCCGGGGATGGGCTCAAGCCTGGCGTCGATCGGGGCGAACGCCGTGTCCTGCAAGGACTCGCAGCCAGTCAACCCAGCGAGGCCGAAACACCCGGACAGCAACGTCACCGCGATCCGTGCCAACTGAATCCAATTCTTCATATCATCCTTCCTTTTATGTGGCCCGCCACGTGAGGCTGACCTGTCCACCATAGCCTCCGGCGACGGTGGAACGCCTTTAACAGGGCGTGGTCCCACAGGACTTTACGCCCTTACGTGGCCCACCGCGTGGCGACTTGTCCATCGTAGTCCTGCAACACAGGACGAAGTTGGAAGCTTTCCGCGGCCAATGTGGAACAGCCACCGGTCGCTGGCAATGGCATATTGGTCGAAGCAGCGCCTTTTACGTGGCCTGCCGCGTGGCGCAGCTTTACGCGGCCTGCCGGCGATGCGACAATAAAAATCGCACGTACGACTTTTATTGTCGCGACGGACGGAGCTGGGTTTTGCTTTTGGCCCGCAAACCGCCAGGCTGCCGCGCCGGGGAGAGATGTGTTAAAACTGGGAACCAGACTCCTTTCCGGTCCCAACCTCAACCACCCTCCGGAAACTTCTTGCCCTGTAGCCACAACAGGGCTACATTTGTCCCATGAGCAAAACCGCCACCATTCGTGCCCGGGTGGAGCCCGGCCTCAAGAGCGAGGTTGAAGACATCCTTGACCATCTGGGGCTGACGGCTTCCGAAACGGTTCATCTGCTTTACCGGCAGATCAAACTGCAACGCGGCCTGCCTTTCGATGTGCGGATTCCGAACGAACTCACCACCCGCACGCTCCACGCGAGCAAGGCGGGCCGGGGGGTGAAGCGCTTTGGCAGCAAAAAGGAACTCTACGCCGATTTGGGCATGTGAGAACCTTCAGCCGCACCAGCCAATTCAAGAAAGATGTCAAGCTTGCCGGAAAACGCGGCAAGGATTTGGCCAGACTTAAAGCCGTCCTCGATCTTCTGATTGACGGTGAACCATTGCCGTCGCAATACAAAGACCATCCTCTGCGTGGTGACTTTGCGGGCAGCCGCGACTGTCATGTTGAATCGGACTGGGTTCTGATATACACGCTCACGGAGAACGGCGGCCATGTTTGGTTTGAACGCACGGGCACGCACGGCGATTTGTTTCGATGAATCCCCCGCGCCGCGTCATAACGCAGTGAAGACGGCTTGTCTCGCCGGGAGAAATGTCACAATTCCGCCGAATCAGAACCCTCCCCGCTTTCAAACACTTCGCCATCAAACACGATGGGTTTGTGCTTTTCGGATTTGAAATGCCTTTCCCGGGCGGATGGCGCGTGAACCTCGACCGGGATTTGCTCAGGTATGGGGAAGACTGGCATTGACGGCATCCTTGGCCAGCTTTCCATTCACCAAGCGCCAAAGGTTCAGGGGATTTTCATCTTTCAACGCGTCCGGCAGCAGTAACGCGGGAAAATCCTGATAGCAGACGGGACGGGCAAAACGATACAACGCGGCCGTTCCAACCGAAGTAAAGCGCACGTCGGTCGTGGCCGGATAAGGACCGCCGTGGTTCATCGAAGGACAAACCTCTACGCCGGTCGGAAAGCCGTTGAGGATCAGCCGGCCCGCTTTGCGTTCAAGCAGCCGCAACAATCTTCCGGCTTTTTGAAAATCGCCGGGCGTGCCATGGACGGTGGCGGTCAACTGACCTTCGATGTTTTGCGCGATTTCCTCCAGTTCCGCGAGGGTCTGCGCGGAGATCAAAATTGAAAAAGGCCCGAAAACTTCCTCAGCCAGTTCGGGATGCCCGCGAAATGTTTTTGCGTCGGTGCGGACCAAAACGGATTCGCCCTGCGTTTTTCCGGTGTCGGGTTTTTCTTCCGAGCGAGCGAGCAGGTTCACGCCGCCCGTTTCGGAAACACGGGCAAGTCCCTTGTGGTAGGCGTCGCAAATGCCCGCGTGCAGCATGGTCGCCGGCGCGACGATTTTCAGCAACTGCGCCAGCGCCGTTTGAAATTGATCGAGCTCCGCACCCTGTAATCCAAAAACCAGGCCGGGCTTGGTACAAAACTGTCCGGCGCCGAGCGTCACGGAATTTCGCAGGCCCTCCGCGATTTTCATTCCCCGCTCGCGCAGCGCTTCCGGCAGAATAAAAATGGGATTCAGGCTGCTCATCTCGGCGAACACCGGAATCGGCTCCGGTCGCGCGGCGGCCGCGTCAAACAAGGCGCGCCCGGCGGCGCGCGAACCGGTGAAGCCAACCGCGCGGGCGATTGGATGCCGCACCAGTGCCATGCCAATCACCTTGCCGGCCCCGTGCAACATCGAGAACACCCCGGCGGGCAGACTGCACGCCGCTACGGCCCGGCGAACGGCGGTCGCGACCAGTTCCGACGTGCCCGGATGACCGCTGTGCGCTTTTACCACCACCGGGTTGCCGGTTGCCAATGCCGACGCGGTGTCACCTCCGGCCACGGAAAACGCCAGCGGGAAATTGCTCGACCCGAAAACGATCACCGGGCCGATGGGAATCAGCATCCGCCGCAGGTCGGGCTTGGGCGCCGGCTGGCGGTCGGGTATGGCCGTGTCAATCCGCGCGTCCACCCACGAACCTTCCCGGGCAACCTGCGCGAAGAGTTTGAGCTGACCGGCAGTGCGCGCGCGCTCGCCCGTCAGCCGCGCTTCGGGCAATCCGGTTTCCTGATGCGCGCGGATGATGAGGTCATCGCCCAGCGCCAGAATTTCATCGGCCATGCGTTCGAGAAAAGCCGCGCGCTGTTCGCCGGTGGTTTCGCGATACGTTTCGAAGGCCGCCCCGGCCAGTTCCATGGCGGCATTCACTTCCTTTTCGCCTGACATGCGGAATTCAGTCGGCAAAGGCTTGCTGTCCAGCGGGCTGATGGCGCGGAAAGTTTTCCCCGCACCGGGACTCAGTTGGTCGCCAATAAAATTCTGGCCGTGCAAATTCATAGCGGCGCGTCAAACTACCATCACGGGATTCCTGAGCAAACCGATTCCGGTGATTTAGATCTCGACCATATCCCGCGCCTGCAGCGTAAAGGTTTCGGGCGGAACGATGCCGGTTCCCGTCAGCAGCACGGCTCCATGGGGAAAAGCCTGGCTGCGAAAGAGAAACCCGGCCAGTTCCTCGAAGCGGCGTTTGATCTGGCCGACCGAGGTCTCGCCCGCAAAGACGCTTTCGCCGTTTCGCCGGATGGCCAGCCGGATTTTCCATTCCCGTGCCGTCGCTTCCGTCGCGCCCACCATGATCCAGGGACCCAGCGCGCAGGAGCGATCGTAGATTTTTGCCTGCGGCAGATACAGAAGATTTTCCCCTTCGATGTCGCGCGAACTCATGTCGTTGCCAATCGTGTGGCCGACGATTTTGCCCTTTGAATTCAACACCAGGGCCAGTTCCGGCTCCGGCACATTCCAGCGCGTGTCCCGGCGGATGCCGGCCGGTTCGCCGGTCGCGACGACTTTTTCGGCAATGGATTTGAAAAAGAGTTCCGGCCGCTCCGCCGCATAAACTTTATCGTAAGCGGTGGCGCTGAAATCGGATTCCTTCATGCGCGCGGTCTTGCTGCGCAGGTAAGTGACGCCCGCCGCCCAGACTTCCTGCCGCTCCACCGGCGCACACAATTGAATTTCCGACAACGCCAAGCGCGGCAAATTTTGCTTCCCGATTTGGTTTAGTTGCGAAACCGGGTTGTCGCTTTCCAGCAGCGGATGCATTTGATTGACTCCCGCCGGGGTCAGGTCGAGCAACGTGGAGTCGTCCGCGACCAAACCCACGCGGACTTCGCCTTGCTTGTTCTTGAACCGGCAGAGTTTCATAAATAAGACTTTAATACAGGCGTAGCGGCTTTCGGCAGAAAGCCGCGCTCTTTCAGTTTCTCCACATTTGCGGCGCTCTGCCGAGCCGCCGCTACGCCGTTGACGGGCGCCCGGTCATGGTAATTTGCCGCCCGGCTTGCGGCAGCAGAAATGCCAGCCCGGCGCAAACCAGCATTCCCACACCCAGCACGCTGAAGGGAATCGCCGTGGTCTGATATTCATTTTTCAACCAGCCTACGAGGTAATTGCCCGCATAACCACCCAGATTGCCAAAGGCATTTACCAATCCCATTACAATGCCCATCGCGGCCCGCGGCAAAGTTTCACTGGGAATGGCCCAGAAGGGAGCCATGGCTGCGAATGGACCGGGAATGGCCAGGCACATCAACGCATAAGAAATCCAAAAATGCTGTCGGAACAGCACGCTCAAAATGAGGCTCGTTCCGCTCATGAAATAAACCGCAGCAACGTGGCCCCGGCGCTCATGGGTTTTGTCCGAATGCCACGAGTTGAGAATCATGATGACCGCTGTTACCGCATAGGGAACGGCAAACAAAAATCCGTATTGCAACGCGCTGAAACCCTGGCCTTTCAGTCCGTCCGTGAAAAAAGTCATGCAACCGTAAGCCGCGCAGTTGTGCAAAAAATAAAGGGCGATCATGACCAGAATGGACGGGTGCCGGAACCTTTCGAGCCAGGAAATTTTTTGCGGCGGCTCCAACTCCGCCGATTCTTTTTGCAGGGTGGTTTCAAGAAAATTTTTCTCTTCTGGAGAAATCCAGCTTGCTTCGCCTGGATGATCGCGGATGCAAAACCACCAGATGGGCAGCCAGATGAACGGCAAAATTCCTTCGAGAATGAGCATCGTTTGCCAGCCGTATTGGCCAAGCAGCCAGCCGGTGATCGGCGCGGAGCCGGCGACGGCGAGCGGCTGGCAAAGGAGCCAGTAAGAGTTGGCGCGCGCGCGTTCGGAACGCGAAAACCAGTTCGCCAACAGGACGAGCGTCGCGGGAAACACGCCGCTTTCGGCCACACCGAGGAAAAACCGCATGACTTCAAATTGCCTGAAGGTTTGTGCCAGTCCGCAACCAATCGCACAAACGCCCCAGCCGATCAGGCACAGGCTGATGACTTTGCGGGCGCTCCAATACGATGCCAGATAGCCGCCCGGAATCTGCAGCAGGAGGTAGCCAAAGAAGAAAATGCCCGCCGCTTCGCCCTTCATGCGGTCATCCATGAACAGGTCTTTCATCAGGTTCGAAATTTTCGGGTCGAGCGCGAGCGAGACGTTGGTGCGATCGATGTACGAGATCGTGTACATGAGCAACGCGATGGGAATGATGCGCAACCAACGTTGTTGTGTCATAAACTCGGAATCCGTTTTTTAACAAGCTGGTTGAAGCGCGTCGAACCTTAATTCTGATTTTCATTTTTTCCAGACATGCTTCAATAACTCCCATGAGTTCCAGCAACGATGTGTTCGATTCCGCCACCCCTGATATTTACCGGATTCAAACCCACGCCCCCGGTCCGGCGGGGAGCCTGCCGATTACCGGGGAAATGCTCCGGAACAGTCCCAGCGGCGATTTGTTTGGGATGACGCAAAACGCCGGCATGGGCTGGACTCCGGCCGAGGCCGGGCGCAAACAGTTCCTGATTCTCAGCACTCAGGGCGGATTGCGCGCCCCCGACGGCAAACCGATTGCGCTCGGCTACCATACCGGTCATTGGGAAATCGGACTGCTCGTTCAAGCCGCTGCGGAGGAATTTCGCCGGTTGCAAACCATTCCTTTCGCCGGTTTTTGCTCCGACCCGTGCGACGGCCGGACACAGGGAACAACGGGCATGTTCGACAGCCTGCCGTATCGAAATGACGCCGCCATCATTTTCCGGCGTCTGGCCCGCTCGCTGCCCCTGCGCGCCGGGGTGCTCGGCATCGCCACCTGCGACAAAGGTTTGCCGGCGATGATGATGGCCGTCGCGGGTTTGCACGACTTGCCTTGCGTGGTTGTCCCCGGCGGAGTCACGTTGCCGGCGGACGCGGCTGAAGATGCCGGCACGGTGCAAACGTTGGGAACCCGCTTCGCCCATGGACTGGTTACGCTGTCGGAAGCTGCCGACTTGGGTTGCCGCGCCTGCGGCTCGCCGGGCGGCGGCTGCCAATTTCTGGGCACGGCGGCGACTGCGCAGGTGGTCGGTGAAGCGCTCGGGCTTTCATTGCCGCATTCAGCACTCGCACCTTCGGGACAACCGGTGTGGCTGGACATGGCCCGGCGTTCGGCCCGCGCGCTGCATCAATTGCATGAACGCAAGCTCAAGATGCGTGATGTTCTGACTGCCGAGAGTATCCACAATGCAATGGTGATTCATGCCGCCTTCGGTGGTTCAACGAATCTGCTTCTGCACATCCCGGCCATCGCCCACGCCGCCGGGCTGAAACTTCCGACGGTGGAGGATTGGATTTCCGTCAATCGCCGTGTTCCCCGGCTGGTCAGCGTGTTGCCGAACGGCCCGATTCATCATCCCACGGTCCGCGTGTTCTTGGCGGGCGGCGTGCCGGAAGTGATGTTGCATCTGCGCCGATTGGGTTTGCTCAACGGGGAGGTGCTCACGGTCACGGGAAAAACCCTGGGCGAGAACCTGGATTGGTGGGAGAAATCCGAACGGCGCCGGCGTTTCCGGGAAATATTGAAGCAGCAGGACGGTGTGGACGCCGACGAAGTCATCTTTCCGCCGGACAAAGCCCGGGAACGCGGCCTGACCGGCACGCTCGTGTTTCCACGCGGCAATCTCGCGCCGGAAGGTGCCGTGGTGAAAGCTACGGCGATTGATCCGTCGATCGTGGACGCGGACGGCGTTTATCGCAAGGAAGGCCCGGCCCGCGTTTTTGTGAACGAAAAGGACGCGATGGCCGCCATCAAACAAGGACGCATCAAGGCCGGTGACGTGCTGGTCTTGACCGGCGTCGGGCCGATGGGCACAGGCATGGAGGAAACCTATCAGGTCACCGGCGCGCTCAAACATGTGTCCTTTGGCAAACAGGTTGCCTTGCTGACCGACGCGCGTTTTTCGGGACTCTCAACCGGTGCGTGCATCGGGCATATCGGCCCCGAAGGACTGGCCGGCGGTCCCATCGGCAAGGTTTTGGACGGCGACGTCATCCGCATTCATGTTGACTGCAAGCGCAATGAGGGAAGTATCGATTTGGTGGGAGAGGATCAACGCCGCTTCACGCCGGAGGAAGGCCGCCGGGTTTTGGCAGCCCGTGGACTGCGAAAGGATCTTGCGCCGAATGCCGCCTTGCCGGAGGACACGCGGCTTTGGGCCGCCCTGCAACTGGCCGGCGGCGGAACTTGGGCCGGGTGCGTGTATGACGCGGAGCAAATCATCGCAACGCTTAAAGCCGGCCACCAAGCGTTGAATTTGTCGTAAAACGAGCACGGGATTCTTGCCGCGCCGGGGAGAAATGTGTCAAAACCAGGGACCCCTTGGTTCAACACTCAACATTCAACACTCAACTCCGGCTTGCGTCGCGAGCAGGCATTCAACATTCAATGGCGCAGTCAGCCTTTCCCGCCGTCCGGTTTCATTCGCTCCGGAATTCTGCCCCTTACCGGGCCTGATTCACCCCTCAAATCTCGCATTGTGTCCCTTATTCATTACGTTTCAGCCCGCTTGTGTTAAATATCCTGCATTGAATCAACCAAACCCGATTTTAATATGAACAAGTCTCTCCTATATGGCACAGCGCGACGCCACGACGGCACCATCGAAACCGACAGTGCTCCTGGCTTTGACACCTGCCTCCCGTTCACTGTTCCCGTTCGGGAAAAAACTTCGCCAATCGCCGGGGGCGCCCCGCCTCAAGTCAAACCGACGCGCTCCCTGCACATCCTTTGCATTGATGACGACCTGCGGGTCCGGGAACTCATGAATAATTGTCTCACGCACTACAAGCATCGAGTGATGCTTGCCTCCGGCGGAAAACAAGGGTTGGAATTGTTTCGCACCGCCACGCTGGAAAACCAGCCTTACGAAGTGGTCATCACCGATTTCGGCATGCCGGATATTGATGGCCGCCGGGTGGCCCGGACGATCAAGGCGGAGTCCCCCAACACGCCCATCATCATGATGACGGGCTGGGGTGCGATGATGAAGGAAGAGGGAGAAACAGAACCGGCAGCGGATGTCGTGGTCAACAAACCGCCGCGCATGGCGGAACTGAACGACTTGCTGCTGCGGATGGCCGCGCCGGCCGCGTCTTGCGCTTAAACCGTTCCCGGCAACTGCATTTCCCGCCGGCCGGTCTTTTCCCGTGCCGTTTTATGCCGGTGCCGGGGAAACGCAGAAAATAAACCCACCTCCGCCTTCTTTTGTCTGACATTGGATGTTGGATGTTGGATGTTCAATGTTTCCCACCACGTGAGGCGAAGCCTTTTACGTGGCCTGCCGCGTGGCGCAGCTTTACGCGGCCTGACGGCGATGCGACAATAAAAGTCGTACGTACGATTTCTATTGTCGCGACAAAATCGGATGCGGTCGCACTTTTTATTGTCGCGACGGACGGAGCTGGGTTTTGCTTTTGGCCGGCAATCACCACGGCTCCACCGAAGACCCGGCGCAGATTCGGATTAACCCGAAAACCGAAGTTGGAGTGATTTTCTGATTTGAATTTCATCCGCCATCTGGCGTGTTTGACTTTGGTTGGTTCTCAAGTAGATTTTCGCCACCAACCGCCGATTTTGGAATCGCGACGTGCTTGATGATCTTTAGGATCGGCAACTTTTGGAAAAAAAACCGGTAAAAATGTTGAAAACAAAGCATCTGCCACGGCAGCTCCTCTGGGCTGCGATAATTCTGTTTTGCGGAATTCGCCCGGTTTTTGCCGCGGGTGGGAAGATTTTGCCCGGTCATGTGCCGCGAGTGGTGTCAAGCTTGACGGCGAAAGGACTGCTCCCCGCGACCAACCAGTTGCACCTGGCCATTGGTCTGCCGCTGCGCGACGTGGCGGGCTTGGACAATTTTCTGGCGCAAGTCTATGACCCGGCCAGCCCGAATTTCCGGCAATACCTGACGCCGGAAGAATGCAGCGCGCGGTTCGGCCCGACGGAACAGGATTACGAGGCGGTGAAAAATTTTGCGCGGACGAACGGCCTGGCCGTCACCACGACTTACGGCAACCGGCTGGTGTTGGATGTGGCTGGCCCGGTGGCGGCGGTTGAAAGCGCTTTTCACGTCACGCTGCGCACGTATCGGCATCCGACCGAAGCGCGCAATTTTTTTGCGCCGGACGTGGAGCCGACGGTGGATGCGGCGTTGCCGGTGGTTGATGTTCAAGGGTTGAGCGATTTTTCGCGGCCGCACCCGAAGCGGCATCGGATGGATGCGGCGGCGGTGGCGAAAGCCGTGACGAAAAGTGGTTCGGCTCCGGGCGGCTCTTATTTTGGCAACGATTTTCGGAACGCCTATGTGCCGGGCACGACATTGACTGGCGCGGGCCAAATGGTCGGGCTGGTGGAGTTCGATGGTTTTTATTCCAAGGACATCACCGCTTATGCGACGGCGGCAGGAAACGGGCGGACGAAAATTGTCATCCAGACCGTTTTGCTGGACGGCTACAATGGCGTGCCGACAACCGGTGCCAACAGCGGCAATGTCGAAGTTGCACTGGACATTGAGATGGCGATGGCCATGGCCCCGGGTCTGTCAAAAATAATTGTCTTCTCCGGCGGCCCCAACGGTGCGCCAAACGACGTTTTAAACGCGATGGCGGCGAACAACACGGTGAAAAATTTGAGCTGCGGCTGGGGTTGGGGCGGCGGTCCCAGTGCAACAACGGACGCCATTTTCCGGCACCTGGCGGCGCAGGGACAATCGTTCTTCAGCGCTTCGGGTGACAGCGACGCTTTTACGGCCGGTGCCAATTCCGTTAATGGCGTTGATAACCCGTCATTGGCCAACGCGCCGTCCAGCTCGCCTTACATCACGCAGGTGGGCGGCACGACGTTGACGACGACCGGGCCGGGTGGAGCATGGCAGTCGGAAACGGTTTGGAACTGGGGCGGCGGCACCGGCAGCAGTGGTGGCATCAGCAGTTACTACTCAATTCCGGCCTGGCAGACCAATGTGAGCATGACCGTCAACCGAGGCTTGACCACCAAACGCAACATTCCGGACGTGGCATTGACGGCCGACAATGTTTTTTGTTACTCGGACAACGGTCAGTCCGGTTCCGAGGGCGGCACCAGTTGTGCGGCGCCGTTATGGGCAGGGTTGACGGCATTGGCGAATCAGCAGGCGGCCACGACCGGCAAACCGGCGGTCGGTTTCGTCAACCCGACGGTTTATGCGATTGGCACGGGCTCGGATTACGCGCAGGATTTTCATGACATCACCACCGGCGACAACACCTGGAGCAGCAGTCCGTCGCAATTTTACGCCGTTAAAGGATACGATCTTTGCACCGGCTGGGGCACGCCGGCGGGGCAAAACTTGATTGATGACCTGGTGGCGCAGGGAAATTCGCAGGCGAATTCACTGGGAATTATTTCCGGTTTGGCGCCTGGCACCTCGGGCGCGGTGGGCGGACCGTTTTATTCTCCGGCTTCCGTCATCATCCTGACCAACTCCGGCAAAGCGCCGCTGACGTGGACATTGGTCAATCCCAATGCGGCGACCTGGCTGAAAGTTTCCCCGGCCGGCGGCACACTGGGCCCGCGGGCGACGACCAATGTCATCCTTAATTTCACTGTTGCGGTCACCAGTCTGGCCGTTGGAAATTACTCGGCCAGCCTCGAATTTTCCAATCGGACCTCGGCTGCGGTTCAGCTTGTCACCTTCCAGCTTCAGGTGCTGCCGGTGTTGTCCGTGCTGCCTGCAACCGGTTTCACCGCGACCGGTCCGGTGGGCGGACCGTTCGTGCCCGCCGCGCAGGATTTTGCCATTTCAAATCTGGGCGGCACCTCGGCCTTCTGGAAAGTCATGGAATCCAGCGTGTGGCTTGCGGTCAGCCCATCCAGCGGCACGGTGACGGCCCGCGGTCAGACCAATTTTACCATGACCCTCACCGCAAATGCGGACCAGCTCGCCGCCGGCATTTAAACAACCACCGTGACGGTGCGGAACAGGAAAAATCAAATTGTGCAGAACCTGCCGTTCACTTTGCGCATCGGCCAGAGCATCGTTTCCAACGGCGGCTTTGAAACCGGCGATTTTAGCGGTTGGAACCTGAACGCAACTTCCACCCAGGTCGGCAACCTCAGCGGCCTGGTTCACAGCGGCCATTATGGTGCCGGGTTGGGACAGCCTTCCACGCTGGGTTATCTCTCGCAAACCTTGCCCACGACCGCTGGGCAGACTTATCGGCTCTCGCTTTGGATTGACAATCCGAAAAATCCCCATGGCGCGGCCCCGAATGAATTTCTTGTCCAATGGGGAGCAACCGCGATTTACGACGGTGTTGACCTTCCGTTTGGCACGTGGACCAACCTGCAATTTATCGTCACCGCGGCCAGTTCCGGTTCGCTCCTCCAATTCGGTTTCCAGGACGACCCGTATTATCTGGGTCTGGACGACATCAGCGTGATGCCCATTGCGGCGCCAAAAATCCAGGCTGTCACCCGCACACCCGTCTCATTCGGCCTTGCCTTTGCCTCCTCGACCGGAGCGTTCTATCAGCTCCAATACAAGACCAACCTCGCGCAACCGGACTGGATTGACATGGGCAGCCACATTTTAGCTGCAACCAACTCGCTGAAGTTCACGGATACAAATATCGTCAATTATCCGCAAAAATTTTACCGATTGATTCTCGTCCGCTGAATTCATGGCTGGTTTTTGGAACGCGACGTGCTTGATGATTTTTAGCGTCAGCAACTGTTGACGCTGTTCAGAAGTCCAACGCCGCCGGCCTGATCCTTTTTTTTGAAGAGTTCATGCCGCCATGATTTCATGACCCGGCGCCGGAAACCAGACGTGGCCCGTCAACCGATTTGTATTTGCGAAAGCTCCGCCGCGGCTTGACGAGAATTCGTGCCCTTCGTGTCCAAACGTGGTGACGGCGACGCGACAATATCGGATACGATCGTACATTTTATTGTCGCGACAAAAACTGATGCGGTCGTCCATTTTATTGTCGCGTCGGGGAGAAATGTGTCAAAGTTAGGAACCGACCCCTTCGTTGAATGCCGGCCAAACGTTTCTAAATTTGGTAATTAAACCATGTCCATGCGCTTCTTCACCAATCACGGCGGACTACGCCCGGCGGGCGGCAAAAGCGTCCTTGCCAATCTGCTGGTGTGCGCTATAATGAGCGTATGAAGACTCTTACAATTACCGAGGGACGCGGACGGCTCGGCTACTGGCTCAAAAAAGCGGCGCAAGGAGAAGACGTTGGCTTTATGTTTGAGGGCAAGATTGTGGCATTGCGTCCGGTGGAAGTGGTTTCCACGGATTACGCGCTTCAGGAATACGGTTTGACGGCGGAAGAAATGGCTGCGGCGGAAAAACGGATTGGCGCGGAACTCAAAGCCGCGCGGAAGCGCGGTGAGTTGACACCCTTTACCGGGAGCAAAGATGATTTCCGTTGAACTGTCCAGGCGGTTCAAAAAGATCGTGCGGGCAGCCGGGCGGGAGGCGGAGGGTTCCGCCGCCCTGAAATCGGTGTTGGATGGTTTTGGCCGGCCGCACGCGCATACCGGGCTGGCGATAAGGAAGCTGGGCAAACATCTTTACGAATGCCGCACCGGTCTGGCGTGGCGGCTCATTTTTGAGGCGCACAAGGGCGTGTTGACTTTTGATTTTGCGGGCGATCACGACGAAGTGCAAAACTATCTTCGGGGCAAACGCTAAAGTTTTTGTTTCAGCCTTCCCCTGTCGCGTCGGCTCGTCGCGCCGTAACCGGGTGAAGGCGGAAGTGAAACGAAGACGGATTGCCGCGCCGGGAAAATATGTCAAAGTGCGGGACTGACCCCTTGGTGGATTAAATATTTCTCCATTTGACAAACGTATCTTTTTTGATACACTACTTTGCGGATGAAAGCTGAACGCCCGCTCAAAGTCGTCTTTTTCAAGACCGAGGCGGGCAATGAACCGGTGCGGGAATGCCATCCTACGCGCCTACGACCAGGCCGCCCGCTGGCGCGACGCCGGTCGCTGCATCATCAGCGGTTTCCATTCGCCAGTGGAGAAAGAATGTCTCCGCATCCTCCTGCGCGGAAGTCAGCCCGTTATTATTTGCCCCGCACGCAGTCTGGAAAAAATGCTCCTCCCGTCCGATTGGAAGAAACCGTTGGCTGATGGCCGTCTCTTGATTCTCTCCTGTTTCACCACCGCACAGAATCGCGTCACCGCCGAACTCGCCACCCGCCGCAACGAACTCGTCGTCACATTGGCCGTTGAGGTGTGGTTCGCCCACATCGCGCCCGGCGGACAGATGGAGCGTTTATCTCACCAGATCGCCGATTGGCATGTTCCATTGGAAAGCGATGTAGATCGGGGAATCGGGAACGGAAGGCATTAATCTAAAAGCCAATTCGTTAAAGTATTGTATGAATGAACTAGTTGATTGCTATTTTTGCATGCTTCGTGTTCGATAGCAATATAACCACTATACGGCAACCTCCGACTTTTTATTAATTTTGATTTTATTAACAAGCTTTGCAGCCAAGACTTTGACTTTGCCCGTTCTGATAAAATTTGTAGCCAAGGTTCAAATTTGTCTTTAGCATTAACGGCCTCAAGGTACAAATCACCCATATGGCCGTTCCCATGATCACAGATATGTGCATGGATGATCCGGCTTAGGACATGCGGATTTCGTCTCAACCAATCGACGCTTAATTGGGTTTCTGATTCGCTGGTTGAATTGTTGAGAAACGCCCAGTGGGCGATGTCCAAATTAAGCCCCACAACTTTTTTAAGTGCTTTAGACCCATTTTCGTCTATTTGTTTACAAAGGAGATCAAGTTGAATCGCACCATTCAATAGGAATATAGGCCCCGGTTCGAGTTGAAGTGCTAACAGAATCCTTCCTCTTTTAAGAGCTTCTTGAGCAATTGAATCTAGTCTGCCCAAAAGTTGTGCTATGGATTTCTCATATCTCGTAGCAGGATTCATAATTACACTGAAAACTGCACCACTGGAATCTTTAGGATGGGTTGCAAGGCCATGTGCCCTAGTTCCAGCAGCGAGCTCAATGATAAAATCGGTATCGTCCCGTTTAAAATAACTTGCCGTCCGGACGAGAAACAAAATAGCGTCACGAGCCCAATCTGCTACCTTCTCTTCCGTGGACATGATTTCAGGAAAGTAGGTTGCAAACCCAATGATTCGTTGTCCGTTTAGTTTGTTTTGAAGATTTTTTGCGAAATCAGCAGCTAGCTTTTCGGCAGTAGGCATTCTTTCATAGTTTGCAAAAATCCTTAACGCGCTTCCATATTTAGCGTAATCCACCGCGAAAAACTCCTTTAATTGTTCATTCATGCATGCATAGAATTGAATGAATTTTGCCTCGGGAATTGTTTTCTTAAGCAGACCAAACGGGTTTTGAAGATCAAATGAGGAAATGATGACTGGTTTTAGACAGCCATTTGTTTGCAGACCAACCGCATTTTCCAAATTTGGCACAACAGGTGGTTTCTGTATATTTGCCGCCGCCTGCTGTTCATATTGAAGAGCAGAGTTGGGTATTGGATTCCAATTCCAGTTCCAACTTTTATTTTCCGAATTATAAGACAGAACACCTTTTAGTATCACGTCGGCCTTACTTGACAGTAGCCCGGGATCGGCTTCTGCGTCCCACAGTTTAAAGACAAGGGAATCGGTGTCGGAATACCCGATTTCGAACCATGCCCAATGTGTTCCATCGCCGTTCCAACCGAAGCGTTTACTGGTTTCTCCAACCATTTCGTCCAATCGATCGCCAACCTGATCTTGCATTTCGGTTGGGAGCAATTCCAGCAAGCGCACACGCAGTTCGCTTTTGAGTTGGAAGAGAAGAAATGCTCGTTTATCACGTAACAATTTAAACTCTTCAATTAATTGACTGACTTTAAGCAGGCCGACTGACGCTTGTCCCCCTTTTTCTAATTTCCAATCCATCAGTGGAATTTGAACCTCTTTAGGGGTTACTGCCAATATATTAGGATACTTCTTTGGTGTGTCGGGTTCATGGGTTGGACCAACATACCCGGAACGCAGTAACCGTTCGCAAGGAATCTCCGTAAATGGCATCACTGATGAGTCATGATACAAGAAAAATGATGGCTCAGGCGATAATCCAATGGATTTATGCTGCAAATGCGTCCACTTTTTGCAGCCAACAATTATAATCGCATGATGATCGCGCTTTATATGGCTCGTATCAATGCTATCGTTGGTTGGAATTAGCGCCGAATCTAAACAGACGATAACAGGCACTCTTGATGCCACATAGCCATTTAAGCATTCTTCAAATTCAAGGTCTTGGGCAGCAGTTGGGCCTTGCTTGATTTTTTCCGCGTTTCGGAAAAATTGGCCTTGCCAGACGGCTCGCAATCCAACCTTCTCGAAATATTTCATCATTTGTTCCTGGCTTAATCCCGCAACCGGCAATAATTCCGAATGTTTATCAGAAACTAGCGCTGTTACTTCGCCAAGCCCATAGACTTGGGTTGCAAACCGCTGTAACAATAGCGTAGAGACAAAACAACAGGCTTGAGCACATAACCCCGCGCCAAAAACTGGTGTTCTTACA
>Ga0116110_1000664_pt1 | contig 19578 bp, 19 predicted proteins | sample June2015DPH_8_50_FD_89719 | JGI IMG/M metagenome (GOLD analysis project Ga0116110, IMG submission 89719) | Peatland microbial communities from SPRUCE experiment site at the Marcell Experimental Forest, Minnesota, USA - June2015DPH_8_40 | ecosystem: Environmental > Terrestrial > Soil > Wetlands >...
CTTGCTGCTCTTTACGGTCGCGTTAACCATGTTGTCACTATCCGGCTGGTCGGTGGTACGGTAGATCACATCGCCAGGAGTCAGTGCGCATTCCACGCCGTCCGATGTCGTCAGATCCTCGTCGCTGGATACCACGAAGATGTGGATTTTGGGATCGAGCGCCGGTGGCACCTGGTCCCCGCTCGGAGCAGCGGCATTCTGACCAGCCGCCGCCGCAGCCTTTTCCGCCGCGATCTCATACTTCATCTCGTCGGTGATTGCCTGCTTCGTTTCAGGACTGAGTTGAGTCGTGCCAGCTGCCGGAGGCGCGCCTCCACCCAACATGTAGGCTCCATAGGTGGCCTGGAGTTTTGCCGCAACGAGTGGATCGGTCGACCACAACGCAGCAATTTCATCTGCCGACGCATTTTGAATCGCCGGCGGAACGAGTTCCCCGTTGTTGTCGCCTCCATCGGCGGCCGCTTCCTGCTGCGCCGCGTAGGCAGCTTGCAGGTTTGCCGCAATCAAGTAATCCGTCAGCCAGAATGCAGCCATGGGATAGACCGGATAGGGAGCGAACCAGGGACCATAGGCGCCATACCACGGCGCTCCGCCCCAACCCCACGCGCCTACGCCCCAGTAAACCGGCGCGGGCCACGGATTATAGGCCCATCCGTAGTATCCGGGACCCCAGTAATAGGCAGGAGCGTACCCGTAGTAAGCATACCCGCCGTAGTTGTAGCCGCGATACCCATACGCGTAGTAATGTCCGCCGCGATAGTAAGTTCGCTGGTAATAGGAGCGACCGCCGCGGTTAAAGTAGGCACGTTGGCTGTAGCCGCCGTGTCGTCCGCCCACGATCGTGCGCCCATTGTGCACGCTCCTGACTTGCCGTCCGCCGTGCATCCCGCGATTGATCGTCATTCCACTCTTGGTGTGGATGGAGCGAACCGATCCATTCTTGCGCGCGGAAACGCTAGCGCCGCTCTTAGTGGTACGGGTTGTCGAACCCGCGGGCTGATGGTGGGCAGCGGCTCCTCCGCCGCGGTTGCCAGCCGTTTGACCGCCTCGATTTCCACCCGCTGCTTGACCGCCTCGATTCCCGCCCGCGGTTTGTCCACCTCGGTTCCCGCCTGCCGTCTGTCCGCCTCGGTTCCCACCTGCGGTCTGACCGCCTCGGTTCCCACCCGCCGTCTGTCCGGCTCGGTTGCCGCCCATTTGTCCGCCTCGGTTCCCGGTGTTGCCGCCTGTCTGTCCGGCTCGGTTCCCGCCCATCTGCCCGGTTCTGCTACCTCCGCTCGCACCCGGTCCGCGGCTGTTTTGAGCCGCGCCGCCGGGTCCACGATTCTGCGCCGCGCCGCCGGGGCGCTGACCGCCGCTTGCGCCGCCGCGCTGCTGTGCCGGGGCCGCATGCTGTGCTGGAGCTGCGTGCTGTGCGGGGGCCGCGTGCGCTGCCGGAGCGGGGTGCGAACCGCCGCCACCGCCACCACCACTCTTGGGAGGTCCGCTGTTGGCCGAAGCGACGGTGGTTATGGTGAGAAGAACCAGCAATACGGACCATTTCGGCAGGACGTTCTTTCCTCGGTTGCTCAAATTCATAGACCACTCCTGTGAGATGTAAAGCTCCTTCTTACTCATATCCACCAGCGGAAACATCCGCAGCTAAACCAATTTCGTCCAGCCTGCAATCCCGCTCATGGGCTACTTCGACGGGAGCTTCTCGGTCCGAGTGCCATAGGGGAAGGGCCGGGCACCGGCCTTCGAAGTCCCGACAATTTCACACCTGTTTCATCACGCTGTCAAGCCAGCGTTTCGAAATTTATATAGGTCATCTCGAGCAAGTGGTGAGCACACGCTTTCGTGGCGTCAAGCGCTCGGAAGTCTTCAAATGAAGGCCTCACCACTGGGAACACAGAGGAACACGGAGGCAACCGACCTTCCTGTATTTCTTTGTGCTCGCTGTGTTAACCCAAATCCAGCGTCGGGCACTCCGGGGGCTTTACCAACCTTCTGGTCACCTGCAAGGGTAACCACGGTAATTGGGGAGTGTTCCATCGTTCGCCGATGGGGCTAATGAGCAACGAGCAACGAGCAGCGATGTTAGCGCATTGGCAATCTCGGGCGGTACTTCTGGCTTTATTGGCCTTGGCTTGTGTTTCTACTTGCACTGCGACTTGCCCTGCAGCGGCCCAAGGCAAGAATGAAGTCAAGAATGAAGGTTCCGACACGCCTACGTATCGAAGCACGGTCTCGGAGGTGCGGGTTACATTCTTCGCCACCGACGAGAACAATCGTTCACTCGAAACCGTGACGACGTCGGACTTCGCAGTGGTTGATAACGACCTTGTGATCCGCAATTTCCGGAGCTTTGCCCATTCGGATGAAACTTCGCTCGACGTGGTTGCGCTCGTCGACCTGAGCGAATCGGTAGCACCGCGCCTTCGAGTTGCCATGAGCAATGTACTGCAACTGATTGCTCGCGAGCAGTCGATCCCGGATGACAATATATCCGTTGTGTCGTTTGCGGGCATCAGCTCAGCCATCGTCTGCGCGAGCGATTGCCGTACTTCCGACTCGGCCCGCAGACTTCTGGCTCTAGGCATGAAGAGCGGCGGCGCTACGCCGCTATACGACGCGCTGATATTCGCCGCTGATTTCATCTCGCATCACCCTCGCGCCCGTGGCCCGGGCGACGTCCGCGGCGACATCCGGAGCGAAGTCCGGCCTGTCGTGATTCTGTTCTCGGACGGGGACGACACCATCAGCATTCATTCTGCAGGCGAGGCGCTGGAGGCAATGCAGGCGGCTGGCGCCCTGATCTACTCGGTTGATCTCGGGACAACGGAAAATCAGTCTTCGGACCATACACCGAACCAAAATAAGGGCAGCATTTTCCTGCAACAGCTTTCGGAGGCGACCGGTGGGCGCTATTTCTTTTTTTCTCCGCGCTTCTCAAAATCGGATGGCGCCGCCACTGTACTGAACGCCGTGTTGGACGATCTGCGCGCCTCCTACGTGGTGACCTACGATGTGCCCAGCCACCAGGTTGGATTTCATTCGCTCCGCCTTTTCCCGACTCACAAACTCAACCTCACATTCCATAGCCGAAACGGCTACAACTACGAACCCGGCGGTTATTGATCTGGAGACCGCGACTGGCAAATTGCTGATTGGAGATTTATGAGATTCGCCTTGCTATTGGCGCTTTTATGCAGCGGCATTTCCGTGGCATTGGCCGCGCCGCTCGGTACGTATCAGCAGGGAACCGTCGTCCGTATGCACATGGGTGACTGCTTGATCATGCACCGGGGCTTCATGAACCAGTTCGGCCCGCCGCAAGCGGCGGTCGAGGAAAGCTGCCCGGAATACACGCTGGTGACCGATAAGGTCGTATTTGTGATTGTGGGCAAGTCATCCAATCAACTGGTGCCGCTCGCCGAAGTCATCGATTTTCGTTTCCAGAACCGTGAATTGGCGGTACGCGTCGACGATGCTCGCAAGGAGTCCAAGTTCGCCATCAAGGAAATGACGCTGCGCTCGGAATGGGAACTCATCCAGAGGCATATCGAACAAGAACTGACTGCGCCTCCGCCGCAGCCCGTGGATGCATCGCTAAGGCTAAGAAGCCGGCAATAATGTGGCGACGGGGCTTTGCCCCGTCCAAGCGGGGCGCAGCCCCGCTTCTACCCGAACCAAAGCTGTGATTGACGAGAAAACCGCTGAGCGCCAGACTGAAAGGTCATGGCCAAGCTTCGAGTAGGCATTCTCTTTGGCGGGCGCAGCGGCGAGCATGAAGTGTCGTTGCTGTCGGCCGCGTCCATTGTGAACGCGATTGATAAAACGAAATACGAAGTGGTTCCCATCGGCATCACGAAAGATGGCCGCTGGCTTACGGCCGAACACGCCGAGCGATTGCTGAAGGGCGAAAAGCACGCGGGCGAGCTAGCGGACAAGCCAGTGGATAAGAGTGTCCGCGCCACACAGGCAACGCAGCTTCGAGCGGGCGATCCAGAGGCAACTCCGGGGGCGGCGGTGTTGGCTTCAGGAGAGTCGGTAGTGATTCCTCCGGAACCGGCGCGGCGCGATGCCGGGCTGGCGCCGTTCCAGACCGATGCTTCTACCCTCCGTCGCGCCTCCGACCGCGCCATTAACGTGGATGTCATTTTCCCCGTGCTGCACGGAACCTTCGGCGAAGACGGGACGATTCAAGGTTTGCTCGAACTGGCCGACATCGCCTATGTCGGCGCCGGCGTCCTCGGCTCTTCCGCCGGCATGGATAAAGACATCATGAAGTCTTTGTTCCGCGCGGCGGGCTTGCCTATCGTGAAACATGTGACCGTGTTGCGCAGCCAATTCGAAGACAGCCCTAAAAAAGTGCAGAAACTGGTGGAGAGCAAGCTGAAGTATCCCGTGTTCGTAAAGCCGGCAAATCTGGGATCGTCGGTGGGAATCTCGAAGGCGCACGAGGGCAAGGAACTTGGTTCCGCAATTGCAGAAGCGGCAAAGTTCGATCGCAAGATCGTGATTGAGGAAGGTGTTGGCGGAAAGAAAAATAAGGCGCGCGAAATCGAGTGCGCGGTGCTCGGCAACGACGATCCGCAAGCGTCGATTGCGGGAGAAATCATTCCCTGCAAGGAGTTCTACGACTACGACGCGAAGTATCTGGTGGAAGGCTCGGAAGCGGTGATCCCCGCAAAGATCACGAAAGCGGAAATGAAAACGGTGCAGAGGCTTGCCATCGCGGCGTTTCAGGCGGTCGATTGCACCGGCCTCGCGCGTGTGGATTTTCTAATGGAGCCTGGTTCGCATAAAAAGGCGCGCAGGATTTTCGTCAACGAGATCAATACTATGCCAGGCTTCACCGCGATCAGCATGTATCCAAAGATGTGGGCGGCATCGGGAGTGGCGTATCCGCAGTTGATCGATCGGCTGATCCGGTTGGGGATCGAGCGGCACGAGGACAAGAAGCGGAATCAGTACAGTCGCTGAATGGGGATCACCGGCTAGCGTCCGGAACGTCGAGAGCGCATCGCGAGAAAGCGCTGGGCATGTTTCCCGGGGAGGGCTTTGGCCTACCACGTCTGGCAAACGCAAGTCCTATGGGAAACACCGCCCAGCGCGGTTTTTGATGGTACTACCGGCCAGAGTTGAAGTAAAGCGGGTTTGTCGAACGTACGATTCCGAAAATCGGCTTGACAGACCGAGTGGTCGGTTGTAATATCTGATCCCAAGTTTGCTCTTTTTTGAGCAATCTGGAATTTCATGCAGAGTGGCTGAGGGACGAGCCCTAAGACGCCACGGCAACCGGATCGGGATCATAAATCTCGATCGTCAGGTGCCAACTCTCGCCCGGCAACGGGGACCATGAGATTCGGGTTGAGCGATTCTTTATCGCACCCGAGCCTCTTTTCCAATCCGGAAAAGGGGTTTTGTCGTAAATGGGTATTTTTAGCCGGCTCGTCCCGCAGTCACGGAAAGAAGTTGCACAATGGAGACGAGCACCTACCAGCTCCGCTGCCGCGAATGCGGCAAGACTTGGAGCAACCAACCGCGCAGTTTCTGCGAAGACTGTTTCTCGCCGCTCGAAATCACCTACGATTACGATTTCCTTCGCTCGCGCCTTTCGCGTGAACTGTTCGCCTCACGCGCGCCGAACATGTGGCGCTATCGCGAACTGCTGCCGCTGCCGGCGGTTTTTCAGCCGACGCTGCCGGTGGGCTACACGCCGCTGGTGAGCGCTCCGCGGCTCGGCGATCGGATCGGATCGCGGCGGCTCTTCGTGAAGAATGATGCGGTGTGCCTGCCCACCTTGAGCTTCAAAGATCGCGTGGTTGCGGTTGCGTTGGCGAATGCGCGCGCCTTCGGGTTCGATACGGTGGCTTGTTCTTCGACGGGCAACCTGGCGAATTCGGTGGCGGCGCAAGCGGCTCGCGAGGGATTCAAGGCCTGGATTTTTATTCCTGCGGATCTGGAGCCGGCGAAGATTGTGGGCACGCAGGTGTATGGCGCGGAAGTGGTGCGCATCAACGGCAGCTACGATCACGTCAATCGCTTGTGTTCGCAGATCGCCGATGAGCATCCGTGGGGATTCGTGAACGTCAATCTTCGTCCTTATTACGCCGAAGGCTCGAAGACGGTGGGCTACGAAATCGCCGAGCAATTGGGCTGGCAATTGCCCGATAACGTGGTGGTTCCGATGGCAGGCGGATCTTTAATTACTAAGATCAAAAAGGCGTTTGATGAATTGATTCTTCTGAAGCTGGTCGATCCGAAGCCGGTAAAGTTTTTTGGCGCGCAAGCGAGTGGGTGCTCGCCGATTTCAACGGCGATCAAGCAGTACAGCAACGAGATTGAACCGCAGCGTCCGAAGACGATTGCGCGGTCGCTCGCGATCGGCAACCCGGCCGATGGACATTACGCGTTGAAGGCCATCACCAAGAGCGGGGGATGGGCGGAAGATATTACAGATACGGAAGTGGTGGAGTCGATCCAATTGCTGGCCGAGACCGAAGGCATCTTCACTGAGACCGCGGGCGGCGTGACGGTGGGAACGGCGCGCAAGCTGATTCATCAGGATCGCATACTGCCGGATGAAACTACTGTGCTCTGCATTACGGGCAACGGGCTCAAGACCACCGACGTGCTGGCGGACAAATATCAAGGCGAAACCTCGATCGCTCCGAAGCTCAGCGAGTTCGAAGCGTATCTGGCTTCGAAAGGGGCGCTGTCTGCGGCTTTTGCGGACGCCGCAGTCGTTGGTCGCTAGAAGGCAGTCGTCAGTCGCTGGTCGCTGGTCGTAGTCGGGTTTGCTAACGACCAACGACCATCGACCAACGACCAACGACTATCGACCAACGACCGAACCACGCATTTTCATTCGGGCTTTGGCCCAGGAGGCTTTTCCTATGAGCATTACCGTTCAAATTCCTACAGCATTGCGGCGGCTAGCGGCTGGTACGCCAAGCCTTGTCTGCTCCGCGGCTAATCTCAGTGAGCTGTTCTCGGAACTCGACCGGCAGTTCCCCGATTTGAAGCCTCATTTGCGCGATGAAGCGGGGGAGACGCGGCGGTTCCTGAATATTTATGTGAACGAGGAAGATATCCGCTTCCTGGGAGGCGCCTCGTATTCGTTCCAGGATGGCGATGAGGTATTGCTGGTGCCTTCGATCGCGGGCGGAGCGCAGTAGACCCATTTGCCGACCACTCGGAGGACCTGAAATTCTCAGTTAGTAATCGCCTCATTTCAACACTTACCTCCCCGTCGGGACGCGCCATCACGGGATCTGAGCGATAACGGCAACGTCGAACCTTGAATAGTATTTCTTTACGTCGGTTCCGTACTTGGCTCGGAATTTCTTGACCACGGACGACACTTCGGCAGCGTCGGCGACCGGAACAACCTTGACTTCGGCCTCTGCGCCCCGCGCATCGATCCGAATCATCGCGTTGTGCAGCACGTTCTTGTACCACTGTGTATGCGACCCCTGCACCGGCAGCAGGTAAAGCTTGTCGTCCTCCCAAACGAACCAGACCGGGATGGAGATGGCGCGTCCTGACTTTCTGCCAGTCACAGTGATCTTAATTTCGCGATACCGGGAAAGGCGGTCTCTTAGAGTGTCATTCCGCGGAGCGTCGTTCCGCACTGGCTCGTCGCTCATACGCTCATTGCTCATCCCCGCATTGCTCATACCCTTATTGCTCATATCAATGTCCTCTATTTCCGAGCGTGGTATTGTTCGTCGGTGACCTGTTCCATCCAGTCGACCACCTTACCGTCGAGCTTTTCCTGGATGGCGATGTGCGTCATGGCTGTGGTCGGCGCAGCCCCATGCCAGTGCTTCTCGCCGGGAGAGAACCAGACCACATCACCCGGCCGAATTTCTTCGATCGGGCCTCCCCAGCGTTGTGCCCAGCCGCAGCCAGCGGTGACGATCAGAGTCTGACCTAGCGGATGCGTGTGCCATGCAGTCCGCGCGCCCGGCTCGAAAGTCACGCTGGCGCCTTGAACCAGTGCCGGATCGGGTGCCTGAAAAAGCGGATCAATCCGTACCGTGCCGGTGAACCACTCTGACGGCCCCTTAACAGAAGTCTGCGAGCCAACTCTTCTGATCTCCATGTGTTGTATTTTCTCACCTGATTGGAGATAAATCGCGATAGCACTCATCGACAGGGTTCTGAGTGTAAAAGGTTGGTAACGTCAATCATCGTGGAACTCACCTAAGATTCGGTGTAAAGTACTGCCCATGCGACACGGAATCTCTGTCAGCCTAGAGGTAATATTCGATGACGGAAGATACAGACGCATTCTGGGATGAGTAGGCAAGGTTTAGTGGTATTCAGCTGGATGCCGCAAAGTTCCTTTGCGCTTGTTACTCCGGGACTTGAGTTCTGGGATTATCGTCGCTTAGCTGAATAGGAGGATTTATGGGTTGGATAAAGATCACAGGCAAAGTAGTTGAATTCACCGGGAAGTTGGTCCAAGCAGAAGGCTTTGAGGAGTGGGCGATCGGCAAAGGCAAGGAAGTGGTAGAGAAGGTAGCTCTAGAAAGTGGTGGAAGGTTCTTCAAAGCGAGAAGGGCGAAGAAGAGCATGTGGGATGACCTAACCAGCAAATTTAAGGACAACCCAATGTTCGCCACCGCAATCGGCGGTTTCGTCAAAAATTACTACACGCGCGTGTACAACGTAGCGAGCGAATCCAAGGAACTTGGGGGCGAACTACCGGAAAAGTCTTCCATTACCGTGCTTCCCCGATGTGTTTTGAATGCTTGGGAAAGTGTTTGCTGGGAGGGCGAATTTGACAAGTCTGGTGAGTTGGAAAAACTGAAAGGCGGGCCGCTCCTTCGCAGCTTTTTTTTCGATGAGATGGTGCGACAGCTCGACGCTGCGTTTTCAGAAGCCGCCTCCGAGTCTTCTCCTGACGAGCCGCTTCCCGTTGGACGCTACTGGATCATCGGCCTTAATGGAGACTATCAATGGCTTGACAGCAAAGGGCATTATTACGTGTATACGTCCTGGCAGATTGCCCATGCTGACGACAAGAACACCAAAAAAGAACTGAAACAACAAGCTACAATGGCACTCGAACTTGTGGAGAAGTGGCTCTTTAAGCTGACAGTAGAGGAGCGACAGGCACTCTCTCAGAAACTGCCACTTCCGGGCCGCACACGGGCCGCGTAACGCGACACAGCTGGTTTCTCAGCGGTGCACCCTTGCAGCACAGTTGTTGAAAAATCGCGATTTCACTAACTGACACAGAGCACTCTCGCGTGAAAAGTTAGTGGAAATCGGCTTACCAACCTTGTCCATGGCCGCCCGTCCCTATAATCTTCCGCAGCCACTCCGGTGGCTCTTTCCGCGCGACTGCTTTTTTTGCTTCGACTAAGGCAGCCTCCTCTTCCCCTGGGGTCGTGCCGATTCCGAATGAAAAATCTGTCCCCTCGATGGTTTGAATGCGGCCGTCTGCATAGACCTGAAAAGGTTCCCTGAAAATCTGGCGAGCTTGAGAAAGTTTGGTGTTCAGTTCTTGATGAGACTCCCCTTTGCAGAGAAACTTATCCTCTGCTTGGTGGTAAGCGTCCAACTCAACGCTGACGAGTATTTTGGCAAGTCGGCGTAAGAGCGCATCGCCGGCGATGTGTCCGAAAGAGTCATTGAAAATCTTCATGAGGTTGACGTCGGCGATGGCTACGACCGGACTGGCTTTCCCTTCGTCGAAGGCATGACGGTTCGGCAATCCGGTCAGCTCAGAGATTAACGAGGCACGCCTCACAGATTCCACAATCTGCGTCGCCGGGTGGACGAGTCGATGAACCGAGATTGCAGCGTTCGCCTCTTCCAGGCTCGAAGCAATTCCGCTTGCCACCATGAACGCGGCGAGAAAGCCTGGAGCGCGCGAGATGCCGTGCTTGCAGTGGATTAAGATCCGTTCGCCTTTGTCCGCCTGTTCCTGCAGCCAAACCAAGGCTTCCCGAACATGCTCGGGAGAGAGGATTCCTATGTCGGGGGCGGGAATCCACTTGTATGCCTTGCCGGGATGTTCCGCAGACTGGTCGCGCCCCGGTGGATCGTAAGCATCAGCACCGCGAACATTGAGGATAGCCGTAATCTTCTCGGGGTTTTTGCGGACGATTTCATCTGCGTCTCGCTGGCTGCCGAGCCAGAGGTTATTGACGATGCGGCTGATCATAACGATTTGCGCCAGCAGTTACTTTCACGAGTTACTCTCAGCAGTCACTCTCAGCACTCACTATGATGACCTGTTCGACGAGATCCTTCAGGCTCATGCAGCTAGAGTCTAGCAGGCGGCGGTGCCCGCAATATGTGCCCGCAACATGCGGCTGCGGTATCCTCCGTTTGTCTCCATACAATATTTGTCGCGCTCGTTCGTCTACAGGAGTAGATGGTCATAGTGGGATGGGTCAGGGTGGGATAGATCAGAGTTGGATGGATCAGGCGCTGAAAAGACAGTGGGCGATGGCCGAACAGGACCAGCGGGTACAAGATCAGCGGATACAAGATCAGCGGATATCGGACGCAATCGACCGGGAGCGGCCACGGCTTCGCAACTTCATACGGAAGCGTGTAGCCGACCGCGAGGACGCGGAAGACATCCTGCAGGAGGTTTTTTACGAACTGGTCGAAGCCTATCGCATGATGAACCCGCTGGAGCATGTGACGGCCTGGTTGTTTCGCGTGGCGCGCAACCGGATTACGGATTTGTTCCGCAAGAAAAAGTGGGAGGCGCCAGGCGGCGAAGCGGCGATCGCGGACGATGAAGAGGCGTTTCGGCTGGTGGATTCGCTGCCTTCGCCCGATGCCGGGCCGGATGCGGCTTACACGCGAAATGTCCTGCTGGAAGAGCTCGAAGCCGCGCTCGACGAGATGCCCGCGGATCAACGCGAGGTCTTCATCGCGCATGAGTTGATGGGATACAGCTTCAAAGAAATTGCCACACAAACGGGCGTGGGCGTGAACACGCTGCTCTCGCGCAAGCATTATGCAGTGCTTTACCTGCGCGAGCGGCTGCAGGCGATCTACGACGAATTTATCGGAGAGTGAGGACAAGGAAATGAGAGGAAATCCGGCGGCGAGGGTTGCAAAGATGATGGCGTTTGCGTTGCTGTTTGTAGTGCTATTTGCTCTATTCGGGTATTTTGTCATGCGCCTGTGGAACTGGCTGATGCCGGCTATTTTTGGCCTGCATGTGATCGGCTACTGGCAGGCGATAGGGATCATGGTGCTCAGCAAGATTCTTTTCGGCGGATTCCACGGGCGCCGCGGCGGCTACGGGGGGCAGAGGCTCTGGCGGCGCCGCTGGATGGAGCGGTGGGAGCGCATGACTCCTGAAGAGCGGGAGAAGTTCCGCCAGTCCATGCGCGGGCGTTGCGGACCGTTCGAATCACCCGCTGCGGAGCCGAAGAGCTGAGGGTGAGGGATTGGGGACGCCGGCTTCCTCCTATGTCGTATCCTCCCGGTTTGCCTTAACTTGCCGGTGTGCTACAATCTAACTAACCGGTTAATTATATCTGGTTAGCTATATGAAGACATCTGCAGAGCCAGGCGGGCGAGCCGCCCGCGGTCCCCACACGGGCAAGCGCTCCCGGCCTCCGCGACTGGGGACTCGGGGGCAGCCGGAGGAGAGCCGGGCGGCAATCTTGAAGGCGGCGGTGGGGGAGTTTGCCGAGTATGGGATTGCGGGGGCGCGGACGGACGCGATCGCGCGGGCGGCGCATGTCAACAAGGCGCTGCTTTATTACTATTTCAAGGACAAGGATGCATTGTACGAAGCCGTGCTCGACCATGTGTTCAGCGGGCTGCGAGCGCGGGTGATGCCAGTGCTTGAAAGCAAACTGCCTCCCCGGCAGAAGATGCTGGAATATCTCGGGACATATTTCGATTACATCGCGGCCAATCCGCGCTTTCCTCGGGTGGTACAGGGGGAGTGGATGCGGTCGGGTGCGGGAACGGCTCGCATGCAGCGGGTGGCGCAGGAATATTTCCGCCCGATTTTCGAGAAGCTGGTGGGCGTGTTGCGGGAGGGGACCGCAGCGGGGGAATTCCGGGCGGTGAATCCGATGGATTTTCTGCCCTCGGTGGCGGCGGTGATTGTGTTTTATTTCACTGCGGCGCCGCTGATGAAAACTTTGATGAAGGTGGATCCGTTGTCGGAGGAGCGCATTCGGGAGCGTCGGACGTTTGTCTTGGATTTTATTTCGACGGCACTGTTTGTGTGATCACCGCCGAGACGCGGAGTACGCGGAGAAAAGCCGGCTCTACTGTTGCTAGGAGATTTCTATGAGTGTTCGGAATAAATTCCTGATTGTGCTGGGGGTCATTTTGATCCTTGCCTCCGGCTACTACTTTATTTCTACTCCTGGCGGGAAAGATCTGGTGCTGGTGGGAACGGTGGATGCGAACCAGATCGTGGTGAGTCCGCAGATTCAGGGGCGGATTCTGAAGCTGTTGGTGGAAGAAGGAACGCAGGTAAAGCAGGGGGATTTGATTGCGTTGCTGGATCCGTCGGAGTTGGAGGCGGAGGAGCGTGCGGCGGCGGCGACGATTGGCAGTTTGCGGTCGCAGGTCAGCGCGAACGAGTACACGCGAAAGTCGACCAAGGGATCGACGTCAAGCGACGTGGCAAATTCGCAGGCGAAGTTGCAATCGGCGCGGGCGCAACTGGCGCAGGCGGAAGCGACGTTGACGCGGGTGGAAAGCGACAGTCGGCGGACGATTGGGCTGGCACAGGCGGGAGTGGATTCAGAGCAGGACCGGGTGCAGGCGGAGATGAATCTGAAGGCGCAAGAGGCGAGCGTGCAGTCGCTGAAGGACCAGGTAATGGCGGCGCAGGCGGATCTGAATTCCGCGACCGCGCGCACCAATCAGGCGACGGCGGCGCAGAGTACGGTGGAATCGACGCGGGCGCAGGTAGAGAACGCGACGGCGCAGATGAAGGAAGCGGAAGTGCGCCTGGGATATACGAAAATTTATGCGCCGGTGACGGGAACGGTACTGGTGCGGGCGGCGCGCGAAGGCGAAGTGGTGAACGCTGGGCAGGCGATCGTTACGGTGGTCGATTTCAGCGACACCTGGGCGTTCGCGGCGATTCCGGAAACAGATGCCGATCACATTGGATTGGGGGACACGCTGCGGGTGCGGCTGCCGGGCGGCACAGTGATTCCGGGGAAAGTTTTTTATAAGGCGGCGGAAGCGGATTTTGCTACACAGCGGGATGTGGGGCGTCGGAAGCGGGATATACGAACGATCGCGCTGAAGGTGCGGCTGGAGAATCCCAAGGGCGCATATGTGCCAGGGATGACGGCCGAGGTGCTGGTGAGTCCAGGGCAGTTGAAGGGGACGGCGCCTGCGAGTACGGCCGAGCGGTGAGAAATTCCTGACCACAGTGAACCAAGAGCCAACTATCGAGGTTCGTAGCAGAGGTGCGAAGTAATGAGTGATGACGTGAATAAGACTAACGGGAGCACCACTAACGGCGTGAGTGTTGCCGCGTCGGAACTCAGCCTGCGGGGCACGGTTGCGGCGGACGCTCCGAATGCGATTGAAGTGGAACATATCGTGAAGCGATATGACGACTTTCTGGCGGTGGACGATATTTCGTTTGCGGTCAAGGAGGGGGAAATTTTCGGACTGCTGGGGCCGAATGGCGCGGGGAAATCTACGTTGATCCGGATGATGACCACGTTGATTCCGATCACGTCCGGGGTTGCGCGGGTGGCGGGGCACGATGTGGCGCGCGATCCGAATGCGGTGCGGCAGACGATTGGAGTGATTCCACAAGCCCTGACCAGCGACTTGGATTTGACGGTGGAAGAGAACATGAGTATCTACGCGAAGTTGTATGACGTTCCGGCCAAGCGTCGGAAAGAGTCGATTGAGGAGTTACTGGAGACGGTTGATCTTACTAAGTGGCGGGACGCGCAGACAAAAACTTTATCCGGCGGGATGCGGCGGCGGTTGGAGATTGCGCGCGGGCTGGTGCATAGTCCTAAGATTTTTTTTCTGGACGAGCCGACCACGGGGCTCGATCCGGTGTCGCGCGTGGCGGTATGGGAAATGCTGACCGCGATCAAAGCGAAGCGCAACCTCACGATACTGATCACCACGCACTACATGGACGAAGCCGACCGGCTGTGTAACCGGATTGCAATTGTGGATCACGGAAAACTGGTGGCGTTGGATACTCCGGAGGCATTGAAAGCCAGCGTGCCGGGATCGAATGTGATCGAGGCGCAGTTCGAGCACGCGCCGGCAGATTGGGAAGAGCGGTTGCGGGGATTGCCGGGAGTGACTTCGGTGCAGAACGAGAGCGCGGGAATGTTCCGGGTGCTGACGTCGAATGGCTCGGGCACGACGACGGGTCTGGTGGAAATGGCGGTGGTGGCGGGAGTGCCGCTGAAGACGCTTACGGTGCAGAATACGACGCTGGACGATGTGTTTGTCCACTACACGGGTCGGCAGCTGCGCGATGAACTGGTGAAAGCATATGGATACCAGATGCCGCAGAGACCGGGGTTGCAGCCATGAACCGGATGATGGCGATTATCGAGCGAGAGATGCGGAAGTTTTTCCGGTCGCCGACGCTCATGATGGTATCGATGGTGATGCCGCTGGTGCAGTTGATCGTCCTGGGAAATGCTTTCGGCGGAAAGATCCGCGACGCGAAGATGGGAATCGTGGATGAAGATCATGGGACGCAGGCGGTTCGGATCAGAGAAGCGTTTGACGCGGTGCGGTCGAATATGCGGACGTTTATCGCGATCCCGTATGACAACGAAGTGCAGGCGCGGGAGGACGTGCGCAACGGAAAGATTCAGGGCGCGGTGATTATCCCGGCGCAGTATTCGAAGATGGTGTACGAAAAAAATCGTCCGCGGATTGCGCTGCTCGTCGACAACAGCGACAACTTCATGAGTTCGACGCTAGAAGACGAGATGACCAGCTTGACGGACGCATTGAACCAGCCCGACGTGTCGCCGCGGCTGTTGCAACAGACGGCGCTCGAAGTGGTGGAGCTGTATCCGTACATCGAATACATGAAGTTTCTGCTGCCCGGATCGATCTCGCTGGCAATGTTCGTCTCGGTGATGATCGGCGGCGGAATGCTTTATATCGACGACAAGGCGCGCGGGGTGCATGAGGGATATCTGGTAACTCCGATTACGAAGGGGGAGCTGGTGTTGGGACTGAACGGGGCCGGCGCGATCAAGGCGGTGATGACCGGAGTGGTGATTACGGTGATCGGATCGCTGCTGTCGGGGGTGGGGACGATATTCAATCCGGCGACGATGCTGGGGCTCCTGGCGATGATCGTGCTGACCTCGCTGGCGTTCAATTCGATGATGTTCCTGTTGATGGCGCGGGTTGAGGACCCGCTGGTTCCGCGGGCAATGTTTGGCATTCTGAATACGCTGCTGTTTTTTCCCAGCGGAGCGATCTATCCCATCGAGGCGTTTCCGGCGTGGCTGCGTGCGATTGCCAAGGTGGATCCGTTTACGTATGCGGTGCATGGATTCAAGTCGCTGCTGCTGAAGGAAACGGGGCTGGGAGCGATTGTTCCGGACATGATTTATCTGTCGATATTTGCGGCAGTGACGCTGGCGGCGGCGGTGCCGTTGTTTAAGCGGACCCTGTAGGGAAAGACTGGGTGGCCCATTCAAGACTGCCTTCGGCTTGAGTGGGGCAGTTCCGAGCCCTCTCCACGGGTTGTCATCCCGAGCAAAGCGAGGGACCCCTACTCCCAGCGCTGCTGTCCGGGCTTCTTTTCATCACAATCGCCCAGTGAGCCCCATCACAGACTCTGATCCCACACCACGTCAAAATATGCACCTGAACCAAGGCACCTAGCTCTTTGACAACCGAAATCCCGGGAGCTTGTGACTTTTCGTTCGTTAGTGTGAGTTGTCATCCTGAGCGCAGCAGGGACTTCACGAAGTGAAGCCCCTGCGGAGTCGAAGGACCCCTACACCCTCCACTCAGCAAGCAGGATCAGGAACTTTCTCCCACCTCGCATACCACAGAGTTGTCATCCCGAGCGAAGGGGAAAGATCCCGTAACCTGAGGCGCTTAGCGGGCGTCTGAGCCCGCTGCCGAAATCCTGAGCGAAGCGAAGGATCCCGTAACTCCTTATTCCGTAATATTTTACATATAACTCCCCTGGAATCTATATTTTGGAAACTTTTCACCACCTAACTCCATGATTCCAAACCCAGGGCACAGGGGGGACCCCCCAAATATTTCATCTCACTTCATATCAGAAACAGGAGCCTTAAAATGTCCTTATACCCAGAAACCATCGCCCGCTGTCGCCACATAAAAGTCAACGGAACCCAGTGCGGATCGCCCGCCGTGAGCGATCGCAAGTTCTGCTACTTCCACAACCAATTTCGCCAAAAACAATTGCAGATCAACGCCAACCTCCAGCAGCAGCGCTGGAAAGTGACGCTCCCGCTGCTGGAGGACGCCAATTCCATCCAAATGGGCTTGGTCCAGGTGATGCGCCTGTTGGTAACGCAGCAGATCGACCATCGCACCGCCGGACTCCTGCTCTACGCCCTGCAAACCGCCTCGGTCAACCTGAAACACACCCAGTTCGAGCCCGAGCCAACCCGCGTAGTAATCGATCGCAAGTCCGTAAACCGCCGTCCGCTGGGCGTTTCCGCGTGGTCCACGCTAGAAGGCGTGGAGTACGACGACCTAGCCGAATGCATCAACCACGCCCAACACGAAAATGCCCCGCAGAAATTAGGCGACGGAAGTTTCGACCAGATGCTAACCGCCGTAATAGCAAGGGCCGCAATGAACACCCCCAACAAGCGCCGAGGCAGTCGAGTGTAGGGCGGACGCTCCTGTCCGCCGCCCTTGCCGTTGCTTTTTGCGGGCGAGCCCAGCCGTTGATCGCACTGGTATAACAGTTTGCTGAACAACTCGAGTTTCGTATCAGGGTATCGCTTTAGCGATACCGCAAGTTCCCTGAAATCAGACGCCCCTTTAGGGGCCGAGCAGCAGAATTATAAGTTTTTCCGCAAACTGCTAGGGAATCTGTGGTGCTAGGGTCGCTCGCTCGGGGCGAGAGAATGAGATGGGGCGGGCAGTGTCGGTAGGCAGCCGAAAGACGAGGTTGGTGGCGCCGGGGCGCGTTTTGACGGAGCGCGTTTTGACATCGCGATTGACATCGAGGCGGAGCCAGATGAAGCGGCCGATGCGGCTCAGGCGGACTTGTTCGGGACTTAGCCGGGCGGTATAGCTGGAGGCGATGCGGGCCATTTCGGCGAGATCGTTCATGGGTCCGAATTCCACTTCGCTCGGCCGGTGCAGATGGCGCATGGCGTCGAGTTGGCGGGCGATGCTTTTGCGTCCGGCAACGCAGGGCTGGGTGCGGCAATCGAGAATTTTTTCGATGGCATAGAGAGCAGCGTGGTCGACCCGCTCTCCGAAGGCGAGGCACAGGGTGTTAGTGGAGGCAACGTAGTTGAGGGGCAGCATCTGAAAGGCTTCGAGAATGGGAAGCGGAATGATGCCGGGAGAGTGAATGGTCGAGGGATCGAAGGAAGACGCGACCGGGCATCCCCATTGCAGCGCGAGGGCGGTGGTTACTTCCTGCTCGGTGGCGAAGCCGAGTTTTTCGATCCACTCGCCGATTTTCCCGTAGCGGGCACGGCGCTGGGCTTCGAGGGCGGCGCGGACTTCCAGGTAGGTAAGTTTGCCGCGGGCGACCATGAGGAGCCCGAGGGGAATGCGGTTCGGTGGCTGCCGCGATGGGGCCATGATGCGCAGACGGGAGAGCTGGCCGGTGAGAGCGGTCTCCAGGCATTGGGGCCGGCAATAGAAAACGCCCTGGAGGAAAGTGCCATTGGGGCGGCGTCGGTCGCGGAAGCGCTGCCAGATGGATTGTGACCGCGAGCAGGAGACGAGCGCGCACGGGCGCTCGGCAGATCGGCGCTCGGTTGATTCAGGGTGGCGGCGCTTGATCCAATTGGCGGACCAGGTTCGCGGATTCAAGAAGTTGAGCATAGGACAATCCTTCCTACAATCAGTCCAAAGCCGCACACGAGCGGACTTCAGACGGGAGATCCGGCGTTCGGCGTGGGATCGACGACGTCGGTTACCCGCAATCCGTATTTACCGTCGACGATGACGACTTCGCCCTGGGCGATGAGGCGGCCATCGAGCAGAAGATCCACGGGCGAATTCAAAGTATTGTCGAGCTCAACGACGACTCCAGCGCTGAGCGCGAGCACGTCGCGCAGCAGCATCCGGCGGGTTCCAAAGCGAAGTTTGACGTCGAGGCCGACATCCATGAGGCGGCGGTAACTGGAGTTCGGCGGTGGCGCGGTCGATGGCCCGGTAGACGATGGAGAAGATGGAGAAGACGGAGGCGATGGCGGCGACGCTGTCTGCAACGTTGTTGGCGCGGATTGCACTCGCGGCGGGAGCGCGGCGGCGAGTGCGGGGCTGATGCGAATTTCGATGGCGATTGCGGTACCGGCTGCGGCTTCATTGCTGGTTTGCAGGCAGACGATGGCATCCGAGGACCAGGAGGGAGCGGCGGTGGCGGAGAGAGAAAATTTGACTTCGCCGCCGGCGGTCGCAGCGAGGGCGGTAGCGGCCAGGCCGGCGATTTGACGGAGGAACTCTTCCAGGGCTTCTTTATTTTCGGCAGTGATGGCCTGGCTGGCGCCGGTTTCGGCAGGAGTGCCTTCACTGGCAGGCTCCGCTTCGCCGAGGAATTTCTGGGCGAGACGGGTGCCGGAGGCGGCAGACAGACGCAAGGTCATCTCGCCGTGGACGGCGCCTCCGGCGACAACCGTGTACCAGACATCGGAATCGGCGGCGGCGGTGTCCATGGGCTGGAGAGAAATTTCGAAACTGGCCGGAACGTTCCCGGAAACTTGAGTGAGCACGTTTTGGAAGCAGGTCCTCCACGCTTCGCACCAATTGCCGAGTTCAGGGCGAAGTTCAGGGCGGAGTTCCGGGCGCGGCTCGGGGGGCGGATTCTGGGCGGGGGCGTCGGGCGTGTCGGTCATAATTCACCAGTCATAATTCACCAATGTTCACCAATCGATTCACCAATCAAGGCTCACCTGCGGCTGAAATCTGAGTTGCAAGAGAGAGGACGCGGGCGGCGCGGCGGGCGTTGACGCGCACCGGGGCGGCCGAGCATAGCCAAACATCATCCACCAGCAGGACGGCCGGGGCGGACGCGTCCCTGGAAAAAGGAAGCACGTCGCCGGGAGCGAGATTGTTGAGGTTCTCCAATGGAACTTGCAGGCCCGGCATGGAGAGTTCGACGGGGAAGAAACATTGCAGCAGTTTTTTCTGAATCTGGAGGCGGGCTTCGACGGAAGTGCGGGGGCGCTGATAGCTGATGTCGGCGGAAATTTTTCTGAGCAAGGCGTTGGAAACCACGGCGGGGATGGCGAGGTTGAGGGTACCGCGGGTCTCCGACATCTTGATTTCGAAGCTGAGGCAAAGATTTTTTTCCTCGGGAGGCATCAGGCGCTGGGTTTGCAGGGCCTGCCGGCGCTCTCCGAAATTGAATTCGAGCGCAATCGCCTGCCAGGCGGTCTGCAGTTCGCGGCA
>Ga0116110_1000671_pt1 | contig 19544 bp, 9 predicted proteins | sample June2015DPH_8_50_FD_89719 | JGI IMG/M metagenome (GOLD analysis project Ga0116110, IMG submission 89719) | Peatland microbial communities from SPRUCE experiment site at the Marcell Experimental Forest, Minnesota, USA - June2015DPH_8_40 | ecosystem: Environmental > Terrestrial > Soil > Wetlands >...
GCGCGAGGAGCAATGAGGCTCGCCAATTCCGCATCGCCAAACTCGCGCACCAACCCCCACATGTCCCGGTAAATCGGCTCCTGCCATAGCCCCTCACGCGGCGCGAAATAGCCGCTCACTACCGTTACATCAATTCTGGGATCGAGGGCGCCCGCGTAAAGCGCCAGCAACCCACCCTCGCCATAGCCCATTACGCCGATGCGAGCCGACTGGGTTTCGTTCTCTCCCGCGAACCCATCGACCGCCGCTAGCACTTTCTGTACTTCGAACCCGATAATGTGCCGGCCGACCTCGTAGGCCATCCGATAAATCCATTCCCGATGGGTCTCGTTGGTCATAGCAATTCCCGGAATACCGGAGAACGTGTCGTCGCGATTGATAACGACGGGAATCATCACCTGGCAGCCGTTCTCCGCGAGGCGCCGCGCAAACTGAGCCTCCGGCGGAACTCCCGGCGCGAGGCCAACCAGCATCTCAGGAGTCCAGTCCGCGTCTGGAATCGCCACCACCCGCGCCACCGGCTTGGCTTCCGGCTGTAACAACAATCCTTCCGCAGCCAATCCGTCATAGTCCGCGACCACTCGGTCGAAGACAGGCCAACTGACTGCATACACCTTGTAGCCCAGCCCTTGTGAGACTTGGGCTGAGGTGACCATGGTCGCGAGAAGTTCGGGGGACCGTCCTCCAACCCTTGCATCGACGGCGCCAATAATCTGGCGAAAGCGTTCGCGATTGGGCGAGACGGAGCGACTGTAGGCCTCCACGGATTGATAGTCCCGCTGCCACAGCCGCAGCCGTTCTTGAGCTGCTTCTTGAGTGCGGCGCAGCAGAAATTGGTGAATTCCATCCACCATCTGCGCCGCTAAGTCCCCCTGCATGGTCAAAGCAGTAGTGCCTGGCAGGACTGGCTCAGAGGTTGTCTGCGATGTGCCTTCGGCCCCTTGGCTCTGCTCCGTGGCGTTTAATTGCCGGAGTCGAGAGGAAAAACCGAGCGCCAGCCCGGCCCTGCTTGAATCACCCAGGAAAGTTCGCCGATTCATTTTCCCTCCGATCTCAGCTCAATTGCGCCTGTCGCATCCAGCCTTTCAAGGTGTTGAGATCTTTTCGAATCGTGGCAAGGACCTCTGCCTTGTCCATGCTCAGGGTCTTAGCGCCGGTGTCTACTCCGCCGAGCGGATATTCCGTATGCATCTGCACAGGCCCGGAGAAGTTGGCCTGCTTAAGCATGGCGAAAAACGCAGGAAAGTTCACCATTCCCTCGCCCAGAGGACACCAGAGGGGCTCCCACTGGCCTTTCGCGTTCTTACCCCACTTGAAGTCTTTGATGGCTACTCCTCCCATAAACGGAGCCATCAGGCGTGTGCTATTCACCCATCCGCCCAATCCGCCTTCCACCGTGGCATGGCCGACGTCGAAGTTTGAACTCACCCAGCTCGGGTCATAGTCCTTGATCAGCACCCAAAGATCCCACACCGACGCCCCTACCATATTGCCGGAATGGTTATGGTACATCGCACAGACTTTGTACTTCTCGTTCAATGCCGCGAGCCTGGCGACCCGCTTCTTCAACTGGGCAAGCCGATCCGGAACGTCGATCAGCAGACCCGAAGGTCGTTCGATAGTCGCATGGTAGTTAGATAAATCGGGCACTCTCTTATCATCTGACCAGGAGAACCAACCCCACCGGTAGCGAGTTATCCCTGCCTCACTCGCAGTGCGAATGATCGCTTCCGCATCCGGAGAATCGACGTCCACGATTCCGGCGGTGATCATGGGAATGCTCAAGCCAGCCTGGCGCACGATCTTCGCCACTTTGGGCAGGTCTTCCTGCACGCGCGCCGGTTCCACGTGGCCGCCCTGGCGCACCGTCACATCCAGACCGTCAAATCCCAACTCCTTTGCCGTCTCCGCCATTTGCTGCCAGTTGAGCCACTGCAAATGCTTGGAAAAATAAACGATCTGCAAGGGGCCGGCAGATTGGCTGGCTCCAGCCTTACTAGACCAAACACCCGACAGGCCAGCCATCGCTCCCGCTCCTGCCACCCGGGTGAGAAAGTTCCGCCGAGATGAATCAAGTCGCGTATCCATCATGAGTAGACCTCATTTCCCATTTAAGGTTTTGGCACCCTCAACACAGAACGAGATTCCTCGCTCCCGCGAAAATAACTCCCCTCCCCAGCGGGAGGAGGGGGTAGGGAGTGGTGGGTGGCAGCGTCGCGCGCCGGCCAACCACCCCTAACCCCTCCTTAACTAAGGAGGGGAAGTCTGCCCCTCCGGATCACACGTTTTCGGTCACAACCCAAGGTTTCCGACAAGTCCGTTTCAGGTATCGGTTGGCCTCGTCGTCACCGACGAAAGTCTCTTTGGCACTGTCGAACACCAGCTTTCGGTCCCCCAGCCGGTACGAGATGTTCGCCATGTGACACAGCGCCGCGGAGACGTGCCCGTGCTCCGCATCGGCGTTGGGGCGCTTGCGGTCATGAATACAACTAATGAAGTTGCCTACATGGGCTGCCTGCATCGCCGCAAAAGTCTGCTTGTCGCTGGCCACCTTGTGCCCCTCTCTGTCGAAGAGTTGCCATCCACCTCCGTGACGACCCAGAATCATGGTGCCATCGCTGCCATAGATTTCGCATCGGGTGCCAATGAAGGGATACCAGTCGGGGAACTCAGTGGTGCTTTCTCTGATTTTGCCAGGTATTTTGATCATGTAAGGTGTCCACCAAGCTTGCTCGAAAATCAGCGTCAACCCATCGTACGCGTAGCTGACTATTGAGGTGTCAGGAGTCTGCGCGATATCCTTGAAGAAGAACTCTCCGCCCGTGTGCTGAACTGATTTGGGGCAGGGCAAGTCCATAACATAGCGAGCCAGGTCCAACTGGTGAACTCCGTCATCGGTAATGTTCCCTCCGTTGAAGTCCCAGAAAACTCTTCGGAAATACTTAGGGTTGTAAGGCACCGCCGGCCCAGGACCAAGCCACATATCCCAATCGAACCCTTCCGGCGGCGCGGAATCCGGCGTGTTCTCCACCGGCGTCCGGGCCATCATATTGTAAACGCGAACCAGATGAACGCTGCCCATTTTGCCGGACTTGATCAGCTCGCGCGCTGTCGCGCCATACGAACTGCTCCGGTTTTGCATGCCCACTTGCACCACCCGGTTGTACTTGCGCGCGGCTTCGACCATCTTCCGGCCCTCCCAAATGTCATGCGAAGCCGGTTTTTCCACGTAGACATCCTTGCCCGCCTGACAGGCCAGTATTGTGGCTAGAGAATGCCAATGGTCCGGGGTGGCGCAGACCATCGCATCTACGCTCTTGTCTTCCAAAATACGCTGGAAATTACCAACCGCCTTCGGTGTTTTCCCATTCGTGTCCTGGACCGCCTTCACGGCTACGGGAAGCCGCTTGGCATTGACATCGCACACGTAGGCAATTTCCACGTCCGGCCTCGAGGCAAAAAACGTGGTTAGCTGAGTTCCTCGTCCCCCCACCCCCATTACCCCTACCACTACTTTGTCGCTGGGCGCGACCGCCTTCGACGTTCGCACAGCGGCGACACCTAAGGCAGCACTGACTCCGCCCTTGATACTCTGATCCAAGAATCCTCTCCTGCTGATGGCCACTGATCACCTCCTCTTAAACGTTTGCACCCGTCAATACAGCTATTGATACATCAGGCAAGCAGCTCCGTCAACCCAAAGTTTGATAGTGTTGTCATTTGCGGAACATGGGCGCTCCACGGAGCCGTCACTCCCGCGAAGGGGGCGTCCACTGTGTCAGCCATTGGAACTGCGACGAGGGCGGAGTAAATTCCGGCCTTCGTGGGAATGACTAGCGATTCACGGGTGGCGCATACCTCGCTGTCACCGGTTCATACGAGTTGCGGCGCGGAGAAGCGGCGCGGAGACGAGGAAAAGACGAGAGAGGGTCTATGGGCACTGGCTGGCCGATTTGAAATACCAGTTCTGGCTAGCTGTCACGCCGTGTCGAGCCCGGAAGAGGTCGGCCAAAGGCTCGCTCCACTCTAATCCTCCAACCAACGGCGCGACTCCAGGGCAATATCCGCCTCGAGTGGGACCATGCAGGTTTCGCGGCAGCGGCGACCACCGGGGGCGGAGCGCATAGGACCGCCCCAATCCGCCGGAGACTGTTTCTTGGCCAGATCTACGGTTACCAGGAACAAGCGAGCGGCTTCATCCCGTTGGAAGCTGAGGATGGCACTCGGCGCCGCACAGGTAGGATCCTCCCTCTCTTCGCCCGCTTGATGGCCCGCTGAGTCCCACACGCCGGCGGGGTTGCTCGTGCTACTGACAGCCATGAAAACGCAGTTGTCGGCTGAGCGAGCGTGTATCAGTTCGGTATAGTAGCCAGCATTGGGGAACAGGACCAATTCCGCTCCTTTGAGAGCCAGCAACTCGACTGTTTTGGGGAACCAACTGTCGTAACAGATAATGATCCCGACCCTACCTAAATCCGTATCAAACACCGGGAATCCTTCTCCTGGGGTTGCGCCCCAATCGAGCTCGGGGTCGTAAACCATGTTCTTGTCGTAGACCCCCAGCAACTTCCCTTGCCGGTCGAACAGTGGCGCAGTGTTAAACACCAGATCACCACGCCAAACATAGGTGGTGCCACTCACATGCATTTTCCACTGGCGGGCCTTCTCAGCCATGAGCTTCCGGGAGGGACCATCCTCGGCCTCGGCCTTCATGGGGTCTTCAATCCCATTGAACATCTCGGGCATCAGGGCTAGGTCCGCCCCCCTGGACCCGGCGGCATCCAGCCATCGCTCCCAGAACTTAAGATCACCCGCCCCCCAACTCACGGCCAGCTTGACGGGCCGCGGCGCGATGGGTGCGCACTCCTCGAGTGAAACCTGCTCCCACCACACTTGACCTCGAGCACTGTAGCGGAAATAGAGACGAACCTCGCCATCCTGGTTTTGAGGAGGACCCGTGAAACGCCCTTCGCCGATAATCAGGTCACCTTCTTTCCGGTACTCGAAGATCCCGTTGTTGAACTTGTCCGTGAAGATGCCATGCACAAGACTGCGGTTAACGTCGTCAAGGTTAGCGAATCGAAACTGAACCCGCATGCGGTACGTCTTGCCGCCCGCCAGCCGTAAGGGATGCCGAATATAGCCATAACACTCCCGGCGACCGTTGCCCTGGGCCATCAACTCGCGCTTTTCGTCCTGTCCCCCCACCAGCTTGAATGTGGGCTTGAGCGCAGGATTCCCCGCCACGACTGACCAGTTTTCAGGTAATGACCCGACCGTCCCTTGCCGGAAGTCACCATTGGCAATCAGGTTCGCCGGCTGCGCACCATCGCTCGAAGACGCCGCACTTCCGCCCGGGCCAGGGGACGCATACAATCTGGAAAAGCCACTATAGAGCTGAGGATTTGCCAAACCCAGCGAGACAGGCACGCCTCGGTGCAAGAATTGCCGGCGATTCAGTTTGTCCATGGGTAAACCTCCACATCTGTCTTTCACGTCCCTGAAGCCTCTTTCCCAGTTGACTTTACTACTGTTCCTACGGTCGCGGCAATAGGTGGGTCCTCACCACGAGCTTACTTCTTTCACGAACTTACTTCTTTCTTGACGGCCTTTCTGGATCGAACTAACATGGCAGATCACATCGTCCAGGGCAACTAATTTCACACGGGTATCACACAGACAGGGATGGACAACAAATTGAAGTCCTTCGCCCAGAGCGAAGAGCTGCAGGCCCAGCGCGATTCCCGGGAGCTCGAGCGTTTCGGCTACGCGCAGGAATTGCTGCGCAGCATGGGTGGCTTCTCCACCTTCGCCATTTCCTTCACCATCATTTCCATTATCACAGGCGTATTCACACTTTATGATTACGGCCTCCAGATGGGGGGGCCTCTGGAAATGACCTTAGGCTGGCCGTTGGTTTCTTTGGGAACGCTCTTCGTGGCGCTGAGCATGGCGGAACTCTGTTCAGCGATCCCCACCTCCGGGGGAACTTACCACTGGTCGGCGGAGCTGGGTGGTCCCACCTGGGCTTGGTTCACAGCTTGGTTCAACATTGTAGGCTTGGTGACAGAGACTGCCGGCATCGGCTACGGATGCGCAACCTACCTGGTGCCGGTGCTGGGGCTGGGCTCGTCACATACGGTTTTGTTGATTGCGTACGGGCTTATTCTCGTTTCGCACGCCCTCATTAATCACTATGGAATTCAGTGGGTGGCCCGGCTCAGCGACATCAGTGTGACAGTGCATATTCTCGGAGTGGTGGTGCTGGTGGGGGCGCTTTTGATTTTCGCTCCCAAACAACGATTAGGTTTTTTGCTCAACCATGAGACTTTCAGTCCTGTCCATGCTCCTTATTTCTGGCTTTTTCTGCTGGGCATGCTCCAAGCCCAGTGGACGTACACGGGGTATGACGGTCCCGCCCAGGTGTCGGAAGAAACCGTGAACCCGCGCCACCGCGCCCCCTGGGGAATTGTCATGGGAGTCGTGGTTTCGGCAATTTTCGGTTATATCCTGGTGCTAGGGTTGACGTGGGCGATCCCCAGTCTTTCAGGAGTGCTCAATGCCAAAGATTCTGCCGGGAATTCTCTTCCGGCGGTGCTCGCCATCGTCGTGTCCAGGCTCGGCGAGCGCGCAGGACGGGCTGTTCTATTGCTGGCAGTGGCGGCGATGTGGTTTTGCGGGCTTTCCACTCTCACCTCGGCCTCGCGTGTGATATACGCTTTGGCGCGGGACAAAGGAATGCCGATGGCCACGCTCTGGAGCAGGACGAATTCCAAACATAGAACTCCTGGAGCCGCCATTTGGCTGGCCGCGGGATTGGCGTTTGTGGGATTGATCTACAGTGGGTCGGTGGCGGTCGTAACCTCGATCAGCGTGGTGGGATGTTACTTTGCCTATGCCACTCCGATCTACCTGGGCTGGAGGACTAAGCCGCAATGGGTCGATAAGCGCGGCCCCTGGCATTTGGGCCGACGGAGCAATTTGATCAACCTGCTTGCGCTAGGGTGGACAGCGTTCATCTGCACGATAATGATCATGCCTCCCAACGTCCGTACAGGGATCAGTATAGGGGTCGTCATCATTACGCTTTTTCTGCTCCACCTCTTGACCGGGCCCCACGAAATACGCAAGCCCCGCTGGGATCGTTCTTAACATTGATAATTTACAGCCTATGATGACGAAAGGGAGGGCCGACTCCGACCTTCACCTTGAAACGCCTCCTAATCTGCACCTTCTTCATCCCCATCTACTAGCCGGAGTCCCGCTCCGAAATTGGCAAGCCATCCAGGCAGACTTCTTAGTGTCCACTTACCGCGGTGACTTCGAGCGGCGAGACGATCAGGGCATCACGACCGGAGGGCGCGACCAGGGGCCTGCGCCTACAGGATTCGGATAGAATAGGAGTATCGGCAGGGCTTGTGCTTGGGTAGAACAATCGCTAGTCCGTTTTGATCTCGCGTCCACTCTAGCTTGGCATCGGATCCGAGGAGTACCACGCTTGTGATCTCGCCCTGAGAATACGGCGAGTGGCGGGCCAAAGATTTTATGAGAAGTCTGCCGTTATCGGGTCAACTCAGCGCGATGGCGTAAAGGACACCGGCTTTGCTCGTGAATCGGATGTCTTCGGCGGCGTATTGAACGTCGCGATAAGGAAAATCGACTTGCGGCGACCGTGTGGGGCCTTCACCGAAGATTTTCCAAGGCCGCGTGTCGAAAACGGCTTCTCCGTTCACTTTCATCCAATCGGTGATTTCCTGGAGAACCGCGATTTCGCGATCGTCAATCGTGCCGTCGCCGCGGATCGGGACGTTCATGAGTAGGTTTCCGTTCTTACTGACGGTATCTACTAAGTAGGGCACTATGTCAGCGGCCGACTTATATGTGATGTCGCGCTTGTAGTGCCAGTGGCCGATGCAGATGTCCATTAGCCACGGGGAGGGGCCGATTTCGTCGTTGGGCAAACGCTCCCATACCAGGGCTTCCCGGAGGTCGGTCGGCACATCCTTGTTAATGATAACGGCCTCGATTTTGCGGTGGCTCAAGAGGGCACTCGAATTGTAGAGATGCGCGGCGAGACGCACGCCGGTGTCACCGAGGGGCAGGCCGCTATCGCAGAAGAATACGAGGTCGGGCCGATGCTGATCGATCAGGTCCTTAGTGCGATGGAAGAAGTTCAGGACGTAATCCGTGGGAGGCGGTTCGTCATTGGCATGGGGGAGATCGTACAAATCTTGCGGGTCGTAGCCTTGCCACCACTTCCCCGCCCCGTCCGCCTTAGTCAGGTTGCCATCGTACGGCACACCTCGCAGCGGTCCCGTTTTATCGCTATCGTGACTGACGTTGAACCATTTCCAGTTTTGCGCGGAAAAGGCGGCGACGCCGAATGGAAGGCCGTGCTGGCGCGCAACGCGGGCCCAAGTGCCGATAATATCCATCTTGGGTCCCATGTTCACGGAGTTCCAGGGTTGATGGGCGGAATTCCAGCAATCGAAGCCGTCGTGGTGGTTTGCCAACGCTACGAAGTACTTGGCGCCGGCCTTCTTGTAAAGCTGAATTAAACCCTCCGGATCCCAGTTTTCTGCTTTCCAAAGACGACAAATGTCTTTGTAGCCAAACTTGGAGGGATGCCCATAGTGCGCCACGTGATAATCGTATTGGGCGCTGCCTTGGATATACATGTTTCGGGCATACCAGTCACCCTGCTCCGGGACGCATTGCGGGCTCCAGTGCGCCCAGATGCCGAACTTTGCGTTCCTGAACCACTCGGGGGCCTGGTACTGTTTGAGCGAGTGTAGGGACGGCTCAAAGGGGCCGGCGGCGATTGGCTCCTGCGATCCTGCGGCCGCTGCGGCGGCACCCAGCAAACGGGTTGCAGCTAGAAAGAGCAGACCGCGGCTGACGAACTGTCTTCGGTGGATTTGCAGCATCTGACCTCCGGACTCCTAACTTGCCGCTAGCAGCGTCACGCCCAGGATGCCAAAGATGGTTTCTGAGGCGACGCACCGGAACTCAAGTTGAGCGACCGCCCGCTGAGGGTCGAGGACGATATCGGAAAGCGCAAGACCGATCGAATCAGGTTTGGGAAGGACCGGCGACCCGACCAATTTTCCGAACCGGATCGGGTAACAGGTCGGAGAAAAATGCTCGGCCATGCAGCTCATGGTGTACGGTGGAATCAATTGAGTAAGCTGTTCGCTCCGGTCTGTATAGGATACGATGACTTCCGCGCCAGGATAGTAACATTTCAGCGTCTTGGTCAGGTTTGCCGTAAGAAGATACACCTTTTCTAACGCGATTGGCTCATTGAGTTGCAAAATAGCGGCGCTCGGTAGCGGTCCATGAGGCTCGGTATTGTTGAGGGCGAGTACGCGGGTTTCCTGGTCGGTCAAGAAAGGCACGCCAACTGGAGTTTCGAAGTCTCGTTGAAGGTCTGGAATTTCCCAATGAGGTGTCTCGCCGCTGCCCGGGCCCGCCGTCAGGCGGTTCTCCGGCAGGCAGGTCCAGGTAAGTTGGCTGAGCGGTGGCCGCATCAGGACGTATCCAAGCCGGTCTTTCTCCGGCATCGGATCTCGCCAATCCACGCCGACGCCGCAACCGGTATAATCGAGTCGCCACTGGAAACTGGAATCGCTGAAGAGGGTTCTGAGATCGATGTTATAAAACTGCCTTAAATCGACCCGGTGCAACCTCTCGCCGACTGCGATTGTCTTGTCCTTTCCGAGTTCCCAGTTCACCGCCTCACAGGCCTCTGCGCGCCCGGCAATCTCGACGCGAGCGGGGATGCTGCCGGGTGATAGCTGACTCCAAATATCGCCGATCGATAACCTGAGTGGCGCCGTGCCGGCGGGAGGAATATGCAGGCGCTCGCGGAAGATCTTGCCGGCAACAGCGATCGTGGCAGGGCCGGACAGTTCTTTCTCAGTGTGGTTCTCAAGCTCGATCAAAATCGTTTTCGTCTTCTGGTCTATTCTGGGAGAAGATACGGCAGGGCCATCCTGGCAAAAAGCCGGAAGGTACTTTTTAGAGATGCTCCAGGGCTCGAACACTTCAAGATCAAGAGCATGGAGGTAACTGCTGCGGCCCGACTCGAGTTCGAGGAACAGGGTGCAACGGCCTTCCTGCGTAGGCACGAAAGAAGCCTCGAATGCACCATCGGAACGACGGCGGACGGCAATATCGCGCACTTTCCGCTGCGGATCCAGCACCCGCCGCAGGCTGGCGCCGTGGACCACGAAGCGCGCCGTTTCGGCTCGGATGATCTTCGCCTTGCCCTCAACTTTCGCACTTTCTCCCACGATGATCCTAAATCGATGCGTCCTGCCAGAATCGGATTCCATCACGATTCGGGCGCGATTGGCTCCACTCACGATGGAGTGTTGCACTTCCCTGTCGTTTACGGTGATGAGCTGTACGCCGGCGCGAACCGGGAATTCCAGCCGCACTTTCCGCTCCACCGGAGTCTCGCACCTAATGGAGATGGTTTCGCCCTCCCTCCGATAGGCGTAGGAGAGGTCCGGGGTAGCTACGGAGGCGTGTTCCCAATGGCTGGGGAAGTTGGGGCGCAGAGTCAGCCGGTTATCCCCGAAATGAGGCTCCAATCCGAACAGGCCCTCCGCCACGGCTTGAATGAAAGGGGCTTGAAGTTCAGCAATATCCTTCATGCCCACCCCCACGCCATCATTTCGCTGGCTGTGCCGCAGGGTGGCGCTTTGGCTCAGATAAGCGCTTTCGCTGATGGTCTTCAGTGCAGGCCAGTAGTTGTCCACGTCCCCGGCTTTGAGGCCGGCCAGAACGCTAAGCGCCGTGTCTCCGTTGGCGACGTATTGGTGGCTCCACGCGATCGGCCACCAATCGTTCATCAGTTCCAGCGTTACGCCGGGTTGCGGCCTAAGGAATAGATTATCTCTGAGGTAACGCACCCCCATGTACTTTTCCATCGGACCACCGGCATCACGCATGATGGGCAGGAACTGCTCCTGCGCTTCGGGGTGGGGACGTAAATTGCCGTTCCACTCCGCCGAACAGTACGCCCCTACTTCCGCGCTCCAGAGGTGATGCTGCAACTGCTCATAGACTCGCTTCGCGAGGGTTTCGTACCGGACCGCCGAGGGCTGGTCGCCCACTCGTTTTGCGATTTCGGCAGCAATGCCAAGCGCTGCCCAAGCCATCGCAGTTTGGACCGCGCACTTGCCGCCTCGGGAATGCGTGTCATTGTTCCAAAACTCATAGAAGCCGGTCATGATTCCATCACCATCGGGGTCACTCGCGGCCAGCGCATGCTCGAGCGCGCGGCGCACCGAGGGCCACATCACTTTCAAGAAGTCCAGGCGGCCGGTCCAGCGATAGTGGCACCAAACCTGTTCGACGTAATAAAAATCCACTTCTTCAGCCCAGTGCAGGGTCGCAAAGGCGGGGGTAAAGTAACACTGCCTGCCCTTGGCATCCTGAGCGCCCGAGATGAACTTCAGTGAGTTCTCCACTTCCTCGTGGTAGCCGGCGGCTTCCGGGCCGTAATATCCACAATTGATCTTTCCGTACTTCGCCCATCCGATCAGTCCGTGGATAAAGGCAGGGTATTCGAACTGATGCCGCAGGTTCGCGGCTTCGTTGTTGACCACATTATCAAACCTTGCGTCGGGAGTGGTTATGCGGATGCGCTTGCCGGACTCCCAGAATCTCACGGACTCTTGCGCCGCATCGTCGGCCCGACCGCGAACTTCCAAGAACTTCTTCTCCGCCTCGAGGCCCCTGCCGATCCAGTGGTGAAACCATTTCTTCTTCATCTCCTCGGCCCATACGGTGTCCGCGAACGGCTTGCCTTCCAGGCGCGCGTAAGCGTCGGAAACGCCTTGCCGGTTATAGTCCCTGTACCCCCAGACGCAAAGCAACCGGGTGGTTACAGTCTTGGCAGGATCGCTCGGAAACACCACGTTATAGAGCGCGCAAGGCTCGGCGGTGTGAGGGGTGGCGGCAGGCGGATCGTCTGAGTCGAAGAGAATTCGCACCGGACCTAACCCCACTTGGCATTCGCCTTCCACCGGTCCCGCGAACACTTCGGTATAGGGAAGGGCTGAATTACTCAGGCGGGCGTAATTTGTCTTCGGCTCCACCGCATTGCCCTTGTCTTGAATTCCACCCAGCGCCCAGGTGACGCCCAGGGGGTCCCCGGAATCTAACCGGGCTCGGAGGGTGGCAATGAAACCATTCCAAGAAATCAAGGCGCGCACGCTGAGTTCAATACTGGCGCCAAGGGTCGCGTCACTGCATTGCCAAGTGGCGACACCGGGTGCAAAGTGAGTGTCAATGGAGTCATACTGATCAAGCCATTTGAGCTTGTCGTGCGCCGCGATGGCCAGACGCAACCGGCCATCGACACCCAGATCCGGCAGGATTCCGGGCTGGGCATAGCTGCCTTCGCCGGTTCGGTGAAACAACCTGAATCGAGGTTTGTCTCCCACCAACAGGTACCAAACACCCTCGCCCATCAGAATATGATTATAGGTGTCGGGCCCATTATGGAGGGTATAGCCACCATCGTCGGCAGGCTCGTAATGCTTGCCTGGGCGGGGCGGGTCTTCATCGTAAAAGTAGAAACTCCTTCCGATGTTCAGGCCGGGTTGTAACGGAATCTGTGAGGGTGCCTGAGGCTTATGGCTAAACTCGAGTTTAACCGCGCACTCTTGTGGCTCATCGCACCACGCCACGCCGCGCGTCGAGCCCGCGAGTAGCAAAGCCAGACGGCGAAAAAGTTCACGGCGGAAAATCTTGTCGTACATTTGTCCCTCACACTCAAACGGGTCGTGATGAAAGATCGTGGCCGTTTGCTGCTACCCGGTGCGGACGACACCAACCTCTGCCACAGACGCAAACTCGTCGACGTCCGACAGCGTCACAAAACGAATGTACCGGCCGCTGGACCGTCTTCATGAATTTGCGGTCACCAACGAAGTTAGGCCGCTCGTCAAACAGTGCGCCCCAGGTCAGTGACCAGGTGATGCGTCCGCCAGGCCAGCCCTTGGCGATCGCATCGCGTAACCTGATCAAGTATTCCGGACGGAAATGTTCATTCGTATCCCAGTACGCCCACTCGCCAGGCTTGCCCAGGTAACCGTATCGGGTGTATTCGATCAGCTTGGTGCGAATCACTGAGTTCAGCGTGACGAAGCGGTTGCCCATCAATCCGCCCGAGTGAGTCCCCCGGTTTTCGCTCGGCCACGCGGATGTCTGACCGGGCAGGAAGACCGCCGCTTCACTTCCCACAAGCCCTGTGGCCGATTTAATGAAATCGCGCCGGTTGATCGCCCGCCCGTTGCCCCGTTTGCCGCCTGCTTCTTCATCGTTCATGGTGATCAATTGCCTTCTGCCTCTTTTCTAAGCACAAATCCTGCGTCCACCCAATCGGCGAGGTTGAGCACACTTCGAATGCCATCATCGGTCGCCGTGAGGTCAATCACCCGGCTGCCTTTGGGGATCTTCACGTCAAAGCGCCACGGTTCCTGCGAAAACCCCATGATGGAACTTTGTGCGGAGAGTTGGCCGTCTACAAAAATGCGAAATTGAACCGCCGGTTGCTGAGCATACATTTCGCCATACGAAGGTCCGCCAGGCGCGCTGGGTATTTCCGCGGGGAATAATCCGTAACTGTCGGTCTTCATGTTTCTCATGTTCCCGTCAATGCCTGCGCGGGCTACAAAGCGGTCGTACTCCGGCTTCAACTCATAGCGGAGGTTGGCGGGCGCGCGCATGCCGACTCCCTTTTCGTACTTCTGCCCGCGCATCAGGAGTCCCTGGTCCTCAAAGTTCGCATTGATTACCGGATTCCAGCGGCTGAACCACCAAGGATAATGTTCCTGCATGGGCTTGATCTGGTCCAAATAGAGGTCCGGCTTGGGTGGCATAGGGCCTAGATGAACAAAATAGCCAGTGCTTTCCAGGGAGACTTCCCGGTCGCTGCGATACGCGGCGGCGCGCAGAGTCGTAGTCTGGGTAATAGGAAAAGGCTTGCTATAAAGCTTCGAAGTTGCCGTGGGAGCGCTGCCATCGACGGTGTAACGAAGTTGCACGTCTTTGAGCCAAGGGCACGTCAGCGCTAGGGTGACGGAATGCTCGAAGAAATATGGTCGTTTCTCTACCCCCCAGGGCGCGAGCCGGACCGGATCGACGATCCACTCGTCTTTCCACACCCCTGCCTTCTTCATTTCCTCCACAAAATTGAGGGTTCCTATCCCTACCCCTTCAAGATCGCGGTCGACTTGTGCTGTGCCATCATCAAGTGTGTAACCCGTTTGGGGGTTGTAATTTGTGAACGCGTCGTTGATGTCGCGCGCCAGCATGCAATCCAGGCCCGTTGCATACATCGAGCTGAGCCCCTCAGTCCGGTTGTATACGCACATGTTGGTGTGCAGGCCCATGTAGATGAGGTGTGTGATGCCCCTGTGCTTACAGATCGAGTAGACTTCCTGCCTGCCGCTGACGATGACGTCGTCTTTAGCAATGTTGAAGGTGGGACAGATGCCATCCGCGCCATAGTTCACTTCGCACACAAGGCCCGGACCGCACATGCACTCGCCCACGTGGGCGGTAAAATCGCAGGATGGGAGTTTTCGAACTTCAGGGACGTCAACGCACGCTACGGCCGCCGCGCGTTCGCGCTGCGGCGTGCCGGCGTACATGCTCGCCACCTCGGTGGGAGACCACATCACATAGATCCCCAGTTGGCGAGCGCATTCGAGGGCGCGATTCAGACGCGGCCCCATCGCCACCACGCGCTGCGTAGCCGTGATGCACCAGTGAAAGTTCCAAGGGTCAATAATGACGATGCCGGTCTTCGATGGGTCCAGCTTTTTCTTGGTAAGGATGGGCGCACCGGTTTTCGGATCGCGTGTTTGAACGTCGACCTCCAGTACACGTTCCGCCGCCCAGAGCGGCAATACGAAAACCAACAAAAAAAACACCATTGCGGGAGCTACTACCCGCTTGCGATCGATCATGTGTTTCCTCCCTGAAAGTTGTTGCATGTAGCGCGGACGCCCACAACACCGTTGCCCAACAGCATCCCATCAAAAAGTCCTTTGCCCTTTCTCAGGCTCCCCTTCTCCAGCAGGGGCAGGAGTCAGGGGGTGGTGAGTGCCAGTACGGCGCCCCAACCACTTCCTGCGCCACCTTAAAAAAGGAAAGGAGTTCTTCACGGTTTGTCCTTTGCCGTGCAGGGCTGACCACCGGCGCGAACTGGCCGGGCCGGTTGCCGACTCGAATGGACGAGCTGACCAATGAGCGCCTCAGCATTTGCACTCTCTTTCGGTTGCTGATGACGGAGCTGCTCGTAAGCTTGAAGCTGAAGCCTCGCAAGGTTCTGCTCTCCCACCTGCATATAGCTCTGAGCCAGCCGGTAGTGAGCTTCAGTCAGAGTCGGGTCCAGTTTGAGAGCTGTTTCATATTCAGGTATGGCCCCGCGGTACTTTCTCGCTTGGGCATAAAACGCGCCTAGCTGAAGATGCGCGGGCGCGAACGTTGAGTCGATCGCTACGGCACGCTCAAGTTGCGACCTCACTTCACTGAGGTCAGCCGTTGAAGTGCCGCCTTTCTTTCCCTCCCACAAGCTGAGAGCATAATAGTAATGCGCCTCCGCGCTTCCCGGGTCGAGTACTACGAACCGCCGCAAACGTCCCAGAATCTCGTCACCGTTTCTCTCCGCAAGGCTGCTAACCTCCGCCAGAAAGAGATAGGGTTTGGGGTCGGTGGGCGATATATCTGCGGCTTTCAAAAACACGCTGACAGCGTCGTCATAATGGCCCTGCGAATAAAGAGCCACTCCTAGCCCAATCCTCAGAGGCGCCGATTGGGGGTACCGATCAGCCCCCGACCGGAAAGCTTCCGCGGCTTGAGCTGGGGCGTGGCGTAACAGCAGGGAGCCGCCCCAGTCAAAAATATTCTCCGCGCTCGGATCCGCGTCCGCAGCAAGCCGGTATTGGTCCGCAGCTTCGGCGAGGTTGCCCGATTTCACCTCGACTTCCGCCAGCAACTTGTGAAGCTCCGCCTTATCTTGTTGTTTTAACAGCGAACGGATCAACTCTCGGGCCGGAGCATCGTTTTGCGTCTCCACATAGGCCAAGGCAAGGTCATACGAGTTGACGTAATCCACGTCGTTTAGTCGATGAGCTTTTTCCAAATAGGGAATCGAATTGTCCCATTTTTCGACTCGTATGTAGAGCGCGCCGAGCTGATGGTTGGCTTCAAAACTCTCGGGACGTACTTCCACAGCCTTTTTCAATCCCTCTTCAGCCTCACAGGAGGGAAGGGTGCGATCTTCCGGAGTTTTACTCGCGCTGGGCCTCAGTTTTGCCAGACCCTCCAGCAGCCCTCGACTGGTGGTGGCATCGAGCGACGACGAATATCCCCCCGGATCAATCCCTCCCCTGATTCCAGCGGCCTGAAGCTTTGGAGGGGCTTGGCGGGGCTGACCATTGCGGTCCTCTGTTCCTACTCCTGCCGGCGAGGGAACGAGCGTCAAGTTAACCTCAACACTTTGGACCACTGACAAGTCAATATTGGATTGGGTGGCGGACTCGAAACCGGGAAGGGCTGCTGAGATCAAATACGTTGCTCTTTCCAGTGATTTGAAAGTGTAGCTGCCGTCTGCTGTTGTAGCGGCGGTCTCTGATCGCCGGTCCTCGATGCTCGGGCTCTGGCCCTCAGAGGCCGGCGCTACAACTGGACGCTGTAGCGCCAGCACGACTTTTACGTTGGCAAGTGGTTTCCCTGAAGGGTCACGAACATTGCCGGAGATCATTCCACCTTCGCTTGGTGTAGCCGCCCAAACGCTGGCTGCAAGCACAATCGCCAACAAAAGACCGTAAAAGGCGCCTGCACGTGGGATTGGATCTTTACGCCTCATGTTCGGATCCTCTCCAGAAACTTCTCGCACGTATTCAGCCCCGGAGGGGCGAGAGAATTTAGCCCAGGGCGTAAGAAGCTGTGAAGTTTTCGAAAAAACCGGATTTTTCAGCCCGTAAGTGCTCGATAACCGGAGGGCGGAAAATCGAAAATTCAAAAACTTCACAGCTTCTAAGCCCTCGGTCCAACTCCCTGAATGCGGCGGAGCTTCGATCTGCGCCAGCCAATGGCTCGAGCATCGCGACAATTCCAGCTCACCGCCTGAGCCGTTCCAGCGCCTGCCGAACCTGTGTGTCTTGCGGGTGATCGGCGAGAAATCGGCCCAGAATTTCGATTGCTTTCTGTTGCTGGCCGCTTTGCTCATACATCTTCGCAAGGTTCAAATACGGCTGGTCAAAACCGGCAGCTATGCGCATACACTGGACGAACTTTGCCGCCGCCTCTTCGCCTTGTCCCGAGCGGAGCAGGAGCAAGCCAAGGTCGTTGAGCGCCTCGGGATAATTGGGCCGGAGCTGCAAAGCAGTTTCGAGCTGCTGGCGTGCAGGCTCGAGACGGTTTTGTTCTGTAAGAAGCGTCGCCAAACCATAGCGGATCTCAGGATCGTTGGGCTCCAGTTCTACTGCATGCGCCAAGGCTTCGCGAGCTTCGTCCATGCGCCCCTGCCAGCGATAGAGCCTGACGAGATTCTGGAGCGCCAGGATATGGCCGGGCTCGAGCCGCAGCGCTTCCCGAAAACAGCGGATGGCCTCGTCGTACTTCTCTTGTTCAGCGGAGAGCAGACCGAGGTTGTTCCAGGCATCAGGATCTTTCGGATTCAGCCGGATGGCCTGTTCGAGATTCTTTCGGGCTTCAGCATGCATTTCCTTGTTCAGATAGAGTGTGCCCAAATTGTAATAGGCGTCAGCATAGGTTTGGTCCACCGCAATAACCCGCTCGAAGCAGGTCATCGCCTCGTCCAGGTAACCGTGCTCGAAGAAGGTGACTCCATACGTGAAGTAGTTTCGATGAATTTCACCGCCATAAAATGTTCCGGAGAACGGCAGCGCCCGCTTGATGCGCTCCGCCCTGCTCTGCGGTGCGGACTTCCAGTCATGGACAACCCGTTTAACTTCAATCGAGCCTTGGTACACTTTGATAATTGACCCTTGCTCATCCAAAAGAAAGGCTGTCGGAACACTCACATCGCGGCGACGGTCAAAGAGATACCGATAGAGGAGGCTGTAGGTCCCAAGGACTTGTTCGTCTGCAAGCAGGATGGGGTGCCTAATCCCTTTGGCTCGTACCAAAGCTTGGACGGCGGCGGAAACCTCGGGTGATCTATCCACATTGATCGAGACCAGCTGCAGCCCTTGGGTTTCCCACTCTGATCGGCTCTGCTCGAATCGTGTCAACTGCTCCACGCTCGCCGGGCATCCAGTAGCCCAGAAGTGCAGCAATACCGGATGTCCGCCGAAGCTTCGGCTTGTGTGAACGCTGCCCTGCGCGTCCGGCAGCGCAAATTCTGGCGCGGGCAGCGGCTCAACCAACCAGGTCTCGACGTCCGAGGGCAAGGGGGGGGCACTCTGTGGAGCCACGGAGCGCGAGAGCGATGTGGCAGAGGATCTGTAGGGCTTGGCTTGAAACTCCTCCACACCCTCTTCGATCTCGATACGATGATTGACGGGTAGCTTTTCGAATCGCTGAACATTCCCGCTCGGCCAATGTACCGTGGCTCGGACAGAGCCTTCCAGGTTACCTAACCCGAAGAACAACTCCTTCGTGTTCTGGGAAAGAAACCCGGAGCCTGCTTGCAGGAATTTCGTAAAGCGCCGTTCCCCTTCCTCCACGGTTACCGACGCTCCGATGGCATCCCGGTTGCTCTTCCGGCCCTTCAGACGAAAGCCGATCGAACTTCCGAGGGGCGTCATATCGTTGTGGAGGATTCGAAGTTGGGGGCCAGTGCGATTTTTGAGAATGACCTCCAGGCGCCCGTCGTGGTCCAGGTCAGCGAGGGCAAACGCCCGGCTATCGTCAATAAAGTCCATCCCCACCGCACCGGAGACTTCGGAGAACGTCCCATCGCGGTTATTCACATAAAAAACATTCCGCTGGTAGCCGCTCCAGGTCCCATCGGACCGAATCAGTTCGTTCATGGCGTTCCAGGCAAGCTTATACCCCAGCGAGTTGCTGGCCGGGGGCAATGAATGACCTACGACTTCCTGCCAAAAGAAGCTCGAAAAGTCGTGAGGATTCGGACCGGAAATAAAACCATCGGCGATGTATAAGTCGGGGTAACCGTCGTGGTCAAAGTCCCAGGTATCCGTCGCCCAATTCCACTGGCCCATCTTTACCCCGGCCAACGAGCTTGTATTCTCGAACTGCCCATTACCGCGATTGCGAAATAGGGCATTACCGTCAGCGTGCATCCGGTAAAGGGCGCGGATTTTTTCCGGTGTGCCATAGAGGAATGCATCCTGGGTCATCACACGCTGACCTTCAGGAACCCACATGTTGGCGACGTAGAGGTCTTGTTGCCCGTGGTTATCGTAGTCAAACCAGCAGGCGCTCATGCCCGCACCGTGGTCCTCGACACCGGCATCGCCCGCCACGTCGGTGAACGTGCCATCACCGTTATTGCGATAAAGGTTCTTGCGGCCAAAATCGTTCACCAC
>Ga0116110_1000688_pt1 | contig 19297 bp, 19 predicted proteins | sample June2015DPH_8_50_FD_89719 | JGI IMG/M metagenome (GOLD analysis project Ga0116110, IMG submission 89719) | Peatland microbial communities from SPRUCE experiment site at the Marcell Experimental Forest, Minnesota, USA - June2015DPH_8_40 | ecosystem: Environmental > Terrestrial > Soil > Wetlands >...
CACCCGTTTGACCCAAATCATGCTCCTGGAACGCCTTGACCTGTGGGCCATTCTTGGTCTTCGACCACCAGATATCCGACAACCTTTGCTATTCAATTAGCGTGCCGGACAGCAGTGATTTTTTCAAAAAGTTGAGCATACCAAACCCCCAGAACCAAGATACCTCACTACTGTGGAGCCTAAGGACCCCAGGCCAGCACCGCCCGATACTGGTGCGATAGAGGAAAAGCTGAGGCTACATGCACATACCACATCGGGGCATGGAACTGTGCCAGCTATCAAAAAAATTGGGGTGGAAATTAGATATCTTCATCTATTGATTTAAATACGATTTTCCCGTATTTTTCGATATAGCCTAATTAATAACCACTGGAATCAGAAAATTAAAAGGTATTTTGCCCAACAAGGCGACGTACCCAGACCAGCTCCAGCTTTGCTTGCCTATGCCGGTGTGTCTCACAGGAGAAAAGAACTATGAAACCTGGTCATTTCACAATATCTGTCTTGTTCGTGAGTCTTTTCGTATTCTGTGCCACAACCACCGGAGTCGCAGCGGAGTGGAGGACCTTTGGAACCGTGAGCTATGACTGGCGGGGGGAATCGCTGCCATACGATTTCGTCCTGCGCGTTCCAACTGACTATGACGGGGGAGACGACTTTACGCAGCTGGAGATAATCCGGCATGGAGAGGTGGTCTTCACAGTAACTGATGAAAACGGCATAACGAAGTACAGCCAGGCCATTGAGAATAGAGACATAAAAAAGATAATCAGCAGAAATCTTCTCCATTCAGAACACCTCCTTATGGTGCCGACCATAAAGGGGAGGTCTCAGTTCCCTCTTCTTTTTTTGTTCGGCCGGGCCTACGCGAGCCAACCCGGCAGTCTCCATGTAATCTCTTTAAGCGATGACGGGGTTCCAAAGGAGATCCTCAGCTTAAAGAACTTCGACTTATATAACCTTGCTGATCTTAACAATGATTCGGTTCCCGAAATCATTGGCAAAAAGTGCCTGTCCCAAAGTTTTGGGGAAGGCGTCCTGACATACGACCCCTTCTCCGTCTATCGCTTCGGTGATACGGCAACTTCTCCAATGATTTTCGATCTAGCACTGACCCGTGAATATAACAAAGCAAATTATTATGGTTGGGCTGGTCCAAATTGTCGTGAGGACCTCGCTGTCGTCTTGCATCCTCCAGGTGGGGGGAAACCGGTAATAATGGACGCAGAGAAGGCAAAGGCACTATTAAAAAAATAACAGCCGCTTAAACCGAATATTATTGTCCAAAAATTTAGCATTCCTTTAAACCAACTCCTGGTCTTCGTCACCAACCTGGAGCCCCGCACCCTGTTGGCGATATTCCCGCCACAACCCGATCACCTTCCTGCTCAACGCACCCAAGGTGATTCAAAATGGACAAGGCACCTAGCAGGCTAATCTTCTATCGGCTTACCGCTGGTCGCAAAAAACTTAAGCGTATCGCTTTTGTGCAGATGCCCTGAGAATTGATACAGATTCCAAGGGTCGAGGGTCTTAAGCGGCACGTCGGCCTTTTCTAAAACCTCCTTGGCGGGCAGAAACACTGCATGCTCCTCATCCATCACCCGCAACAGCACCAGCGTGTATCCTGGTTTAAACTCGGTTTTGACAATGCGGCCAGCGATTTCACCAGTGGCGTTCAAGTTGGCGTCTTGAGGGTCATGGGTCAGATCTTTGGGGCGCTTGATTTTGTCTGGGTCGCCCAGAGGCAGAGCCTTATCGATTTTCCACACGCCATTTTCTTTTTTAAACGCAATCAGCTCTTCCATCCGCAGTCGTGGCCGTTGCATTTCGGGCATGGCGGAAAACTGCCCGAGCAAATAGAGCGTCACACTTTGGCCGCTCTTCGCCCGGGAGACATGTTGAATCTGATAGGACTCCGGTACTTGGGCCCGGGAGATGAATAGAAAATAAGCGCGATCCTTTTTCCCCTTGATTTGCTCGCTGATCTCCTTTTGTATTTCGGTGGTGCGCAGTGACAGCATTGTGCTTACGTCACCTGCGTTCGCGGCGACGTTATAGGCGTCAAATATGCGCCCAAATTCCGCAGCATCTTGAGCGCTGGCCATGTCGATCACGGCCAAGCTCATCAACAGCCCGATTACCAGGAAACCCCACCTTGGCAACATGGATTACGTCTCCCCGACGATGGTCGTTTACCTTGGCCGCAATTATGCGACAATCTTGGCCACCGCGGTCATAAAATGGTTTTGGATACCTCTTTCCCGAGTTCAACACCGATAAAGTTTCTCTTTTTGTGGGCAAACCGTCTTGTGAGACTTAGGATAGCAAAAATTTTCCTCAAAGTGTATCTTCTTCACAGATTCTGGACATACTGCTTTCTTTGTGAGCAGATTCTTCATGTAGGGGTGGCTTAAGAACCCCAACCCAGCGCCGCCCGCTAGAGGTGAAGCAGAGGAAGATATGAGGCCACATGAACATGTCACCTCCGAGTATGACTACAGACTATCTGCTGGGGAGAGACGGTTTTCAAGGAAAAGTTAAAGAAAGAGAAATCATAATCGGTGAGAGGATGATTTTTTTCATGGTCCACCTCCTTTAATATCAAATTAATCAACCCGGCTTAGTTACAAAAAAGGTTCCCCAGCGGAAGATGGGGAACCAGAAATAGGGAAATACTGGTATCACAAGCGGGACGCCTGTGCTTGGTGTTTTACTTCTGAGCCAAGATATTAAAGGTAAACTATTTTTTGATATAGACGCCATCAAATGGCAGTAGACCGAAGCGATCCCGGCATTGGGGAGCACGTACCACCGCCTTATTGCCCTGAAACGTGATAGTCAAGGGGCAGTCTTTAAACGAATAGGTAGCTGTGTTTCCCTTTAAGTCGGCCACGCCCGACATTTCCCCCCAGCGATTCTCCGCATCTAATTCTACTCTAATGGTAAATTTTATACAGCCCGGTTGCTGCCACTTGGAGACCTTCAATTCGTGGAGGCCCACTTTGTCCTGGAGTTTATAGTTCCCGAAAATCTCGGCGGCGGCTCCATAATTCAGGCCTAGAACCAAAACCGCCAAACAGATGATAACCAGCCATTGTCGTCTTACTCGACTCATCGCTGTTTCCCCCAACCCATGATTTCTGATTTTTGCAGAGCCCTGCATTTGCGCAGTGAGCCTCCCATAACTCTGTTACTTTACACCGCAATTATGCGACGGCATTGTCCGTCGCAGTCAGAAATTGGTTTTTGTGTCCTCTTAGCCCGGGAAAACCCCCAATGTTATTGTTGTTAAAGCCGAATCCCTTCAGTGAAGGTATCATAGCACAATTGCCCTGGGAAAAAATCTACCCTTATTTTTAGTATACCACACCCGCAGAACCTCGACATTTCACTGCGAAGGAGCCTAAAAACCCCAGGCCAGCACCGCCCGGTATTAATGGGCCCGAGGAAAAGCGCAGGCGACATGGAAATACCACCGCCGGGCATGGTAAAAGTTTTGGCTTCCACCTCCGGCGAATTGGTTTTTCTTTGAAGAGAGCCTACCAAGAATAGCGATTATCTTGCGAGACTGTCGAAAAAGTCCCGATACAACGTTTTGTCTATCCCTAAATGTAGTAAAATCAACTACTGATAAGTCGTAATAAGCTGAAAAATCCGGGCTTTTAGTGATTTTCGACAGTTACTGCCATAGTAACCACTTATCAGTGGGGCGCTAAAAATTGTGGATATTCATGATTTGGATATGACAAGTTTTTGACACCTTGATAAGTTTCCAGTCATAGCAGTGATCATTAATCGGGTCTCAGACGGACGGCCTCTTTTAAGGCTGTTAGGGCATCGTTATCACGACCGAGAAAAATATATGCCCATGCCAGTTGATTGTATGCAAAAAAATCCTCATACTCTCTTCGTTAGGCTGCAGCAGGGTCCTCTTGGATTAAGATCCCTTGGGCCCCGTCTAAATGGTACAGTCGATCAACGGCGAGTGCCGGATGGCGCTCATGGGTTAGAATTAAAATGGTTGCGGTACTTTTGCAAGCGTTGATGACCTCGGCAAGGAGTTTGCGTGCCCTGTCGTCGAGGTTTGACCATGGTTCATCTAGAATCATGATCGGCGACTCTCTCAATAGCAGCCTGGCAATACAAATCCGCTGTCTCTCACCGGTGCTAGCACCTATGCCGCGCGGGTCCATTACTGTTTCAATGCCCTGAGGCAAACGCGCCAAAAAGTCCTTTAACTGGGCGCGTTCAAGGGCCTGCAAAATCTGTCGGTCACTCGCGTCCGGCTGAGCGATGAGGATGTTGCCTCTCAGCGTCTCCTGGAAAATAAAGTGATTTTGGGTGACAACCCCAATTTTCCTCCGAAGCTCAGTGCGTGAAATCCGCCGGATGTCGATCCCGCCGATGGAGATGAATCCTTCCTGGGGTGCATAAAGGCGTAGGAGCAAATTGATGAGAGTCGATTTACCGCTTCCACTTTCGCCACCAATGACGGTGACGGAATTGCCGGGAATAAGCAGGTGCGCCCGGTTGTATAGCCGCCGTCCTCCCGGGTAACCGAATGTCAGACTGGATAACTCGATGGCGACGGATTGGCTTGGCAGAGTTACCGTGGGGTGGCTATCTTCTGCCTCAGGGGCTTCAGCTAGAAATCCGGCCAGATGTTGAATCCCGGTGAATTCGGTCTGCACGGTGGCCAGCAACCTGGTGAGTTGGGTGACCGACATCTGCAATAGGGTGGCATAAAAGAAAAAAAGCAAAAAAGGCTCGAGACCCATCTTCCCGCTGGCGATCAGGTAATAGGCCATGGCCACCAACCCTAAGCCGCCCAGTTGGGTAAGAAGCTCAATCCCCGGGGAAAACACCGAGAGCACCGCCCCGGCTCGTACAGAAAGCTTCCTTAGTCCGGCGGTGTACCTCTGGAATTGTGCTGCTTGCTGCCTCTCGGCAGCCAGTACCTTGACGGTGTCGATCCCTTGAATTGTTTCGTCTAAGACCCGCTGTATTTCGCTCCACGTGGCCCGCTGAGCCCTCGCATAAACACCCATAATTCGGTTGAGGACGGTCACTATCATCGCGGTGATGACCACGATGCCAAGGGCCGCCATGGTAAGCGAGGCTGGGCAGAAATAGAAGAGGACGACCGTCACCGCCATCGCGGTGATGAGTTCACGCCCGACACCTGGAAGAAAATCAGCGAAAAACCGCTGGGCTTGCCCAATATCGTTGGTGAACTTGGTGAAAAATTCGCCGGCAGATTGCGTCTGGAAATAGGGCAAGGGCAGGTGGCTTGCCTTATCGAAAAAATCGGTTTGAAGCTGCTTTAGCAGGTTGAAAGAAAAGACGCTGCCAGTATATCCGCTAATCCCTTGCAGCACTGCGATGGCAAGGAAGATAAGGGCCAGTTGCTTGAGTAAGGGCAGCCCCGAGGTCCAAAGATTTGCGTATTGGCCATTTATGGCAAGGCTTACCAGCTGTTGATAGTAGCGCGGCTGCAGCGCGATGAGCATCCCGCAGCCGAGCTGCAGGATAATTAGCAACGTCAAAGGCCAGCGATAGCGTGAGATGATGCCAGTAATCCAGGATCTCATGGCTCTGGGTAGGCGTGGGACTTTCTTTGCAGGTCTGCCAGGGCTCGATGGATTCTTGCAAATATAAGCTGATAATCTTTGCAGAAAGGGTCCTTGGCCATATGGTCATGACAAAACACCAAGGCGTTGAGGGGGCACCCGCCGTGGCAGATTGACCAGTGCATGCAGGTGTGGCATCCTGAAAGCGTCTCTGCTCGCCGCCGAAGATCTTCACAAAAAGGTAAAGCTACCAATTCCTGGATTTCACTGTCGTGGATATTACCTAAGAGGTGGGTCTCAAACCGGCTGCACAGCACAGCATCCCCAGAGGGTTTCACTCCGAGGTGCGACCCGGCACAGGTTCCTTGCTGCTGGCATTCGTAAGGCACACCGCCAAGAATTGCCTCCAGGTACAGGTCCAGCGGCGAAACCATGACCCGCTGGCGTTCCGTACTGGCCCATTCGTCGAATAAGCGGCAAAGAAACGAGCCATATTCCCCTGGCTGAAGCAAATATGGCACAGAGGTCTCCGGGTTGAGCCCCGGAATCATCGGGTTAACGCGGAAACCGGTCCCCAGGCCCTGAAAGTACTGGTAGATTGCCTTCTCCTGGCCCAGGCTCCGCCGGGTAACGACCGCGTTGAACCCCGCTGAAACGCCCTGTTCTTTTAGAAGGCGAACTTTCCCCAAAACCGCCGCGTGGGTTCCCTGCCCATCTGCACCGATTCGCATCGAATCGTGCAAGACTTGGGGGCCGTCAAGGCTAATACCAATCTGGAACTCGTGGTCATGGAAAAAGGCACAAAAGTCATGATCGAGGAGCAGGCTGTTGGTCTGGAGATAATGATGGAATCTCAGGTCCGAGGAAAGCCCTTCAAAAATTTTCATCGCGGCCCTGAAGAACCCGAGGCCCGCCAGGAGGGGTTCTCCCCCGTGCCATAGGATATGGATTTCCCTGAAACCATACCGTTCGGCATAGCGGGCCGTTTTTTCCAAGGTCGTCCGCAGCGTATGCCGGCTCATGACCGCGGCCCCGGAACCGTCCGAATAGCAATATAGGCATCTTAGATTGCAGCGCTTCACCGGCTCCAGGATTAGGGTGAAGGCGTCGTTGGCATCAACCGGCATTGGCGAGCTCCCGCCGGACGGCTTCCCGCAGGTGGTGACGGAAAGCTCTCAGCCCCTTACAGAAGTACGTCTCCCCGCAGACTTCATCCCAAGCAGGGGGGAGAACCGCGTCGGCCCAGCGGTTGTCAGGCAGTCCCTCTGACCGGGTGCGGAGCAGCATAGCGTTGTATTTCATGCAGGTGAAACACCCGCCGCCACACTGCCGGCCCCATTCACAGCCTCCACATGCCATATGTTTCCCGGACCGCCGGATCCTCTGCTTGATCTTTTCCCACAGGAGGGCCTTGTTCGCCAAAATGGTCGCCAGGGAATCCTGGTGAATATCTCCCAGGGCCGTCTTCTCATCATTCACCCACTGGTCACAGCTGAACACCCTGCCATTGGGGGCGAAAATAAGGCGCCGGAAATCGCACCGTTTCTTGTGGAATGGGTCGCCCCGATTGATTTCCGGCTGCAGGACCATCTTGACTTCTTGCCGCAACTCTTTGAAATCGACCTGCCTCTCCTGATCCCAGAACCAGAGATCAAACAATTCTACCAGAAAGCGTCCCACTTCTTCCGGCAGAGGGGCAAGGTCTGACAACCCTGAAACCTCGCTGGCCCCCGGGATCAGGTCCAGCCAGCGCACATCATAAATATCCAGCTGGACCTCTGCTCTCAATTCCTTGAAGAATTCAAACATGTCGAAAGCGCGGTCGATGCCCGCCCGGGTAACCACGGCAATCACTGCCACGCGGTCTGCCGCGGCGCAACTACGGTAACATTCAATGCCGCGCAGGGCAGCATCAAAAGATCCGGACCGCGACCCGCGAAAACACCGGTAACGATCGTGAATATCCTTGGGCCCATCGAGGCTGAAGCCCAGCTGAAATTGATATTCGGCGAGCATTCGAGCCATATCATCGCTCATGAGGGTCCCGTTGGTCTGAATCCGGTTTTCAAAAGAAAGCTCGGGATACTGAGCCTCGAGGCGGATGATGGCGCGAAAAAAATCGATGCCCGCCAGTAGGGGCTCGCCGCCGTGCCAGTAAATCTGAATTACCTTGGTGAGAGGATCAACGGTTAGATTATGGGCGATGACGCGGCGCAGAATCGTCTCAACAGTGGAGAGGCCGATCATACCCCCGGAATGCTCCTGGAAGCAATACTCACACGCCAGGTTGCAGTTCCGAGTTACCTGGATTTGGGGCACCACCGGTAGCTGTTTTTCACAATCGGGACCGTATGGTTGTATGGGAGAGAGATTTTCCACCATGGGAATGAAAAGGAATGTGAGGCACTGGACGTATTCTACGGTTTTGGAAAGTCTAATGCCAGGTGATTTGCGTGATCAAAATACTGAACGACTAGAAGTCATTTCAAAACCGAATTCCGACGTCAACTTGAATCATCCAAGGGGGGTTAATTATGCAAATAATTAGCCCCTTTCCTAAAGGGGGGGTATGGGGGGATTAGATAATCGCTTGACAATCCCCTTAAATCCCCCTTTAGGAATGGGGCACTTCAAATATCCGTATCCCAACCTTTTCTTGGGTGAGAACGTATTTACAGCCCAAGACAGGTTTTGAAATAGGTTCTAATATCACGTCCACCAGTTGAACCAGTTGTGCCAGTTGCCCCAGTTGCGCCAGTTGCGCCAGTTGCCCCAGTTGCCCCAGAACGGGAATGCTACCCGCCTCATCTTTTCCTGGCGGATCTCCTCCAGGAGTTCACGAAGGACCTCACTCTTAACTTCTGTAACTTGACGATTCCCAGCCATGGCTTCCTCTCACTGTCTCGATCTCGGCAGACAGGCGTTTCCGTAGGTTAAATAATTGATTCCTTCCGGTCCTTTGATAGAGTTCCTACGATTCTATTTAGTAATTGGTGTACATACTTTTGGCATACATTTCTGGCGCCAGCGCTCCATGGCAACCAGATAATTGCCTTCCTGGATCGGACTCATTTGGGCCAGTTCCTCGTCCAGCTCACTCCTAAAAGAAGTAAACAACTTAGACTGCGCGGCAAGGTAGGCGCTCGCCATCTCCTTGACCTTCGCCTCGTCAGGCTTGGGCGCGGCTAACGCGGCCTGCAAACCATCCCAAGCTTTCTTCGAGCTGTCGACGATTTCTCCGCGCATTGTCGAATACTTATCTTCCACCGCTAAAAGTGCCTTTTGTTGATTCGGGTTAAATTTTAATTGCTCGTAAGTCTGCGCTTTATATTCCTTGAGCTGTTTCCCCAGTTCCTCATCCGTCTGACCCAGGACGGGGACCACCAACAGAAAGCTCAAGATGGTGGAGAGTGCACCGAGCTTGAAAATGAGATTACCTTTCATTTTATCCTCCTTTTGAAAAGATGCTGGGCATATAGCTGCTGCACTTAGGGTGCTTGAACGGTTGCTGGCGGCAGTGGCTCTGCTTTATCCTGACGCCCTGCCTTGCCTTTACCCCGCAGCAAATCCTTGCGGTCCGTCTGTTCCCTTCCGCGTTGGGACATATTAAAACCCAACTTGGTAAAGCTGTCAAGGAAATTATGGAAATATGTCAAAAGCTCCTGAGGGGAATAGGCTTACATTACCCGAAGCTAATGAGACTTTTGCACGAGAGTGATATAAACTTGAGACCGTCTGGGCGGTGATTTTGATGATTTCGGTGGCCATGGAAATTCTCCTTTCTCTTTGACATAGTGGATAAAAGTGTTTAACTTATTTGCCATAAGGTTCATCTTGTCAAGGATTTTGTGAATAATAATCAATGTCAGGAGGTCAAAGAGATGCAGATGAAGATTCATCTTTCCGGAATGGCAGTAGTGGCTACCATGTTGATGATCTTAGCGGGCGGATGTGCATCATCGTCAACCTCACAACCCGCAGAAACGAGCCATATGAAGAGTGCCGTGGGAACTTCAGACGAGTTGTCTCCACTTGCACCAGCCGAAGCCAAAAATATACGAAAAGTCGGCAATCAGTGGATGTGCGACCTGAATGGCCAAGTTATGGTATATAATTCTGCCTCCGGTCAATGGGGACCGCAGACGAAATGACAACACCAGGGATAAGAGGACTGCTTGGCACCTCTTATCCCGGATTATGCGGCGAAAATTGATGAAACCTTCGCCAACCGTTTGATACAAGGAAGTATACCTATCAAAAAGGGGTATGGCTCTGCCCGTTGGCATAACAAGGAGGCACGAATACCAAAAGGACGATCACCATGGCTGAATTGTTTGAAGGCACTTCTATCAACGGCATGAGGCTGGCCAACCGATTCGTACGATCTGCGACTTGGGAGGGTTTGGCGGACAAGGATGGCACCGTTACCCCCAGACTCATTGAGATGATGGTCGAGCTGGCCAGAGGAGAAGTTGGATTGATCATCAGCAGTCACACCTTCGTCAGTCCCGAGGGCCAAGCCGGTCCTGGACAGCTGGCTGCCTATGCTGATCGTTTCCTGCCCGGCCTTCGGGATATGGTCAGGGCGTTGCATGCAGCCGGAGGCAAGATCGCCCTGCAGCTGGCTCACGGAGGATGTAGGGCGAATTCCGAGCTGAGCGGCTTGGAGTCTATCGGGCCGTCCGCAGTCGAGAAAAACGGCCGGCCCACCTGCCGTCCGGCGGGTAGGGAGGATATTGCGAACGTCGTCTTCGCCTTCGCTCAGGCCGCATACCGAGCGAAACAGGCAGGCTTCGACACGGTACAGATCCATGCTGCCCATGGCTTTCTGCTCAGCCAGTTCCTCGCGCCCGCGTTCAATAAAAGGACAGACGAATATGGAGGCGAACTCAAGAACCGGGCGCGGCTTCTTCTCAAAGTAGTACGGAGCGTCCGAGAGGCGGTAGGACCAGAATATCCAGTTCTCATCAAAATCAACTCCGAGGATTTCTTGGATGAGGGTATGACGTGCTTAGAGGCCGTAGAGGTCTCGGGTATGCTCGAGAAGGCATCCATCAATGCAATTGAGTTCTCTGGCGGGACGATGAACTCCCCCGAAAAGTTCCTGCCAGTGCGCCCAGGCAAGCTGAAGACCCCAAAGCAAGAGGTCTATTACCGGAAAGCTGCGAGGCTCTATAAGCAGAAAGTCACAATTCCGCTAATTCTGGTGGGCGGCATACGCTCCTTCGGGGTGGCCGAGGAGTTAGTCCGGGATGGAACGGCCGACTACATTTCCATGAGCCGGCCACTGATTTGCGAGCCAGGGCTCGTCAAGCGCTGGCGGGAGGGTGACCGCCGCAAAGCGGAATGTGTTTCAGACAATGCCTGTTTCGCCCCTGCATCCGATGGTAGGGGCATTTACTGCGTGACCATGGCTCAGAAGCGGAGCAAGACCAGCTTATAATTGGCTTCCAATACAGAAAGCTCTTTAGAGCATATTCTCTGGACTGCCGTTCGCGGTGGTGAATCTATCAATATCGTTACTCAGACTCGATCCTGGTGTGGGGGTGAAGCTTGGCGGCGGTATATCCTGGTATCCATGCTTGAGCACCGGCAGGGGGACCAGATCCTGAGGCAGATGACAACCTGGTTTAGGCGCTATTCCACAATGGTGACCGTGCAGCCCTTGGCTTTCTGGACTACCTTGCTAATAACGCTCCCCAGGAGTAGCTCCTCGGCCATTCCCAGGCCGCGCCGGCCCATGACGATGGTGTCGAAGCCCCCCGTTTCGGCTTCATTAAGGATATCTTCTGCCACATCGTAACCTTTGGGTTTGAACTTGTTGGTCACCGCGTCTTTGGGAATCCCCGCCTGGTTAAGGCGACTATGGGCTTTTTTCACAAGGCTTTGCCACTGCTTCTCTTGCCCTGCTTCCCAGTTGGCCACCAGGCGCTGCAAGGATTTTTTTTCTTTATCGCTCACAACAATATGACCATGATCCCAGAACGCCGGAGGCAGACTCGGCAGGATATGAAGCAGAGTGACCCCAACCCCAGGAGTCTTACCAAAGGTTTTGGCGACGTATTCCACCGCGCCCCAGGCCCCTTCTGAACAATCCAGCGCAATCAGCATCTTGTTGGCCATGGCTACCCCCTTTCCCATAAATTTTCGGCTCTTAATCATTATCATTTCTCCCGGCAAATGTCCACCAAACCAGCCGGGCGGGCAACAAGAGCTGCCCGCTCTTCCAGGATGCCCGCCCCCGCCGGTGGGCTAACCTCCGTTAATTCAGTAGTGTCCAGCAACAAAATTGCAAGGGGAAGGTTACACTATCTTGCATTGAAACTCTATACTATTGTAATTTCAATGATATCAAGATATTAGACCGATTGCCTGCAAATCCCCTCTCCCCTGCGAGGGGAGGGAATCCTAGTATGGTTCAGAAGGACTCGTCCTCCGAAGGGCTATACATATTCTATTGTGTCTCGACAAATCATCTCAACAGAGTGTACGTCAACATTAGCCTTAAATGCTGCTGGAAATATGCGCCCGACAGCTTGATGTGACAGTTTATCATATTGAAGTTTAGCTTCACCCATCTGCACTTCGATGTAGTCGTTTTCAAACTGGACCGTCAACTCGTGCCTTCCTGAGATTGCTTGTCCCGTCTCCAATGTCTTTAGGACATGGGGACCGGGATAGACGGCAATTTCTATCATTCCGTTCTGTCGAACATACACCAAGTGACTAGCCATGGGGGGATATGCTGCGGCTCGAAGGTAGATACCAAACCAATCATATGGACTGCTCGCCTCGAGGATTTCAAAATTAACCCGAACTGCCCCATCTCTCATCATAAAGTTGGAGGGACAATTTGACTGAAAAATAAATTCGGTTGGCGGTAGAGCCACTAAATGTATCAGTTCAGGTTCTTTGCAATAAAGCGCGGGAAATTCATTTGATATTTGGAGTTTCTTTATTATGAAAAACATATCGAGGTATTCCATTATTATTTTGGTAAGTTGGGTATCGTCCTTGTACAATAACACTTCTAGGTTTTGAATATCGAATCCCAGTTCTGAAATGGATCGCCCTGTCACTCGCAAGATGTTCTTATTCTCCATTAAGGCTATGCCGAGTTCAACATGCACGTTAGGGTTGTTATGAGTTAGGTCAGCGATTACGATGTCGGCCTCTCGAATTTGGGCTACAAATTGCTTGTTAAGTTCCCTGTTTTGGGCCTTGAATGATACGATGTTAGAGTATATTGGCGAGGGGCCCACTTCTTGATTACCGATAACAATTGTAACATAAGGGTATCGCTTTGTAATTTTATTTCGGACCCGCTCATAAAGGTTTTTCGTAGCCGAATCAAATGGAATGGCAAAAAAAAGTTTGTAACCTGTCTTCATAGGATATTCTCCCAAATCAAGCCTAAAATCTGGAGATGCTCTATCTTCGAAATCGGCGAGTAACTCAGCGACCCGCTTTTTTTATCTTTTTTTATCTTTTTTGTCTTTTTTGTCAGGGCCGGCGCCGGAGGATTTTGCTTTTAGCCGCCGATGCTGACCATGGCCCGGCCGCGGAAGAGGTCGCCGGACACTCCGGTTTTGGCCTTAAACTTTTTCATCGCCATGGCTTCCTGGAACAGGCGGCCCAAGGCCTGATCATCGGCTCCCCGGCGCAAGGGGCCCTTGACATCGACTTCCGGGGCCGCGAACAGGCAAGGCCGGAGATGGCCGGCGGCGGTGAGGCGCAGGCGGTTGCAGTTGGGGCAGTGGTGCTCGCTCACGGAGCTGATGAAGCCCAACTCTCCCTGGAATCCTGCGATGCGGAAGGTCCTGGCTGGGCCGGCGGTGGCGGGCCGGTCCACCGGCGCCATGGGGCCCAGCCCTCGCAGGCGGCGGCGCACCTGGGCCATGGGCAAGAAATGGCTTTGCCAGCACTCTCTGCTTACCGTGGGCATGAATTCGATGAACCTTACCTGAAAGGGATGGTCCCGGGTCAGCAAGGCGAACTCCAACAATTCATCATCGTTGGCGCCCTTGAGCACCACGCAGTTGATCTTCAAGGGGCTGAATCCCAGGGCCGCCGTGGCCTGGATGCCCGCCAACACCTGCGGCAGGTGGTCCCCCCCGGTGAGGCGCCGATAGCGCTCCCGGCGCAGGGTGTCCAGGCTCAGGTTGAGGTGGCGCAGCCCGGCGGCATACAACTCCGGGGCCAGCTCCGTAAGCAGCACCCCATTGGTGGTCAGGCAAACCTCTTCGAGCCCCGGGACCTGGCCCAGGTTCCGGATGAACTCCACCACTCCCCGGCGCACCAGGGGTTCGCCCCCGGTGACTCGAACCTTGCGGATGCCCACTCCGGCGGCCACTCCGGCCAGGTGGAGCAGTTCCTCGTAACGCAGGATTTCCGGGGCCGGCAGCTTCTGCCACGCCCCCCAGGGAGTGCAGTAAAAACAGCGGAGATTGCAACGGTCAGTGATGGAAACCCGCAGGTAATTGATATCGCAAAGCAAAATTCTTCCACCTTTGGACCGGGAATTTTTGGTTTTTTTGTTAGGGAGACAAGAGACGGGGAATTTTATTTAACTCCGGTCCCTTACCAGATCCCCCTTCCCCGGTCCTCCGACTCCCAGTTACAAAAAAACAAAAAAACCAAAAAAACAAAAAAATTCACTCCACCTGAAATTGCACCTCTTTCTGGTCCGAGGCGTAGCCGGTGCTGACCTTGGTCTTCAGGGTGTAGATCCCGGGCACGGCATTGTCCGGCACGGTGAAGTCCACCTCCTGATTCCAGGTGCCGTTGAGGCGGAGGGAGCCGATGTCCTTGGTTTCTCCCAGGGGCTTGCCCTGGAAACTGATCTCCCGGGAGACGGTCACCGGGATGGCGACCTGCTCCGGGGTGAGGATGGTATAAGTGGTGGCCAGCACCACGGTCTGGCCGCGAGCGATCCTGGCCGGCCGCACTTCCACCTGGTCCAGGCGCAACACGCAGCCGCCGCTGGGACAGGAGTTTCCCTGGGAGATCAGCTGCTCCCGGTCCAGGCGGTTGCTTTCCCGGGACTCACCGAAATTCCCCCAGCGATAACCGTCCAGGAAAGACTGACCCCAGGTTTCCGAAAGGCCCATGGTTATCCCGAGCAACACGATCAAGCCCAGCCAGGCAGGGGATGGACGGCGAGTTGTTTGCATAAAGCGCTCCCGATCTTTGGTGGGGTATGGCGGCCGCTTAACTCCAGACGCCTAAGATATATTTTAAGGCATCAGCAGAGAAAAGCGAAGGGGGTTTTTTGCGGTTTGGAAAAGTCCTGTTGGCGCTACCGCGCCGCGCCAGGATGGCGCAGGTTAGAGCTCGCGGCTACGGCTAAGGCAGATACCGGCGGGCCCCTTTATAAGAGGCGCGCCAAATTTCGGCGTCCAGGCGGCTGACGAAAACCCCCCGGGGGGAGGCGTGCAGGAAGCGGCCTTCCCCCAGGTAGAGGCCATTGTGGCAAACTTCCTCGGCGGCGAAAGACGGCAGGATGTTGGCCAGGTAAAAGTCCCGGCCCTGGGTCTGGCAGTAGCGGTCGAAGAAGACCACGTCACCGAAGCGCAATTCTCCGGGCCCCACCGGCCGCCCGGTATCATACTGCTGGGCCACGGTGCGAGGCAGCTTCACCCCAGCCCTCTGGAGCAGGGCCTGGACCAACCCGGAGCAGTCCACCCCCTCGGGGGTGGTGCCCCCGGCACGGTAAGGGGCGCCGTAGAATTCGCCCAGGGCCCGCTCCAGGGCGACCTCCTGGGGGCTGCGGCGCGCCTGGGGCAGGGGCGCCTGGGGCGTCGCCGCCGCAGGCGGCAGGGGGGCCTCGGCGCAGCCCGCCAGGAAAACCGCCAACCCCAGAACGATGGCAACCGCGCCCCAAGTTTTCCCGGCCATCCGGGATCTCCCCCTTAAAAAAAACTTCAGCACGGGTTTAAGATGGTGTTATTTGGTCCTTGGGATGTTTATTTTGGCTGGATTATACCATACCCGCCCAGCAGCAAGGAGAATTTTCCACCCGGCATCCGGCCCGGCCCGGAGATGGCGCTCGGGGGTCCGCCCCTGGCCCCTTCCGGTCTTCGGAGGCTCCGCAGGAAGACTCAAACTACCAATTTTAGCGCCTTATTTAGAGGCTATTGCAAACCCCATTTTGCCCAAAAATGTCATTCTGAGCGAAGCGAAGAATCTCGTATTTTTATGGACTTGAGATCCTTCACTTCGTTCAGGATGACAGTGAAATCAGGTTTTGCAGTAGCTTCTATTGGTAAATAAGGAATTCCCTGATTCCTTCCTGGGTAAGTTCTGAATACCACTTGCGGGCCAGCACCAGAAAAGCGCAATTCGCCACAGTGTGCAAGGGTTTAACGAGTGCCAGTTGCCCGGCCTTCCAGTTTCGAGGTCTTCCCAAGACAAATCCGGTTCCGGCAGGTCGTCGAGTTGTTACCATCGGTTCTGTTTTCGTTTTCCTGATCCATGATAGTCCTAATTTCTGGAACGCTCCGGGCCAGATGGATTTATGCGCATTTCGGAAAGCTTCTCCCAAAGAGGGTTCATTGAAACGACCCTATCGCGGTAAAATGCGCTCCCCCGGATTCGCCAGAAAATCCACCGTGATCTTTCTAAAATTGCCTGTCGCTCTCTATCTTCTTCCCACTTATCGAGGCCGTGCCATTTATCACCATCACATTCCACGGCCAGACGGTCGTTAATTCCATAAATTACCAGGTCAATGCGATGATACCCCACTTTTACCTGGGGACGCACAGAATAGCCTCGGGCTTTTATCAGCCGGTACACATCTCTTTCAAATTGCGACTCAAAAAGAAATTCGACTTCTTCTTCCGTTGGCACTGGTATGTGCGGTTGGAGAAAATGATTAAGAAGCTGAAATCGCATACATTCAGGATTCTTAATATCATTGAGATCAATGGAATGGAAAAGCCAAATCTGATCCCTGGCTCTACTGGCAGCGACATTAAATCTCTGCCTATCACCTAGTTGAACCATGGGAGTTAATCTTTGATTTGTTGCCGCTACTAGCGACAGAAATATCACATGGCGCTCATCCCCCTGAAAGGCATATGCATCCCCACAAACAATCCGGCGATTGATGATTTCTCTTTCATCCAAATTATCTCTTATCATTTGTTCAATTAATTGCGCCTGGTCCTCCCCTAAAAGCGAGATGACTCCCATAGTCTTTCTGGCGTATTTGGGATCACCACAGAGTTCTAATAGCTTATCCACCAGAGCCTTGGCCTCCGGTTCATTAATCTTTGCGGTGCTTTCTGCCCTATAGCCCTCCGGCACAAACACATTAATAACCGGAGGGTCAAGGCGTTCGGATACTTGGGGCATCCGCAGGGGAATAATTTCCCCGCCGTAAAATTGATAATTGCTAAATTGGATTATTTCCGGAACACAGCGAAAATGTTCTTTCAGCATCAAATCGCTTCTTGTGAATTTAACATCACACATTGCGTAAAGACTGGTACCTGGTTCAAAAATGGCCTTTTGTGGAATATCCTGCAAGAAACGTTCTTGTAACTGGATAATATCTGCTCCCAATACACCAATAATGGTTGGGCTGATCTGCTTATCATCCCCGACAATTACCGCTTTTTTAGCGCGAAAGAGGGCAGAAAGGGCAAAAAGATCGCATTGACTACTTTCATCAACAATCACCACATCAAATTGAGCTTGAGGGACCTGCAAGTTTTCAATAACGCGGTATAATGGCATAATCCATACCGGGATTGCTTTCTGGCAAATTGCCATTTCTTTTTTGGCTTCAAGACGCCAATGAGGGGTATATTTCCCGAAGCCCTTTTTTATTCTGTGATTCAAAATAAATAACCAAGTCTTAAAGGCTTTTCTCCTGCCTTTCGTCAATTCTATCAATTTGTCGAAGCCAAGTATTCTGAGCCACCAATTCTCCGATTAAGCGTTTTTCCTGATTCTGAAGAATCTCAATTTCTTTTTGAAGTTCTTCGGGCTTGATTTCTTGTTCTAATTGAATTAGCCAACCTTCGGCCCTTTTCCAGGTCCATGCCAGTTGCCAATCAGCCGGCGGTTCAATGGGAACCCCTTCTTCGCCCGTTTGAGCCATATTGGAAGCCCAGAGCGGAGCAACCTTTGCTAACCTTTCCGACAATTGATTAAGTTCCTGGGCTAAAGGTTCAAGCAGGGCAAGCCTTTGAAGCTCTGCATAGGCAATCTGATAGGATTCACAATCCTTATATTTGAAGCTATGCAAAATATTTCGATAGCATTTATTGAAAAATAGGTCAGCTTCCTCTTTTTCAAAGGAATCTAAATTTGAATATTGTAACTGGAGTTGTGTTAAGCGCTCTTGGGCTGTCCGTTTCTGTATTTCGAACTTATCAAATTCTATCTGCTTTTTCTCAAGATTTAATAAATCCTCAAGGCATACCCGCCATGATTCCAAATTTCTTTCTTGATAATATTTAAAAAATTTCCTCCAAAGGTAATGATAGATTTCAAGGACCTCCTTACATTTGCCACAACGCCAAATAACTTCTCTTTTAACACCTTTTAAAGTTATATTGTTTTTCGCCCCGCAATTCTTACAAACAGCCAGAGAATAATTATAAATATTAATAGGGCCACGTGCTTTTAACTCCACCCCAGGTTTCTCTGCGGTATCATATCCCCCTTCATCTGGATACCTATCTTTTATCATGTCATCCAGGGTTCTTAGCTCCTCGGCCAGTTCCAAGGGAGACTTCAAGGCTTCATTAGCTCCAACTTCAAGATAATTGAAAAGATCAATATATTCCTTTTCAAGGTCTTCCTGGGCAAATTTAGCCATATGTCCCAGAGCTAATTTTTGTAGTTGTTCCCACCGTTCAAGTTTAACGTAATTCTTATGTGTTAACGCGCCGGTACTTCTTAGAATTAAATGTAGTGAATCTGATACATTGTCCGTCCAATCCAAGATAACTTTAATCCAATCTAAATTCGACCTAAACCAGGTAGACAGTCGTTGATGCTGAGGATTTGCTAATTCACCCGTATTGGACCCAATGACATTATTCCATTTTGTTATAAGTCTATTCAAACTCTCTTGACATTCTATATATTCAATGAGCAATGCAATATCGTCACTATCACAAGGGTTATTTCCATTAACATTAATTTGCTGAATAATCTTTAGATATTTGCCATAAAATATCTTATAGAGAAATCTCTTAGTAAGTTTAGAAGCGAAATAATTTTTTTGACAGCGTTGCAAATCTCCTTTCAGTTTTGTCAGATTAATTCCTTCTGGTAAGGTAATTTCATGTTCGGATAATTGGTGTTCCAATTCGAAAATGGCCTGAAGTCTATCAGAACAGTCTGAATAAAAGGGTTGCCAATATTTCTTCTGAGTTTCCCCTGCGAATGCACCAGTAATAACGATCTGCATCCAGGAGTCGTTGACACGCCTTAATATCTCTATTGATTTTCTGGTAATCTCCATTAAATCATTGGCTTGGGAACGATCTAATGAGAACTCGTTGAATGTCTCGGGTAGGGTTTGCAAAACCTTAATTTGCTCCTGAAGTTTCGTCAATTGAAGAAAGTGACCTCCCAATTGGGTTAACTCAAGTTCTACAGTCAAATTTGCAAAATCATGTGATATTAAATAGTTATATGAGCGGATCTATCCTTTGGCACCGCATTTTCTGGTATTGGCCGAACCGCGGGCGGGATGGCGACCC
>Ga0116110_1000691_pt1 | contig 19197 bp, 15 predicted proteins | sample June2015DPH_8_50_FD_89719 | JGI IMG/M metagenome (GOLD analysis project Ga0116110, IMG submission 89719) | Peatland microbial communities from SPRUCE experiment site at the Marcell Experimental Forest, Minnesota, USA - June2015DPH_8_40 | ecosystem: Environmental > Terrestrial > Soil > Wetlands >...
AGCTTAAGGTGGTTTGGAGCCTGCTCCTGCAAGCCGGCTCCGGGGGGCCCACCCCCATCTCTCGTGCAGTTGCGCACGCCTTCCCTATAACTCCAAGCGCGCTCGTGGCGCACTAACTTGCCAAACTCTTCGCTTATCACCGAGCCAGCAAAACCTGCAGAAATGATCTGGATATCAAAATAGTTTGGGGATTTTCATAAAGGGGAGGGGAAAGGATATGGGTTGGCTTCTTTTCACCTCTTTACGGGAGCCTGGCGGGGCCAAGAGGGGATCATAGCCCCCGGGTTGATTTGGTGCCCCCCGGCCCTTCTTTGATCAATTTTTTTAGACTGGTAAGATAATCCCGAGACCAGGCCATAAGTTTCCGTGTGCGCCTCCTAAACGCCTGAGCTTCAGCAGAGTAAAACCCGTGGTTGGTCTTGCCTCGCCTCATGCGCTCCAGCCCCTCAGGAGTCCGGGGGCCGGTTGACTTTCCGCCGTGAAATCGGCAGCGGCCGTTCTTCATGGCCGGCTGGGGGCAGGGATTGCCTTTCCTGGTCTTAGCACCGCAGCGTGGCGCCTTGGTGAAATCCCCCGGAGGATTTCCCCTTTTCAACCATCCGCGTCGTGGGACATGGGGTTGTCCCTCGGTCCCTGTTTTCACCCCTCCCCCTCCCCCCTGGGGGTGACCGTCCCCACAATGGCCTGGCCGCCCTGGTGGACATCCACACGTTCAATGACGATCCGCTGTTCTGATCTTTTCCCTTTGAGCCTTTGCAGGCATGCCGCCTGCTCTATGAAGATCTTCATAAATTGGGCAGCCCGAGAGACATTTGCATCAACCCCTTCAGTGTGTTGCTGAGGGTGCATGGCTCGCCGTGCGAACTCCGTGCTCATATGATGTGCACCGATCAACTGGATGGCCAGCATGCCTTGAATCTCGTCTTGAGGATCAATTCCAGAGATGACAGCACCGAACCGTTTGACACAATTCGTTGCTTTTTCTGAGCCTGAAACAATGTCTTCTGTGGTGACTCCCATGATCCCGAGAAATTCCACCATAAGCTGAGCTTGCAATTCGATATCGGCGGTCCCCACGAATTTTGATTTCGCTGCTCCTGCATCCGGGGTTTGCGGCGACTTTACAACCCTAAGACGTTTGCCTTTTGCCTTGTTTTCTGATGCTTTCTTCAAGTTTGCCTCCGATACATCGATAGTAATCAAGGTTGCATAGAACCAACCTACCCAAGTCATCCTTCTTGGCCGGAAACTTGCCGGAAATGGGTAGCCGCCGGGTATGTCGCACTGACCCGCCACGGCCAGTTGTGACTATGATCCTGTCAGCTTGTTGTGCAATCAGGTGCCCGCCTGGACTGGGCCCCCGCCCGGGCTCTTGATGGCCGCCTGCCGTTTCGCCCTCAAAAACTCCTTAATGTCCTCCGGCAAAAATCGAATGCTCTTTCCCATCCGCAAGAAAGGAATGATTTGCCGCTCGCACCAGAGGTAAACAGCAGCCTGAGAAATTTTTAGGGCGCGGGCTAGCTCATCTGGCCGAATGAGGTCTCCCCTTGCGAGCAACGTCGGGAGCGGATCAAATTTTTGCCTTGGGCTCATGAGGTTGTGTTTGCCCTGGCTGTGAGCGTTAGTGTTACCCCCCTAAAGGGGGGGGTAACTAACTAACGCACACGCCTTGCCAAATTGTTAGCCGTGGTTAGTAAAAAGGTTAGCTGTTTTTCCTCCATAAGTTCTTTTCTTTTCTATGTTTTTTGGATGGCCCTGTTCGCCTTGGTTAATCAAATCGTTAGCTCAGAGGAAATCTACAAATTTGTTCAATGTTAGCGGTTATGTTAGCTCGTTGATTTTTAAAATTCCCATTTCTGTCAATCGGCCCTTCTCGGACAGCCATCCATCTTTTATTCCCTTGGCCTTGATCTGGGCCACCCGCGATCTGGTAATCCCTATTGCATCAGCGATTTCCTGCTGCTTCAAACCCCGGTCCAACATCTCCAATACGGCACGCTGGTTTTGAGGTTTAACGTGTTTCCAAGTCCAGACATAATCTCCGGCTGGATCCTTTTGCAGCCTGAAGTCGACGGGAGCGATTAAGTGTGCGTCACTTTGCCTAACACGGACCTTGGTGAAGGTGAGTAAAAAATGGCAACCATGATCGGGAGAATAATCATTTGGATGTTCAAGCAAGATGCTGTAATCCAGGGCGTCCTCCCGGGCATGGGTACCCCTTTGCCAACCTGCCTTCCCGGTATGGTGGAGCGAAAGGGGGGCGATCCCGGAGAACCGCAGCTCAAGGAAGTATTTGGCGACGGGTCCCCACTCCTGGGCAGAATTTTCGTCTATGCCAGGCGTGAGGGAGGCGAGATTATCGAAAACAACGAGCTTTATGGCGTGGGACAAGCAAAATTCTTTGATCCCTGTCCGCCATTCAGGATTGAGCAAACTGGCTCCTGGAAAACCTTTCATAGTTGCAAAGTGATCAGATAGGATAAAAAGCTGTGCGGGCCGATTAGAGGTGGGGAAGTACCCAAGGCGTTCAATAATGTCCTGAGCCACCATTTCACCATCCACGTATAAACAGTTGGCCGGCTGGCCCCCTTCCCATGGACCGAAACCAGCCCCCCGGGTCACGGCGTCACAGATGCTCATAGCGAGCATGGTCTTCCCGGTTCCTCTATTGGAGGTGATCATCCCGATTGAAAACTCACGCATAAATGGGTAAAGGAAGCTTCTCCGCTCAGGTATGTCCAACGATATAAAATCGCTTGCTTCTCGGATTGTGGGCCCCAGGTCAAGGCCCTTCTTTGAGTTCCCATTTCGGGACGCGATGTCGTGGAGCTGGCTCTCAACAAAGAGATGCAGGTCCGTTGGGCTGGTTCCCGGCCTGCCGCCTTCCTCGATAAGGTTTTGACCGAGTTCCTGATACTGTCGGAGTACCGCTTTATCATGCACTAGGCCGGCGTAATAATCAGCGTTGGTGGCGAACCCAACCTGCTCGCTCAAGGCCGCCAGGAAGACCGGACCGCCGACTCGCTCCAATTGGCCTCGTTCCTTGAGGAGGGCGGTGACGGTCACCAGGTCCACCGGATTGCCTCGGCCGGAGAGGTCCAGCATGGCCCGGAAGATGCACCCATGGGCCTCGCGATAGAAATCCCCAGGCTTCAGGATCTCGGTAACCCGGTCCAGGACCTCCGGCCGCACCAGGATGGCCCCCAGGACCGCCTGTTCGGCTTCGGGATTGGCGGGCGAGGTCCTATGGGCGAGTTGGACCAAGGTCCTCCTCTTCAAGTCCGGCGCATAGGTTGCGGCCGAGGTCTTCAAGAACTGAACAAATCGAATTCGTCAACTCCCAACTTCTCGGACATGAGATGCCTTTCGGCTGCCGTGGGATCAGACCTTTCATAAATGAATGCTGGGCTTGCCAGGGGATGCGGTTGTAGAGGGCCTGAAGGAATTGCCTCGTCAGGTCGACATCCAGTTTCACTCCAAGGCCTCCAAACCCAAAAAGTCAATGTAGGCGTCTATGTTGGGCTTCAACCTCTTACCTCTTCCGACAGTTCAGGAAACAAATCTCTCGAAGCCAGACCTAGAACTTCGCTGAGTGCCTCGGCTTCATCAGGCCGCGGCCTCACGCCGCGCTCCAAAAGAGATAAACGATACTGCGGGACCTTGTCGCCGGTGAGAGCGGCTAAGTCCACCTGAGTCAAATCCCGTCGCACCCTTTCCAGTTTCAAGGCATTGGCCATACTCGGGCTCCTTTGCTGCAAAAGTTGACTCCTAAATTAATTTATGTTATGTGGATAATCAAGAAACTCAGTTTCGATTCAGTTTCGGAGATAAAATTTTTTATGAACCAGAGAGAATTACAACAGCGGGAATTACTGGGGTGGGAATCGCCTCTTGCCGGAGAGGAGGCGACCATCTGGGTTCCACCAAATGTCACGATTGTGAGCTTGCTTGGCAAAAGGGGTGCCCCGACAGAATGCGTGATCTATCCATTATCGGATAAATGTATTCCTCCGATTGGTAACAGCCCCTATGAAAGAGCATGCCTTAGGGATGCGATTTTCAACTTGGGGACTTTCGGATGGCAAAGGAGAACCGACACCACCAATGTTTTGAGAGATTTCCTCAAGTTGACCGAAGCTACCCCGGAAATGATTGAGCGGTTCACCATTCAGTGGGGCCCCTTGTGGCTCTGTCGCAGGCATCGGGACTGTTTTTGGACTCCGCCAGGAAGAAAGTGCCTCTGGATTCCAGCCGAACCTTTGGAAGAATTTCGGATCCGCGCCAAACAGGCTAAAGCTGCTTTCGACATTGCGGAATCTTTGGGAGAAGATAGACCCGTTCCCAAAAATCTTTGGCAGGCTCATGGGTTTAGCGGGATAGAAGAAAACTTCAATTTATCAGACCAAAAATTTATCATTTCCTCTTCAATTAGTCGCTATTTGAATATAGTGGGGGCTCCTTCTCTTCGTGTCTATTGGAAAACTGGTAAGCCAGAACTACGCATTTTTGCCGGCTATGGATTCATAAGAGTGGTTTGGTTAAGAATCGCCCAAACCATCACGGGAGCAAAGGGGCTTTACTTCTGCGACGGATGCGGGGATCCCTATTTTCGCCACAAGAGAAAACCCCAGGAAGGCAGGAAACAATTTTGCCCGGATTGTAGCGAAGGCGGGAGAGGCTCAAGGAGATTATGCGAGAGAGCCAAAAGGTCCCGTAGTAATTCTGCCCCCACCCGGAATTAGATGTCGCCGGAGCCGGCCTTCCCCCCCTTTGCAATATTTGTTGAGGGAAAGAAAAAAGCGGCCCGAAGGCCGCTTGAGGGTGATGAGGAACGCGGTTATGATTCTCTGCCATGGGGGGTCTTTAAGCCGCCATTGCCATCGCTGCCTGCCAGCGGTTCCCGGCATCCGGCCGGCCGGTTTCCTGATAGCCGGAATCCACGCCGCCGATGCTGGAGCCCCGCAGCCTGCTCTGGCTCTTGATGTAAGTTGCCATGAAGCCATAGGCCTTGAAGAACATGAACTTGCGCTCGTGGTAGCGGGGATGTCCGGAGAGTTCCAGCAGCCGGGCAACGCCTTCCTGGATCAGGTCCTGGGCTTCAACATACCAGGGCATCCGGTCCTGGAATTTGCGGCGGTAGATGAAGCGGACCATCCGGTAGGCCGTCTCGACATCGAAGTCGCCAGGTGAGGGGCAGATGGTCCTCTGGTTAAAATCAACGATGAAATAGCCCCGCTCCAGGCTCACTTTTGCCCGCTTCTGCGTGCAACCGAAATGGATCATCACCGCTTCGATGCTGTTAATGTCTTCGGGGATGGGGATAACCTCCCGCTCCCTGCCCAGGTCGACCGGCCCGTCAACGAATCCCCTCTTCGGAGGGGCGCCCTTTTTCAAGTAATCAATAATGAAGTAGCCGCGCTTTTCGGCGGTTACGGCCGTCATGTAGGGGCAATTGGTGAGCCGCATAATGTCCTTGCGGGTCATGCCAGTCACGGGGATCACTTCGCACTCACGCTTAGGCCAGCCAACCATCCGGAATTCCGTTTCCATTGTGTGCCCTCCATAAGTAAAAAATGATTTTTACTATGGAAGATGCACGCAATATGCCTAACCACTCGATATTGCACATAATATAACGCAAGCAAAACATAGTACGGTTAATGAGTTACGCACGTTGTTTTATAGTTATACTGACTTTACACAATGCACCGTGCTGACAATACAATATTTTATACTTGCCATATAGCTATTACTCTTTCCAACCTTTTGCGTAATACATAGTTAAAGTTACATATTTTAATTTCCTTGACCCATGAAAGGGAAAGTACAAGTAATTGCACCATATTAAGGCACACAAATCATTTATCGCTGGCTTATGCTGAAACAACGTGCATGCGTGATGGGCAGATCATCCTGCCCTGGTATTTTCAGTATTTTGCAAAGCATTTCGACTACCCAGATTTTGGATTTTTTTGCATGGTTATACGGTAGAAAGGTTGGGGCGGGCTTAATGGAGGGCAAAGGGAAATTACATTTTGGGATAAGCTTCTACAGATCGCCGCGTTTAGGGAAGACCGGCCGAATTAAGGTTGGTTGATGGTTTTTGACAGGGGTGGGGGCAATCGCTCCCATTAAGACCAACAGACGAAGCTTGTTAGATTTAGGAATAGATATAAGCACGCCAAAAGGCTACAGGAGTGGACGGGCAGAACATCAGCCATTGGTAGTTTCTGCTTCAAGCTTGTCGATTGCACTTTTACTCAATCTTTGATTTCAACCATTTTAGCACTGCCCAGGTTGCCTCAAGGTCCTCTCGGTTATAGGCCAGGATTTGGTCCAATACTTGTGCTCTCTGGCCAGCATCCTCCGTCTCTGTCGCCTCGATATACTTTGCCATTGCCCAATCACCTCCATATTCATCCATGGTCCGTTTAAATCCGATATACCTTTCCACGACCTTAAGGCTATAACTGGGGAGAGGGAGGGCGACAGAACGCTGAGTTATAGGCAGGAGGTCAAGGAGATTCGAGCGGACCCGGGCAGCCACGCCATCCGCATCTCCGAACCGGTCCACATACATATCCAGTCGTACCCTTTCATAATGGTGCCAATGTATAAAACGAATATCTCCATATCCCTTAAAAATATCGCCCGCCTGTTTAAGGAACTCTTCCCAACCCTCCCGGTCTCCATCATTACCGAACCCTGCCATTGCCGGCTGGAATTTGCCAGGCTTTTCACCAAAAACCTGGAGCCCCCACAGGTAAATCTTGTCTAACTCATCAAGATGAGGCGGCAAGCCTTCCAGGTCAAAGATGACGTAATTGGAGTGCTCGGGTATTTCTGGAGTCTGGAGGAGGGACTCTTCTCCTGAGACCATAGCCCGAGCCATTCTCATTATCTTCCAGGCTGTCTTGCCAACCCTCTGGGTTCTTTTGCCCCATGGGCGCTGTAATTCGGCCAGGCTCGCCTCGTCAAACCGGGCCAAGAATTGATCAAAAGTCCGGATTCCTATCTGCCAGAGGGCCTTGGCTAATCCCTGGTCCACGCCGGCCACCAGAGCAATATCCCGGGACTCTTCAGCCCTAGGCCAGCAGCGATTCTTAAAACTGCAATTGCCGCATTTGGTCCAGCCCACTGGGTGAAAGGGCTCCGCCTCAGCCAGTTTGATGGCCAAGATTTCCCTAAGGGCTTCTAATGCTGAGGCGCCACCTTCATAAGGCAAGGGGACAATCTCACCCGTGCCGCTGTGGACCTGCAACCCTGAAGGCGGCTGCCCGAAGGCCTGTTCGTAAAGCCAACCGTAAAGCTCCAGTTGGCGCAGGATCTCCGGGTGGGCGTCTTCTGTGATCCGACGGGAGATTTTGGAGTCCCGGACAATATACTGGCCTTGGTCATTAATGAGGAAATCTGGGTTACCAATGATTTCGCATTCCACGCCATCCAATACAGCCGTGGCTTTCAAAAGCGGCTGATAGAGGACCGGAGCGGCTTGCGCTGCTCTCTCCTTGGTCTGGCGTTCCCTCTGGTCGATAGTGCCCGCACTAAGATCAACATATGCGGGGAACGTTTTTAGGTGGGATTGCTCATGCCTTATACCCAATCTACGGAGGACTTCTTCATAAGGTCCGGGAGGAGCCTCCTCTTCCCTCCGGTGTTTCAGGTAGACCCGCAGATCGCATTTTGACGGCCTTAAATAGGAATAGAAGTCAGTAGCTGTTAGTATCATCTTAATCCTCCTGAAAGAATCTACCCTCTGTTGAAAGGTCCAAATTATTGCAAGATGTCTTTAGCTTCCACCACGTTCGACCTTTGACTTTGGTTTTGAGAGTCGACACCTTGGTTGAATATAACTGGTGTCAGTCTATTGTCCTCCAGACCTTCACTCCATTCCTCATGGTCTTCTCGACGCAACCTCTCAGCTCCATTGCCTCGAGCTGATGATGGATGATAGATTTATCATCCTGTCTGAGCTTATTGGCTATCTGCCATACCGGCATCTCGCCCTCGTTCGAGAGCAGATCCATGATTCTCTCCTGGAATGGAGGCTGCAAGCTATATTCACCTGACTCGCCCTCCTTCTTCCCTCCCACATTCTCAGTAACAGCGTCGCTCAATTTCATTAGCGCCACATCAGTATTCGCTTCAACAGGCTCCTCATATTTATTAACCTTAAATTTTTTTGTAGGTAACGCCATCATCTCTGTCGTCTCTGTCGCATTTTCGGCCTCGGCTCTTTGTCCCTTACTCTTTTGACGAGTGATCACTTGCTCGTCCGGTTCCTGTACGCTCAACGCCTCAAGAAGGTCATCAATAGTTCTCTTAGGGTGTGAATAGTAGCGTCGGGATGGAATTCGATAGACCTGCCAACCGTACCGCTCAATGATATCTTGGCGCTGGTAGTCTTCTTCCCTCAGATCGCCATCCTCGTAGTGAAAGTCTCCGTCGCACTCGACTGCCAGTCGTCGGCCTTCACCATCGAAGACCACAAAGTCGATGAAGAACCCGGCGCATGGCACCTGCGCGTATACGCTAAGGCCCTTGGCCACCAAATCATCGAAAACGTGCTCTTCGAACTTGCTTTGGCACTTCTGGCGCTCATTGGGACTTCCGAGGCGGTCCTTTGAACACTCTTGCTCTAAGCTGACCCTCTCGAGGTAATTGCGTACCAGTCCTTTTGGGAAATGCTCGACGGGGACAGAGGTGAAGCAGATCACCTTTCTCCTGGCCCTGCTGAAGGCAACGTTTAGCCTGCCGAGATCGTGCTCATCTGTTTGCTTCTGTATCGCGGTGATGCTGCCCGGTTTTGAGTTGGAAGCATATCGGAACGAATAGAGGATTACATCCCTCTCATCGCCCTGGAACCCGTCGACCGTGGATACCGTTATTTCATGACGTTGGATCAAGTCCGGCCTGCCAGCAAAGGCCTCATAGACGAGGTTTTGCAGAAACGTGGCCTGCGCCCGGAATAAGGATAGGATCCCTACCGAGAGGTATTCTCCTGGGGCATCGCCATCCAGCTTGCCACTGTCTATGAGATCTACAAGCTCTGCGATCACGGTTTTGGCTTCGACTACATTTTGATGCGTCTCATCAGGGTCATCGAACGCTCCTGGCACAGGACGTATTTCCATGCAAGGCTTAAAGCTCCTGCGCCTGAAAGGTGTGAGAATTAAAAGCCTTTCGTCATAAAAGTGCTGGTTGCTGAACTGGATGATGGGCGGCTCTGAGCGGAAATGCTCGTTTAGAAAAACCGGGGCGATGTCCTGACATCCCAAGGCTAAATCAAGAAGCGACTTCCGGCCATGCAAAAACGTGGCGTTTGGGTGGTTATCCAGTCCGTGCCTTGACAGATGCAGCTGCACTAATGTATCGCTGAGAAACCGAGTGTTAGGATTCTTCATCTGCTTGTCGTCACCCACGACGATCATCCGCTTTGCCCTGAACGCTAGCGGCAAGATCGCAGCCTGGTTGCACTGGGATGCCTCATCGACGATGAGGTAATCGAAAAGGCCGGCATGAAGTGGGAAGATTCTCCCAACGTCGTCGATGCTCATGATCCAACCGGGGAATATGGTGAGGAGTTTCTCATAATCGATTTGGTCCCGTAGGTGCATGAACGAATGGGTCTTGCGCCTTCTCTTTAGCACTTGTTTCAATTTGTTGACTTGCCACAAAGTTGCAGGGTTTTGTGATGCCTTTTTCAACGATAGCTTTCTATGCAAGTCGAGCACTTTCAAAATGATTGGGAAAGTCCCTTTTCGGAGTTCTCCAATCCTGGTCGCGATCTCGTTGATATCGTCGGGGTTTTTGACGAGGTCATCCCTCACCAGACCGGAGAACCTGAACGCCTCCACTACATTGACGGCTTCTTCGAGCTCGGGAACATTCTCGCCAGCAATGAACCGGTCCTTGATCAAGCGGCACGTGACGGGTAGAGTTTTCAAGGCCCCATGTTCGATCTTTATTAGCCCCATATAGCTTGCGAAGTGCTCTCTCAGACTCTTGAGCCAAATAGCATTCTTAGCCGCGTCTGGGGTGTTCTTAAGATCATTTAATGCCTGGATGAGGGAGCTAAGGTCCGAATTGCAGAGACACGAGAGATGATCATTTTGTCTACACCTGGCGACCTCTTTAAGATGGTCAATATATTTCGCTGCAGCTATCAGGGTCCTCTCGAGTTGGCCGTCTTGACCGTCTCTCAAGATCTCGCTGTCAATGTAGTTGGTAAGGCTTTCATCCACTGAGGAGGGATAGTTCATAAGTGCATCCAGGACGGCGTTATAGACGTCGGCGATATTCGCGGAGGCAATCAGGGTTGCCAGGGATGTCTGCTTTTGCGGTGCCTCGAACGGAAAATTGACCTCCGCCAAACTGGTGAGCCATCCCACTACTTCTTTCCTGTAGCTCCAGTACATGTGCCAGGACTTAAGATTTGTCAGGCCTTCTTTTCTCCGTACATACGGGATGGCTGGGAGGTTGGCTGCCGAAAGTTCCTTACGCGCCGTCCTTGCATCAGAGCCTAACTTCCAGGAAAACCAGGAACCGCTTGCCTTCTCAAGAGCCGCAATCGCATCAGCCGCCTTAATCAGAACTGCCTCGTCAGGATGATCCGAGTATACGCCGTCAAACCTTATGCTGAAAAGTGCAGATAGCCGTTCATGTATCCTACCTGTTCTTTCCCGGGCCTGTTTTATTATCTCCCCGTACTTGAGGATATCCCCCCGCATCTTGGCCGGGTCGAATCTGATCTTATTCACTGTTGTAAGTGTTTGTTTAGAGCGTCTTAAGCTTTCGAGGTGCTCGGTGGCCCACGCCGAAAGCTGCTGCAGCTGAGCGGCTACAACGTCAGAGTTCTCGCTTATGGTGGTAAACTTGGTGCATATGGCCTTGTTAGGCTCATCGGAGACGATGTACTCCATCACCCATTCGTATGCCTCGAGTACCTTTTCGAGGCCTGCCATTTCTGCCTCGAGCCCGACCGTATCGGTTGCCGAGAACAGGGACATGAGGTCTGAGAGGCTCCCCCCCATGCTGCCAAGAAGGGCCTTGTATTCTTCCAGGGCTTTGGCTACCTGCAAGTCCATGCCCTCCGGGATTGAGTCGGACCCCGAGATCAAATCGTACGGTCGGAGGTCGTGGTACTTTCGGTACATGGGATGCTTGTCCCGTTCCAGCTTTTTTAACTCGGAGAATCGGGCCGAAAGCCTTTTGATATCGGTGTCGTTTCGCTTCAGATTGCCGACCTCTTTTTCCAAATTTTCCATAAGATTGGGCAAACTCCGGGCGCTGACATAGGCATTGAACCCTTCGATTTTCGTAAGGAGGTCCAAAAGTGACTGCTTTTCTCCCTTAAGCAGAGACATGGCAAGGTAATCAACCTCGGGGAGGATTTTGGTGATGACCTCAAGAGCCTTGCTTTGGTGGCTTGATATGAGGACTGTCTTACCTTGGGACATGAGATGGCAGGCTATGTTTCCGATCGTTTGCGATTTACCAGTCCCCGGTGGACCCTGGACTACCATGAGCTGTGCATTCTCTGCCTTGATAGCCGCTATCCTCTGGGCACGGTTGCTCTTAAGGGGATAAAACAGCGGCGGGGACTCTATTACCGTAGCGGGATCGCGTTCAAACTCGAAGGCCATATCACGATCTGGAGGTGGGTTGAGGATGCGGTCTATCGCAGTTATCCCCTCCGGTATCTCTAATTGCGTCAACTGGGCAAGATCGTCGAGAAGATAGGGGTTGCTGCGGCTGGCGTTGATTATTACAACCGTATTGAATATTTCTGGAGGCTGCTTGTCCCTCCATTTGATAGCTTCCGACAGGAGGTCCAAGTCTTTGTCTGGATTAAAAGTTATTCCCGAGAGGTCCTCGACTATGTTGAGGTTAGCAAGTTTGTCCAAAATCTTCTTGACGGTGGAGACATCGAAATCATCCTCGTGCAGGTGACCAATGATCTGCTTTCTGACCATCTCAATGGCTTCATCTGACGGGAGTACCTGTTTGAGAAAGTGAAAGTTGAGAGCAGGAATGCTGTGGTCTTTGGTGAGGGTAACGATGTTCCGCAGTGGATCGAAGTCGATATGGGATTTGAAGTATAGCAGCGGGGCGCAGTACTTCCTTCCGTTGATTTGCCCCGAGATCAGAGGAAAACCGATTATCACTTCGCGATTGAATGGGTCGAACTGCTGCCTACGATATATGGCGATGATCGCTGCTGAGGCATTCTTGAGGGCGTCGTCCCCGTTGAATAGCGTCTGCTGGATCCCGTTGCCGTTCCCAGAGGACGGGTCATCTTCCTCTTTCCTAGCACCTTCCACTATTGCCTTGCTGATCGCCGATGGTGACAGTTTCTCAATCGAGAAAGTGTTCTTTGTGCCCTCGATCAGCTCATCGAAATTCTTGATAAAAAGACCGAGGTCTGCGGTCAGTTTGTAGCGCAACACCGTGCTGACATCGATGAAGTGCTTTCCTACTGAAGAGGCCGACAGAGAACACAAAAGGTCTCGGTAGTATTTGGCCAGTTTGTGAAGCATTAGTGGTTGATTTGCCAGGTTCATATCAGCCCGTGTGCTTCTTATTGAATGATCTTCTTGAAATATTTCTCCCACCTCGCGCCTGAAAATGTTCATACTGACCTCCTTTTTCTATCTCCGTAAAGACCCGAAAGGACCTGCTTGCTTCGCCAATTTCTTTCCCCTATACTTACTAAAACGGATTCCCCCAAAAAAACCGGACAATTATCGGAGCCCGCATGGTTGTCCCCACGCTGGAGCCTGATACAGTTGCCTTGATAAGCGCCGGGAAGGAAGGCGACGAACGTGCCCTTAATACTCTGTTTGCCCGCTACCATAAGAAGGTCCTCAGAATAGTCCGCCAGAGGCTGACCTCCGGACAGCGTGAACGGCTCAGGGTCCAGTCAATGGATATTGTTCAGGAAGTATTCCTCCACGCGCTCAAGAAGCTTCCAGATTTTGAGCCTACGAGTGAGGGTTCTTTCATCCACTGGCTCAGCCAAATTTTTATGAATGTGATAAGGGACCGGCTTGACTTTGTATCGGCGGAAAAAAGGGCTTCCGAGAGTGAGTGCTCCCTGGATCAGACAATTGCAGGGACATCAGGGCACGTACACTTGCGTGACCTTATTGCCATAGAAGGGACTTCACCAACCCAATACGTTTTGAAAAAAGCTATCGAAGAGGCAGTTGATGACCTTCTGCTCGAATTAGACGAAGCAGACAAAGAAGTGATAATCCAACGCAAACTTGAGGGACTTACATTCGGCGAAATGGCCTCTTACGCTGGCAAAAGCGAAGAGGCAATCAGAAAGCAGTTCAACCGTTCTTTTAAGAAGCTTGTTCTACTCGCTGAACAAAAGGGTCTTCCAGGAGATCAGTTCTGATGGCTACCGGACCATCACATAGAGAAGAGGAAGTCATAAATGCCTTCGTCGATCAGTTGCTCGCCGGAGGCAATGGCGCATTGCTTAGTGATTACTGCAACAAATATCCTCCCTTAAAGGAATCTTTAGAGCAGAAGTATCGGGTCGTCAGGGCCTTGGAAGAGGCATTCACAGAAGAGGATCTGGCGGGTACCGAGGTTGGTGAGTTTGTGATTGTTGAGGAAATAGGTCGCGGGGGCATGGGCGTGGTATACCTAGCCCTCCAGCAGTCTCTCAGTAGATATGTTGCATTAAAAGTTCTCCCTTTAGGGTTTACCCTGGATAGCGGGTCAATCAAGCGATTTCGCTCAGAGGCCCAGGTCATTGCCAGATTCAACCACCCAAACATAGTTCCCGTATACTCGACCGGCAAGGAAAAGGGGATCTATTATATAGCAATGGCACTGATCCCAGGCCTTTCTCTGAACAAGGTTCTTGACAGTCTAAGGTACTTTCCTGCCCACAAGTGGACCGCGGCGACGGTAAGGGACATTATTTGCACCCACCCAGACTTCATGCGGATCAATGTTGGTACCGACAATACCGGTAAACCCGACTCTATTATCGTAGCTCGTGATCCATCATTCTGGAACCAGCCTTACCCATCCTTCGTCTTAACCATATGCGCCGAAATCGCAGATGCACTCAGCTATGCGCACAGAAACGGCGTTTGTCATGGTGACCTCAAGCCATCGAACATAATGCTGTCGTGCGGTGGGACACCGATAATCGTTGACTTTGGCTTGGCGAAGGATATGTACTCCTTCAGGAGCACTCATTCGCAAGACTTTCTTGGTACGATCGCTTACGCCTCCCCAGAGCAGGTCACAAGAAACATTATAAGCCCGAAATCCGACATTTGGTCGCTTGGTGTCACCATGTACGAAATGTTCTCCCTCAGCCAGCCATTTCGCTCAAACAACGTGGCAGGTACCATAGATAAGATATTGAAGTCCGACCCCCAGCTATTAAGAGCAGAAGTGAAGAGATTCCCGAAAGATGCGGAGGCAATAGTCTTCAAATGTCTGGAAAAAGTCGCGGATAAACGGTACGACCGAGCGGAGCTCGTGAGAGAAGACATCAACAATTTTTTGCACTCTAAACCGATTTTGGCCAGGTCAGTAGGAAATCTCGGCAGGTCACTCAAATGGATCAGGAGGAATAGGCTGGTATCGATGCTCTCTGGCATCTTGTTGATTTTGTTGATAATCGCTTTATATGGTTCCCTGAGCTTTTTAATGATTAGAGGTTCTCGGTATGTTGATGAGCAAAAATTCCCAGAGGCAATATACTCTTATGAGTTGGCGCTAAAGCTCGTGAATTTGCCCTTGTTTTCTAAGAAAACTAAAGCAGATGTCTTGGCAGGAATGGGTTACGCCTGGTCGGAAATGGGAGAAGACGAAAAGGCTATCAACTTTTATAAGCGCGCTCTCCAGGTTGAAACGAATTACGTCCCGGCTCTTACAGGGATCGGAGATGTTTACTTTGATTTAGGATTATACGACAAGACCATAGCGTTTTATGATAAGGCTATTAGCCTCTCTCCTGAGGGCCGAAGTAGTTACTACCAACGAGGAAAGGCTTACAGGGAGAAGGGTTCCTACCGAGAAGCCCTCCAAGATTTTCATCGTGCGATCAGAATAGATCCATACGACTTGGATACCAAGAAAGAGATCTCCGGGGTACTCCTAAAAATGGGACTGAAGTCTGAAGAAGCTCAAGCCGAGAATCTCCGAAAAGAGGGCTTCAACGAGACTGAGATCAAAGCGGTCGTTCAGTTGAAGGATCGCTGATATCCGTGATTCAGGGATGAGATTCATCAGGGACCCTCAGCTCTGGCTCAGAAGGCGCCGCCACGACTGTGGGTGTCATCCCTGGAGGGGTCTGAGGTTCAGCTTTATGAAAGAGGTTCTTGAGGAAATCAAATATTCCCATAACCACCCTCTGGCCCAGAGGGAATTGCGGTTCTGACGCCGCGATCATCTCAAATGAAACACAGGACCTTGAACACCGGCTCGACCTGCTGAGCCCGGGCAAGGAGGGCCTGGAGACAATCCCCGTATTTCGGATTCACCGAGGCTAACATGGCGTCGGCGATGAACTGGCCAACATACGCGGGCGCGCTCAGCAGGGCCTGGATCTGCTTCTCCTTGTTCCAGGTTTTTCTACAGATCACCCCGGCCTGGTCACAGGCAGTAAGGAGTTCGGTTTTTTCAAAGCTGTTCTTTAGGAGCCCGGGGGCTTGGGAAGAAATAACCAGCCCGCTTTCCATAATCTCCCGGGTAGAATCGGGAGCATAGAGTCCTAAGTCCCGAAGTATGAAACCCGTAAGCTGCGGCAGGCGTCCACCGCCGACTTCCACTATGCGGAACAGATGGAGACGGGCGCCGATGGACAGCCGGCGCACCCGGGCCACACATTCACCTGCCGGCAATGGCGGGATGATCAACTCGCTTGCCTTGAATGGGGGAAAATCAAGCCAGTAGGAAGCATCCTTTCGCATTTCCCGGATGAACCTGTTAGCCCTCTTGCGGAGTTCCTCTATTGCCGATGGCAGCTCCATTTCAAAGGGGCTGATGGCCTGGGCAAAGTAGCGCGGCAACTCATCGGTTAACCAGTATTGCCGGCCCCCTCCCCCTTTGGAGGCGATGATCCACATGGCCCGGAGCTGGTGATAAGCATCCGGATCAGGCAGGTGGAGATATCGCTCCAGGGGGGCTCGGAGCACCTGTTCTACCTCTGTTTCAATCCACCCACTGCCGAACCCCAGCCCTGGGTTCGCCTCAATGATTCTCCGCATTAACTGGCCGATGGAGCGCACATCTCCTGCACGCAGGCGCTCAATGACAAAGGGGGTGAAATCAACGCAGGGGACCCGGGAGCTGGGGGAATATTCCCGGGAGAGGAAAGGGTATTCCGGGCGGCCTTTGCCCTGAATTTGGGCTTGAAGCTCCTGGAGGGGAGAGCCTTCAGAAAACCGGCTCTGCTTTAGAAGGCCGGGCTGAGGGGGTGCGCCCTCTTGGATTGCAATGTGAAACGAGGCAGAGGGGCTGGCAGTGGAGTGGTGGGGTTCGCCTTGGCGCCGGAAAAGGTTCGTCAGGAAGTCGAAAAAACCCACGATCAACCCTGGTCCTTAAACTTCGGTGTCCAAAAAGTGTCCATCTACTAATTTTTAGTGCATAATTTCCCCCAGTTTTTCTATTATGTCAACACCATTTTTGTAGTAAAATCAAAAAAGTGAATTTGTTCAGGCAGTTCGGGAAAGTGGCTATTTCAGAATGGGGTTCAGGGGGTCGGAGGTTCAAATCCTCTCGTCCCGACCAGAATTAGGCAATAAATAAGGCAAGTTACCGAAGATTATTCGGGCTTGCCTTTAATCGTTTTTAAGCGGTGTGCACATAGTGTGCATGATTTCCCTTTCAAGGCCAAAAATTAACCGGGGGAGACAACTTCACCCGGCTACAAAATCAATTTTGAGGATTACCCTCTGCGAAAGTTGCTAAAGCTGCCAAACGTCCCCGGCCAGAGCCCGTAGGGCGGGAAAGCGAAGCGCATCCCGCTTCCGCCATTAGGATTATTCCATCTTTCTGTTTTAGGTAGCAGAGGCAGATGAGGACGATGATCAGGAAGGTAAGAATGCCAACCAACCAGACAAACCCCGTGACCTGTTTTTGAATCCAGATCATACCCATTACCCGGTCAGTGAGAAAGACCGCACCGGCAATTATCAGAGCCGGTATCCATCGAAAGACAACACCACACAAAGGCACCACCTCCTTTAGAAATTTGCTTTTGGGGATTTTAGTGGATTTTGAAAACTTCTGGAGCTATCAGGCTGGGGTATTACTGAGTGGGGGGAAAAGTTAGCGGGGTCAGATCCTTGGTGGCCAATTTGAATTTGAGTCTCATTAGACTGATCACCAAGATCAAAAGTGATATGGCTGAGAGTAATGCGGAAATGGTTAGCAGAGTGAATATCGTTTGTGCGTGTTCAAGAAAGTTAAGGTAGTTCCAAAAACTGGATAGATGCATTAATTATTACCTCCTTCGAGTTATTGCAATTATTATGGATAAATTTTATGTATCAATATATATAGTGATCTCCTGTATAATTGGGAGAAAGGTTTATGAGAGCAAGACTTATTTTGAATCAAGATATGGTTTGGGGGATTTTATGTGGCCAAATCTTAGCGAAAGAGCAGAAATCATTATGTCGCATGCCTCTATGACGGAATTATCCACCCAGGAGTTAGTGGAAGAGATCAAGACGGTCTACAATCTTCTGGCTTCTTTGGAATCCGGCGCTGTGATCCCAGAGGCTATGACTCCTGAAAAAGCCCCAAAAGCCGAAGTGGTGAAGAAACCGTCGATTCCGTTGAAGGATATCGTGACCCAGAAGCACGTGGTATGTCTGGAGTGTGGCAAAAAATGCAGGACTTTGAAGGCACATCTCAAGAAAGCCCATGGTCTCTTGCCGAAAGAATATTATAAGCAATTTGGCCTTGACCCCAAAAAATACTCGCTGACCTGCAAAGAATATTCTGCAAAACGCAGTCAGATGGCCAAGGATAGAGGATTTGGCAAAGAAGGCGGGAGGAGGAAGAAGGCGGGGGCTTGAGTAAACTCTTCAAATGATCTGGCCCTTGAGAAGACTGTTCAATCCGGGAATAAGGTCGGTATATGGGCCTCATTCCTTGATAGTGGCTCGTTTCGGGGTTAAATTCGGATAGATAGGTCGGTAAAAGCGTTTTTGGAATGCGGTGGCCCGGGTTGCTGCATAATCTAAGGTTTAAAACACTTATGAACATTCCCTTCCAAGTCTATAGCTTGTATTATTTGATAATTAATAGGTTCATTACCTATTTCAATAACTGACTCTTTGGCTTGAAAGACATTTCCAGTTGAACTACCCAAAGCTTCTTTTTTAGTAAGACCTATATATCTCTGGGAAATCTCACCCGGCGCAAGATCGAGCATTATCCATGGTTTTGTTTTCCCGTATTTAATATTCAATAGTGCTCTCCCATTTCTTACTTCTATTAATGATAAAGTTGCCCATTTTGGAAATATTACATATATTTCTCGTATTTCAGATTGAAATAAAGTAATATCCAAAGGTAATTTTGAACTGTAAGTTTCATTTTCAACAAAAACCCACTTTTCTTTCCTGGCCTCTACAAAAGCATTCTTAAAAAGAATAATAATTTGGTTTTTCTTATTCTCAACCTCATTTTTATTAATCGACCATGCACCATTTGATTTCTGATCTATCGCTCGTATGTCTTCCACAAATCTTGCATTATGATTTAGAACATATTCCAGATCACCATTTTGTACAGCATTGATATATGCAATTGTTTGGTCAATGGTTGCATTCTCCGCACTACATTTAACTGATAAGCCGACAACTATAATGCCAACATATAACCAGAAAATAGTTCCTTTCCTCATAGCTTTAAAAACCATTTTCCATCCCCTTCTCTCAAAAAGTAAGCATTAGCGGAGATTACGCAGCAGCTTTGGCCACCACAGTCCAAAAATGGTTTTGGGGATACTTATTCCCGAGAATAAACTCAGGAAGTTTCCTTTTTCTGGGGATTTTGTCTTATGGAAGACATGATAGCACAAACTTCTCCGAATGTGAAATTTCAAACTCGGGTCACATAGACCGGGGGGCGAGCCAATTTGGGGATTAAAGTCGGGGGCAGAATTTCTTATCATGCCCGGAGATGGTATGTCCATGTGGCCTCCGC
>Ga0116110_1000715_pt1 | contig 18857 bp, 18 predicted proteins | sample June2015DPH_8_50_FD_89719 | JGI IMG/M metagenome (GOLD analysis project Ga0116110, IMG submission 89719) | Peatland microbial communities from SPRUCE experiment site at the Marcell Experimental Forest, Minnesota, USA - June2015DPH_8_40 | ecosystem: Environmental > Terrestrial > Soil > Wetlands >...
ATCATTTTGCACGCGATTACGGGTGTGTGCACCCCGGCATGCCTCCTGGCCGCAAGCATCTCCGTCGAAGCCGTGACGCCCCCACTGGTGGGATAGGCCTTTAAAGAACTACTTCTATTCTGGGCGGGAAGTGACGGGAAGTCAAATGACGGCTGGCGGCGGTAGGCTGTCAATTCTCGGTCGTCCCTTCTTGGTTTTCAAGTTACTCATCTCCGGTTACTCAATGGTGATCGTGGCGGAGACGGACTTGGTGGGATCGGTCACTGAAGTTGCGGTTACCGTGACGTTACCGCCAGCAGGAATCGTAGGAGGCGCCTGGTAAGTGGTGGGAACAGCGCTGGCTATGGGGTTTGGGCTAAACGTGCCGCACTGCCCCGCGGGGAGACAGCTGAATTGTACTTCGGCGTTGAGTGGGCCGTTCGTAACAATCGCTGCTATCCCTGCGGTTTCGCTGGTATCGAGCGCGGTGGGAGGCCGAAATTCGGTGCTGAATGTAACCACAATCGCGGGAGCCTGGTATTTGGGATCGCCGCAGGCGGTCAGAAGGGTGATCATGGCCGTAGTAATCATGGTTGTCACAATCATAGTTGTCACAGTCGTGGTTGTGACAATCATGGCCAGCCGGAAACTTGATCGGGGAAAGATCATCAGATGGTTCGATGCAAGCAGCGAAAGTGAAGTCTAGCACGTAAAACGCACCTGCGAAGCAGCTCCCCAGCGGACGAGTCTCCAGATCCGCAGCCGGTCGGAGACAAAATGTTTACAAATCTCTGACTCAAACGTGACATCAAGAGAAAGGGCAGGCGGTAGACTGTTGCAGGCCATTTGGGGTTTCGGATGGCGTTTTCGAAGGAAGTTGAGGGGAACTGGCGCAATGAATCTGAATGAATTTTCTCGGTCGTGTTGGATGGCAGCGGTGGTTGCGTGGTGTGTGTTTTCGTTGGCGGGTGCGACGCCGGTCTGGGCTCAGGCACAGGACGGGCGCGGTGCCGACGCTCGGCAAGCGCCGATTGGTGGCGGAACAATTTTTGTGAACAGCAAGTTTGGCGGAAGTATCTTCGGTTTCGATATCGACCAGAACGGCACTGAAGGCCTGTTGAGCGAAGGCCAAACGCTGCCGAACGGGAATACGCTGGCTGCGGTTGAAACCTTCGATCAGGCGACCGGGAAGATTGTGAAGGTGGTCAAGAAGTCGGATAACAGCCTGGACGACTATGTGACGCACGGGATCGTGGGCACGAGTATTGGGCTGGTGGAGCATCAGATCGTGCCCAAGCTTTACATTACCAAGCGGGTTTATCAAGAGTTGAATCCGCTGGACGCGAACAAGATGACGGGCACATGGAAGGCGCCCCTCACGGCGAAGGACATTATTTTGGCGGTGAGCCATGACCAGGGTTTCGCGACCACGGCAGTGTTTGCGTTTGAGAATGGCCAGTTTACTTCTTTTGTATTCGGGGCCAACCTGGCTGCGAAAACGGTTGGACCGATTATCGATCTCGACGATCAGGTTTTTGGCTTCAACTATTCGCCGGTGATGGCCTACGACACGGTGACGAACCAGGCGGTGATAGCGTCTTCGACGGGAGCGGTCGGTGGTCCGGCACCGGAAATTGCGTTGGTGAATCTGACCACGGGGGACGTGACCCAGTTCACTGGGGTTGCAGAGCCGCCGCTTGGACCGGGTTCTGTCAATGGGATCGCCGTCGATTCGGAGGACGGGATTGCGGTCACGGCGACAGAGCTAAATGGCAATATTACGTTCTACGACCTGGCGAAGCAGACTGGATTCCTGGTAGCGCTGCCGGATGCGGGCCAACTGACGAGCGGGACGGACGTCGAGTTCGACCCGGCGCACAAGCTGTTTTTCGTGGCTCAGCAGGTGTCAGGCACGGCGTCGGGGAGCAGCATTCAGGTGTATGACACAAGCGGAAATTTCGTGGAGTCGCTGAATGGGTTCAATTTCTCAGACGCCTCGAGTGTGATCGGGACGTACATTGCATTGAATCCGAGCAACCGCAGTGGATACGTCAATAGCTCAGGTCCAGACGGGACGCAGGGGAATGCGCTGCAGTTGTTCACGTATTAGTTAAGAGCAGTGAATACCGATTCGAAGGGAGTCAAGGCCGGGTCAATGAGCGCTATCGAGATGTTACGCCAGTTAAGTTCAACGGCTTGAATGACTCGCCTGCCATTCGCGTAAACGCGTCTCGGCTCCGGCGATCTGCTCCTTTGAAATCAACCACCCTTTCGGCATCAGCTTGAGAATGTCTTTCGCGTGCTTACGCGTGGCGGCGTCGGCGCGTGAGTTGTCGGCTAACACGCCAAACCAGAAGTATGCCGACACTTGGTTATTCGAAGTCGCGTAGAGTATGCTCAGCAGGTTCTGGGCTTCAGGATCGCCCCCCTCGCCTTTCAGCCGAAGTGCCGCCAAATCGTCACTGCTGCTGATATTCAAACCTGCCCGAATCCCACCGTGAAGGAAGCCGAGCACGTCACTGGATTTCTTGTCTCCGTGCTCTGCGGCAGTGGAGAGCCACTTCAATGCGGCGGCGTCCCCTTCAGGTGTCTCGACACCAAGATAGGCCAGAGCGAGTCGGCCCTGAGCTTCCACAAGGCCGTGTTCCGCAGCCATCTTCAACATCTCGATGCCTTTTTGTGGATCAGGCGTAGTTCCTTTGCCTTCTAGGTACAGGATTCCCAAGTTCATTTCGCCCACGACATAGCCCTGATCTGCTGATCTTTGTGTCCATTCAAAGGCGGTAGTCAAATTCTTGCTGACTCCACGCCCTTCCAAGTACATGAAGCCAAGGTTTGCTTGAGCAGGAGCATTGCCCAACTCAGCCGCTTTCCGAAATAGTTTTGCAGCCTCAGGGTCGTCTTGAGGCACGCCGTTTCCATATTGGTACATGACGCCCAGATCGTTTGCTGCTGAGGCACTCCCCGATTTGCTTGCCTTCCGCAGCCATTTGGCTGCTTCTGGGAGATTCTGCTCGACACCACGGCCAAACCGGTATGCGAGACCAATCATAACTTGGCTTTCCACATCGCCGGACTTGGCTTTGGTTATGAGTGCCGGTATCTGCTCGGGCTTGAGTGACTGAACCTTGGCCGTGATTTGGTTAACGTCTTGTGCTGATGGCGAACCGCAAACGAGAAGAAGGAAACAGAGCAAAACGACACAGAGCAAAACGACACAGCATCGCAGAACGATGAAGAGGATCAACAGAGAGCATTTGATCATTGGCCGATTGTAACTGTTGTTAACAGGCGTTTACGCTCATTAACTTTTCTGGCCCCTCGCAGCGCCCAGGTTGCTGGATCGGGCGATTGGGTCGTTGGGTGATCCAAAAAAGCCCGGGATTTCTTCTCCTCCGAACGATGTTCCCCTCCCGCCAGTTGTAACCAAATTGTAAAATTCATGTCACTTTATATCCTGAAGTGTGTCATTAACCCGATATCAGGCTAGAGTTTAGGGGTATGATTCATGCCAATTACGGCGCGGGGGCGGTTGTGAACAGGAACGTATCTTCAGCAGCAGCGGTGGCAACGATGACAATGGAAGCGGTTCCGGGGAGTGCGGAGCGGATCTTGGTGATTGAGGATGACCGCGCCGTCCAAAAAGCTCTCAAGCGATTGTTTGAGGCCGAAGGCTTTGCGGTGGATATCGCGGGGAACGGCGCCGACGGTCTGGAAATGTTTCGGGCGGCGACGCCGTCGGTACTGGTGCTGGACCTGACTTTGCCGGGGACGCCGGGGCAGGACGTGTGCCGGGAAATCAGCCAGGCGGCTCCCTCGATGCCCATTATCATTCTCAGTGCCAAGACGGAAGTAATGGACAAAGTGCTTCTCCTGGAATTGGGGGCGCATGACTATGTGACCAAGCCCTTCAGTCCGCGGGAACTTCTGGCGCGGGTGCGGACGGCGATGCGGCGCTCGACGCGGACTCCATTGGCCGAGATTTTCAAGTTTGCTGACGTAAAAGTTGATTTCACGAAAATGGAATTGTGGCGGGATGGGAATCTGGTGCAGCTGACATCGCTGGAATTCAAGGTGCTGAAATTCATGATCCAGAATGCGGAGCGCGTGCTCTCGCGCGAGGAGTTGCTGAACCACGTTTGGGGATACCGGAATTATCCGAGCACGCGGACGGTGGATAATCACATCCTGCGGCTGCGCCAGAAACTGGAAAAGGATCCGGTGAACCCTTTACACTTTCGCACGGTGCATAGTTCCGGTTACAAGTTTGTACCCTAGGTGGAGCGAGGTCAGAGGTGAGAGGTCAGATTGCAGAGGTATAGGCGCCAGCTTCCTTTTTATTCGAAGGCAGGTTTTCACCTCTGCAATCTGACCTCTGACCTCTGACCTTTTATAATCCATTTCCTGTAACCCCTTCGAGGTTTTGACCATGGGCGGAATTCGGTTGCGGACCAAGTTCCTGCTATCCATGGTCGTGGTTTCGACAGCTCTGACGTTCACCACTCTGCTGGTGGTACGGCACACCGTGCAGCAGGAGGTGCGCCTCGGAATTCAGCGCGACCTCGAGAATTCCGTTTCCGCGTTTCACAACTTTCAAAAACAGAGGGAAGTGACGCTCGAGCGTTCGGCGGCGCTCCTGGCCGACCTTCCAAATGTGCGGGCGCTGATGACCACGCATGATCCGGCAACCATCCAGGACGCTTCGCGGGATCTGTGGCAACTGGCGGGCAGCGACCTGCTTTCGCTGGCCGATTCTTCCGGCAGGGTGATGGCGCTGCAGGCCACTCCGCCGGAAATCACGGTTCGACAAGGGCAGGATTTCTTTTCGCAAGTTGTGTCGAACCTAGGGTCGAGTGCCGAAACGCGACACTGGTGGTATGTCGAGGGCCACCTCTACGAAGTTTTTCTCCAGGATATTTATTTCGGTCCCACGAGCAGCGGTCAGGTTTTGGGATACTTGCTGCTCGGTTACGAAATTGACGACGGCGTTGCCCGCGACCTGAGCCGGGTAGCCGCGAGCGAAATTGCGTTTCGCTATGGCGATGTGATTGTGCGGAGTACGCTGAAGCCTGCCCAGGAATCAGAGTTGCTCCGCGTGGCGCCGCGAACGGAGGCGGGCGGCCCTCCGCAAGGGGATCAGATTCGGCTGGGCGAGGAACGTTTTTTGGCAACGGCGGTGGATTTGCCGATGTCGGGTGCACGCCCGCTGAATCTATGGGTGTTGAAATCGTTCGATCAGGCCACTGCATTTTTGCGCAGCCTGAACGAATTGCTGCTGGCGCTCGGGCTGACCGCCGTTCTGGCGGGGAGCCTGCTGGTTTTTCTGATCTCGCACACTTTCACGCGTCCGCTGGAGAATCTGGTGGCGGGAGTGCGGGCGCTGGAACTGGGCGATTTTGCCTATCCGCTGCAGGTGCGGGGCGGAGACGAAGTCGCTGAGGTCACCGGAACCTTCGACCGGATGAGGAAGAATCTGCAGAAAACTCAGCGCGAGTTGCTGGATGCGGAACGACTGGCGACGATTGGGCGCATGGCGAGTTCGATCTCGCACGATCTGCGGCATGCGCTGGCGGCGGTCATGGCCAATGCGGAATTTCTCTGCGAGAGCAACCTGACGCCGGGGCAGCGCGAAGATCTATATGCCGAGATACGGATTGCGGTCAACCAGATGACGGAGTTGATCGAGTCGCTGCTGGAATTCTCACGCACGCGAGAGTCGCTGCGTCCCACGTACGGCAACGTTCGTTCGGCGGTGGATCGCGCAGTGCAGGGGGTCAAGGCGCATCCCGAATTTCAGCGCATACGGATACGGATTTCCTGCGAAGGCCTTACCGAAGGATGGTTCGATTTCAAAAAACTGGAACGCGCCCTGCTCAACTTGCTGCTGAATGCGTGCGAGGCGGTGCCGGGGGAAACCGGAAAAATCGATATCAGTCTGAGACGCAAGGGCGAGAGTTTGGAAATTCGCATCGAGGATAACGGCCCCGGAATCGCGGAGGCAGTGCGTGACCGGCTGTTCGAACCGTTTGTGAGCCACGGCAAGGAAAATGGCACAGGGATGGGATTGACGGTCGTGCAAAAGATTCTGCAGGACCACGGGGGCGATGTCGCGGTGGAGCGAACGTCGTCCTCGGGAACGACTTTTCGGGTGAGTATTCCGCTGAATCCCTCGGCGGAAAATGCCTTGGCAGTCCGGCATGCCAACTAGACGGCAAAGCGCGGTTGCGAAACCCTTGCATGCAAGATTCCGGAGCGCAGACTTGAGGCGCGCGATTGAAGTTCACACCCGAAATTCAAAATGCAGTGCGGACAGCGAGCGGGAGGCGACATGAGGATGAACAAGACGCGGTGGTTCGAGTGGTTGCGATGGGGGATGCTGATCGGTGTGACGGCGTGGACCGCTTTCGGCCTGGCGCAGGAACCTGCGAATCGGTCCAGGCCACCTGCTTCGGCCGCGCAGAGCGCTTCGGCAAATAATGCGGAGAGTGACTCGGTGCGGGAGCTGCGCGAGCAAGTGCGGGAGTTGCAGGCGGCGGTTGCCGGGATGCGCTCCGATTGGCAGCGAGCGCGCGCGGAAACGGCGGAACTGCGCCGGGAGCTCGACGAAGTCCGCACTGGAACGGTACCGCGGATTGCAGTGTTGAAGGATGCGGTGGTGAAGTCGGCAACGCCAACGTCGACGTCAACGTCAATGACCAGTTCCGACGCGGTTGCGAGCATCTCGCAGAACGTCTTAGCGAGCCCGGAAGATCAGAAACCGGATGATCAAAAAGAACATCAGAACAAGGGCGAGCATGCGGCCAGCGCGGAAGAGGAATACCAACTTCTGAGCGGCAAAGTGGACGAACAGTATCAGACGAAAGTGGAAAGCGCATCGAAGTATAAGGTGCGGCTGTCGGGCATCGTTTTGATGAACCTGGTGAGCAATCAAGGGGTGGTGGATAGTATTGATCTTCCCACGGTTGCTTATGCGAGGCCGGCGAGCGACTCCGGCGGAAGTTTCGGTGCGACGCTGCGACAGTCGGAGATCGGCTTCGAGGCCTTCGGCCCGACCGTGGCGGGTGCGAAGACGCGGGCAGATTTGCAACTCGACCTGGCGGGCGGGTTCCCGGCGATTCCGAACGGGATTAACTCCGGACTTGTGCGCTTGCGAACCGCCACGATGCGGATGGATTGGACAAACACTTCGGTGGTGGTTGGGCAAGATACGATTTTTTTCTCGCCGAACTCGCCGACATCGTTTGCTTCGCTGGCGATTCCCGCGCTCACCTACGCAGGCAATTTGTGGAGCTGGGTGCCGCAGATAAGGGTGGAACATAGAGTGGCGCTCGGAGAAGAATCCAGCCTGGTATTCCAGGGAGGAATTCTCGATCCCGTAAGCGGGGAAGTACCGGGCTATGTACCGGGCGAAACGCCGGGCACAGGTTATTACCGGCAGGCAGGGCCGGGCGAAGCATCGCGCCAACCGGCATATGGTACACGGATCGCGTGGACACGGAATGTTTTCGGGCAGCCGTTGCAGGTGGGCGTGGGAGGGTTCTACAGCCGGCAGGATTATGGTTTCAGCCGGAGTGTCGATGGCTGGGCGGGAATGACGGATATTGATCTGCCGCTCAACCACCAGTTTTCTCTGAGCGGAAAGTTTTATCGCGGAAGAGCCATTGGCGGACTGTACGGGGCATTCGGACAGAGCGTATTGTTCAGCGGCGATCCGACATATCTCAACACGCAGGTGCAAGCGTTGGACTCGATTGGCGGCTGGGCGCAATTAAAATACCGGCCCGCGACGAAATGGGAGTTCAATGCGGCGTTTGGGATGGATAATCCGTATGCCAGCGACCTGAAATATTTCGCATATCCGGTGTCCTACGGGGATCCAACGCTGGCGAGAAATCAGGGGAGTTTTGTGAACATGATTTACCGTCCCCGATCGGATCTGTTGTTTTCCGCTGAGTATCGGCACCTGACGACGTATTCACTGATTGACGGCGGGAACAGCGCAGGACATCTCAATTTGATGATGGGAGTTCTTTTTTGAGGAGAAGGGTGCGAGTGTCGCCTTGCGCTAACATGAGCCATCGACGATGAACCCTAGAGGAACGTTGATTTTGATCGCGATGTTGTTAGCCGGTGCGGGCGGATTGTGGGCGCAGGCCACGACCCTTCCAACACCGACACCTGCGACAGCGACACCTGCGACGACAACGGTGCGCGGGCGCGTCGAGGTCATGGGTCCTGGGGCGCTCAAGAAGCGGCATGAAAAGACTCCCGGGACCGTGGTGTGGCTGACGCCAATAACGATGACCGCAGCGGGCGGCGAAGCACCAAATTCCTCCACTGGTTTGGCCGCCAGTCCGGCGCAAATTCCGCAACTGGTGCAGAAGAACAAGAGTTTCGAGCCCCACATCCTCGTGGTTCCAGCGGGCTCGATGGTGGAGTTTCCCAATCGCGATCCTTTCTTCCACAATGTCTTTTCACTTTTTGAAGGAAAGCGGTTCGATCTCGGTTTGTACGAAGCGGGCACGTCGCGCATGGTGCGATTCGACCGTCCCGGAATCAGCTACATTTTCTGTAATATTCACCCCGAAATGAGTGCGGTGGTCATTACGCTCACGACGCCGCTGTATGCCATTTCCGATCCAGGCGGGAAAATCAGCCTGCCGGGCGTTCCCTATGGGCGTTACATGTTGCACGTCTGGAGTGAGGGCATGGGGCCGGAGAATGCGCAGCCGCTTACGCGGGAGATCACGATCGCGGAGAATGCTTCTTCTTTGGGGGTGCTCCGAGTTCCGGAACTGAATGGCCAGCGCATGGCGCATAAGAACAAGTATGGCCGCGAGTACGACGACCCGACACCGAACAGCTCCGTTTATGAGCAGCAACACTGAGGACTTAGCGGAAGATAGTTCTCGGTTCTCAGTTCTCAGAAAAAGCTTGATTCGTGGCGCCCGCGCCACACTGGTCACGGGGAGAGCTCCCTGATGCGTTCCTGCGGAGTGCAGGGTGTAGGGGTCCTTCGACTCCCAGGGCCTTCACTTCGTGAAGTCCCTGCTGCGCTCAGGATGACCGCCCTAACGACGTTATCGAGCATCGACAGTCGGGTGGCGTCAAGGGCTCGCGCGGGAGGGCGCCCGCGGTACACGGGTCACTTCGCCTGAAACTGGAATAAACTGGCAGCATGAACATCGACAAACTGCTCCAACGTTACCGCGTCGAACACGGGAAAGACTTTCGCCTCAAGGATTACGACCCCGCGGACACGCACGGGTTGAAGTCAGAACTGAAGCCGCAGGCGAAGGCACTTCTGGCCAAGGGCGTGGAAGAGCTAAGCCGCTTGCAAGACATTCTGGCGGCGCAGGACCGATGGGGGCTGCTGCTGATTTTTCAGGCCATGGACGCGGCTGGTAAGGACGGGACGATTAAGCATGTGATGTCGGGAGTGAATCCGCAGGGCGTGCAAGTGTGGTCGTTCAAGACTCCATCCCTTGAGGAATTGCATCACGGTTACCTGTGGCGCACGATGAAGTGCTCGCCGGGGAGAGGTCAAATCGGAATTTTCAATCGTTCGTATTACGAGGAAGTGCTGGTCGTGCGCGTCCACCAGCAGGTTCTGGAGAACGAGAAACTGCCGAAGGCGCTGGTCACGAAACGTATCTGGCAGGAGCGCTTTGAAGATATCAATAACTACGAACGTTACGCCACGCGGAATGGCATCGCGGTGGTTAAGTTCTTCCTGCATCTTTCAAAGAAGGAGCAGAAAAGCAGGTTCCTGGACCGGCTCGACAATCCGGAGAAGAATTGGAAGTTTTCTTCGTCGGATGTGAAGGAACGCGAATTCTGGGATGCGTATCAGGAAGCATACGAGGATATGATCCGCCACACCGCGAGCGAGTACGCGCCCTGGTACGTTGTGCCGGCGGACAACAAATGGTTCACCAGGCTTGTCGTCTCGCACGCTGTGGTGGATGCGCTGAAAGCTATGGACTTGAAGTATCCGAAGGTAGGGAGCGCCGAGCGGACTGCGCTGGCGCAAGCAAGAAAACAACTCGAGAAGGAATGAGCGTCAGCTGGTGCGGGCATCCCCGCCCGGCCGCCATACTGCTGGACCCTTCGACTTCGTTCAGGCCGGGCTCACGAGACGCCCGTCCCCACACGAACGACCTCACTTTAAGATTATGGGCAACACCTGATCGTAGGGTTGAATTGTGACGGTCAGGGATTTGCGCTGATCGAAGCCTTCTTTCGTCACCTTAAAAGCGACGATGATGGTTCCTTTCTGTTCGGTTCCGGCTAGCAGCTTGGTTTCGGGCGAAAGCGGCGGCTCGGAACTTTCTTTTAAGGCCGGGAATGCCTGGTAATAGCGGTCGAGATCGACGGCCGATGCGGCTTCATCCTCGAAGGTTTTGGCGTCGGCGGTGGTGAGCTGCGCTTTCAGGGTGTGAATCCACAGCGGTTTATCTGCCGTATTCCGCAGAGTGAGGGTGATGGCAGCCAGGATCATGTTCTGTCCGGGCACGTCGGCTGCGGTCACCAAATCGATGGATCCCGCGCCTTGCGGTTTCGGTCGTTCCTTGAGCGCGAAGATTCCTACGATAACCGCGACGGCAGCGATGCAGATCAGAACAATACGGGCGGGCGGAAGATTGCGCCTGGCGGTTCCGAATTCTTCTCCGATATGAAATTCAGTGTGGGGACTGGTGGGGGGCGCCGGTGGCGGAGGAGCGGCCGGAGCGGAGGTTCGGTCGGAGGCTGGATCGGAGACTGGATCGGACATGCGTTGATTGTAGACGACTGATTCGATAGAGCGACGAGCATCTCCTCGACATCTCAGGGCGAGCTCTCGCCCATCCCAAGGGAGCATCGGGACGGGCGAGGTCGCCCGTCGCTCCATTAGCAACCGAAGTCTAATTGTCGGCCAGGAGCGGGGGGGCACGCGAGAGGACAGACCCTCCCCTCCGTGCAGTGCCGTGACTTTAGTTACCTTGCCTGGGGTGACGGATGCTGCGACGATGCGGAAGATTTCCTTTTGGAGGTACTCGGCGGTGAATCGTAAAACTCTCTTTGCCGCGTTGGCTTGCGCGCTGCTGGTCGTCAGCATGCTGGGCTGCGGAACAACTGACAAGTTGCAGTCCATTACGCTATCGGTTTCAAATACGGACCCGCTCGCGGGCAACGGTTTCGTCTTGTATACGAATGCGCCGGTACAAATGTATGTGTGGGGGACCTACAGCGACGAGCAGCAGAGGCTCTTGGGCGGTAGTGGGCTTGCCTTCCAGATATTGAATCCCCCGGTCGGTTTTGCTTCGACCGGCGAATTCGGCGACCCGAACGCCACTCCGCCGGGAACCGTCCAGCTGAGCACGGGCGGAATGCTCACGCCCGTAACGCCCGCGGCCTGCTCTTTTGTGAACGTGGCAGTAGCCCCTGCGACCACCCCGTCCTTTGAGTCGACCGGTTGGTATACGGTCACGGCGACCTATGGTGCGTTTACCACTCCGCCCGGCTCCGTCTATCTGGCTACTGCGGGTGGCGAGGTCAGTTCCACCAACCCAACCGGAGAATGCTATTATCCGCCGTCGTCCTAGCGCTAGGGCATTTGATTTTTGATCCGCGGGGACGATGGCTTAGCTGTCGTCCCCGTCTCCATTTAGCGGCTCCGATCTCCCCAACTTGATCTCATCGGTTTGAGCGTCCTGCTGTAACCCTATATAATCCGAGGTTTGCCTTTGCCTAAGAAGGCAATCCCCTATGCTTGTCATTCCTGTAACTGAAGTCGTGCGCGGATGAAGGTTCGCACGGGAATTGAGGTCTCGAGCCAATCTGACATCGGCTGCGTGCGCCAGAACAACGAGGATTCGTTCGGTTACTGGGAGCCGGAGGACGACCAGCAGTTCGTGCGCAAGGGGCGGCTGGCCATTGTCGCGGACGGTATGGGCGGCTACGAAGGCGGTCAGGAAGCGAGCCGCCTGGCGGTGGAAACGGTGATGGCGGTCTATCGCGACTTTGGCGGCGACGACCCGCAGGCAGCCCTGATCGAAGGCTTGCAGGCGGCCCACGAGCAGATCCGACGCTATAGCTTTGCCCATCCCGAACTGCGGGGCATGGGCACGACCTGCACCGCGGCGGCGATTGTTCAGGAAGCGCTTTACTACGTGCATGTTGGTGACACTCGTCTCTACCTGATCCGCGACGGCCAGATTACGAGGGTAACGCGCGATCATTCCTATGTAGGGCGGCTGGTGGAGGCGGGAATGATCAGCGCGGAGGAAGCGGAGCATCATCCGCAACGGAATATTCTGACCGCAGCTTTAGGCACGAACCCCGATCTCATTATGGATTCACCCGGCCAACCGGAGCCGCTGCGCTCGGAGGATGCGATCGTGATCTGCTGCGACGGACTGTGGGGACTGGTACACGACCGAGAGATTCTTGAGGCCGTAGAGAACAATAGCGCCGAACAAGCGGGCCGCAAGCTCATCGAACTGGCTCGGGAACGCGGCGGACCGGATAACATCACGGTGGAGATTCTGCGCTTGCGCTGAAATGCAGGTGTCAGGTCACAGGAAAAGCTTAGAAATTGTCAGCACACCGAGTCGGCACGGCTGGCTTTACGGCCGACATTCTCTCCCAAAATGCTGACTTTCAAAGTGCAAAGCGTTGCGCAAACGCCCCGATCCGAGTTTTCTTCCAGCGGTAATGTGCTGAAATCACGCGACAGGCACCCATGCAGAGTGCCCGGGAAATTTTGTGCTCGGGTAGTGCGCGTGCAGTTCTATAATGCCTATCAGTGACATAAAGATACTTGGAGCGGGCCATTATGAAGGTTTCCCAAAAAGGGTTGTACGCATTACAGGCGATGATGGTTCTGACCCGGCGTTATACGCAGGGCACCATCCGGATTCGCGACATAGCCTACGAAGAAAATCTGCCGGAAAAATTCCTGGAACTGATTCTTCTGGAACTGAAGAACGCTCGCATGGTGGAGAGTGTGCGCGGCGCCAAGGGCGGATACCGGTTGCGCCGGGCTCCGTCGGAGATCCAATTGAGTGAAATTATCCGCTTGATTGACGGGCCACTCGCGCCGTTTGGGGACGCCGACCAGTTACGACTTCTGATCGATCGCGATGCGGACCATAGCGCTTTGTACAAAGTGTTTCTGGAAGTGCGGGATGCGGCCGCCAGGATTCTGGAGAATACGACGCTCGCCGATCTGATCAGCCGGGGGCCCGCGGATGGCTCCCATCCAAAGGCCATCAACAGGAAGAGACGCAGGAAGAAGAAATCCAAGCCCAGCGTGCTGCCGATGGTGGCCCGAGGCGAGGGGAACTAGGGGCAGGTCTCAGGTGTTAGGTCTTAGGAAAAACCCCTTCATCGGTGGGGACCCGCTGCCCGGCTGGGTTTCGTGAAACCTGAGACCTGATTTTCGACACCTGATTTTCGACACCTGAGACCTGCTGTAACATTCTCTGTGCTCGTCTTCTGGATTCTTTTCAATCTGTTTGTGTTGGCGGTGCTGGCGCTCGACTTGGGCGTGCTGAATCGCCGCTCCCGCCGCATCAGCTTTCATGAAGCGCTGACCTGGTCGGGAGTCTGGATCGCGCTGGCGGCCGTGTTTGCGGTGCTGGTGTTGTTCTGGCATGGGCGCGCGCTGGCGCTCCAGTTCGTGACCGGCTACGTGATCGAACTGTCGCTGAGCGTCGACAATCTGTTCGTATTTCTGCTCATCTTCCGCTATTTCAAAGTACCCGACGAGGACCAGCACACAGCGCTGTTCTGGGGAATTCTCGGGGCGATCGTCATGCGCGGCATGTTTATCGTGGCGGGGGTCGGCCTGATCAGACGCTTCAGTTGGATCACCTACGTCTTCGGCGCGCTGCTGGTTTATTCGGGATTCAAGCTGCTACGGACGGGCGCGAAAGAAATTCATCCCGAGAAAAACCTTGCTCTGCGACTCTTTGTTCTGCGCCTCTTCGATTTACGGTTCGTCCGCCGAGCGTTCCCGGTCACGAAGGACTATGTGGGCGGTCGGTTTTTTGCGCGAAGGGACAGGCTTTACGCTACTCCGCTGCTGGTGGTGCTGCTGGTCATCGAGACCAGCGACATTCTCTTTGCCGTGGATTCGATTCCGGCGGTGCTCGCGATTACGCAGAACGCCTTTATTATCTATACGTCAAATGTGTTTGCCATTCTCGGCCTGCGCTCGATGTACTCTGCGCTCGCCGGCATGATGGACCTGTTTCACTATCTTCATTACGGACTATCGGTAGTGCTGATTTTTATCGGGCTCAAAATGCTGGCGTCGCACTACGTGTACATTCCAACCGAATGGGCGCTCGCGTTCGTGCTGCTGGTTTTGGGGGTGTCCATTCTCGCCTCGCTGATGAATCCGCAACAGAAAGTAGCTGAGTAGCCGCGCTACGGGTGCGCGCGCTCGCCCATCGACTAAGCTAGCGCGGCGTCGTCATACGCTATGATGAATGTTCATGATTAGCATTCCAGTGGCCACGCCGTCGCGCTCTTATGAAGTGCTGATTGGAAGCGGCCTGCTTGCCCGCGCCGGAGAATGCCTCGGCGCGGTTCTTGAAAACCGCCGCGCCTTTGTGGTCACGGTCCCGCCCGTGCGCCGGCGCTGGGCAAAGGTCCTGCTGAAATCGCTGGCGGCTTCGGGTATCGAAACCGGGATCCTCGAAATGCCCGATGGCGAGCGCTCGAAACGCCTTACGACGCTGGAGAAGCTGGCGGAGAAGCTTGTAACGCACGGCGCGGATCGTGGAGTTACGCTGATTGCTCTTGGCGGCGGCGTGGTCGGCGACGTGACCGGGTTCCTGGCCTCGATCTATATGCGCGGCGTGGATGTCATCCAGGTGCCAACGACCGTGTTGGCGCAAGTGGACGCGGCGATCGGCGGTAAAACCGGCGTCAATCTCGTGTCGGGGAAGAATCTGCTCGGAACCTTCCACCAGCCGCGCGCGGTGCTCGTCGACCCTGCCGTTCTGGAGACACTGCCATCGCGCGAATACCGCGCCGGGCTCTACGAAGCGCTGAAGTGCGGCATCATCGGAGATCCGGGGCTGTTCAAGCTTTTTGAAGACCGGCGCCGCGAGATTCTGGATCGCGATCCGGTCGTGATTGAGAAAGTAATTGCCGATTCGGTGCGCTTAAAGGCGTCGGTGGTGAGTGCGGACGAGCGCGAAGGCGGCTTGCGGCAAGTGCTTAACCTCGGCCATACGATCGGGCACGCGCTCGAGGCCGAGACCCGCTACACCCATTTGCTCCACGGAGAGGCGGTGGCTTGGGGCATGATCGCGGCCACGCACATCGCGCTCTCCACGGGCAAACTGGATAGCGTGACGGCGGGACGCATTACGAACTCGGTTCTTGGTTTGGGCAGGCTGCCACGCGTGCGCTTGCAGACCGCGAGCATCCTGAAACGATTGCGCGCAGACAAGAAGACGCGGCAGGGAGTGGTGCACTTTATTTTGCCGCGGGAGATCGGCAAAGTTGAGATCACGAGCGACGTGCCGGAAACGATCGTGCGCTCGGCAGTTGATGAGATTCGAAAACTGGCGAGGAATTAGTATTGTGGAGCCACGGGCGTCTCGCCCGGCGCTCCACAAGCAACATCATATGGATCGAGAGATAAACCAGCGGATCGTAGGCGCTGCTCCCGGCGGCGCGCGGGACCGCGAGTCGGCGGCGCAGGCGGTCCGGGAAATGTTTACCTCGATTGCGCCGCGTTACGACCTGTTGAATCACGTTCTTTCGCTGAACATCGACCGGTTATGGTGGTGGCGCACCGCTCGGAAGTTCGATTCCATTCTGAAGCGTCCCGACGCTCGTGTGCTGGATCTTTGTTGTGGCACTGGCGACATGACTTTTGCGTTGCGCCGCCGCGCCGGCTCGGGGTCTACAAAAATGCAGATTCTGGGCGCGGATTTCTCTCACGCCATGCTGCAACGCGCAGCGGAGAAGGGAAGAGGTGCGAGGTTGCGGCCCCTGCGATGGATCGAAGCGGATGCTCTCAGGCTTCCGTTTCCCGATGGACATTTCAATCTGGTGACGTCGGCATTTGGTTTTCGAAACCTGGCCGACTATGACGCGGGATTGCGCGAAATCGCGCGTGTGCTCGCTCCCGGTGGAGAATGTGGAATCCTAGATTTCGGAGAGCCGGGCGGTTTGATAGGAAAGTGCTACCGCGTCTACTTCAAGAAAATTCTTCCTGCGATCGGGACGGTGATCTCGGGAGTGCGAGGCCCGTACGTATATTTGCCGGCTTCGGTTGAACGCTTTCCTTCACCGGATGAAATGCTCGGGCGCATGCATCATGCGGGGTTTTGCGAGGCTTCGTGGACTCCGTACACCTTCGGCATCGCGGGCCTATATCGCGGAATCAAATCCTCCTAACCGCCGAGACGCCGAGTGCGCCGAGGAAATTCTGAGAGAAGGGGCGCGATTGCCATGCTTGAAACTGTTCTGAAGCGTTTTGAAGAGCCCGACGAGATACGAACATTCGAAAAGGGACAATTCGAACTCGTTCGCATTGGGGGTATGACCATCGGCCGCGCCACTTACCAGCCCGGATGGAAGTGGTCCGTTCACGTCGGGCCCAGCGTGGGCGCGTCGCGCTGCAATGTCGAGCACGTTGGGCTGGTGCTCTCCGGCTGTGCCACGGCTGCTATGGAAGACGGTACGATTCACGAACTCCGCGCCGGCATGCTCTTTTATATTCCGCCCGGACCTCCCGGGCATGATAGTTGGGTGGTGGGCGACGAGCCCTACGTCTCGCTGCATTTCCTTGGGGCTGACAGCTACGCAAGCAAGTAGCTTTTCCTGTTTTACGATCTTGATCTTCTCTGCGTCTCGGCGGTAAAAGGGGTTCTTAGTTTCTCTGGAACGAATCCGTGAACGCCTCGAAATTGGTTTTCCCAATCACCCGTTCGTAGTCGCTGCCGAGAAATTTCTTCAGCCGGTCGGTATTCATGATGTACTGGCCGGTCATGTAAGGGACGGCGTCCGGCGGAATCGCCGAGATGTTCCAGTCCCATAAAAATTGCAGAACCCGGCGCATGGCCCATTGCCCGGGGACGCGCAGCAATTTGGCGTGCGCCAGTTCGATACATTGCGCGAAGGTCATAGGATCGCCGCGTCCGGCAACGTTGAGGATGGTCAGCCGCTGCGCTTCCGGTTCCCGCCTCAGAATCCACGCGATCAACCGAGCCATGTCATCGACGTGGACGAACTGGATTTTGTTGTCCAGATACTTCTGGCCGAAGGGCAGCATGCAGGGCAGGCGTTTTGCCGACTGGCGCATGCGGGCGGCCCGCGGCCCTTTCCCATTGGGCGTTCCACGGAAGGCTCCCATCAGATAATTTTCGACCGTCGATCCGGCGAGAATGTGGGGACGCAGAATGAAAACGCCGCACCCGCGCAGGGAAGGCGCGCGCTGCTGCACGACCAGATCACTTTCCTTCTTGTGGATCGCGTAGGGCAGGGTGTGAGCGCTCAGGGGCGAGTCTTCCGTTGCTGGTGCGGGCATGTCAGAGCCATAGGCCGACACACTGCTGAGAAAAATGAACTGCCGAATCGTGGCTCCCGCATTCCGATTGGCTTCGGCAACGGCTTCCATCATACGGGCCGTACCGGCCACGTTGATCCGCCACATGCGGTCGACATCGAGAACTCCGGAGCGCTGGGGATCGATTACAAATGCCAGATGCACAACGGAAACCGGCTGCAGTTCGCGTAACACCAAGAGCAACTCGCGCGTGGATTCTTCTCTTCCCAGGTCGAGCGGAACGAAGCGGGCGACCGGAGAATGAGTGGGGGGCGTGATATCGACGCCCACCACCCTGTAATCCGAGAGCTGCGGAACGAGCCGCTGACCAAGATTCCCTGAAACGCCGGTAACAATAATGGTTGGTTTTGCCGTATCCATTGCGCCCGGGTCTTCCTAATCGGGGTCTGCGTGGTGTTCTGGCATCCGCACTCCTCTGGGCGGCGGCGGCACACCAGGATTCCGGGTCGGGCCAAAGTAGGCATCGTTCAACTCAACATTGCCCTGAAAACTTTGCATGCTCTCGCGGTAGCGCTGGCTGGAAATGGCTTTGCGAATCTCTGGTGTCACGCTTTCCAAAGACAGCGTTTCCTTGCTGACCATCTTGTAGAAGTAGTGGCCGTTTGGATCGTTGATCACCTCGGACACTTCGCCGGGTTTCAAATCCATGACCGCCTGATGGCTTGGAGGCAAGGTGCTGCGGCGTGCTTTCTCGACCTTCGTGTTAATGGCATTTCCGGTGATTCCGCCGGCGGCGAAGGCGTCTTTTTGCAGCTTGTCAAAGTCTTCAGCGTCTCCACCCTTGGCAGCGCGCTCACGGAGTTTGTCGGCGAGTTTCGTCATCGCTTCTTCGGCAGCCTTTTTTTCTGCTTCGGTCGGCTGCGGTGCTGCTTTCTCATCCTCATCCTCATCGGCCTTCGCAGCGGCCTTCGTACCAGGCTTCACGGGAGGCTTGGGTTTTGCGACTGGATTTGCGATTTGCTTGCTCTTGGGAACAAAAATCCTCAAGAGGTTGGCCTGCTCGTACGAGGCTTCGTTCTTCTTGTAATAATCGGCGACATCGTCGTCAGTAACCTTTTGGGAATCCGCCTGCAGCGCGCTGCTCAGCTCCTGGGAAAGAATCTGCATGCGGGCATAATGCATCTTCTCTTCGAACGCAGGCAATTTGTCGAGGCCGCGTTCTTCCGCTTTGGTGGACATCCTCAGAACCTGCGCATACCGGGTTGCGAGTTGGCGGCGAAGGGCTGGAGGCATTCCCGGCTGTAGCGCTTCGGCCACCTTCTCCAATTGGGCGCGGGTAACCACGGTTTTGCAAGCATCACCC